>Ga0070727_10000163_pt1 | contig 106394 bp, 90 predicted proteins | sample tdAd472_FD_66722 | JGI IMG/M metagenome (GOLD analysis project Ga0070727, IMG submission 66722) | Marine sediment microbial communities from the Atlantic coast under amendment with organic carbon and nitrate - tdAd47.2 | ecosystem: Environmental > Aquatic > Marine > Coastal > Sediment | place... | reverse complement strand
ATTTCACCAATACCCAGTCCTCGATCGAGGGGGTCGGCCTCGACGAGATTTCCCGCGAGACCGTGATGCGCCACGACCAGGCCTTCACCGAAAGCCTGGTCTATAACCACGCCCTCGACGTCGGCGGCGAATATGCCGTGCGGCTGCGCGGCGAGGATCATATGTGGACCGCGGACAGCATAAGCACCCTGCAACATGCGGTGCGCGGCAACAGCCAGGAACAATATGACGCCTTCGCCCGCATCATCAATGACCAGTCCGAACGGCTGTTGACGCCGCGCGGCCTGTTCGAGATCAAATCGGCCGGCGCGCCTGTCGCGCTGGAGGAGGTCGAACCGGCGAGCGAAATCGTCAAGCGTTTCGCCACCGGCGCCATGTCCTTCGGCTCGATCAGCCGCGAGGCGCACACGACGCTCGCCATCGCCATGAACCGCATCGGCGGCAAGTCGAACACCGGCGAGGGCGGCGAGGAGCCGGACCGCTTCACCCCGGACCGCAACGGCGAATTGCGCCGCAGCGCCATCAAGCAGGTCGCCTCCGGCCGCTTCGGCGTGACGACGGAATATCTGGTCAATGCCGACGACATCCAGATCAAGATGGCCCAGGGCGCCAAGCCCGGCGAGGGCGGACAATTGCCCGGCCACAAGGTTGATGCGGTGATCGCCAAGGTGCGTCATTCGACCCCCGGCGTGGCGCTGATTTCGCCGCCGCCGCATCATGATATTTATTCGATCGAGGATCTGGCCCAGCTGATTTACGACCTGAAGAATGTCCAGCCGAAAGCCCGGATCAGCGTCAAGCTGGTTTCCGAAATCGGCGTCGGCACGGTGGCCGCCGGGGTGTCCAAGGCCAAGGCCGACCATCTGACCATTTCCGGTTATGACGGCGGCACCGGCGCCAGCCCGCTGACCAGCATCAAGCATGCCGGCAGCCCGTGGGAAATGGGCCTGGCGGAAACCCAGCAGACCCTGGTGCTCAACAAACTGCGCGACCGGATCTCGGTCCAGGTCGACGGCGGCCTGAAAACCGGCCGCGACGTCATCATCGGCGCCCTGCTCGGGGCCGATGAATTCGGCTTCGCCACCGCGCCGCTGATCGCCAGCGGCTGCATCATGATGCGCAAATGCCATCTCAACACCTGTCCGGTCGGCGTCGCCACCCAGGATCCGGTGCTCCGGCGGAAATTCGCCGGCAAGCCCGAACATGTGGTCAATTATTTCTTCTATGTCGCGGAAGAGGCCCGCAAAATCATGGCCGAAATGGGGGTCCGCAAGCTGGACGAGATCATCGGCCGGGCCGACCTGTTGGACAAGAACGCCGCCATTCGCCATTGGAAGGCCGATGGTCTGGATTTCAGCAGGATGTTCCATATGCCCGACGCCATGGGCTGTGACATCCGTAACACCAAAAGCCAGCAGCATGACCTGGAAGGTATTCTGGACCAGAAGCTGCTCGCCGAGGCCCGGCCGGCGCTCGACGATAAAACGCCGGTCACCATCACGGCGAATATCCATAACACGGATCGCTCGACCGGCGCCCTGCTGTCGGGCCGCATCGCCGAGATTTACGGCCATGCCGGTCTGGCGGACGATACGATCCATGTCAAATTTTCCGGCACCGCCGGCCAGAGCTTCGGCGCCTTTGTCGCCCGGGGGGTGACTCTGGAGCTCAGCGGCGGCGGCAATGATTATGTCGGCAAGGGACTGAGCGGCGGCCGGCTGATCGTCTATCCCGACAAGGACAGCAAAATCGATCCGGAAAAAAGCATCATCGTCGGCAATACGGTGCTGTACGGCGCGATTTCCGGTGAATGCTATTTCCGCGGCGTCGCCGGCGAGCGGTTCGCGGTCCGCAACTCCGGCGCCATCGCGGTGGTGGAAGGGGTCGGCGATCACGGCTGCGAATATATGACCGGCGGCTGCGTCGTCGTCATCGGCGAGACCGGGCGCAATTTCGCCGCCGGCATGAGCGGCGGCATCGCCTATGTGCTCGATGAGGCCGGCGATTTCGACCGCCGCTGCAACCTGGCGATGGTCGAGCTCGAGCCCATGCCCGAGGAAGACGCCATGGCCCGCTTCCATCAGTCCGGCGAACTGGAAGGCCACGGCCGGGTCGATGTGCTGCGCAACAATATGTCGGGCAATGATGTCGAACGGCTGGTGACCCTGCTGGAAAACCATGTCCGCTATACCGGCAGCGTCAAGGCGAAAAAGATTCTGGACAACCAGAATGACTATCTGCCGAAATTCGTCAAGGTGATGCCGGTTGAATATCGCCGGGCGCTGCAGGAAATGGCCTCCAGCCAGACCATCCTGTCCGCCTATACCGGTCAAACATTGGATTAAGGAGCCAGAGAATGGGAAAATCAACCGGATTTATGGAATTTACCCGTCAGGAAAGGACCTATGCTCCTGCCGGTGACCGGGTGCGCCACTATGAAGAGTTCGTCAACCCTCTGCCGGACAATATGGTCTCCCAGCAGGGCGGCCGCTGCATGGACTGCGGCATTCCCTTCTGCCATACGGGATGTCCGGTCAACAACATGATTCCCGACTGGAACGACATGGTGTGGAAAGAGGACTGGCGCACCGCGCTGGAAACCCTGCAATCGACCAACAATTTCCCCGAATTCACCGGCCGCATCTGTCCCGCCCCCTGCGAGGCGGCCTGCACCCTCAATCTGGATGACCAGCCGGTGACGATCAAGACCATCGAATGCGCCATCATCGACAAGGGGTGGGAAAACGGCTGGGTCAAGCCGCTGCCGCCGAAGGAAAAGACCGGCCGTAAAGTCGCCGTCGTCGGCTCGGGCCCGGCCGGGCTCGCCTGCGCCCAGCAACTGGCCCGCGCCGGTCATGATGTGGCGGTCTATGAGAAAAACCGCCGTCCGGGCGGCCTGCTGCGCTATGGCATTCCCGACTTCAAGATGGCCAAAAGCCTGATCGACCGCCGGGTGCGCCAGATGGAGCAGGAAGGCGTCACCTTCTGGACCAGCATGAATGTCGGCGAGGATATTCCGGCCCGGCGGCTGGCCGAACATTATGACGCGGTCGTCCTCGCCGGCGGGGCGGAACAGCCGCGCGACCTGCCGATACCGGGCCGCGAGCTCGACGGCATCCATTTCGCCATGGATTTCCTGATCCAGCAGAATATGCGCAACGCCGGCGAACCGCTGCCCAACAAAAAGGATATTCTGGCCTCGGGGAAAAGGGTGATTGTCATCGGCGGCGGCGATACCGGGTCCGACTGTGTCGGCACCTCCTTTCGCCAGGGCGCGGTATCGGTGACCCAGATCGAAATCATGCCGAAACCGCCGATTCATGAGAACAAGGCGCTGACCTGGCCCAACTGGCCGATGAAGCTGCGGACCTCGACCTCCCAGGAGGAAGGGGCCGAACGGGAATGGAGCGTTGCAACCGCCGAATTCGTCGCCGGCAGGAACGGCGGGCTCGCGGCGCTGCGCTGTTATCAGGTCGACGACAATTTCCAGAAAATCGACGGCAGCGAATTTGAACTGGACGCCGATCTGGTGCTGCTCGCCATGGGCTTCACCAATCCGGTGCGCGAAGGCCTGCTCGAACAGCTTGAGGTCGAACTGGACGGGCGCAACAATGTCCGCGCCACGACCGACGATTACAAGACGTCGACGCCCAAGGTCTTTACCGCCGGCGACATGCGCCGCGGCCAGTCGCTGGTGGTCTGGGCGATCCGCGAGGGCCGGCAGGCGGCCCGCGCCGTCGATCAGTATCTGATGGGCAAATCAACCCTGCCGCGATAAATCCGGTGCGCGAATGAGGCCCCGGCGGCCTTTTGCCAGAGCGGGATTGCCAACGGTCCCTCAAGTGCGCTATAGAGATCGCATGATAATTTCACAGGGTATTTTACAAGGTGTCGGCCATGACCACAGACGAAAACCGTCTTGCCAAGCTCGAACGGACCATCAGCCATCAAGAGCGGCAGATCCAGGATTTAAGCGATATGGTCAGTCAGCAATGGAAAGAAATTGACCGGTTGAAGAAGCATCTCAGCCGGACGGAACAGCGGCTCGAGGATCTGGAAGACCCCGCCCAGGGCGGCGGCATCGTCGATGAACGCCCCCCGCATTATTAAGACAGCATTATTAAGACAAAACGCAATAACCAGGGATAAACAGCATCCATGACAGGCAGACTTGACATGCGCACAGAAAAACTCGCTTTTATCGGCCTTGGCGTCATGGGCTATCCGATGGCCGGCCATTTGCAGAAGGCTGGTTACGAGGTCACCGTTTATAACCGCACTTCGCGCAAGGCCGACGACTGGGTCGCGGCTTACGGCGGGCGATCCGCCCCGACCCCGGCTCGGGCGGCTGCGGGAGCCGATATTGTCTTCGCCTGCGTCGGCGATGATGATGACGTGCGCGCCGTGACGACGGCGGCGGACGGGGCCTTTCACGCCATGAAGCCGGGGGCCATTTTCGTCGATCACACCACCGCCTCGGCCAATCTCGCCCGCGAGCTGGACCAGGCGGCCCGGGCGCGGGATTTTCATTTCCTCGACGCGCCGGTGTCCGGCGGCCAGGCGGGAGCGGAGAATGGTCAGCTGACGATCATGGCCGGCGGCGCGGCGGCGGCGTTCGAAAAGATTGAGCCCATATTGGGCTGTTACGCCCGCAAGACCCGGCTGATGGGTCCGGCCGGCAGCGGCCAGCTGACCAAGATGGTCAACCAGATCTGCATCGGTGGCCTGGTCCAGGCCCTGTCCGAAGGCATCGCGTTCGCCGAAGCCGCCGGGCTGGACGCGGCGGCGGTGATCGACGTGATCGCCAAGGGCGCGGCGCAAAGCTGGCAGATGGACAACCGCCATCAGACCATGATCGACAATCAGTTTGATTTCGGCTTCGCCGTCGACTGGATGCGCAAGGATCTGGATATCGTCCTCGCCGAGGCGGCGCGGAACGGCGCGGCGCTGCCGGTGACCCGGCTGGTCAATGACTTTTACAAGGACGTCCAGGCGCAGGGCGGCGGCCGCTGGGACACTTCGAGCCTGATTACCTGCCTGAGACATAAAGCCGAAATGGCGCAATCGCGCAAACAGGAAGAGCCCCTATCATGATGGACGCCACCGCCTTTCCCCGCTATGACAAGCTGCGGTCGATCGCGACCGGTTTCAGGCGCAAATGCCCGAGCTGCGAGAGAGGACGGATTTTTGCCGGTTATCTCAAGCTCGCCGATCACTGCCCCGCCTGCCGGGCGCCGATCGGCCAGATTCGCGCCGATGATTTCCCGCCCTATCTGACGATCTTCATCGTCGGCCATATCATCGTCCCGGCCCTGCTCTATGTCGAGGCGACCTGGCACCCACCGGTTACGCTGCAGATGATCTTCTGGCCGAGCCTGGCGACGGTTCTCGCCCTCGGCCTGCTGCCGGTGCTCAAGGGCGCCGTCGTCGGCTTTATGTGGTCGATCGGTATGAAAGGCGACGAACAGCATTAGGGGCGGGACGCTTAAGACAATACCCGCTTCTGTCCGTTATCGAAATTCTGGCGATATCTCCGGGACAGGCGGAATTCCCGGTTGTTTTTGAGTTTCAGGATTTTATCCCCATTCATCGCCGGCATGACGCGGTCAACCTGGTCGCGTTTTACGATAGTTGACCGATGAATTCTGGCAAAGACGTCATTACCCAGCCTATTTTCTATTTCTTTCATTGTCGCGCGCAGCATGTAGGTTTCCGGCCCCACATGAAGTTCAACATAGTTGCCCGCCGCCTCCACCCAGTGAATGGCGTTTGGATCTATAAAATGAAAATGCCCGCTCTTGCTCACGAGAATACGATCGTCCTCTTTATGGTCTTCGGAATTGTCCCTGGATTTTGAGAGCTGAGCCTCGCCATTGCGGAGCCTGACAATCTCGCGGTAGGCGTAAATGACGAGCATGATCAAAATATAAGAGCCAAAATCCTTCCTGTATTCATAGAGAAGCTCAAAATCAATATCACCATATTTATAAGATTGACCGGCCAAGGCGTAAATTCCTTTGCGGAGGGCGATCATGCCGGAAATATGAATAAGGGAATATATCATGCTGAAGGGGATATGGATCAGAAGACGTTGTGGCCAACCTTTGCCGGCGATAGGCATACGCTGATCAATATAGAGGAGGCAGGGGACCAGCAGCAAAATGAACAGGACGCTGGAAAATTCCCACAGAAAAGGCTTCCATGCGGCAATTTCATTGCCGGCGCGCATGTTCTCCATAATGATGGAAGTGGCGTTTATGGTCGCACTTATGGACAGAAAGCAAATCCAGAATAGAATCTCTGTTGATCGTTTCTTCGTAAAATACATTGATTATCCGCTTATCCCTATAGAGCTGCCGCTTGTCACAAGATGCGCCCCGTTTGTCACTTTATCCGGTCCTTCATACCACAATGCTCCCCAAGTCGCCGGTCTATTTATACCCTTATATCAGACCAAACATTCAGGAGAACAAGGATGGCATTACAGCAATCGCACGTAAAAACATCAAATGAAAAATTTGGCGGGCGACAGTATTTTCTGGACTGGGTCAGGATATTCGCCTTTGCTTTTTTAATTTTCTATCATGCGGGCATGATGTTTGTTGAATGGGGGTGGCATATAGAAAGTGGCCATGACAGCGAATTTTTAAAGTCCATCATGCTGCTGACGTCAAAATGGCGACTTGATATTTTGTTCATTGTTTCCGGCGTTGCGATAAGTTTCATGGTTTCCAAAATGTCCCTGCGGCGCTTTGTCTGGCAAAGGATAGTGAAGCTCTACATCCCCCTGATCTTCGCTATCGTGGTTATTGTCGCCCCGCAATCCTATTTTGAAGCCGTTCAAAAGGGCGTCTTCGAAGGGAGCTTCTGGCAATTCTGGACCAGCCTGTATTTCAGTTTTTCCTGGGACGAACGGATGATTGCGCCCTTCCCGACGTTTAACCATATGTGGTATGTCCTGTATTTGGTTCACTATACAATTATTCTGCTGCCCTTATTCGCTTTCATCAATAGCGCAAATGGCGCGGCATGGCTTCTGAAGGTTGAAGGCTGGCTGGCGAAAGGAAGCAGAATAGTCTGGCTCCCCCTGGTTATTTATTTTGTCATTCTTCTGATAAATGGCGATTACAATATAACGCATACTCTTATTGATGATTCCTACGGCAACAGCATATTTATATTTGCGCTTGTCATGGGGGTGTTGTTCGTCCGCATGCCCTCGGTCTGGGACGCATTTGAGCGTAACCGGTATCTTTCCCTGATCATCGGATTGGTCGGATACGGCGCCCTGCTGACGATTTTTCATACGCCGCGCGAAATGTTGCCGTTTGACGGCGGGGAGGCCTGGGGGAAAATCGCCCTGGTTGTCAAATGGTCATGGATCGCCCTGATTATCGGCTTCGCCAAACGGCATCTTAACTATAGCAACAAGGTCCTGAGATATTGTAATCAGCTTGTCTATCCCTTTTTCATCCTCCATCAAACAGTCACTATAATATTGGGATATTATGTCATCGACTGGGGATTTTCCGGAATAGTCGAGTATGTGATCATCAGTATCGGCACATTCGTCATTTGCGGTCTGTTCTATGAGATATTGATAAAAAACATCAATATCCTGCGGCTGCTATTCGGCATGAAATGGCGGGAAACAGGACGACAAGGGCTTCTTGCCGAAACACAGGGATAACAGAGACAGGGGCTAAAAAAGCGGGCGGCCTCGACGTTATGGAGGCCGCCCGCTTCCCCTTAAATCTTACCGGTCTATTTTGCCGGCTTGATGAATTTATAGGTAAAGCGGTCGCTTTCGCCGATCGCCTTCATCCGCGCGTGATCCGCCGGATCACCGGCGAGGCGCGGCGGCAGGGTCCAGACGCCGCGAGCGTGATTCTTGCCGTCTTTCGGGTTGGCGTTGATCTCGCTTTCCGCCGCCAGGACAAAGCCCGCCTCTTGGGCCGCCGCCAGCAGGTCGGCCGGCTTGACATAGCCGTCCTTGCCGGATGAAGTTTCGCTGCGGTGATCGGTAATGCCGAAGACGCCGCCCGGCTTCAGCGCCCGGTAAATCGCCCCGAGAACATCCTTTTCGACGCCCGCCATCTGCCAGTTATGGAAATTGCGAAACGACAGCACCATGTCCGCGCTGCCGGCCGGGGCGATGTCAAGCTTCGCCGGCGGCGCAAGCTCGGTGACGATCACCTTGCCGTAAAGCGCCGGCTTTTCGGCGATCCGCGCCGCGATCTGCTGATTGGCCCGGAAGCGATAGCCCTTGGTTTCCGACAGATCATTGCCGGCGCTGTAATAGACGCCCTTGTCATGCAGGTAGGGGGCGAGGATTTCCTGATACCAACCGCCGCCGCCGGGCCAGATTTCCACCACCGTCATATCGGGCCTGAGGCCGAAAAATTCCAGGGTCTCTTTGGGGTGGCGATATTTGTCGCGCGCCTTGTTCTGCGGCGAACGATGATCACCGGCGATCACCTGATCCAGGGTCGCGGCGAATGCGCCGGCGGCAAATCCGCCAGCAGCGAAGCCGCCCGCCAGGACCAGCGCCACGCAGCCGCCCGCCAGCCCCCGGCTGACTATTTTCCCCAATGCTCCCAATGTCACTTGCCCTTTTATGCACCATGTCATTTTTTATCTCCTAATGATCTGAATGGTCGAATTGATCCCGATAGCCCGTTTCAAAATCGCGCCCCGCCCGGGTCAGGATAACCCGGAGGGGGAAATCGGCTTTAATCAGGCCCTTGCGCTCGAGCGCCCGCCAGACCGCCGCATTGGCGAAGCCGCTGGCGTCCTGGCCGGAAACGGCAAACGCGCCGATATGCACATGATCGCCGTGGGGCCGGGGGAAATAGGCGATGGAGACCTCCCCCGTCGCCGGATCCGTCGTCGAACTTTCCGGGCTTTTGGCCAAGAGCTGAAACAGCGCCAGGGTGCGCCCCTGTAACGGATTGAGTTTAATGATTTTTTTCTTCATGCCTGTCAGGTTACCCCGAAGCGAAAAAGATTGCACGGGCTTTTTCGCATATCCTAAAAATTGACAAAAAGTTGACAAAAAGTTAAAATTTGTTATAAATCGCTCCGAATCGCAGCGAATGCTGCACTGCAACATGCGTCATCCCGTGGGGATGGCGGAAATAATTTCCGGGTCGGCTTTCCCGAGGCGGGGCAAGCCCGACCAGATCTTCATAATAATAATGGCGCAAAAGAGCCACGTTGCAAGCGGGTTTCGACGGATCGCACCTGTCGAATAAAATTCGCCGAATCCGATTTCGGCGGATCCATACCATCCGGCGAGGTTTGCCGGATATAAGGAGCGTGACTTATGAAGAATTACAGATTGATCATAAGCATCATAACGGCCGCGGCCCTTGCCAGCCTTTTGGCCTTTTCTTTCCTGCCGCAGGCCGAGGTCGAGGCGTCGATCACGGCGCAGCCGGCGGCCCGGATCAAGACCGCTGACCGTTTCACCCCGGCCAGCATCTATGACGCCGACATGGACCGGCTGGCGCAACTCCCGCTGTCGGTTTCCGAAAAAGAATTCAAATGCCTCGCCCAGGCGATTTACTTCGAGGCCCGCAGCGAACCCCTCGAGGGCCAGGTCGCCGTCGCCTATGTCATTTTGAACCGGGTCAAGGACCGGCGCTATCCCGACAATATCTGCGGCGTCGTCTTCCAGAATGAAAACCGCCGCCATCTGTGCCAGTTTTCCTTCGCCTGCGACGGCCTGTCGGACAACCCCTATGAAATGGCGGCGTGGAATGTGGCGCGGCGGGTCGCCGGCGGCGTGCTGATCAACGCCCGGAGCGACGTCACCGGCCGTTCGACCCATTATCACGCCAAATATGTCTATCCCCGCTGGGCCAAGCACCTGCAACCGACGATCCAGGTCGGCCAGCATGTCTTTTACCGGGAAGACTCATAACCGGGAAGACTCATATACAGACGGTCCGAATATCAGGTCCGGCGCCGGATCATCCGGCGCGGCGGCCGGGCGCCATGTCAGATTATGATTGAAACATTCCGTTATTTGATTTATATCAATGTCAGCAGTTTTTAAGGGCTGCTATAAGTACTCTTGTAATTGAAAAGGATTCATAATGACAAATGCAATTACGTTCGTTGGATGCGGCATTCTCTCTTTGGTGTTGCTGGTGTCCATCATGTTAGCAGGGCCGCACTTACTTCTCCCCGCTACATTTATGATCGTAACGGTTCTTGTCGGTGGTCTTTGCGTTTATATCGCCAACGGCATTATCCGCCAGCGCGCAGAGGTCATGAAGGACTGGGAAGTCGGAAATCCGGAATAATAGCGGACTTCTTGTTCCCTTCAAAAAAGATCCTTTTTTGAGAGATACCCTGAGTACTTTAGCCCTGATAAGTACTTAACACTACGCCTTGCCAGATTTGGCAAGGCGTTTTTTTTTGCGCCGCGCCCGGAGAAGGCCGGGATTTTATCTCCTCCCGCTCAATCGTCCGCCCTGTCGCTCAACGGCCGGCCAAAGATCCGCCATTGGTCCATGCCGCCCTTGTTTTCAAGGTAATTCATCAGCGCCGCCACCGGCTTGCGGTCATAGATGCGGTCCGCGTCCGTCAGCAACAGCAGGGTCGCCTTTTCCATATCCATGCCGATCCGGTGGGCCCGGGCGCTGGTCATGCCGACAAAGGCGTTGGCGACCGCGACAATCCGCGCCGGCAGGATAATATCCTCCCCCGCCAGGCCCGCAGGCTCGCCGCTGCCGTCCCAATGGGCCCTGATCTGGCGCAGGGTCTGGACCACGGGGCCGCTGAATTCGACGGTCTCCAGCATATCGGCGCTCTTCATGATGCTGGTGCGCACCGTCGCCAGTTCCTCCTCCGACAGGCCCTTGGGCCGGGTCAGCAACTCCCGCGGCACCATAATCTTGCCCAAATTCATCAGCGCGCCGGCGATATTGGCCGTTTCACAGACCAGATCACCGGCATTCATTTCCCGGGCGATGGTCAGGGCGACTTCGGCCACCCTTTCCGAATGGCGCGCGCTGTGCGGGTCGCGGCTGTCAATGATCATGGTCAGGGTCTGCACCAGATTTTTCAGCGCCGTCACCCGCAATTCCCGTTCGCGGACCAGTTCGGTAATATCCTCGGTGACCATCAGCACCCCTTTTTCCTCATCGACCAGCAGCGGCACATAATCGGATTTGATGGTCATGTTGCTGTCGGACAGCTTTTCGACAACGGAAAGAGCCTCAGCCGTTTTCAGCACCTCCCGGCAATAGTCCGCCCCGCGCGGCGATACCGTCGGGCCATGCGCCGCATCGATGGTCCGGCCGATCATCTCCCTGAGATCGATCCCAGTATCGGCCACCGCCTGGGCGTTGGCGAAGGTATAGCGGCCCTTGTCGTCGACGGCGGCGATCACCGTCGGCTGGCTGTCGGTGACAATCTGCAGGAAATGGCTCAGCTTTTCATATTTCCGGGTCAGCTTTCTTTGCTTTTCCGCCGCCTGGGCCACCCGGACGGAAACCCCGTGGCGCCAGATCAGCAGGATGGTGATGCTGAGCGCCAGAATGGTCAGTCCGGCGATCCAGATGATATTGCCCTTTCGCGCCTCGATCGCCCCCAGCACCTCCTTGGCGGCGACGGTCCGCACCAGCACCCAGTCCGTATCCTTTATTTTGCGGCCGGTGACGAGGACGCTTTCGCCGTCAAAATCAATCCGCTCGCCAAAACCGCCGGTCGTCTCGGCGGCATTCTCCACCGCGAAGACCGCCGCCAGGGCCGCATTGCCGGCGTCGAGCACCATCGACAGGGGCGGCGTGACGTCGCCGTTGCGGCTGCGGACCGGCGACAGATACTCCATCGCCGCGCCATTTTTACGCACCAGATAGCTTTTCGCCGTCCGGCTGACCTCACCGGGCTGGATCAATTTCTGATAAAAGTCATCGGGCAGGACCTTGATGCCGACCGCAAAGCCGATCGCCGGGCTGTCCGGGTCGTCCTGAACCCCGAAAACCGGCGCGACAAAGGCGATGACCGGGGCGCCGTTTTCCGCCGGATAGGGCCCGAAGCTCATCACGTCGCGGGCGGCGCCCTGTTCCAGATAATGGGCGACACTGCGAATGACCGACGGCATATGGGGCGTCGAGACGATGATCCGGCCTTCCGGGTTGGTCAGCGCCAGACCGGAAATCCGCACGTCCGGCAGGTTGGCGTTGACCTGATAATCCGGGTTGATCATTGCCGCATAGCCATTTTGCAGGGCGGCCGCCTTCATCTGGTTTTCCAGATAGGCCGCCTGGGCGCGGGCGTCCTGTGTCAGCCCGGACGGGGACGTTTCAATATTGCCGAGATAAATCCGCAATGAGGGATTTTCCGCCAGCCGGCGGATCACCTTTTTCTGTTCGGCGAGCCATTCCTCCACCGCCGCTTCCCGGCTGTTGATCACCACCGCCATCTGCCGTTGCCAGATCAGGCTGTCGCGGTCCGCTTCCGACTGGGCGAAGCGCAAGGCCAGGAACAACGCCACCCCGGCCCCGGTCAGCACCAGCGCCGCCAGCGCCCCGCCTGCGGTTTTCATTTTCCAACTGGAAGAATTTACCGTCATCTTCACCTTCCTTAAGCTTTGGGTAACCATACGCCATTTATAGTTAAACCATAAATGACTTGTATGATGAATTAAACCAGAATATAGAGAATATCCGTTATAATGCATCAATGACGCCCGTTGACACTATATCGGATATCATGAGAGCCAAGAGAGTAGCGTGTGACCATAACCTGTAAAAAATCCCTGTTTGTCAATATGTTCGTCTTTGCCGGTCTCCTTTGCGGCCTGCCGCCCGTCGCCGCCGTCGCCGCAGTCCCGGTGTCCTATGAGATGACGGAGGACGGCCTGTTCGGCTCCCGCGAAATCAAAAGCCGTCAGTTGAAGGCTTTCCGGAAATGGAACGGCATGCTGGCGCGCAACCAGCGGGAAAACAGCGACGCCCCGACGACGGCCCGGGACTGCCGCCGGACGGCGACCCGGCAGTGCATGATCGATGAATGGCGGACGCTGCTGGGCTTTCTGAAAGACAAGCCGGTCGACAAGCAGATCGCCGAAATCAATGTCTATATGAACAAGGCCCCCTATATCACCGATATGATCAACTGGGGCGTGCCGGATTATTGGGCGACCCTGCGCCAGTTCTTCCGCAAGGACGGCGATTGCGAGGATTACGCCATCGCCAAATATCTCTCCCTCAAAGAACTGGGGATGGATGCGGATAATATGCGGATCGTCGTGGTTCAGGACACCAACCTCGATATTCCCCATGCGGTTCTGGTGGTGTCCCTCGACGGCGACCGGCTGGTGCTCGACAATCAGATTTCCTATGTGGTCAAGGAAAAGGCGGTATTGCATTACCGGCCGCTCTATTCAATCAACGAAAACGCCTGGTGGCTGCATCGGATGTAATTGCACAGAATGCAATAAAACCAACCAAATTTTAACTAAATTTGCTATAATAACCCCAAGAGTTGATGGGGCCTCTTTAAATCCCCTGTTTTGAAACCGACGTAACGCAGCATATGGAAAATTCAGCCTATAAGGAAAGCTCCGCCCCGCCGTCCCAGATCGACGAGTTGATCAACGTCATGCGTTCGGTCAAGCGGCGCCCGGAGGGCTATCGGGCCATCCATCTGCATTTTTCCCTGATCGACCGGCTGCACAAGCAACCCTATCACCGCCGGGCGGTCGCCACCGCCTTTAACAAACTGGTCCAGACAAAGGACGGCCAGTTGTTCTGGATGAGCAATTTTGATCTGGTGTTCCTGTGCAAGAATTGTTCCGAATCCGAAATAGACACCGCGATCATCGCCGCCCGCCGCGCCATCGAGGACAGCCCGGTCCTTAGGGAATATAAAGACGCCGGCCGGGATCACGAACTCTGCGACTGGTATGACATGACCCGGGATATGACCCCCTTCATGGCCCGGGTCGCGAACCTGAAAAGCGCATCGGAAACCGTCGCCCCGCCGGTGACAAGCCTGCAATCCATGGTCGCCGGCCTGCGCAAAAAACAGGCGGAATCCGCTCCGCCGGCCGCAGAAAAACCCGTTGCCGTCACCCGGCCGGTTTTTACGCCCCGCAACCAAAAAACCTCCGCCACGGCCATGGGCCCGATGCAGCTGGACCAGCTGGAGCGCAATCTGATTCATATGGAAATCGACCGGATGCTGGCCCAACAGACCGCCTGTGTCATTGTCGGCGCCGCGCCGCCGCAGCCGATCTTTGTCGAGCATTATATTTCGGTTGCCGAGATCAAGAAAAACCTGTTGCCGGATTATGATATGCTGGCCGACAAATGGCTGTTTCAGCGGCTGACCCGAACCTTTGACCGCAAATTGATGCAGGCCCTGCCGGAACGGAACCTGCCGGCCCGTCAGGTGATCAGCATCAACATCAATGTCGAAAGCATATTCAGCGCCGACTTTGACAAATTCATCGACCGGGTCCGGCATAAAAACGGCCAGCCGCTGATTCTGGAAATGAAACTGTTTGACGTGATTTCCGACATTCAGGCCTATTACCAGGCGCGGGACAAACTGACCGCGCTCGGCTGCCGCATCTCTCTCGACGCCATGGATATCGATTCCCTCGCCGTCATGGACCGGGAATTGCTGTCGGTGGATTTCCTCAAAATCATCTGGAAAAAGGAATATGGGAACCTGCGCAGCAGTCCGGTGGCGCAAAAAATCACATCCGCCATCGAAACCCACGGCAAAATGCGCATCGTGCTCTGCCACTGCGACAGTGAAGAGGCGCTTGACTTCGGCGCGGCGGTCGGCATTCACATGTTCCAGGGATTCCTGATCGACCAGAAATTAAAATCCTGACGCGATCCCGGGACCGGATTTTCACAGACCCTCAGCCGGGCCGCCTCAGGATCTTCGGGTCGCGCGGCGGCCGGCGCCTATCGGCTGGCCCCGGCCTCCGTCAACAGTTTTTCCGACCGGCGATGGCGAATATCAATGGCGTGCTGCAGCGGAGTCCGGCCGGAGTAATCCTCCATTTCGTAATCGGCCCCCGCCTCAAGCAACAGCTTGACCACCGGCGATTTTTTCGCAATCACCGCCGCGATCAGCGGGGTGACGCCATTCCTGTCCGCAAGATCAAGATCCGCCCCGGCCTTGACCAGCAGGGCGACAATGGTTTTTTCACCCAGGGAGGCGGCGACCACCAGCGGGCTGCGGCCATCCTCGCCGTACATATCCGGCTTGGCGCCATTTTGTAACAGATAATTGACCAGGGGCGCTTCCTTCATCCGGCTGGCGATGACCAGGGGCGTCGCCTTGTCGTCATAGTCGCGGGTGTTGACATTGACGCCTTTTTCAACGGCCATCTTGATTTCCCGATAGTCCAGATCCTTGATCGCCTTGAGGAATTTATAGGACGCCGAATAACTCTGCGCCGCCGCGGGCACCGCCCCGAGTCCGGTGATCAACAATAACAGACTGATGAATTTGGTAAAACGCATTCAAAACTCCCGTTGTCTAATAAGTCTCGCATTCCTGCAGGATGCCCCTTATATATAGGGGACAATAGCCCTAACAATAAAGTTTTTATTTTATAAACTCAGGAAAACGCAATGCCCAAGCTCAAGGTCATTCTCCTCATTCTCGCGGCGCTGGCCGCCGTCGTCACGGTTCTCGTCGCCATTTCTCCCCCGGCCCCGGACCAGGCCAAAAGCGCCCGCGAAAACGCCAAGGCGCTGATCGGCGGCCCCTTTTCCTTAACCAACCATCATGGCGAAAAGGTGACGGAGCAGGATTTCCACGGCAAATACATGCTGATCTATTTCGGTTATACCTATTGCCCGGACGTCTGCCCGATGGAGCTGCAGATCATGGCCGACGCCCTCGACCGGCTTGCGCCGGAAACCCTGGCCGACATCACCCCGGTCTTCATCAGCGTCGATCCGGACCGGGACAGCGTCGAGGTCCTCGCGCAATACGCCCCGGCCTTCCATCCGCAAATGATCGGCCTGACCGGCAGCAAAGAGCAGATCGCCGCGGTCAAGAAAGCCTACCGGGTCTATTCGGCCAAGGAAAAGCCCGAGGCGGACGCCGAGGCGGATTCCTACCTGGTCAGCCATACCTCCTACACCTATCTGATGGACCGCAACGGCGATTATGTCACCCATTTCCGCAGCCAGACCGACCCCGAGGCGATGGCGGCGCGGCTGCGGGAGCTGGTTCAGTAAAATATCCGGCGCAGGCAATAGACAGCAATAGATAAAGGATTCCTTTCATGAGCAGACGGCCTGAATTCTGGCGCACCGTCAAACTGTCCGAGATGACCGGCGAGGAATGGGAATCCCTGTGCGACGGCTGCGGGCTGTGCTGCCTGCACAAGCTCGAAGACTGCGACAGCGGCGAGATCCGCCATACCAATGTCGCCTGCCGCCTGCTGGATGTCACAAGCTGCCGCTGTAAAAACTATCCCCTGCGTCAGAAACTGGTGCCGGACTGCGTGGTGCTGACCGCCGACCAGGTGGCTGAATTCCGCTGGCTGCCGCAAAGCTGCGCCTATCGGCTTGTCGGCGAGGGCCGGGATCTGCCGCCGTGGCATCCGCTGATTTCCGGTGATGACCAGTCGGTCCATGACGCCGGCATCTCGCTCCGCGGCCGGGCCATATCCGAACGGGACGCCGGCGATTTGCAGGACCATATTGTCGACTGGCCGGAAATTTCCGCCGACCGGAAGGGGGACGCGGAATGACCGCCTATGCCATCGGCGACATCCCCCTGATCCTGCGCCGTCATCCGCGGGCGCGCCGCCTGAAATTGCGGTTTGAGGCCCAGAAGGGCGCGGCGCTGCTGACCCTGCCGCCCGGCGTATCGGACCATAAGGCGGTGCAATTCGCCGAAAAACACCGGGGCTGGATCAGCGAACAATTGGCGAAATCCCCGCCCGTCATCCGCTTCGCGCCCGGGGCGCTGGTTCCCTTCTGCGGTGAAATCCATCAGATCCTCCATCAGCCGCAGCGCCGCGCCCAGGTGACGGCGGACAACCGTCAGCTGATTGTCGGCGGGCCGGCGGCCGGTTTTGAAACCCGGCTGCGCAACTGGCTCGGCAAGCAGGCCCGCGCGGCACTCACGGCGGCGGTTGAGGGCTTTGTCCCCCAAGTCGGACAGCGGCCCCGCCGGATCATGGTGCGCGACACCAGCAGTCGCTGGGGCAGTTGCTCGAGCAAGAAAACCCTGTCCTTTTCCTGGCGTCTGATCATGGCGCCGCCGGCGGTGCTGTCCTATGTCGCGGCCCATGAAATGGCTCATCTGATCGAGATGAATCACAGCCCGGCCTTCTGGCGGCTGGTGGAGAAGCTTGACCCGGACTGGAAAAGATCCCGCCGCTGGCTCAAGACCGAAGGCGGCGGCTTGATGGTTATCGGTTAAGGGATATTGGTTAAGCGTTATGGGCCAGGCGCAATGGGGGCGGATGGCGCGCCCTATGCCGGCACCAACAGCAGGATGATCTCCACCGTCATCACCGGCTTTTCCATGTCCTTCGCCGCCATCACCCCCTGAAAGGTCGCCGTCGCCCCCCGCTGGTCGATATATTCCAGCTTGTCCAGCCTCAGGTGCAGCCGCACCTCGCTGCCGGTCGGCAGGGATTGCAGAAAGCAGGCCTTGTCGACCCCCTTGTTCTGGCCGAAACTGAGGCCGGTGATTTCCACCGTCTGGTCAAAGAGCTGGGGGATCAGCGACAGCAGCAGAAAATTATGGACGAGGGTCTGCGCCGTCGGCAATTCGGTCCGCGCTCGTTCCTCATCGACATGAATCCACTGGAAATCGCCGGTCGCCTCGGCAAATTTAGTCACCCGGCTCTGGGTGATTTTCCACCAGTCGGACACGCCGACCTCCCGGCCGACATACTGATTGATGTCCTTGATGTCTATTTTGGTCTTCGCCATGGAATGGATCCGCATAATGTTCCACCGTAGTTTAGCAGGGGCTTATTACCGAAGAGTCAATGATCGGTAAGATTTTACCCGCTTTCGGGCTTTTTACCAAATGGCGCGGCTATTTTTGTTCCGCCTTATCCGCTGATGGAGTCTTTGATCTGTCCCGGGGTTTGTCCCGGGGGCGGACATTCGGCGTCCTCAGCGTCGCATCATCGCGGCCCAGATGAACCCGATACATGAAATTGCGCCAGATGAGGGCCGGGGCGCCGCCGCCGGTCACCCGGGCCATCGGGCTGGCGTCGTCATTGCCGACCCAGACCCCGTTGACCATATTGAGGCCATAGCCGAAAAACAGCGCGTCCCTGTAATTCTGGGTCGTGCCGGTCTTGCCGGCGACGGGGAAGGGCATCTGGGCCTGCGTCGCGGTGCCGACGCTCACCACCCGGCGCAGCATGTCGTCCATAAGGGCGGCGACCTCCGCCGACAGCACCCGTTCCGGCGGTCCCGGCATGTGACGGTAGAGAATCTGACCGGCGCTGTTCTGGATTTCAATGATGCCGTAGGGCGTCACCCGATAGCCGCCACTGGCGACCGCGCCATAGGCCGCCGTCAGCTCGAGCAGGGAAATCTCCGAGGCGCCGAGCGACAGGGAAGGTTCCGCCGTGATCGGCGTGCTGAGTCCGAGGCGGCGGGCCATGGCGACCACATTCTGCCGGTCGATGCGCTCCGCCAGCTTGACCGCCACCGTATTCAGCGAATGGGAGAAGGCTTCATCCAGCGTCACCCGGCCGCGATATTCCCCGGTATAGTTTTTCGGTTCCCAGCCGTCGATGATCACCGGGCTGTCGCGCATCACCTGATCCGGGCCCAGCCCCGCCTCCAGCGCCGCCAGATAGATAAACAGCTTGAAGGCCGATCCCGGCTGGCGGCGGGCCTGAACGGCGCGGTTGAACTGGCTTGCGCTGTAATCGACGCCGCCGACCATCGCCCGCACCGCCCCGTCCGGATCCAGCGACACCAGGGCCGCCTGGCCGGCGTCAAATTTTTCGCCTTCCCGGTCCATGGTCTGCTGCAGGCCCAGATTGGCCTTCTCCTGTATGTCCGGCATCAGCGTGGTGTAAATGATGATCGGTTCGGCGACCGGGCCGATCAGCATCGCCGCCCGCTCGATAATCCAGTCGCTGAAGTAGCGTTCATCGCCGCCGGTCTGCTGGTCAACAATATCAATATTGCGGGTCTTGGCGATTTCCGCCGCCGCCTGTTCAATCAGCCCGGCCTCGACCATATTGTCCAGCACCGCCGCCATCCGGCGATAGGATCTTTCCAGGTCGCGCAGCGGCGAATAGAGCGCCGGACCCTTGAGCACCCCGGCGAGCATGGCGGCTTCCGACAGCGACAGATTGCGGGCGCCATGATCAAAGAAGGTTCGGGCGGCGGCGTCAACGCCATAAGCGCCGGCGCCGAAATAAACCCGGTTGAGATAAAAGGTCAGAATCTCCTGCTTGGTGAAATTCATCTCCAGCCAGTAGGAGAGCAGCAATTCCTGGATTTTCCGCTTCAGGGTCTTGTCGGCGTTCAGGAACAGATTCTTCGCCAGTTGCTGGCTGATGGTGCTGCCGCCTTCGACCAGGCCGCGGCGGGTGATGTTGCGCACCACGGCCCGGGCCAGGCCGCGCACATCAATCCCGCCATGGTCAAAAAACCGCCGGTCCTCGGTGGCGATCACCGCCTGAACCAACTCCGGTGGCAACTCCGGATAATCCAGCCAGTCGCCGTAAACATCGCCGTAAGACGCCAGCAGGTCGCCGTTGCGGTCCATCACCATGATCGTCGAACGGCCGTGGGACAGCCTGATATTGGAAATATCCGGCAGATCATGGGCGTAATAGACCACCACCGGCACCAGCAGGATCAAAAACCAGATCAGACCGACACTCAGCCGGTAGAGCCATTTGCCGAGGCCCGTCCGCGGCGCATTCCGGCTGCTCGGCCGGGCGATACTGCGCCGGCGGCCGATATTTTTTTGGCTGGTCTTTTGGCGGGCCTTTTTGGCCGGTGACGTCCCGCGCGCCGACGGCCCGGAAGCGGGCTTTTTCCCCGGTCCGCCGGCTTTTCTGGTCCGTCCCTTGGCGCTGTCGTCCATCGTCACCTCATAGTTTTTCCGACCAGACCATAGAATATCGGCTGAAATAAGACAACCGCCCAGAAATCTATTCCGGATTCGTCGCTTCCTGAGGGGTCAACCTGTTGTATTTCAAAAAGAAATCACCGGAAGAAACTTCCCTCTTGACATTAGTTTCAAATGTAACTATTATTATTTCATACCTTAAGGATCAACCCTGTTCACCAGATGGAGCCAGAGCAATGACCCTCGAAAGAATTCATCATGTCGCCTATCGCTGCATGGACGCCAAAAGAACCGTTGAGTTTTACCAGAAATACCTCGACATGGATTTTGTCCTCGCCATTTCCGAGGACAAGGTGCCGTCAACCGGCGCGCCGGACCCCTATATGCATCTGTTTATGGACGCCGGCAACGGCAACGTGCTGGCCTTCTTTGAAATTCCCAATTCGCCGGAAATGAGCCGCGACCCCAACACGCCGGACTGGGTCCAGCATATCGCCTTCAAGGTCAAGGATGAAGCGACCATGATGGGGGTCAAGGCGCGGCTCGAGGCCGACGGCCATGAGGTGGTCGGCCCGACCAACCATCATATCTTCCAGTCGATCTATTTCCGCGACCCCGACGGCCACCGCCTGGAGCTCGCCTATGACACCGCCACCGCCGAGGAAATGAAAAAGCTCCATGACATCGCGCCGCAGATGCTCGAGGACTGGACCAGGAGCAAGACAACCCAGAAACATGCGGCCTGGCTCCATGAAGCGGAATTCAGCAAGGACAAATAATCCCGTCCCCGGGATGATCCCCAATCCTGCCCGCGTCCTGACCTCCTCATGGCGCGGGATTTTTTTGACCGCGATGCTTTGCCTGTTTAAAGACCACCGTTCGGTGACTTTTTTATTTAAAGACCACCGTTCGGTGACTTTTTTATTTAAAGACCACCGTTCGGTGGCCGGCCAAAAGAATCCGCCGTTCCGCATGCCATTTCACCGCCCGCGACAGGACGACACACTCAATATCCCGGCCGATATTGACCAGCTCCTCCGGGGAAACCGAATGATCGACCCGTTCGACGCTTTGTTCGATAATCGGTCCCTCGTCCAGGTTGGTCGTGACATAATGGGCCGTGGCGCCGATAATTTTCACCCCGCGGTCATAGGCCTGATGATAGGGTTTCGCCCCCTTGAAAGACGGCAGGAAAGAATGATGGATATTGATCGCCCGGCCCTCAAGCGCCCGGCACATCTCCGGCGACAGCACCTGCATATAGCGCGCCAAGACATAAAGATCGACCTTCTGATCGTCGATGATCTTCATGATGTCCTTTTCCTGGGCTCGCTTGGTTTCCCGGCTGATCGGCAAATGGTGATAGGGCAGGCCATGCCATTCGACGAATGAGCGCATATCCTCATGGTTCGAGACGACGCCGATAATCTCCACCGGCAGAATCCCGCTTTTCCAGCGATGCAGAAGATTATGCAGGCAATGGCCGAATTTCGACACCGCGATCAGCACCCGCATCCGGCGGTCGTTGCGGGTCAGGTCCCAGTCCATTTGATAGTCATCGGCAACGGCCGCAAAGTCGGCGCGCAACTGCGCCAGCCCCGGCATGGCCGGACTGTCCGCCTGAAACACAATGCGCAGGAAGGCCTGCCCGGTCGGCAGGTCCGTGTGGTGATTGGCCTCGACGATAAAGGCGTCATGGGACGCGAGAAACGTCGTGGCGGCCGACACCACGCCCTTTTTATCGGGGCAGGTTATGGTCAGGGTATATTGTTTTGCGGCCTTTTCCATCAACTCAACTCTGCTTTTTACCCGCGGCGCTTCAGGCGTCCAGATTGGCGACGCTCAGGGCGTTATCCTGAATGAATTCCCGCCGCGGCTCGACCACGTCGCCCATCAGCTTGGTGAATATCTCGTCGGCGGTATCGCCGTGGTCCACTTTCACCTGCAGCAGGGTCCGCGCTTCCGGATCGAGGGTCGTCTCCCAAAGCTGCTCCGGATTCATTTCGCCCAGTCCCTTGTAGCGCTGGATCGACAGCCCCTTGCGGCCGTAGGCCAGCACCAGCTTGATCAGGTCGCTCGGCAGGTTGAGGTCGTGAATATCGTCCTTGCGGCTGATAGTGGAGGTTTTGGCGAATATCTCGCGGCAGCCCGGCGCCGCCTCGTTCAACGCCCGCGCCTCGACGGAATTGATAAAGGCGCTGTCAATGCGGTAGACATCCTTGATGCCGCGAATTTCCTGGGTGAAGGTCACGCCGTCGCCTTCCTCGTCCAGGTATCCGGTCCAGTTGTCCTCGCCAACCGTGGCCTTCATATTCATCCGCTCGACGACCGCGTCAATCGCCGCTTCGGCCCGGGTCTCATCCTGCAGGGTATTCGGGTTCAGCGCCCCGGCCAGCGCCAGTTCCTCGATCAGTTCCTTGTTATAACGCTGGGGCACCCGGTCGAGGAAGCGGGAAATCCGCCGCACGGTCTGGACCAGTTGCCTCAGGTCATTGCCGGCAATCTGGGTGCCGTCATCGAGCCTGAGCACCATCTCGTCCAATGTCTGCTCAATCAGGTAATCTTCCAGCGACGGGTCATCCTTGAGATAAACCTCCGACTTGCCGCGCGCCACCTTATAGAGCGGCGGCTGGGCGATATAAAGATGGCCCCGCTCGATCAGTTCCGGCATCTGGCGATAGAAAAAAGTCAGCAGCAGGGTCCGGATATGGGCGCCGTCGACATCGGCGTCGGTCATGATGATGATCTTGTGATAGCGCAGCTTTTCAATATTGAAATCGTCCCGGCCGATGCTGGTGCCCATGGCGGTGATCAAGGTGCCGATCTCCTGGGAGCCCAGCATCCGGTCAAAGCGCGCCCGCTCCACATTGAGGATCTTCCCCTTGAGCGGCAGAATCGCCTGATTGCTGCGCGCCCGGCCCTGTTTGGCGGAGCCGCCCGCCGAGTCCCCTTCCACCAGGAAAAGTTCCGACTTCGCCGGGTCCCGTTCCTGACAGTCGGCCAGCTTGCCCGGCAGGGAGGATATATCGAGCGCCCCCTTGCGCCGGGTCAGTTCCCGCGCCTTGCGCGCCGCTTCCCGGGCCGCCGCCGCCTCGACGATCTTGCCGATGATGATCCTCGCTTCCTGGGGATGCTCCTCAAACCAGATGCTCAGCTTTTCATTGAGCAGGCTTTCGACCACCGGCCGCACCTCGGACGAGACCAGCTTGTCCTTGGTCTGCGACGAGAATTTCGGATCCGGCACCTTGACCGACAGCACACAGGTCAGCCCTTCCCGGCTGTCATCGCCGCTCAAGGAAACCTTTTCCTTCTTGGCGATGCCGGTTTCATTGGCGTAACTGTTGATCGTCCGGGTCAGCGAGGCCCGAAAGCCCGCCAGATGGGTGCCGCCGTCGCGCTGGGGAATGTTATTGGTGAAGCACATGACATTTTCATGATAGCTGTCATTCCATTGCAGGGCGCATTCAAAGACAATATCGTCCTTTTCGCCGCTGATGGTGATCGCCTCCGAAATCAGCGGGCTCTTGCTGCGATCGAGGTAATTGACATAGGCGGTGATGCCGCCTTCGTAATAAAGCTCGATTTCCTCGCTCTCCGCATGGCGCTTGTCCTGAATCCTGATCCGCACGCCGGAATTGAGGAACGCCAGCTCGCGGAAGCGGTGGATCAGCCGGTCAAAATCAAATTCGATATTGCCGAAAGTATCCCCGGACGGCAGGAAGGTCACCTTGGTTCCGGTCTGGCCCTTGGCGTCGCCGACCACCACCAGGTCTTCCAGCGCCTCGCCATGTTCAAAGCGCATGAAATGCTCCTTGCCCTTGCGCCAGACCCGGAGTTCGAGATAATCGGACAGGGCGTTGACCACCGACACGCCGACGCCGTGCAGGCCGCCGGAAACCTTGTAGCTGTTATTGTCGAACTTGCCGCCGGCATGAAGCTGGGTCATGATCACCTGGGCGGCGGAGACGCCTTCTTCCTCGTGAATGTCGACCGGGATGCCGCGGCCGTTGTCGGTCACCGAAACCGAGCCGTCCGGATTGAGCGATACCAGCACCAGATCACAATATCCGGCCAGCGATTCGTCAATCGCGTTGTCGGACACCTCGAACACCATGTGATGCAGCCCCGAACCATCCTCGGTATCGCCGATATACATGCCCGGACGTTTGCGCACCGCATCCAGACCCTTCAGCACCTTGATCGAATCCGCGCCATATTCCGCTGCGCCTTCGGTGGCGTCCTTCATCTGTGTTTCGTCAGACATATACTGTTGTCCCTTTATAAAATATCCGTAAAAAATATTCGCAAAAAATATTTAGCCAAATCAACCCGGGCCGTTCCGGCCCAACTCACTCATCGGTTATGCTGCTGTTTTCCACCCGGTAATAGCGCGCCCGGTCGCCAAGTTCGTCAAACAAAAGCCGGTCGGTGCCGGTCAGCCAGAGCTGGGAGCCGAGCGCCGCCAGTTCATCATACAGGGAGGCCCGGCGTTCCCGGTCGAGATGGGCCACCACCTCGTCAAGCAGCAGGATCGGCGCGACGCCAAAAGAGGCGGCCGTGATCCGGGCGCTGGCCAGCGTAATGCCGATCAGCAGCGCCTTCTGTTCGCCGGTCGAACAGAGCGCGGCGGGCATATCCTTGTCCCTGTGGCGCACCAGAAGGTCGCTTTTATGGGGGCCGGCCGCCGCCCGGCCGCTGCGGCTGTCCTCGGGCCTGTTGTCCCTGAGCACGCGGCGAAAATGATCCTCGACCTCGATCGCCGGTCCGGCCATCAGGCCCTCCTCCAGCAACCCTTCGACCGCCAGCGTCGCCCGCGGAAAGCAGGATGTCGCCTTGTCGATGGCCCCGGCCAGCCGGTCCATGGCGTCGAGCCGCGCCGCCGCCACCGCGACGCCATGCTCCGCCATCCGGCTTTCGAGGGCGCTGAGCCAGGCGCTGTCATGGCCGCCGTCGAGCAGCAGCCGGTTGCGTTCCCGCATCACCCGCTCAAAAGCATTGACCTCGCGGTTATGGGACGAATGGAAACTGGCGACGATCCGGTCGAGAAAGCGCCGCCGGCCCGAGGCCGCCTCGATGAACAGCCGGTCCATTTGCGGCGTCAGCCAGGCGACCTGCAGAATATCGCCGAAGACGGCCGGACCGGCGGCGTTTTCGCCGTCAATGCGCACAATGCGCCGGTCTTTCTGCCCGCCGTCAGCCGCCATCTCCTCAGCCGCCGTCCCGGACCCGGCGGCAAGCCCGGTGCCAAGATCGGTGCTGCCGTCCGGCGTCTCGAGCCGCGCCGCCACCGCCCAGTCCCGCCGCGCCGCAGGCCGCCCGTTCAAATGGCTGACCTCGGACAGTTTGCAGCCCCGCAGGCCGCGGCCCGGCGACAGGAAGGACAGCGCCTCCAGAATATTGGTCTTGCCCGCGCCATTGGGACCGGTCAGCACGACGGAACGACCCTCCGGCGCCAGGGTGACCCGGCCGTAGGAGCGAAAATCCGTCAAATGCAGCCGCCCGACATAAAGCTCGGGAACCCGGAAGGCGGGCCGGCCCTTCTGCCGCCCCGGATCGCCGGCGGACGCAGTTATGCTGTTGAGCTGTAGCAGATTATTCACCGCTTGATATGTCCCGCAGGGAGCGCATCATCATATCCGCCCCTACACCCGCATGGGCATCAGAACATAAAGCGCGCCGTCATCCGTCAAATCCTTCAAAATGGTCGGCGCCGTCGAATCCGCCAGCGCCATCTGGGCGATGTCCCCCTCGATCTGGCTCAGGATGTCGAGCAGATAGCGGGAATTAAAACCGATCTCCATATCCTCCGCCTCATAGCTGGCGGCCAGCTCCTCTTTCGCGGTGCCATGTTCCGGGCTGTTGACCGACAACTGCAGATTGCCATTGTTCAAAACCAGCTTGATGGCGCGGGTTTTTTCCGTCGAAATGGTCGAAACCCGATCAACCGCCTCGGCAAACTGACGGCTGTCGATTTCCATGATCTTGTCATTGCCTTCGGGAATGACCCGGCTGTAATCGGGGAAGGTGCCGTCGATCAGCTTCGAGGTCAGGACAATATCGGCGAAGATAAAGCGCACCTTGGTTTCGGACAGCGCAACCCGGATGTCGCCTTCAAATTCATCCACCAGCTTGCGCAGTTCGCCAACCGTCTTGCGCGGCACAATCACCCCCGGCATGCCGTCCGCCCCCGCCGGCTGCTCCATGTCAAAGCGCGCCAGCCGATGGCCGTCGGTGGCGACCCCGCGCAACACCGCGCCGCCCTCGTCATCGCGCGCCACATGGAGGTAAATGCCGTTCAGATAATAACGGGTTTCCTCGGTCGAGACGGCGAAGCGCGTCTTGTCGATCATCCGTTTCAGGTTGGCCGCCGGAACCTCGAAACTGTGGGGCAGTTCGCCTTCCGTCATGACCGGAAAATCCTCCCGCGGCAGGCAGGACAGGGTAAAGCGCGAGCGGCCGGCGCTGATGGTCAGGCGCTGGCTGTCGCCGTCATAGGACAGCTCCACCTGGGCGCCGTCCGGCAATTTGCGCACAATATCATACAGCGTATGCGCCGGGGCGGTGATGCCGCCGGGGACGGCGATTTCCGCCGCGACCGCCTCGGAAATGGCGAGATCGAGGTCGGTGGCCGCCATATTGAGCCGGCCGCCGTCACATTCGAGCAAAACATTGGATAAAATCGGGATGGTGTTGCGTTTTTCGACAACGCTTTGAATGTGACCCAGTGATTTCAACAACGCACTTCGTTCAATATTGAGCTTCATATTATTTTCGCGCTTCTCATCTGTATGTTTACTTATATTTTTAACCGCATCCTTGGCATCTTTACCCGCACCCCGGGCTTTTTCCGGGTTTTTCTTGGGGCTTCTGTGGGCCGGAACGGCGCCGCCAGCAGCTTGCGCCGGGATGTCCGCGCCAATTCCGCCCCGGAAAACCCGCCGAAACCCCCGTTTTCTCCCGGGAAAGCGGGATCCTGATTCCCTAAATCACAGGTCCGGATACTCGCTCAGAGAGTAGCATACTGACCCGTAGGGTCAAAGGCTTTTTTGGGAGATTTACGCCGAGTCGCAGCGCCGGGATCCTCAGCGGAACCCGCCGCCCTGCGGGACAGGGGAACTGGCGGAGATCAGGTGCCGAAAATACGCTCCAGATGCTGAATATCCTCATCCAGAACGCTGTCCGTCAGCCGGAGCTCGTCGATCCTCTTGACCGCATGCATGACGGTGGTGTGATCGCGGCCGCCAAACTGCCGGCCGATGTCGGGCAGGGATTTGGCGGTCAGCTGCTTCGCCAGATACATCGCCACCTGGCGCGGCCGGGCCACCTGGCGCGCCCGGCGCGACGACAGCAGGTCGGACAGGCGGATATTGAAATAATCCGCCACCCGGCGCTGGATTTCATCAATGGTCACCCGGCGCACATTGGCCCGCAGCAGGTCCTGCAGCACCTCCTGGGTCATCTCGAGGGTGATCGGCCGGCCGATCAGGGTCGCATGGGCGATCATCCGGTTGAGCGCCCCTTCCAGTTCGCGGACATTGGAGGTGATCCGGCGGGCGAGGAATTCCAGCACCTGCTGGTTGATCTCCACCTCGGGCACCTTGTTGGCCTTCTGCTGCAGAATGCCGAGCCGCAGCTCATATTCGGTCGGATGAATATCCGCCACCAGACCCCAGCCGAGCCGCGAGCGGATGCGCTCCTCGATCCCGTCCATATCGGTCGGCGAACGGTCGGCGGAAATGATCACCTGGCGGCTGTGGTCGATCAGGGCGTTGAAGGTGTGGAAAAATTCTTCCTGGGTCGATTCCTTGTTGGCGATGAACTGCAGGTCGTCAATCATCAGCAAATCCACCGAACGGAATTTCTGCTTGAAGGACATGGTGTCCTTATAGCGGATCGAGCTGATGAACTGATACATGAATTGTTCGGCCGACAGATAGACCACCCGCCGGTCGGGGAATCTTTCCCGATTCGCCCAGGCGATGGCGTGCATCAGATGGGTCTTGCCGAGGCCGACCCCGCTATGGAGAAACAGGGGATTGAAATGCACGTCCTTGTTTTCCGCCACCCGGCGGGCCGCCGCATAGGCCAGTTCATTGGACTTGCCGACGACAAAGCTGTCAAAGGTGAACCGCGGGTCGAGCGGCGCGCCGAAATCATCGGCCCGGACCGGCCTTTCCCGCGGCGGGGTCGGCCGGCGCGCCGGCCCCTCGGACAGGCCCGCCTCGGGCGCGGCGGCGGGGGAGCGGGTCACCGCCCCGTCGCCCTTGGCGAAAGCGGAAAGGACGATGATATTGATGTCGGTCACCTCGGGATTTTCAAAGGCCCAGGCATGGCGGATCCGGTCGGCGTAATTGGATTCGAGCCAGTTGCGCATAAAGCGGGTCGGCGCCGCCATCACCGCGCAGCCGTCCGCGACATTGACCAGGGCCAGCGGCTTGAACCAGCTGTTAAAAACGCTGTCATCAAATTCGGTCCGCAATCTGTCCAGAACCCTTGACCATTCTGCTTCCATGCCCGTTACCGTGCTTCCCTCTTGTGACGCCGCCGTCATTATATTGCTCATCCCCAAAATCCCGTTGTGATCTTCATTTCTGATCTTGCTTTTTTATTCCGCATTTCATTGTTGCAGCCAGGGCAGACCGGCGGCCTTCCAGCCACTGACCACGCCCCGGTGGCCTTTTTGATCCCGGTCGCCTTCAAAGCCGCCGATAACATTGAAACATTTCTCATAGCCCGCCGCGATCATGGTTGCCGCCGCCGCCTGGGAGCGCACCCCGGAGCGGCACAGAAAATACAGCGGCGCGTCTTTCGGTATATCCTGGCTGATCACCATATCGGCAAAGGCGCCATTGACCGCCATATGGGGGAATTCCTGCCAGCTGACCAGCAGCGGCGACTTGCCAAGCGACGACAGATCGCAGACGCCGACAAAGGTCCATTCCGCCCGGGTTCTGACATCAATCAGCACCGCCCTGTCATCGCTCTGAAGCGCCTTCCAGGTTTCTTTAACCGTCACATCATCTGTATAATTCATTTTTCTTTATTCTTTATCTTTGATCCCGGCCACGCTTTCGGCCGCAATCCCTGGCTTTGCCTTCGCCTGCGCCGCCGCAGACCCCTCTATCCCACCTGTCCGGCGCTCAAATCCGGTTTTTCGTTTTGTTTCTTCCCGTTTATCTGTTTTCCACGGCCTTTTCAGCAGATCCCGGGCACAGCAGACAAACAAAACATCCCTGATCCATAACATATTGTTACAGAAAGATTTTAATCTTCAAGACCCTGAAAAAGGCCCCTATTACAGAAAGCATCTCACCCGGAGACAAATCGAACATAAACAGGCCGCCACCAAGACCATCGGGAAAATGGCCCCGCGTCGCCTCATCAGTTTCCCCCGCCTGCTTTTATATCGCTTCATCCCCTGTAGGACGGCCAATAGGGTACAATCCACAGGGATTTCTGGCAACTGATTCATCGGAAAATAATCACAAAATAGCGGCCAGATATGGCTTGACTTGGATAAGACACACAACATCTGGTAGGCGGGTAATATTATCACATTTCCCGCGCCCGTCGCCAAAGAAGAAACCTCGGCCGGAACGGGATGATTAACCATAAAAAAAGCCGAACCGGGCGGGGTTCAGCTTTTTCGACTCATTTTTTCACGGACTCGCCTGATTCTCTCCGGCGACTCGAAAGGTCAGGCGGAGGCGGACAGTTCCTTGACCCGTTTCGCCAGCCGGGACACCTTGCGGGACGCGGTCTTCTTGTGCAGAACGCCCTTGGTGACGCCGCGCATCAGTTCGGGCTGGGCCGCCTTCAAAGCTTCACGGGCTTCTTCCGCATTGCCACTTTCCAGCGCCAGCTCAACATTTTTGACAAATGTCCGAATCCGGCTCTTGCGGGCCTTGTTGACCAGCGCCCGTCGCGCATTTGAACGTATTCTTTTTTTAGCCTGTAACGAATTAGCCATCAGGGTAACCTATCTTTCTTCTAAAAACCGGGCTTCTCTACTGAATTCGGCCCCTTGTCGGGGTCGCAGGAGAATCAGCGGCTTTAAATTCTTTTGATCCAATTTCAAGTCGTGGCTTATAAACATGCCCGCCCCATTGGTCAACAAGCTTTTCAAGTTATTTTGCGAAAAACAGCGGTAAAAACCGCAACGGATGCGGGCTTTTGCTCCGGGCGGACGCATTCCGCCGCCGCCCGGGCCCTCTCATTGATCATTTCTGCTTATTTATGCTTGAATTTGGCGGTTCTTTTCTCGGCAAAGGCGGCCATGCCTTCCTTCTGGTCCCCGGTCGAAAACAGGGAATGAAAAACCCGGCGCTCAAACATGACGCCCTCACGGAGGGTTGTTTCATAAGCCTTGTTGACGCATTCCTTGGCGATCATCACCGACGGCAGGGACAGTTCCGCAATCTTGTTCGCCGTTTTCATCGCTTCCTCGACCAGGTCATCGACCGGAACGATCCGGCTGACCAGTCCGGCGCGTTCGGCCTCCACCGCATCCATCATCCGCCCGGTGAGAACCATTTCCATGGCTTTTGACTTGCCGACGAAGCGGGTCAGCCGCTGGGTGCCGCCGGCGCCGGGAATCACCCCGAGCTTGATTTCCGGCTGGCCGAATTTGGCGTTATCCGCCGCCAGGATGAAATCACACATCATCGCCAGTTCACAGCCGCCGCCCAGGGCGTAGCCGGCCACCGCGGCGATAATCGGCTTGCGGCAGCGCGAGGCCTCCTCCCAGTTTGCCGTAATGAAATCCTTCATATAGGCTTCCATATAATCCATCGTCTGCATTTCCTTGATGTCGGCGCCGGCGGCGAAGGCCTTGTCGCTGCCGGTAATCACGATGGCGCGGATATTCTCGTCGGCCTCAAACGTCCGCAGCGCCCGGGTGACTTCGTCCATCAGCTGGCTGTTCAGGGCGTTGAGCGCTTCGGGGCGGTTCAGCGTGATCAGGCCGACGGGCTCGGTGCGGTCAACCAGAATCATCTCATAGGACATGTCATTTCTCCTTAATCTTTACATTTGATCGGCGTGCATATACATTAATTTCACCCGGATATATCCGGTCTGTCCCGTCTTTACAAGGCCGTTCAACAGAACCGCCTTTTCCCCGGTCTCTTTTTCCAATCACAGGGGGTCAACCAGAAAATCAATGACGGTCAGCCCGGCCGCGTCTTTGGCCTGGCCCTTATTTTGGCTTGGTTTTTTTTCCACTATTCGGCTGATTTTTATCGTCAGCCTTTCCCGGTCGCGCCGGGCGATGATGCACAGGGCGGCTTGCCCCGCGCAGGCCGCTTTTGTCCGCCGCGCCGACCGATTCGCCGGGCCTTTTCCGGCCGCATTCTTTTTGAAATTCCGATCTGAATTCCGATCTGAATTCTGATTTGAATTTTGGTCCGGGTTCTGATCCGTAATCCGCCAGGAAAGGCTGGACAGCACCAGCCGGTAATAGTCATATACCGCCCGGGCGCCCTCGGGGCCGTGGGCGCGGACCTCGATGATCCGGCCTTCCGGGGTGTCAAAGACGACCCGGCTGTCTTCCTCTTCCTGAAAACCCTCCATCAGCGGAATGTCAAGATCCGACAACAGCCGCGGCTGGTCTGACTGCGCCGCCGCCGGCAGAAAAGACAGCAGAGCATAGGGCAGGATCAGCAATAGTCCCCACGTCCCGGCCTTGATATATGAATATGGTGCGTCACGCATAAAGCCTAAGATACCTAATCTTGGCAGGCAGGACAATAAAATGTCGATCTGCCGCTCTGGACGATCCGTTCGATGCGCCGGCCGCAGCCCGGCGTGGCGCAGGATTCGCCGGCCCGGCCGTACACCCGGAACTGATGCTGGAAATAACCGAGTTCGCCGTCGATACGGGCGTAATCCTTCAAAGTCGAGCCGCCGGCCTCGATCGCCCGCCGCAAGACGTCCCGGATCACCGACGCCAGCTTCTCCACCTTGTCCCGGCTGAGGTCACAGGCGGGCGCGGTCGGCGAAATCCCCGCCTCAAACAACGCCTCGCAGACATAAATATTGCCGAGCCCGACAACGACTCGCTGATCAAGCAGGACATTTTTGACCGGCGCGCGCCGGCGGCTGATTTTGTCAAAAAGATAGGCGCCGTGAAACTGATTGCCCAGCGGCTCCGGCCCCATGCCGCAAAACAGCGGATGACGGTCGAGCGCCGCCGCGTCACACAGGGTCATCAGGCCGAATCGACGCGGATCGTTATAGATCACCAGGTCATGACGGTCCGATTCCAGAATGACATGGTCATGCTTTTCGAAGATTTCCGGGCTTTTGCGGTCTGCCGCCGCGACCAGCGTCATCTTGCCCGACATGCCCAGATGGCAGATCAGAATCTCCGCCCCGTCGAGATGGAGCAGCAGATATTTCGCCCGTCGCGTGATTCGCGCCACCGTTCGGCCGGTCAGCCGTTCGACGAAACGCGCCGGCAGGGGAATCCGTAAGGAATCGCGCCGCTGGACCACCCGGACCAGCCGCCGGCCTTCGAGCAGCGGACTGACGCCTCGTTTCACGGTTTCGACTTCGGGAAGTTCCGGCATATTGTCTCCAAAAATTTGTCGCTTTACGACCTAAAAAACTGGCGCCGTCCGGCCCAGTGGTTTATGTTCCACAACATGGTAGAGCAAAATAAACAGAATAACACGGAAGAAACCACTCATTTCGGTTTCCGGACCGTAGACAAGCAGGCCAAACAAGGACTTGTCCGCAATGTCTTTGACAGCGTCGCCCACAAATACGACATCATGAATGACGTGATGAGCGGCGGGCTGCACCGAGCCTGGAAGAATGACATGATCCGGGTGCTGCGCCCCGGGCCGGGCATGCGGCTGCTCGATGTCGCCGGCGGCACCGGCGATATCGCCTTCCGCTTCCTTGAGGCCGCCGAAAGGCGCGCCCGTCCTGCGGAGGATGCGGCCGCCGAAGTCACCGTCTGCGACATCAACGCCCAGATGCTGACCGTCGGCCGGGACCGGGCCATCGACCGGGGCATTATAAGCAACATCGAATGGGTCTGCGGCAATGCGGAATCCCTGTCCTTCCCCGACGACAACTTTGACGCCTACACCATCGCCTTCGGCATTCGCAACGTCACCAATATCGACCGGGCCCTGGCCGAAGCCCACCGGGTGTTGCGGCCGGGCGGCCGTTTTCTGTGTCTCGAATTCAGCAAAGTAGACCTGCCGCTGTTCGATAAAATTTATGACGCCTACAGCTTTCACCTGCTGCCGCGGTTCGGCCAGATGATCGCCGGCGACCGGGACTCCTACCAGTATCTGGTGGAAAGCATTCGCCAGTTCCCGCCCCAGGACCGCTTTAAGCAGATGATCGGGGAGGCTGGTTTCAAACGGGTCAATTACCGCAATATGACCGGCGGCGTGGTGGCGCTCCATTCAGGATGGAAGATCTAGCGTGTTGACAAGCCTGCGCCATATGGCCCATCTGATCCGGGTCGCCTTTGTCCTGTCGCGCCATGACGCGCTGATGGATCTGCTGTCGCTGTTCGGCCCCCAGCCGGAAGCCTTGCTGCGCCTGCGCAAGCTGCGCAATTTCCGCGGCGCGCCCCCGGATGAAGACGCCAGCAGCAATCTGGTCGAGGCCTTTCAGTCCCTCGGGCCGACCTTCATTAAATTCGGCCAGGCGATGGCGACCCGCCCCGACATCGTCGGCGCCGACATGGCGCTCGACCTGATGCGGTTGCAGGATGACGTGCCGCCCTTCGCCGGCGAGGAGGCGGTCCGGATCATCGAACAGGAACTGGGCGCCCCTCTCGACGAGCTGTTCAGCGATTTTGACCGGACGCCGGTCGCCGCCGCCTCGATCGCCCAGGTCCATTTCGCCACCACAAGGGCCGGCCGGCCGGTGGCGGTCAAGGTCCTGCGCCCCGACATCGAAAAAGCCTTCACCCGCGACCTGGAAAGTTTCCTGTGGCTCGGGCGGATCATGGAGCGTTTTTCCGCCAACATCCGGCGCCTGAAGCCGACATCGGTAGTCGACACCATTTCCGAGACCATCGCCCTGGAGATGGATCTGCGGTTTGAGGCCGCCGCCGCCTCGGAACTGAGGGACATCTCCGCCGCCAATGCGGATTATGCGGTGCCCGACGTGGAATGGGGCCTGACCAGCCGCCGGGTGCTGACCACCAGCCTGGTTGACGGCATTCCCTTTTCCCGCCGGGCCGACATCGCCGCCGCCGGCTATGACCTGAAGAAACTGGCCGAGGGCATCGTCCACAGCTTCCTCGATCAGGCGCTCAACCACGGCTTTTTCCACGCCGACCTGCATCAGGGCAACCTGTTCGCCTGCCGGGGCGATAAAATCACCGCCATAGATTTCGGCATCATGGGCCGCCTCGACAAGAAAACCCGCAAATGCCTCGCCCAAATCCTCTATGGCTTCCTGCAGCGGGATTATGACCTGGTGGCGCGGGCCCATTTCGACATCGGCTATGTGCCCGAGGACCAGTCGCTGGAGAAATTCAAGCAGGCGATCCGCGCCATCGGCGATCCGATCATCGGCAAGCCGGTCAGTGAAATTTCCGTCGGCCGGCTTCTGGCCCAGCTGTTTGAAACCACCGAGACCTTCGATATGCAGACCCAGCCGCAATTGCTGCTGCTGCAGAAAACCATGGTCACCGTCGAGGGGGTCGCCCTCAATCTTTATCCGGAGGTCAATATGTGGGAAACCTCGCAGCCGATCATCGAAAAATGGATGACCCATAACCTCGGCCCCCAGGCCCGGCTGCGCGATTTTGCCGAAAACACCGTCCAGACCCTGAACCGCCTGCCGAAAATCCTCGACGATATTGAAAGGCTGACCCATGCGGCCCGCCGGATCGAGGAAGGCCAGGGCCGGTCCCGCCACCGGCGCAGCGCCCTGAAATTATTCCTCTATGGCCTGTCCGGCGGCCTTGCCGGCAGCCTGATGCTTTATTTTCTGTATAATTTGATTAATTAACAGCTTTTTTAAGTGGTTTACTTGATTTCACCCCCTAATATGCCTACATTATTCAAAAGCAAGTAAAACGGGATTTCATATGTCGAGACCATTACCCGGCGCCCTGAACGGAACCAGCGCCCTCAACGGAAAACGGCTGCTGCTGATCATCGGCGGCGGCATTGCGGCCTATAAATGCCTTGACCTGATCCGGCGGCTGCGGGAGCGCGGCATGTCGGTCCGCGCCATCCTGACCAAGGGCGGCGAACAATTCGTCACCCCGCTGTCGATCAGCGCCCTCAGCGGCGACAAGGTCTATTCGGATATTTTTTCCCTGACCGACGAGACCGAAATGGGCCACATCCGCCTGTCGCGGGAGGCGGACCTGCTGCTGGTGGCGCCGGCGACCGCCGATATGATGGCCAAGATGGCGGCCGGCATCTCGGACAATCTGGCGACGACGGCCCTGCTCGCCACCGACAAGCCGGTGATGATCGCCCCCAGCATGAACAGCCGCATGTGGCGGCATGCGGCGACCCGGCGCAATCTGAAGCAGCTGCAACAGGACGGCATCCATGTGATCAGTCCCGGCGCTGGCGAACTGGCCTGCGGCGAGGAAGGCATGGGCCGGCTGGCGGAAGTCGATGACATGGTTCGGGTGCTGGAGGATTTCTTTACCGACAAAGCGGCCCAGGGTCCGCTCAGCGGCCGCCATGTCCTGATCACCGCCGGGCCGACCCATGAGGCGATCGACCCGGTGCGCTATATCGCCAACCGGTCCTCGGGCAAACAGGGCTACGCCATCGCAAAAGCGCTGCGCGACCTCGGGGCGCGGGTGACGCTGGTCTCGGGCCCGACCAATCTCAGCGCCCCCGACGGGGTCGAGATGATTCATGTCGAATCGGCGCTTGAGATGCAGGAAGCCTGTAAATTCGCCCTGCCGGCCGATGTGGCGGTCTGCGTCGCCGCCGTCGCCGACTGGCGGGCGGCGGCCGAACAGGGCCAGAAGATCAAGAACCAGAAGATCAAAAAGAAGGACGGCGCCCTGCCGGTTTTGAATCTGGTGGAAAATCCCGATATCCTCAAAATGCTGTCGCAGGCGACCGACAGCCGGCCGGCGCTGGTCATCGGCTTTGCCGCCGAAACGGAAAATATCACCGCCCACGCCCGGGCCAAGCTCAAACGCAAGGGCTGCGACTGGATTCTGGCCAATGACGTCTCGTCCCATGACGGCCAAAGCGTCATGGGCGGCGACCGCAACCATGTCCATCTGATCACCGCCGATCAGATCGAAGACTGGGCCGAGGACGCGAAAGAAGCGGTCGGCCGGCGGCTCGCCGCCAAAATAGCCGACTATTTCGCCACCACATAACATTCAAAAACTCAGGGATAACGGATAAAAATGATTGCAGTCGGATTTCAACAATTGCCCCACGGCGCGGGCCTGAAAATGCCGGAATATGAAACCGGTCACAGCGCCGGCATGGACCTGATGGCGGCCATCGGCCCGGATGAGCAACTGATCCTCCGGACCGGCGAGCGGCTTCTGGTGCCGACGGGCTTCGCCATGGCCCTGCCGGACAATTTTGAAGCCCAGGTCCGGCCCCGGTCCGGCCTCGCCTGGAAAGCCGGGGTCACCGTGCTCAACAGCCCCGGCACCATTGACGCCGATTACCGGGGCGAAGTGAAGGTGATCCTGATCAATCACGGGGCGGCGGATTTCATCATCACCCGCGGCATGCGGATCGCCCAGATGATCATCGCGCCGGTCAGCCGCATCGCCTGGAATATACGGGCGACCCTCGATGAGACCGGCCGCGGGGCGGGGGGCTTCGGCTCCACCGGAACAACAAGCTAACGGGGAAGATAAAGATATGTTTCGTCTGACCAAAAAAATGATTTACGCCTTGGAGGCCGTGGTCGATGTGGCCTATAATGGCCGCAGCGGACCGGTGCAATCGCGCGACATCACCCGGCGTCAGGAAATCCCCCAGCGCTATCTGGAACAGGTCATGCAGCAGCTGGTGCGCGCCGGAATCCTCAAAGGCGTCCGCGGCCCGAGGGGCGGCTATAACCTGGCCCGGGAACGCCGCCGGATCACCGTCGGCGAAATCGTCCAGGTGGTCAACAGCATGGACCTGAAAAAAGACCGTGAGGCCCTGTTGTCCCAGTCGCCCCTGGGCGTCAAGGTGATCAACCCGCTGGTTGAAAACCTCAACAACAGTATTATGGAACGATTAAACAAGGTTACATTACAGGATTTATGCCAGCAGGCGACCAGCAAAGGCGTCGAAGCCGAATCTGCGCATAATTTCACCTTTACCATTTAACGCCTAACCCATTTAACAGGAGGCATCTTATGTCTGTTCGCGATACAGTTACCGAAACCGGGACCACCGGCCACGGCAGGATTTACGACAATATTATTGAAACAATGGGCAACACGCCGCTGGTCCGGATGAATCGGCTTGGCAGCGACCTCGGGGCGGAAATCCTGTTGAAGCTGGAATTTTTCAACCCGCTGGCCTCGGTCAAGGACCGCATCGGCGCCGCCATGATCGCCGAGCTGGAAAAACAGGGCCGCATCAAGGAAGGCACCCGAATTATCGAGCCGACCTCGGGCAATACCGGCATTGCGCTGGCCTTTGTCTGCGCCGCCAAGGGCTATGACCTGACCCTGGTGATGCCGGAAAGCATGTCGCTGGAACGGCGCAAGATGCTGATGATCCTCGGCGCCCAGCTGGAGCTGACCCCGGCCGAGCTCGGCATGAAAGGCGCCATCGCCCGGGCCGAGGAAATGGTCGCCGAGTTCGGCAATGCGGTCATGCCGCAACAGTTCGCCAATCCGGCCAACCCGGCGATTCACGCCATCACCACCGCCAATGAAATCTGGAATGACACCGACGGCGCGGTCGATGTGGTGGTCTCCGGCGTCGGCACCGGCGGCACCATCACCGGCATTGGCCGCGCCCTCAAACCGAAAAAGCCCGAATTGCGCCTGGTCGCCGTCGAGCCGGAAGACAGCCCGATCCTGTCCGGCGGTCAACCCGGTCCCCACAAGATCCAGGGCATCGGCGCCGGCTTTATCCCGGAAATCCTCGAGACGGAATATGTCGACGAAGTGCTCACCATCGGCAATGAAACCTCTTTTGAAACCGCCCGCCTGGTGGCGAAGCTTGAGGGCATTCCGGTCGGCATATCCTCGGGCGCGGCGGTCGCCGCCGCCCTGGAGCTTGCCGAACGGGACGACATGAAGGGCAAGAAAATTGTCGTCATCATTCCGTCTTTCGCCGAACGTTATCTGTCAACCGCCCTGTTTGACGGGCTCTAGGAAAAGCAGATGGAAAAGGTAATCCTGCGGGTCCAGGCGACCGAATGCCGGCTGCCGGTCGAGGAGGTGACCATCGAGCGTATTCTGGCGGAGGCGCGGGCGGTCGGACTGACGGAATTCGCCGTGACCCGCAACGGGGTCGACGTGGCCGACCCCGATGACTTCGCGGTCGCGCCCGGTGATCTTATCGTTATTCTGCCGGCGGATTATGAAGATGCGGAAATCGCCATCGACGTCGCCAATGACGACGATGGCGAAACCATCGACATAAGGGTGAAAAGTCCAGATGACCCTGAGTGATGATCAACTTGACCGCTATGCCCGCCATATCATCCTGAAACAGGTCGGCGGCGCCGGGCAGCAGAAACTGCTGTCGTCCCGGGTGCTGGTGATCGGCGCCGGCGGGCTCGGCAGTCCGCTGATTCTCTATCTGGCGGCGGCCGGGGTCGGCGCCATCGGCGTCATTGATGATGATGTGGTCGATTTAAGCAACCTGCAGCGCCAGATCCTCCACACCACGGATCAGTTGGGCGCGGCGAAAACCGACAGCGCCCGGCAGATGATCCGGCGGATCAATCCGGATGTAGAGATCATTCCCTATGACGTGCGGCTGACGGCCGAAAATGCGCAAGAAATCCTCGCCGGATATGATATTGTCGCCGACGGCTGCGATAATTTTGACACCCGTTTCGCCCTCAACGACGCCTGCCTGAAATTGAAAATCCCGCTGGTCTCCGCCGCCCTGAGCCAGTTTGACGGCCAGATCAGCACCTTCAAGGGCTATCTTGCGGACAAGCCCTGTTACCGCTGTTTCATTCCCGATCACCCGGGCGATGTCGGCAATTGCGCCGAAGCGGGCATTCTGGGCGCCGTCGCCGGGGTGCTGGGGACGATGCAGGCGGTCGAGGTGCTCAAAGAGCTGCTCGGGCTCGGCGACAGCCTGGCCGGCAGGCTGCTGCTCTATGACAGCTTAAGCGCCAGCAGCCGGACGATTACCCTGCCGAAGGATCCGGGCTGCCCCTGCTGCGGCTGATGCGCGGCGGACAGGCGAGGGGTTGGTGGAGAGTCGGATTCCCGATCAAGGTCGGGAATGAGGGTGAAGGGGCGGGAATCTATAATATATTTCAATATATTAGACCGTAAACACGGATTCCGTTCCCTCGCGGTTTGCGCCGCGCGCGCAGAATGGATCGTATTTATGAGTTTACGACCTACACCCAATCCTCCAGCACCCGGTCCGGCGGATTATGGCCATCGACGAAGGTCTTGATGTTGATCAGCACCTTTTCCCCCATGTCGTTGCGCCCTTCGCGGGTCGCCGATCCCATATGGGGCAGGGCGACCACATTGGGCATTTCGAGCAGTTTCGGGCTGACCGCCGGTTCATTTTCGAACACGTCAAGACCGGCCCCGGCCAGTTCCCCGGCGACCAGCATGCGAATCAGCGCCGCCTCGTCGATCACTTCGCCGCGCGAGGTATTGATGATAAAGGCGTTTTTCGGCATCAGTTTCAGGCGCCGCGCCGACAGCAGGTGATAGGTCGCCGGCGTATGGGGGCAGTTGACGGAAATAATGTCCATCCGCGCCAGCATCTGGTCCAGGCTCTCCCAATAGGTCGCCTCCAGTTCCTCCTCGATCTCCGGGCTGATCCGGTGGCGGTTGTGATAATGGATAGACAGGCCGAAAGCCTTCGCCCGACGGGCGACCGCCTGGCCGATGCGGCCCATGCCGATAATGCCGAGCCGTTTGCCCCAGATCCGTGAGCCGCGCATGCCGGTCGGCGACCAGCCGCTCCATTCGCCGCTTTGCAGCAGGCGTTCGCCCTCGATCAGGCGGCGCGGCACCGCCAGCAGCAGCGCCATGGTCATGTCCGCCGTATCCTCGGTCAGCACGCCCGGGGTATTGGTCACCGTGATGCCCCGCTGGCGGGCCGAGGCGAGATCGATATGGTCAACCCCGGCGCCGTAATTGGCGATCAGCTTCAACTGGTTTCCCGCCTGGGCCAGAACCCGCGCGTCGAGCCGGTCGGTGACCGTCGGCACCAGCACGTCGGCTTCCTTTATCGCCTCGGCCATTTCGGCCGGGCCAAAGGCGTGATCATCCAGGTTGAGACGGACATTGAACAATTCCATCATCCGCGTTTCAATAATGTCAGGCAGTTTTCGTGTAACGATGACGAGTGGCTTTTTGGACGTCATGCGGGGCTCCGGTATTTTATTGTCTTCCGAGGTGTAAATTAAGGCTTGTGGTCAGCTGTTCATTTATTAATATGTCTAGCAGAATAAAATCGCAGATTCAAACGTCACGATCAATAATCGACGCCCTTTGGCGGAAAAAACAAGCCGCCACAGGGTATTTTCCGGAGAAACCGCAGAATGGTCTTTTCTCGCTATATTTTGGTGTTTTTCGCCGTCCTTCTGATCGGTGCGCCGGCGCGGGCCGCCGGGCCCGGCGTCATCGGAGAAAAACCCGTCATCAAAGAAAAAACCATCCGCGGCAAATCGGGCTATCTGGTGCCGCGTTTTGTCTCGCTGGCCAAGGATACGGTCAATGTCCGCACCGGCCCCGACAGCAAATATCCCATTCTCTGGGTCTTTAAGAAGGCCGGCCTGCCGGTCAAGGTGATCGCCGAATACAAGGACTGGCGCAAGATTGTCGATTCGGAAGGCGCCAGCGGCTGGATCTGGGGGCCGTTGCTGTCGAGCCGCCGCACGGGCCTGATCCTCATGGACCAGCAGAATTTACTGAAAAAACCGGCGGCGGACGCGCCCGCCGCAGTGATTGCCGAAGCCGGCGTCATCGGCAGGATCCGCGCCTGTCGGCAGGGCTGGTGCGAGCTTGATCTCAAGGGCTTCAAGGGCTGGCTCAGACAGTCGCATTTCTGGGGCGCCCTCGAAGGCGAAGTCATCGACTGAGAAAAAACGCCCGGCCTTTGTCCGGCCCGGCGCGAAAAGCGGTTATTCGGCGGATTCGCGGGCCGCGTCCTCATCGGCGACATGAATGATCACCTCGACCCGGGAGAAGGTCTTGCCGGGCGGCGTTTCCGGCAATTTGCCGATCCGGACCGCGCCGTCGGGAATATCCTTCAGACAGCCTTCCTTTTCCATGAAAAAATGGTGATGCTCCGCCGTATTGGTGTCGAAATAGGTCCGCCCTGAATCAACGACAACCTCGCGCAGCAGGCCGACATCGGTCAATTGATGCAGCGTGTTATAGACCGTGGCGAGGGAGACATTGATCTGGGCCGCGCCGGTTTCTTCATGGAGCATTTCCGCCGTGACATGACGGTTTTCGCCGTCAAACAGCAGCCTGGCCAAGGCCAGACGCTGCCGCGTCGGACGCAATCCGACGTCGCGTAATTTCTGCACAACCCGCGCATAGGGTCTTTCCCTGGTTTTTCCCGACATACTTTTCATCCTGACGATTTTATATTCCGGCTTGATGCTCTGCCTTTATATTCCGGTCGATGATAGACCATATTTACATGATAATACATAAATATCGGAATCGTCAAATATCCCGCGGGCGGCAACCGGCGCTTCGCCCGGCATCAGTCCCCGGTCAGAATCCGGTCGACAAGCTGCTTCACCGTCGGGATAAACCCATTGCTGAAGAACGGGTCCGAGGCGAAATTAAACGCCGAATGACCGGCAAACATAAGATTGCCTTCCAGTTCGCCGCCATGGGCGATATCCATCAGGGTCTTCTGAATACAGAAGCTGCGCGGATCGGCGCCGCGGCCGGTGGAATATTTTGTTTCCGGATTCTGCGACCAGTTGGAGAATTTGCACTGGCTGAGACAGCCCATGCAGTCCTTCTGGTCCTGACGAATATCCCGGGCGTCCTCCGGCGTGACAAAGACCAGGGTGCCGTCCGGGGTTTTCATCGCCTCGCTATAGCCGGCGCTGATCCAGCTTTGCGCCCGCGGTTTGTCTTCGGGGTGAACGAAATATTTCCGTTTGCCGGCCTGAATTTCGGCCGAGAATTCTTCCGCCTGCTTGGCGCTGAACGGCAGTTGCCGGTCCGAGCGTCCTTCGAGGGCGCGCAGGAAGCGATTGCGCACGGCCGAGGAATAAAATCCCGTCGGGCTGAAGCGATGCAGCAGGATGTCGCCTTCCTTGAGCCTGGTCAGGGCGTCTTTCCATTTTTGCGGTATCGGGCTTTCCTTGGTCAGCAGCGGCCGGGTGCCGAACTGAAAGGCCACCGGACCGATTTCCGGATTATTGATCCATTTCGCCCAGTCCCGGAGGTACCAGACCCCGCCGGCCATAATGATCGGAATATGATTGAGGCCGAATTTATTCATCATGGTGCGCAGCGCCGCGACCCGGGGATAGGGATCCTGGGGCTTCTGCGGGTCTTCCGCATTGCTCAGGCCGTTATGGCCGCCGGCGAGCCACGGGTCCTCATAGACCACGCTGCCGAGCCAGTCGCCATATTTCTGATAGGCCCGCTTCCACAGGATGCCGAACGCCCGGGCGGAAGATATGATCGGGTGGTAGAATACCTCGTGCCGGGCGGCGATTTCGCTCAGCTTGTAAGGCATGCCCGCGCCGCAGGTCACGCCATGCACCAGACCGCGGGTCTTGGCCAGCACCCCTTCGAGCACCGCTTCCGCGCCGCCCATTTCCCACAGGACATTGACATGGATACGGCCCCGGTCACCGGCCACGTCATGGGCCTGCTGCACCTGGGTGATGCCGCCGTTGACGCCATAGTCAATCAGTTCCCGATGCCGTTCAATTCTTGTTTTGCCGTGATAAACCTGCGGAATGACATTGCCGTCATCGTCATAGCTGTCCGCATTGACACAGGATACGGTGCCGATGCCGCCGGCCGCGGCCCAGGCGCCGGCGCTGACGCCGTTTGTCGCAGAGATTCCCTTGCCGCCTTCGACCAATGGCAAAACCTCTTTCCCCGACATCTTGAATGGTTCAAGTAAACTCATAATACCCTTAACCCTACAGTTCCCCTGGCCCCGCCCTCCGACGGCGATTAAATTTCAGGCCGGGTGACTGTTCCTCCTTATATAGGGATGATGCCCATCCGATACAAGAAACAACGCCCACCCGGCCTTTATCTCAGAGAAAAGAGACTATGCCTCTTCACTTTCCTTGTTTTGCAGGTCTTCCCCGGTTTCCTGATCCACAACCCGGCGGCTCAGGCGAACCTTGCCGCGGTCGTCAATGCCGAGGACCTTGACCTTGACCATGTCCCCTTCATTGATCACATCCGTCACCTGGTTGACCCGGTGGTTTTCAAGTTCACTGATATGAACCAGACCATCGCGGCTGCCGAGGAAGTTGACAAAGGCGCCGAAGTCAACGGTTTTGACCACCTTGCCTTCGTAAATCTTGCCGACTTCCGGTTCGGCGACGATGCCTTCGATCCATTTCAGCGCCGCTTCAATGGCCGACAGATCGGCGGAGGAGACCTTGATGGTGCCGTCATCCTCAATATCGACCTTGGCGCCGGTCACTTCACAGATTTCCCGGATCACCTTGCCGCCGGTGCCGATCACTTCGCGGATCTTTTCCCGGTTGATCTGAATGGTTTCGATGCGCGGCGCATGATCGCTCATTTCTTCGCGGGCGCCGGACAGGGCTTTGTTCATCTCTTCGAGGATATAAGCACGGCCTGCGCCGGCCTGATTGAGGGCGACCTGCATGATTTCCTGGGTAATCCCGGCAATCTTGATGTCCATCTGCAGGGAGGTGATGCCCTCGGTCGTGCCGGCGACCTTGAAGTCCATGTCGCCCAGATGATCCTCGTCGCCGAGAATATCGGACAGCACCGCATAGTCGTCCCCTTCGAGAATCAGACCCATGGCGATGCCCGAGACCGGCCGCTTCAGCGGCACGCCGGCGTCCATCATGGCGAGCGAGCCGCCACAGACAGAGGCCATGGAGGAAGAGCCGTTGGATTCGGTGATTTCGGAAACCACCCGGATGGTATAGGGAAACTCCTCATGATCCGGCATCACGGCGCGCAACGCCCGCCAGGCCAGCTTGCCGTGACCGGTTTCCCGGCGGCTGGTGCCCATCATGCGGCCGACCTCGCCCACGGAATAGGGCGGGAAGTTATAATGCAGCATGAAGCGTTCCTTATAGGTGCCGGTCAGGGCGTCGATGAACTGTTCATCGTCACCGGTGCCGAGCGTCGTCACCACCGCCGCCTGGGTCTCGCCGCGGGTGAACAGGGCCGAACCATGGGCCCGGGGCAGGATATTGACCTCGGAAGCGATCGCCCGGACCGTGTCAAGGTCGCGGCCGTCAATCCGCTTGCGGGTTTTGATGATGTCGCCGCGGACGATCTTCTTTTCCAGCTTTTTCAAAAGCTCGCCGACGAGGCCGGCCATCGCGTCGTCATCCTCGGCGACAAGCTCCGCTTTGACCCGGTCCTTGATTTCACCGATTTTGGCGCTGCGCGTCTGTTTTACCGTCTCGCCATAGGCGGCGCGGAGATCCGCCTCGGCCAGTTCGGCGATCCTGGCGATCAGTTCGGAATGATCTTCCGGTTCGGCAAGCTCCATCGGCTCCTTGGCGGCGACTTCGGCGAGCGCGATGATCGCGTCGATCACCGGCTGCATCTGCTCGTGACCGAACATCACAGCGCCCAGCATCACCTCTTCGGACAGCTCGTTGGCTTCCGATTCAACCATCAGCACCGCGTCGCGCGTGCCGGCAACCACCAAATCAAGATCGGAGTCCGCCAGCTGTTCAATGGTCGGGTTCAGAATATATTCGCCGTCGATATAACCGACGCGGGCGGCGCCGATCGGCCCCATAAACGGCAGGCCGGAAATGGTCAGGGCGGCGCTTGAGCCGACCAGAGCCGCGATGTCCGGCTGGTTTTCCAGATCGTGGGACATGACGGTCGCAATGATCTGGGTTTCATTCTTGTAGCCTTCGACGAACAATGGCCGGATTGGCCGGTCGATCAGGCGACAGATTAGCGTTTCCGCCTCGGAAGGGCGGCCTTCGCGTTTAAAAAAACCGCCTGGAATTTTGCCGGCGGAATAGGTGCGTTCCTGATAATTCACGGTGAGGGGGAAAAAATCGATCCCGGATTTCGGCGTCTTGGCCGCCGTGGCCGTGCAGAGACAGGATGTTTCGCCGTAGCTGACCATCACGGCGCCATTCGCCTGACGGGCCACATGACCGGTTTCCAGAACCAGCGTCCGGCCACCCCAATTGATTTCTTTTCTATGTATTTCAAACATATATATCTTACCTTAACCTACGGATTTCGCGCTCTGACCAGGGCCCATCCCCGGTCAGAACAGATCGAAAACCTTTGTGCATAACCCCTATGGTCATGCAAAGCGCCTGCTGAAGAGGATCCTCTTATTTACGCAGGCCGAGCCGCTTGATCAGTGCCTGATAGCGGGTCTCATCTTTCGACTTCAGATAGCTCAACAGGCTACGACGTTTGTTGACAAGCATCAACAGGCCGCGGCGTGAATGGTTATCTTTTTTGTGAGATTTAAAATGTTCCGTCAGATTGACGATTCTTTCGGTCAGAATCGCAACCTGTACTTCCGGGGAACCGGTGTCGCCGGCAACAGTGGCGTAATCTTTAATCAGTTCCTGTTTCTTCTCAGCTGTAATCGACATCATATACTCCTTTAAAAAATTAAATATTAAACACCCGCAGCGGTTTTATGACGGAACCTTCAGGGATATTTTCAACGTCGCATAACGCCACAAGGCGCGCGCCCGCCATTACCCTGATCGGTCCCGCCGGCAGCGGGTCCGGGATTTTAAGCCGCTGTCCATGGGACAGTCGCCTTGCCTGTTCTTCTGTCACGGCCAGTGCCAAGATGTCGTCCAGCACGGTCACCACAGGAAGAATCCAATCCTCAGGCGGCGCACTATGTACCAATTCCGCCAACTTTTCCAGTGAAATCGACCGCTTGCGGTCAAATGGGCCGACCCGGGTCCGCCGGAGCTGTGAAACATAGCCGACCGTGCCGAGTTTTTGCGCCAGATCCCGGGCCAGGGACCGCACATAGGTGCCTTTGCCGCAGACCATGCGCAGGCGGGCCTGATCCGGATCGCAGGCGATCAGGTCAAGATCGAATATCTCCACTTGACGGGATTTCAGCATGACCGCCTCACCGGCCCGGGCCAGGTCATAGGCGCGCCGGCCGGCCACTTTCAGGGCCGAAAAAGCCGGCGGCGTCTGGTCAATCCGGCCGATGAAATCCTGCAACACCGCCCGGATTTCCACCTCCGTCGGTCGCCGGTCGCTGGTCGCCGTCACCTCGCCTTCCGCGTCATCGGTCGAGCGGGCCTCGCCAAAGGTGACGGTGAATTCATAACCCTTCCGGGCGTCCATGATAAAGGGGATCGTCTTGGTCGCCTCGCCAAAGGCGATGGGCAGGACGCCGCTCGCCAGCGGATCGAGCGTCCCGCCATGGCCGACTTTCTGCGCCTTGGTCAGCCAGCGGCATTTGCCGACCACCTGGGTCGAGGTCAGCCCCAGGGGTTTGTCGATGGCCAGCCAGCCGTCGAGCCGGACGCCTTTGCGTTTCCGAGCCAAGGGTCAGTCGTCCCCCTCGTCCCGGTCGGCGGCGTCATCGCTTTTGTTCAGATCCTGCGCCACACGGGGGCTGTGCAGCAGCTGTTCGATATGATCGGCCTCGCCAAAGCTGGAATCGCCGGCGAATTTCAGCCGCGGCAGATATTTCATCCTGACCAGGCGCGACAGCTGACCGCGGATATATTTGCTGTTGCGGTTCAGGCCGTCGACCACATCCTGTTCATGGCCCCCGCCGAGCGGCATGACAAAAATGGTCGCGTGGCGCAGGTCCGGGCTGCAGCGGACCTCGGTCACCGTGACCGAGACGCCGTCGAGCGCCGGATCGCGGATTTCACCGCGGGCGAATATATCCGACAGCGCGTGGCGGATATTCTCGCCGACCCGCAGCAACCGGTGGCTGGCGCTGCGGCTGTGACCGGCGTCCTCATGATGTGATCTGGACATAATGATATCCTTCAAAAAAACCTAATCGTTCAAAAAAAGCGGCTCCCCATAAGTATAACAGGGAGCCGTTTCAATCCAAAATGCTATCCCGGGCTCAGACCCGCTTACAGGGTGCGTTCGATTTCCTCAACCTCGTAACATTCAATGATGTCGCCTTTTTTCAGGTCGTTGTAGCTGGCGAAATTCATGCCGCATTCCGTCCCGGACTGGACTTCCTCCACATCATCCTTGAAGCGGCGGAGCGATCCGAGGTCGCCCTCGAAGATCACCACGTCGTCGCGCAGAAGCCGCGCCCTGGCCCCTTTGCGGACGACGCCGTCCAGCACCAGGCAACCGGCCGCCTTGCCGGTCTTGCCGGCGGAGAAAATATCCTTGATTTCCGCCGTGCCCAGAATGGTTTCCCGCAATTCCGGCGCCAGCATGCCGCTCATCACCGCCTTGATGTCGTCAATCAGGTCATAGATCACGGAATAATAGCGGATCTCGACCCCTTCCTGATGGGCGAGGTCGGCCGCCTTGCGGCTGGCGCGCACGTTGAAGCCGAGGATCGGCGCATCGGACGCCGCCGCCAGGTTGACATCGGATTCCGAGATGCCGCCGACGGCGGAATGGAGAATTTTCGCCTGAACCTCATCGGTATTCATGCTTTCCAGCGCGCCGGCGATCGCCTCGGAAGAGCCCTGGACGTCCGCCTTGATCACCAGCGGCACAATATCCGCCTGTTTGCTGTTGAGCTTCTCGAACATCGCCTCAAGTGTCGCCTTTGGCGCCGCCTCTTTCTCCAGCCTTTCCCGCTCTTTGCGGAATTCGGACACTTCGCGGGCCTTGGTTTCATTATCGACCACAATGAAGCTGTCGCCGGATTTCGGCAGGCCGTTCAGGCCGAGAATCTCGACCGGCACCGACGGTCCGGCCTTTTTCACCTGACGGCCGTGGTCGTTATGCATCGCCCGCACCCGGCCCCATTCATTGCCGCAGACAAAGGTGTCGCCGACTTTCAGGGTGCCGCGCTGGACGAGGATCGTCGCCACCGAGCCCTGACCGCGGTCAAGGCGGGCCTCAACGACAATCCCTTCCGCATTGCGGTCCGGATTGGCGACAAGCCCCATCAGCTCCGCCTGAAGCTGGATCGCTTCCTCCAGCTTGTCCAGGTTGGTGCGCTTGAGGGCGGAAATTTCAACATCAAGCACCTCGCCGCCCATGGATTCGACGAAAACCTCATGCTGCAACAGGTCCTGGCGCACCTTGTCCGGATTGGCCCCCGGCTTGTCAATTTTATTGATCGCCACAATGATCGGCACCTCGGCCGCCTTGGCGTGGCTGATCGCCTCAATGGTTTGCGGCATGATGCTGTCGTCGGCGGCGACCACAAGGATCACAATATCCGTCGCCTGGGCGCCGCGGGAGCGCATGGCGGAAAAGGCCGCATGGCCCGGCGTATCAAGGAAGGTCACCTTCTCGCCGCTTTCCATCCGCACCTGATAGGCGCCGATATGCTGGGTGATGCCGCCGGCCTCGCCCTCGGCGACATCCGATTTGCGGAAGGCGTCGAGGACGGAGGTCTTGCCGTGGTCAACATGGCCCATCACCGTCACCACCGGGGCGCGCGGCTCCATTTCCGCTTCGCTGTCCTCGGGACCGGAGAGGTCGATTTCGACGTCAGCCGCGCTGACCCGCTTGACCTTATGGCCAAATTCCTCGACGATAAGTTCCGCCGTATCCTGGTCAATCTCCTGGGTCGCGGTCGCCATGACATCCATCTTCATCAGGGCGCGGATGACATCCACGGTCTTTTCCGTCATCCGGTTGGACAGTTCCGCCACCGTGATCATTTCGGGGATGATCACCTCGCGGAAGACTTTCTTCTGGGCGACATCGCTGCCTTTGCGTTTTTCCTTGGCCCGCTGACGTTTCAGGGCGGCGAAGCTGCGCTGACGTTCCTGGGCGCCGCCGGACAGGGCCTGGGTCACGGTCAGGCGGCCGCTGCGGCGCACCGGCTCGCCCCGGCCGCGGGCGGGTTTCGCCGCCGGCCGGTTTTCAACCGCCGGTTTTTGCGCCGGCGCCGCGGAAGGAGCCGCCTTTTTCGCCGGGGCCCCATTGCCTGTTCCGGCCTTGGCCGCCGCTTCCTTCGCCTGTTTTTCCTTTTCTTCCGCTTCGGCCTTGGCCCGAAGCTCGGCCTCGATTTTCTTCTTGACCTCAATATCCGCCTGGAACTTGGCGTCATCAGTAACGGCCTTTTTCACTTCCTTGGCGGCTAATTTGGCCTTTTCCTTTTCCCCCTCGGCGCGGGCGGCTTCTTCCACGGCGCGCCTTTTGGCCGCTTCCGCTTCTTCCCGGGCGCGTTTTTCATTTTCCTTTTTGGCGATTTCAAGCGCCTGGGCGCGGACTTTCATTTCGCCTTCGGTCAGCTGGCGACCGGCCGGGGCCGCCGCGTCCCGCTTCTCAGGCGTCGCGGACAGGGTTTTCTTGCGGGGAGACGGCGGCGTCGCAGGTGTCGCCGCCGGCGTTTCCCCCGGTTTCAGGATCAGCTTCTTTTTGCGCTGGACGACCACACCGCCGGACGGCCGCGCCGCAGGCGCCGCTGTCGATGGCTTCAACTGGAGCGTCTTCCTGCCCGAACCCGACCCGGATGCCGCCAGTTTTTTCTTCGTGTCTTTATCGTCACTCATTCTATATTCGCTTTCAGCTCACTCAAATAAAGGGCTCACCCCCCGGACCGCCCGCGGTCCGCAACGCCCTCATACCGGGAAAACTCCTTTAAAAAGCTTTCCGTCATACCACCGGGCCGTAATGCCACATGCACCGGGTTTGGCAGGCCCAACGCCTGTCCCAACTGTGCGCGGTTGAACATACCAATCAGCCGCAATTTATCAAGAACATTCCCCAAACCCGCACATAATTTACGGCGTCCGTCCTCTGCGGCGTCCTCTGCGGTCACCAGCGCCCGGCATTTTCCGGCCTTGAGCAGCGCCCGCACCTTTTCAAATCCCGCGACCAGCAGCCCGGCCCGATTGACCAGCCCCAGATGGTCGAGGCATCTCTGCCTCAGCAGATCCTCCACCAGCTGCGGCAGATGATCATCAACCGTTATCTCCGGCCTTCCAGCCCCCGGCCCCCGGCCCTTGTCCGCCGCCGGTTCGGCCAGCGCCTTATGGCCAAAGCGGACAAATATCTTTTTCTTCATCGCCCGCTCCAGCACCGCGCCCTCGGCCAGAAGCCAGCCGCCGCGCCCCGGCAGTTTGCCCGCCACATCGGGAATGACAACCCCCTCGGGACTGACAACAAAACGGATCAGCCTGTGGGCCGGATAGGCTTTTCCCGTCACCAGACAGGTTCTTTCCTTTTCGGCCTTTTTGGTCCCGCCTTTTTTGGCGCGGGGCTGAGGGTCGGCACTCTCCGGGAGGTTCATGTCATTTGGCCGCGCCTGCTTCACCGTCCCGAACGACATGTTTCTCCCGGCCGGTTCCGCCTTACGCCTCGTCTTTTTCCTCATCGTCTGCGGCCTCTGTCTCCGCCCCTGGTTCGGCTTCCGCTTCCTCGTCATCGAACCAATGGGCCCGGGCCGCCATGATAATTTCGTTGGCCTGTTCCTCGCTCAGGCCATAGGTCCGCAGAACCCCGTCCTCCGGGCTGATCAATTCATCGGCCGCCAGATCGCCGAGGTCATCAAGGGTTTTGATTCCCGCCTCGCCCAGGGTGACCATCATCGCCGCCGTCAGCCCCTCGATGCCGGCGATCTCGTCGGAAACGCCGAGTTCGACACGGGCCTTTTCCGATTCGACGGTCTGGCGCTCCAGGGCCTCGCGGGCGCGGATCTGCAGTTCCTCGACAAGGTCGGCGTCAAAGCCCTCAATGCCGGCGAATTCCTCGGGCGCGACATAGGCCACCTCTTCCAGATTGCGGAAGCCTTCGGCGACCAGCAGCAGGGCCAGCGTTTCATCCACGTCAAGCTGCGCGACGAAAAAGTCGGTCCGCGCCTTGTTTTCCGCCTGGCGTTTTTCGGATTCGGCGGCTTCGGTCATAATATCGACCTGCCATTCGCTGAGCTGGGAGGCGAGGCGCACATTCTGACCCCGGCGGCCGATGGCGAGGCTCAACTGATCCTCCGGCACCACAACGTCGATCCGCTTGCGGTCTTCATCAAGCACCACCTTGGAGACATCGGCCGGCGCCAGGGCGCTGATGATGAAGGTCGCCGGGTCCGCCGACCACTGGATAATGTCGATCTTCTCGCCCGCCAGTTCATTGACCACCGCCTGAACCCGGCTGCCGCGCATGCCGACGCAGGCGCCAACCGGATCAATGGAGCCGTCGGTGCTGTTGACGGCGATTTTCGCCCGGCTGCCCGGATCGCGGGCGACACCCATGATCTCGATCACGCCGTCATAAATTTCCGGCACTTCCTGGGTAAACAGCTTGGCCATGAATTCGGGGTGGGAGCGGGAGAGGAAGATCTGCGGCCCGCGCGGCTCGCGCCGCACGTCGGCGATATAGGCGCGAATCCGGTCGCCGTTGCGCATATGTTCCCGGGGAATCATCTGGTCCCGGCGAATGATCGCTTCGGCCTGACCGACATCGACAATCACATTGCCATATTCAACCCGTTTGACCACGCCGTTGATGATCTCGCCGATGCGTTCCTTGAATTCATCATACTGACGCTGGCGTTCGGCGTCGCGCACCTTCTGCACGATAACCTGTTTGGCGGTCTGGGCCGCGACCCGGCCGAAATCGATCGGCGGCAGTTCGTCGGCCAGCATGTCGCCGATCTCGGCGTCTTTCTTGAATTTTTCCGCTTCCTTCAGGGTCAGTTCCGTCGCATGATTTTCCACATGCTCGACCACTTCCAGCACCCGGTATAATTTAATATCGCCGGTTTTGCGCTCGATATGAGCCTTGATTTCATTTTCCGCGCCGTAACGGGACCGGGCCGCCTTCTGAATGGCTTCCTCCATCGCCTCAAGGACAATTTCCTTGTCGATGCTCTTTTCCCGCGCAACCGCATCAGCAATTTGCAATAATTCAATCCTGTTCGCACTAACTGCTGTCGTCATTCTCTGAACTCCATTGATGCTCGCCTGAGCATTTTGTTCTAATATCACTTTCGGACCCAACCTCAGTCCCAACTCCTCGCGCCCGCCTTGCCGCGACGCCCTTAATCACTTGACGAAAACGGGCCTATTGACGGGACGCCGCCGCCAGCAGCTCATCTGTCAAGACAAGTTTCGCCCGGTGAATGTTGTCGAAGTCCACTTCAAAAACCTCACCGTCCACATCAATTCTCACCCTGTCATCCGCCATGCCGAGCAAAATCCCGCGATAGCGCCGCCGGCCCTGCTGGGGCGCGGACAGTTCGATCTTGGCGATATAACCGGCGTAATTTTCAAAATCCTTGCGGCGGGTCAAGGGCCGGTCGATGCCGGGCGTGCTGACCTCGAGGACATATTCGCCGGAAACCGGGTCCTCAACATCAAGCAGAACCGAAATTTCCCGGCTCAGCTTTTCACAGTCCTCAATCAGCATCGCGCCGTCGGGCCGTTCGGCCATGACCTGCAGGGTCACCGCGCCGCCCGTCGGTGAATTCAACAGGGCGATCCGGACAATATCATAGCCCATTGACTCGGCGACAGGGTCGATAATTTTATGTAATGTCTCTATCTGGGACGACACAATATTTCCATTTTAGCTTTCACAAACAAAAATGCAGGCCAGTGATACACTTGCCCGCACTTTAAAACATTTCAAGTGATTCGGTTGCTATATATATAATCGAAAACCCGAGAACTTCAAGAGAATAGTATGGTCGACGCCATAACTCTTGATCTAGGCCCCGCGCGGGCGGCGGATGAAGCGCAAATAACTGCTGACGCGGCCCTGCTCCCGCGATTTTTCCTCATAGCGGGTCGGCGGCCAGTCATCGGGACGCCACCGCCAGTTTTCGGGGCTGTCGCACAACCAGTCAAAGTCGGGATTTTCCAGCATGTGGGCCATGATCCAGCGGCAATATTCCATATGGTCGGTCGCGATGCGCAGCTCGGCGCCGTCCTTCAATATCCGCGACAGGGCGACGATATTGCCCGCGCTGACCACGCGCCGCTTGTGATGGCGGGCTTTGGGCCAGGGATCGGGAAACAGGATGAAGGCGCGGCCGATCGACCGGTCCGGCAGGCTGTCGATCAACAGCCGCGCATCATCCATGAAGATGCGGACATTGGCCAGTCCCCGCCGGTCCACCTGGTCCACCAGGCCGGAGACGCCGTTGAGAAACGGTTCGCTGCCGATCATGCCGATTTCGGGATGGGCCGCGGCCTGCGCCGCCAGATGCTCGCCCTTGCCGAAGCCGATCTCCAGCCAGAAATCCGTGACATCGTCGGCAAAATAATCCGCCGGCGAAACAACGGCGGGCATGTCCCCCGGCCCTTCCGGCGCCGGCGGTTCCGCCAGATGTATTTCAAGTTCGGGCAGCCATTTGTCGAGCCGCGCCTGACGGGCGGCGGACAGGGCCTTGCCCTGACGGCGGCCGTAAACCCGGCTGCCTTTGATATTCTCAAGATCCTTCATGACAGAAGATATAGGGCCCCGAAGGCCCTATGTCCACGGCAAATTCAGGCAAGGCGAATCCGGCGATCGGCAGAGATCAGAAATGGCTTTTCAGGCTATCGACCAGATCGAGTTTTTCCCAGGAAAAGCCGCCATCGGCTTCGGCGTTCCGGCCGAAATGACCATAGGCCGCCGTCCGCTCGTAGATCGGCCGGTTGAGGCCGAGATGCTCGCGGATGCCGCGGGGGCTCAGATCCATGATTTCATAGAGGATCTTTTCAAGGCGGGCCGGGTCGACATGGCCGCTGTTATGGAAATCGACATAAAGCGACAGGGGATGGGACACGCCGATGGCGTAGGACAGCTGAATGGTGCAGCGGTCCGCCAGACCGGCCGCCACCACATTCTTCGCCAGATAGCGGGTGGCGTAGGCCGCCGAACGGTCAACCTTTGTCGGGTCCTTGCCGGAAAAAGCCCCGCCGCCATGGGGCGCGGCGCCGCCATAGGTGTCAACGATGATCTTCCGGCCGGTCAGACCCGCATCGCCGTCAGGACCGCCAATGACGAATTTTCCCGTCGGGTTGATATAGAGCTCCGCTTCGGGGCACATCCAGCCCTCGGGCAGGCTTTTTTCGATATGTTCGAGGACGATTTCCCGCACCCGTTCCTGGCTCACCGCGGCGTCATGCTGGGTTGACACGACGATCGAGGTCGCGGCAACCGGCGCGCCATTTTCATATTTCAGCGTCACCTGGCTTTTCGAATCCGGTCCCAGCTCATAAAGCCCGCCGTGACGGGCCTCGGCCAGGGATTTGAGGATCCTGTGGGAATAATGAATCGGCGCCGGCATATAGGCTTCCGTCTCATTTGTCGCGTAGCCGAACATGATGCCCTGATCACCGGCTCCTTCATCCTTGTCGGCGGCGCTGTCGACTCCCATGGCGATGTCGGCGGATTGTTCATGGACATGCACTTCGACCGCCATGTCCCGCCAGTGGAAGCCCTCCTGCTCATAGCCTATCTTCTTCACCACCCGGCGGGCGGCATCCTCCATGGCGTCGGCGTCGATCGACGCCGGGCCGCGCACTTCGCCGGCCAGCACCACCCGGTTTGTCGTCGTCAATGTCTCGACCGCCACCCGGGATTCCGGCTCCGCGGCCAGAAACAGATCGACAATGGAATCCGAAATGCAATCCGATACCTTGTCCGGATGACCTTCCGATACGGATTCACTGGTGAATAAATAGTTTTTTCTCGACATGCATATTTCTCCGGCAGTTTCATTACCTACATTTGGACCAACATATAACATATCTTTTATATAAAGGAAGCTTTATATTTTGTTAAATGGCCGAAACTTTTTCGTCCCTGGCGTTTTTTGCCGAAAAAACGGCCGCCGCCATATAACAAAAAAGCCCGTGATCTTTCGATCACAGGCTGTCGCATGGCGCTATCAAAAAGCGCGTCCCCTCTATTCGGCGGCGGTTTCCTCAACCGGTTCTTCAGCATTGGCCCATTTGGGCATGGTGACATGATTTTCCGCCGAAACCCCGTTACGGCCCACAACGACCGGCACCGTCAGCAGCAAAATCTTCAGGTCGGTCAGCAGGCTGCAATTGTCAACATACCAGACATCGAGGATGAATTTCTGATTCCAGCTGATGGAATTGCGTCCGGTAATCTGCGCCCATCCGGTAATCCCCGGGCGAACCTCGTGGCGGCGCATCTGTTCCGTCGTATAGCGCGAGCCATATTCGGCGATAAACGGCCGCGGCCCGATCAGGCTCATATCGCCCTTCAGGACATTCCACAACTGGGGCAGTTCATCAATGCTCCAGTCGCGCAGCAGTTTGCCGAATCGGGTCAGGCGATATTCATCGGGCAGAAAATCGCCCTTCTCATCGACGCAATTGGTCATGCTGCGGAATTTCCAGATGGTGAACGGCCTGCCGTTGAGGCCCAGCCTGTCCTGGGTGAAGAAGACCGGGCTGCCCAGTTTAAAACGCACCAGACCTATGGCCAGCAGCAGCACCGGTGATAACAGCAGGATTAAAGAAAGGGAGCCGATTATGTCCAGAAGCCGCTTCCAGACGTATTTATATGTTATGCCTCGCATTTACTTCCTCATCATCGTTTTTTTATCCCTGTTCTAACCCCCCAAGGTTAATACAGGATTAATATTCGAGTAATGTGCGCCAAAATATTACATTTCTCTAAAACGACCCCCCCAAAGATAGTGTCATCTGTTACGGAGCCATAATGACCCCTGTCATACGGGATCGCAAATCAGTTCGTCAGCAATCCCGAAGTAACATCCCGGAATCCCCAATGCAAGCAAAAAAAGACCCCCTAGTCTTAATATACTAGGGGGTATAAGAATTTACTTATGTTGCGTCACGACGCCCCGGATAAGATCGATGGTTTTTTGCCGGCCATAGAGGGCGATGAAGGATCCCATGCGCGGGCCCTGCTTCTGGCCCAGCAGAATTTCATAGAGGGCCCCGAACCAGTCGCGCAGATTTTCATAGCCCTGGGCGTTGCCGACGGCGAACACCACAGTCTGATAATCCGCCGCCGGCAGATTGTCGTCGAGTTTTTCCAGTTCCCCCGCCAGCTGCTCAAGGGCGGCCGCCTCCCGTTCCATCGGCGCGCGGTATTTTTTTTCCGGCTTGATGAAATTCTCGTAATAGACCAGCGCATAGCCGACCAGCTGATCAAGCAGGGGGAATTTTTCCGCCGTCGTGCCCGGAGCGTAATTGCTGATATAGCCCCAGAGGGTCGCCTTGTCGTCGGCGTTGCTGGCGCTCACCAGATTGAGCATCAGGGCGAAAGTCACCGGCAATTTCTGCTGTGGCGGGTTGCCGTTATGGATATGCCAGACCGGGTTGGCGTATTTCTGCTTGTCATCCTGATCGTCAAATTTGGCCAGATGGCTGATATAGTCATCGACGGTTTTGGGAATGATGTCGAAATAGAGCTTCTTGGCCTTGCGCGGCGACTGATACATATAAAGCGACAGGCTTTCCGGCGTGCCGTATTTCAGCCAGTCCTCCATGGTCAGGCCGTTGCCCCGGGATTTGGAGATCTTCTCGCCATTCTCATCGAGAAATAATTCATAGCTGAAGCCTTCCGGCGGCTGGGCGCCGAGAATGCGGGTGATGGCGCTCGACAGTTTGACCGATTCCATCAGGTCCTTGCCGGCCATTTCATAATCGACGCCGAGACCGACCCAGCGCATGGCCCAGTCCGCCTTCCATTGCATCTTGCAATGGCCGCCGGTGACCGGCACCTCGACCAGCTTGTCTGTTTCCTCGTCGCGATAGGTCACGGTGCCCGCCGCCGGATCGCGCGCGACAAGCGGCACCTGCAGCACCTTGCCGGTCCGCGGACAGAGCGGCAGAAACGGGCTGTAGGTCGCCTGGCGTTCCGCCCCGAGGGTCGGCAGCATCACCTTCATGATCTTGTCATAGGCGCCGAGCATCTTCAGCAGGGTTTCGTCCATCTCGCCGCTGGTATAGGCTTCGGTAGCGCTTTTGAATTCATAGTCAAAGCCGAAACCATCCAGAAAATCGCGCAGACGGGCGTTGTTGTGATGGGCGAAGCTTTCATGGGTGCCGAAGGGGTCCGGCACCCGGGTCAGCGGCAAGCCCAGATGCTTTTCCAGCATCTCCCGGTTCGGCAGGTTGCCCGGCACCTTGCGAAAGCCGTCCATGTCATCGGAAAAGGCGATCAGTTTGGTCGGCATATCGCTGAGAAACTGAAAGGCCTGGCGGACCATGGTCGTACGCAGCACTTCGCCGAAGGTGCCGATATGGGGCAGGCCGCTCGGCCCGTAACCGGTTTCAAACAGCACATAGCCCTTGTCATTGCCGGCCTTTTCCAGTCTTTTCAGCAGATTCTGCGCTTCCTGAAAGGGCCAGGCGTTACTGTCCAGAGCCTGCTGGATCATTTCCGGTGATGAGGGCATGGATTTTTCTTTCCGTCATAACAATTAAATTCAACAGACCCTAATAAGGTGATGGGACCGCCGCGTCAACTGTTGCCATTGCGCCGCGTTCAATATAATCTGAAACCTTCGAAATATCCAAGAAAAAGCAGTATGCAGAATGAATGAGATTGATCATATCCGGACATTTCTGGCGATCTATGAAACCGGCAGTTTTACCCAGGCGGCCAACCGGATGGCGATCACCAAATCCGTCGCCAGTCGGCGGCTGACCGCCCTCGAGGCGGATCTGGACACCCGGCTTTTGACCCGCACCACCCGCGGGGTCGCCCCGACCCCGGCCGGAGTGGGCTTTTATGAAGAGGCCCGGAGAATCATCCAGGATCTGGAGGATGCCAAGGACAGCCTGCGCGCCGGGCGGCAGGAGCTGGCCGGACCGGTCCGGCTCGCCGCGCCGAAATCCTTTGGCCGAACCTTCATCCAGCCGACGCTTTTGAAGATTATAGCCGACAACCCGAAAATCACCCTCGAAGCCAATTTTTCCGACCGGCTGGTTGATCTGGCGGGAGAGGGCTATGACCTCGGCCTGCGCATCGGCCGCCTGAAGGAATCACGCCTGATCGCCCGCAAGCTGGCTTCAATCCGCCTGGTGGTGGCCGCCAGTCCGGCTTATCTCGACAAATACGGCGAACCCGAAACCCCGGAAGAGCTGAAAAATCATAACTGCATCATCTATACCAACGCCCTCGACTCCCATAGCTGGCGCCTGGGACAGGACAGCAGCCCCCATCTTGTCCGGGTCAACGGCAATCTGAAAACCAACAGCGGCGATATGCAGGTCGCCGCCTGCCTCGCCGGGCAGGGTCTGATTTCAATCCCCTATTTCTATGTTCATGACCATATCCGGGCCGGGCGGCTGAAAACCGTTTTATGCGCCTACCGGTCCGACCCTCTCGGCCTCTATGCCATTTATCCCCACGCCCGCCATGTCACGGGCCGGGTCAGGCTGCTGATTGATCTTCTGGCCGATCATTTCAGCGCGCCTCGGATCCTCGACATCATGTAAAATGTAAATATTATTTTGTTGCAAATATAGCAACAATGTTTTGCCATTTTTCAATATTCTGACTGGTCTGTGAAACAGTTATAGTAGGCCCGACATTCAAAATCTGATGAAAGGACATCCCATGACACAGAAACAGACCTTGAGAATATTACATATCGACAGCAGCAGCCGGACGACCGGCTCCAACAGCCGCCAACTCAGCCAGTATTTTGTCGACCAGCTAACCGGGCGGCACGGCAACGCAATAGTCACCAAACGGGACGTGGCCGGGGGCCTGCCTCTGGTCGATGAAGCCTGGGTCAACGCCAATTTTACCCCTGAGGAGGACCGCAGTCCGGCCCAGCGGCAAACACTCGCCCTGTCCGACAGTCTGATCCAGGAACTGTTTGACGCCGATGTCGTTATCCTCGGACTGCCCATGTATAATTTCGCCATTCCGGCGGCCTTAAAGGCCTGGATCGACCTGGTCGCCCGGGCGCGCAAGACCTTTCACTATACGGACAACGGGCCGGAGGGGCTGGTCAAGGGCAAAAAAGCCTATCTTATCGCCACCACCGGCGGCACGCCGGTCGGCAGTGACTATGACTTCGCCACCGGCTATATGAAACATCTTCTGGCCTTTATCGGCATTGACGATGTCACCGTCATCCCGGCGGACCTGATGATGATCGAGCAGGATCAAAAAATCACCTCGGCCCGCGCCCTGATCGACGACCACGCGCTTATCCTTCGGAAAGCCGCCTGACCCACCGCCGCGGAAGGCGCCCCGCCCGGCAGCGCCCCGGGGAGTCTTCCGCGCCACCTGTTCCGATCTGAACTTTCGTTGACGCCTTCCGCGCGATTGGCTCTTTTCGCCCCCGCCTTTCCCCGCTATAGTGATCAGCGCAAGCGAAATCACGGTCAGACATCCCCATGCGCGAAAGCCTTCTGCAATTTCCCGATCCCTCTCTGGCGCTGGACCGCCTGCCGGCCCTTGTCGTCGGCCCCAATCACGGCGTGATCCTGAGCCCGGACGGGGAAATCGCCGAATATGATCTGGCGGAGCTTAAAAAAATCGTCCGCGATCAGGCCTTTCTAATTTGCAACCAGCCGGTGACGTCACGACGTCTCGGCAAGATCAGCTTCCGCGCCTTTGATCTGCTGGAGCTGTTCGCCTTCATCCGGCCGGCCGAATTCTGCCTGCCGCTGCCCTTTGGCCTGGCGGAGGCCCTGGGGTTCGCCCATGACGGCGACAGCCTGGAGCAGGAGGCGCTGATCCTGCTCAAGAGCACCCGGAAGCTGTTTCACCAGCTTTCCCATCCCGACTATGCCTATGGCGACGGCGCCGCCGCCCACGCCTTCGCCATGGCCGAGGCCGGCTGGCCCTGGGGTCCGCTGATCCTCGGCGCGCTGGGCGGTGATCCGGCGCAGCAACATTATCCGGTCTGGGATTATCTGCCCGAATGGGAGGAGGGCGCGCCGCCGCCGTCGCCCGGCATTGAGCCGGTCAGCGAGGCGGAAAGCCTGGCCCGGCTCCATGACCTGCTGGGACCCGACGCCGAGGAACGCCAGAGCCAGAAGGACTATACCAGCCTGACCGCCCGCGCCTTTGACCTGCCGGAAAGCGCCGACGAGCCGCGCCTTGTCCTCGCCGAGGCCGGCACCGGAATCGGCAAGACCCTGGGCTATATCGCCCCGGCCAGCCTGTGGGCGGAAAAAAACGGCGGCACCGTCTGGCTCGCCACCTACACCAAGAATCTGCAGCGGCAACTGGATCAGGAACTGAACCGGCTCTATCCCGATCCGAAGCAAAAACAGGAAAAGGTCGTCATCCGCAAGGGCCGGGAAAATTACCTGTGCCTGCTCAACCTGCAGGAACTGTCCGTCGGCGCCGCCCAGCCCCCGGGGCGGATTCTGCTCGGCCTGGTCAGCCGCTGGGCCCGCTACAGCCGCGACGGCGATATGATCGGCGGCGATTTCCCCGCCTGGCTCGGCGAATCCTTCGGCAGCAGTCGTCTGGCGCAACTTACTGACCGGCGCGGCGAATGCGTCTATTCCGCCTGCGCCCATTACCGGCGCTGCTTTATCGAAAAAGCCCAGCGCAAGGCCCGGACCGCCGACCTGGTGATCGCCAATCACGCCCTGGTCATGGTTCAGAGCGCCACCCGCATCGGCGATCCGGACCTGCCGAGCCGCTATGTCTTTGACGAGGGCCATCATCTGTTCGACGCCGCCGACAGCGCCTTTTCCGCCCATCTCACCGGTCAGGAGGGGCTGGAGCTGCGGCGCTGGATTCGCGGGGCGGAACAATCCGGCCGCCGCGGCAAGGGCCTGAAGGGACGGGTCGAGGATCTGATCAGTGACGATGACGACGCCCGGCGGCTGCTGGAACAGGTGATCAGCGCCGCCCGTCATCTGCCGGCCGACGGCTGGCATGGCCGGATCATCGACAACAGCCCCTTTGGCCCGGCGGAACATTTCCTCGGCCTGGTTCGTCAGCAGGTCCTGGCCCGCAGCGACGGCCGCGATCAATTTCACAGCCTCGAAACCCCGGCGCAGCGGCTCGCCCCTGAGCTGATCGCGGCGGCCGACGCCCTGCAGGACGCCCTGCAGGGCCTTGTCCAGCCGTTGAAAAAACTTTCGGCGCTGTTATTGAAGAAACTGGATCGGGAGGCGGCGGAACTCGACAGCAGCATGCGGGCCCGGCTCGAGTCCGTCGCCCGCACCCTGACCCGGCGGGCCGACATCATCGCCCAGGGCTGGCTGCCGATGCTCGACAGCCTCAAGGGCGCAAAGAATGACGCCTTCGTCGACTGGTTCGAACTCGATCGCCTCCAGGGCCGGGAGATGGATGCCGGCATGTATCGCCACTGGGTCGACCCGAGCCTGCCTTTCGTCGAGACGGTGCTGAAACCGGCCCACGGCGCGGTGATCACCTCGGCCACCCTGCGCGACCGGGTTGCCGATGCCGAAAACCCCGATGTGGAATGGCAGGCGGCCGAGGTCCGCACCGGCGCCGCCCATCTGATCAGCCCGCCGCGCCGCCAGAGCCTCAAATCGCCGTTCAATTACGCCGAACAAAGCCGGATTTTCATCGTCAATGACATGAACAAGCGCAGCCTGGACCAGCTGGCGGCGGCCTACCGGGAACTGATGCTGGCGTCCGGCGGCGGCGCGCTCGGCATCTTCACCGCCATCAGCCGCCTGCGCGGCGTTTACCAGCGGCTCGCCGATCCGCTGGAACAGAATCATATCCCGCTCTACGCCCAGCATGTGGACCCGATCAATGTCTCGACCCTGGTTGATATTTTCCGCGCCGTCGAGCACAGCTGCCTGCTGGGGACGGACGCGGTGCGCGACGGGGTCGATGTGCCGGGCAATTCCCTGCGGCTGTGCATCTTTGACCGCATGCCCTGGCCGCGGCCGACCATCCTGCACAAGGCGCGGCGGGAAAAATTCGGCCGCCAGAGTTATGACGACCTGATCACCCGCCTGCGCCTCAAACAGGCTTACGGCCGCCTGATCCGCCGGGCGAGCGACAGGGGAGTTTTCGTCATCCTCGACGGCGCGACCCCGAGCCGCCTGCTCAGCGCCTTTCCCGAGGATGTCCTTATTGAACGCACGGGTCTCGCCGAGGCGATCCGCAAGACCCGGGATTTTCTGAACAACGGATCGCGTTAAATCGACCGCATCAAAAGGACCGGTTGATAACGGCCCTGAAACAGGTCACGCCGGAAACAGGTTATTGCGGGCAGGGCGCCCCCGCGATTAAAGTCGTCTTAAACGAAACTCTTAAACAAAAATCGTCCCTTTCATATAGGTCACCGCCTGGCCCGCCAGATAAACCCGCCCCGCATCGGCCAGATAGTCGCATAATATTTCGCCGCCCCGGGGCGAGATCTGGCGCGCGACCAGCGTTGTCTTGCCTAAGCTTTCCGCCCAGTAAGGCGTCAGCGTGCAATGAGCCGACCCGGTGACCGGATCCTCGGCGATGCCGTGGTTGGGGGCGAAAAACCGCGAGACGAAATCGACTCCCGGCTGATCGGCCGGCGCCGTGACGATGACCCCGTCCCGGTTTATTCTGGCCAGTTCCGCCAGATCGGGATCGATGGCCGCCACCTCGGCCTCGGTCCTGAAAACCGCCATATGGTCGCGGGACAGATACAGTTCGGCAGGCCGGGCGCCGAGAGCTTTGGTGAAATCATCAAAGATGGCGGCCGCATCACCGGGCCGGGCCGGGAAGTCAAGCTGCAGGCGGCCGTCGGCGCGGCGGGTCACCTGCAACAGGCCCGCCGTTTCCGTACTGAAGCGCAGGCTTTCCGCGTACCAGTCCAGCTCATTGAACAGAACATGGGCCGCCGCCAGCGTCGCATGGCCACAAAGGTCAACTTCCGCCTTCGGGGTGAACCAGCGCAGGTGAAAATCCGCCTCGTCATGATCGACCCGGGTGAAAAAGGCGGTTTCCGACAGATTATTCTCCATGGCGATCGCCTGCAGCAGATCCCCCTCCAGCCAGTCGGCCAGCGGGATCACCGCCGCCGGGTTGCCGCGGAAAATCTCCGCGCTGAAAGCGTCGACCTGATAAATGCTGTATTCCGACATAAGCGTCCCCCTGAAATTTGTCCCATATTTTGCTGAAAACAGCTACGATAATGACATATTTTGCAAAGGATATAGCATGGTCGTCAAAAATCCAGATGAAATTTTCAGGCCATGGCTTCCATAAAGCCGGCGATTTTTTCAATGGCCCGGTCCCAGTTGCCCTGTTCGGTAAAGCCGGAGCGCTTGCGCGGCGCAAGGTCATGATTGCCGTCATCAGCCCAATGCAGGGTGATGCGGTCTGACAAATCGTAGCCCGCGACCCTGTCCCGGCTCCCCATGGCGTCCCGTTCGCCCTGCAAAATCAGGGCCGGACATTTGAGGTCCCGCAAATGATCGGTGCGCGGCTTGTCCGGCCGCCCCGGCGCGTGGAAAGGATAGCCGAGACAGATCAGGCCATGGACCCGGCCCGCCTGATGCATCTCGTCGGCAATCAGGCTCGCCATGCGGCCGCCCATGGATTTGCCGCCGATAAAAATCCGGACATCCGTGGCCGAATTCTCCAGAACCTGGTCCACCATCCCGCGCCATGCCGCAAGCAGCCTGTCCGGGCGGTCGGGCGGACGTTTTTTGCCGCCCCCGCGCCGTTCGGCCATATAGGGAAATTCAAAGCGCACAACCCGGATGCCGGCCTTGCCGATCCCGCGGGCGAAATAATCCATGAACGGGCTGTCCATCGGCGCCCCGGCGCCATGGGCGAGGATCAGCAGGCTTTTTGCCGCTTCCGGTCCGGACCACACCATCGGCGGCCCGGCGGTCTTGTCTGCTTCAATCATGCTGCGCCTTTCAGGTGACGACCATTTTTTTGCCGGCTTCGGCGGTCTTCTCCGCTTCGGCCGACGGCGGCACCGTCAGCCCCTTTTGCACCGCGGGGCGTTCGTCAATCCGCGCCAGCCAGCCTTTCAGATCCGGCAAATCATCAATATCAACCCCCGCCCAGTCATGGGAACGGACCCAGGTCCAGTTGGCGATATCGGCGATGGAATAATCCCCCCGGCCTTCCCCGGCAAGGAAATCCCGCTCCCGCAGGCGATGGTCCAGCACGCCGTAAAGCCGCTTGGTCTCATGCTGGTAACGGTCGATCGCCGGCTGAATTTTTTCCGGGAAATAGCGGTAAAAGACATGGGCCTGGCCCTGCATCGGGCCGACGCCGCCGATCTGGAACATCAGCCATTGCAGGACATCCATCCGGCCCCGGACATCCGCTGGCATCAGGCGGTCGGTCTTTTCCGCCAGATAGATCAGGATCGCCCCCGATTCAAAGATCGCCAGATCATCCTGATCCCGGTCGACGATCGCCGGAATGCGTCCGTTGGGATTAATCGCGAGGAACTCCGGGCTTTTCTGCCAGCCGCTGCTGAGGTCAATCGCCTTCACCTGATAGTCAAGACCCAGTTCCTCAAGGGCGATGGAAATCTTGAAGCCGTTGGGCGTCGCCGCGGTATATAAATCAATCATGCCACTTCCTTTGGTTTTGCTTTGTTGTGTCGCCGTCGCCCTGATATTGGCGCAGCGCGCCGTCCGGTCAATGGTTTCACAATAATGTGATGACCTTCGCCCGGGGCGCAACGGCCAACGGTCATTCCGGCCGGGAAAGATAATCCCACGCCGGACTGCCGAGGCAGAGGCACGGCCCCTGTCGCCGGGCGCCGATCTTTTCCGCCACCGCCACCGAGCCCCGGTTTTCCTGGATGATAATGCTGTGGAGTTCGGGGAATTTCTGCACCTTCAGGCCATAATCGCGCATGGCGCGGGCCGCCTCGGTGGCGTATCCCCGGCCCCAGGCTTCCTGCAGAAAACTGTAGCCCAGCTCGACCACCCGCACGGGCGCCGCATCTTCCGGCAGGGCCGCCGGATCCGGCTCATAGGCGACAACGCCCGCCTGTTCGACGCCGTAAAAAAAACTTATGCCGCAGCGGCCGACCGGTTCATTGTCCCGCTTGCGGATCACCAGCCGCTGGCCGACGCCATGCGCTTGCTCCAGATAAAGCAACCGCTCAAGGTAGGCGATATTTTCTTCATGGCTGCGCACCCGGCCAAGGATATAACGCATCACCTTTTCATCGCCGTGCAGCCGGTCAAGGAAATCAATATCCGGCGCCGCAAAGGGCCGTAATATAAAGCGCTCCGTTTCCACCACGGTCATGTCAAACCTCCTCCTTTACCATCATCGGGCCAGAATTTCGCCGTCCTTCAGGTCAATTTCAATTTTCGTCAGACCCTGGCCGTTGCACGGCCCGCCGAGGCACGCGCCACTTTTAATGTCAAACAGGGCGCCGTGATTGCTGCACATGAAATATGTTCCGGATTTTTCAGTGAAAACCCCTTCCTTGATGTTGAGCGGCAGATGGGCGTGGGGACAGCTGTTTTCGTAGGCGAAAACGTCATCGCCCATGCGCTGGATGAACATCGCGCGCCGCTCATCACCCGCCTGATAGGCAAATTCCTTCGCCCGGCCATCCGCAATGTCGGTGACCCGGCACAGCATCTCGCCGCTTTTCGGTCCGCCCGGAAGATCACTCGCTTTCATGTCAGGCGTCCCCCTCCGGCGCCCAGGGTCCCAGGGCCGGCAGCCAGGGATGAATGTCGACCCGGGCGAACAATCCGGCGCGCATATAGGGATCATGGGCGGCGAAGTCTTCCGCCGCCGCCCGGTCCGCCACATCAATGATCAGCATGCTGCCCCGGGGCTTCGGCTCGGCGCCGTCATCGAGCAGCGGCCCGGCGAGCCGGACGCAGCCCGCCGCCTCTGCATAGGCGAGATGTTCGGGCCGCACCTCCGCCCTCAGCGCCAACAGGTCCGGTTTGTCCTCGGCCAAAATTATAAAATACATCTGTCGTCCTCTTTTTCCGGTTTGTTGAATTTTTCACTATATTTCAGCATCTTCACCTGCGGGCAGGCGTCATTCGCTGACATAGGGCCGGTTCATCAGATCCTGCGCCACTTGCCGGACATCGGCCCCTTGGTGGAGAATGTCATTCACCGCGCGGGCGATCGGCATGTCAATGGCTTCCCGGGCGGCGATTTCCGCCAGGATGCCCGCCGTGTGATAGCCTTCAGCGACGCTTTTGCGGCCCGCCATAATCTCGGCGACGCTCCTGCCCTGTCCGAGCGCCATGCCCAGCGACATATTGCGCGACTGGGGCGAGGAACAGGTCAGGATCAGATCCCCCAGACCGCAAAGCCCCATCATGGTTTCCTTCTTGGCGCCCAGGGCCTCGCCAAAGCGAATCATTTCCGCCATGCCGCGGGTGATCAGCGCCGCCCGGGCATTCTCGCCCAGATCAAGCCCGGCGACAATGCCGCAGGCCACCGCCAGGACATTCTTCACCGCGCCCCCCACTTCGGCGCCGACAACATCGCGCGACAAATAGGGTCTGAAAGTCGTCTGGCCCAACGTATTGGCGACATTCTGGGCGATCTGCTGGTATTTGGAGGCGATGGTCACCGCCGCCGGCAGGCCGCGGGCCACTTCCCCGGCGAAGGTCGGGCCCGACAGAACCGCCAGCGGACTTTTCGGCAAGACCTCGGTCACCACTTCATTCATCAGCTTGCCGCTGGTCTGCTCAATCCCCTTGGCGCAGAGGATGATCGGGGTGCTTTCCCGGACATATTCCTTCAAATCCGTCGCCACCGCCCGGACAAACTGGGCCGGCACGACCATCAGAATAATATCGGCCGCCGCCGCATCGGCGAGATCCCGGCTCGCCTTCAGGGCCTTGGGCAGTTCTATGTTCGGTAAAAAATCCCTGTTTTCATGGGTTTCGTTGATTGACGTCACGACGTCGCCTTCCCGAGCCCACAACAGGACGTCGCGCTCCACCCTTGTCGCCATCGCCGCCAGAGCCGTACCCCAGGCGCCGCCGCCGACCACGCTGATTTTCTGATATATCGTCATTTTATACCTTTTGTTTTTATTCTGTTGATCGTCTGCCCGGCCAAGCCTGGCGCGGGCCTGTGCCTCAGGCCTTGACCCCGGCCCCGGCCGCCGGCGGCGCATCCGGGTCCAGCGGCCAGCGGGCCCGGGCGCTGATGTCCAGCGTGTCGGTCTCGCCCCGCCGCAGCCGCTCAACCCCGACCCAGGCGATCATCGCCCCGTTATCGGTGCATAAAGCCGGCGGCGGCGCGACAAGGGAAAAGCCCTTTTCCCGGCAAAGCTGCGCCAGATTGCTTTTCAAATAACTGTTGGCCGCAACGCCGCCGGCAACCACAAGTATATGGGTATCCGTCATCGTCTGGTCAAGATACAGATCCATCGCCCGGCGCATCCGGTCGAGGATGGACTCGCACAGGGCCTGCTGGAAGCTGGCCGCCAGATCATATATATCCTGCTGGCTGATCGCCGGCCCCAGCTTCTCGACCTCGCGGCGGACGGCGGTTTTAAGGCCGGAAAAGGAAAAATCGCAGCCCGGCCTGCCACGCAGGGGCCGGGGCAGGCGAAAGCGCGCCCCGTCGCCCTTTTGCGCCGCCCGTTCCACCGCCGGGCCGCCGGGATAGCCGAGGCCAAGGATCTTCGCCGTCTTGTCAAAGGCTTCCCCCGCCGCATCGTCGATGGTCGTGCCGAGCCGCTGATAACGCCCGACCTCTTTCACCAGCAGAATCTGGCAATGACCGCCCGACACCAGCAGCAGCAGATAGGGAAAAGCCACCCCGTCGGTCATCCGCGCCGTCAGGGCGTGGCCTTCCAGGTGATTGACCCCGATGAAAGGGATGTCGCAGGCCGCGGCAATCGCCTTGCCGGTCATCATGCCGATCATGACGCCGCCGATCAGCCCCGGGCCGGAGGTCGCCGCCACCGCCGTCAGGTCGCCAAAATCGCAGGCCGCCTCATCCAGCGCCTGACGAACCAGACGGTCCATATGCTCGATATGGCAGCGGGCGGCGATTTCGGGCACCACCCCGCCGTAGGGCTTATGCTCCTCAATCTGCGACAGCACCACATTGGACAAAATCCGCCCCGCGCCATCGACCACGGCGGCGGCGGTTTCGTCACAACTGCTTTCCAGGCCCAACAGCCTGATGTCTTTGTCCTTTTGCTGTTTCATCGGCGGACTGTCGCCCGCCATCGCCGTTTTAGGGTCATTTTTATGGCATCGCCTTTAATTTTATTCTACAAACACACATATGACAGGAGACAAGCTCCCGACGTGATGAATATATCTGAATAACTATTATATAAGGCTCTATTCCGTGCAAGACACCAAAAAAAGTAAATTTGCGCTTCGTATCGGCACCCGGGGCAGTCAACTGGCCCTCGCCCAGGCCCATGAGGTCCGGGACCGGCTGGCCGCCGCCCATGACGATCTGACGGCGGACACCATCGAAATTATCGTCCTCTCGACCCGGGGCGACCGGATACTGGACCGGCCGCTGGCGGAGCTTGGCGGCAAGGGTCTTTTTACCGAGGAAATCGAGGCCGCCCTGCTCGGCGGCGACATTGACATCGCCGTCCATTCGCTGAAGGATATGCCGACCGTCCTGCCCGATGGCCTGGAGCTCTGCTGTTATCTCGAGCGGGAAGACCCCCGCGACGCCTTTATCTCGTCAAAGGCCGCCCGCCTCGGCGACCTGCCGCCGGGGTCGGTCATCGGCAGCGCCTCCCTGCGCCGCCAGGCCCAGACTCTGGCTCAGCGGCCGGATGTCAAGGTGGTGACCTTCCGCGGCAACGTTCAGTCGCGGCTGAAAAAGCTTGAGGAAAATGTCGTCGACGCCACCTATCTGGCGATGGCCGGCCTCAACCGCCTGGGGCTGGCGGACCCGCGCGCCCACCCGGTCGAGACAGACGAGCTGCTGCCCGCCGTCGCCCAGGGCGCCATCTGCATTGAAATCGCCAGCCATAATGCGGCGGCGCGCCGGCGGCTGCAGCCACTCAATCACCGGGCGACCGAACTCTGCGTCCGGGCGGAACGGGCGATGCTCAATGTGCTTGACGGCTCCTGCCGGACGCCGATCGCCGGCCTCGCGACGCTTGAGGGTCACAGCCTTTTGTTAAGGGGGCGGATTTCCCTGCCCGACGGCACAGAAGATCATCAGTTCCACCAGCAGGGGTCCGACGATGAGCCGGAAGCGCTCGGCAACGCGGTCGGCCTCAGGCTCCGCCAGATGGCCGGCGAGGATTTCTTCCGGAAACTGGCGGCGGGGGTATAGCACAAGCCATGCATTTCCTGCTCACCCGACCCCATGACGATTCAGAACGGTTCGCCCGACTTCTCATCGCCGCGGGTCATCAGGTCGACAGCGAACCCCTGCTCGCCATCGAGTATTATCCGCCGGCGGCCCTTGACCTCGCCCCCTATCAGGCGGTGATCTTCACCAGCGCCAACGGGGTGCGCGCCTTCGTCCGCAACAGCGATCAGCGGGGATTATTATGTTTCGCGGTCGGCGACGCCACGGCGCGGGCGGCGCGGGAGCTGGGCTTCGCATCCGTCATCGCCGCCGGCGGCAATGTAGAATCACTGGCCGCCCGCATCGCGCAGAGCTTTGCGCCCGCCGACGGCGCGCTGCTGCATATTTCGGGCGAAACCGTTGCCGGCGATCTGGTCGGGGCCTTGCAACAGGCCGGATATGACATCACGCGACAGGCGCTTTACCGGGCCCGGCCCGCGACCGCCCTGTCGCCGGCGGCCAGGGATTTGTTGCGCCGCCGACAAATCAGTCATATGCCGTTTTACTCGCCGCGCACGGCAGATACTTTTCTGACGCTGATTCGCGCCGCCGGCCTGGCGGATTATCTGGCGGACGTTACCGCGCTTTGCCTTAGTCCTGCGGTGGCGGATGTGATAAGCTGCCTGCCCTGGGGGAAGATGCTGATCGCGCAACGCCCGGATCAAACACAGCTTTTTCAGTTAATTGATATTACGCTTGAGGAAAAGGGGCCATGACCGAAAATACCACAGAAAAAGACAGTTCCGATAGCACCCCCCCGGAAAAAACGGAAAAAGTGGAAGAAATGGAAAAAACCGCCCGGAAGATTATCGCCGAGCGCAAGGCGGCGCAGCAGGCCGCGACACAGGTGGCGACTCCTGAACCGGCCGAGGGACAGGACGGGGCACAGAAAAAATCCGGCGGCGCCAGCGTCAGCAACACCTGGGCGCGGCGAATTCTGCTGGTCCTGCTTGTTTTTCTCGCCGGCGCCGGCGCTGGCCTCTATTTCCTGCCCGAGATCAGCGCGCGACTGCCGATGGTCGGCCAATGGATCGGGACGGATAGATCATCCGACCCCGAATTGCCGGCCCTGACGGCAAAAATCACCCGGCTTGAACAGCGCCTCGACCAGACAGAACAGGCGCTGGAAACGCTCCGGGAGCGTGATGCCGCCCTCGAGCAGCGCCTCGACAGTTTGCCCCGGACCGCCGCATCCGAAAGCGATCCGCAGATTCTCGAACGGCTCGACAAGCTGGAGCAGGCGCGGCTGCAGGAGGATCAGGCGGCAGAGGACAAAGACAGCCAAACCCTGGCCCAGTCGGCCCGCCTCGACATGCTGTTTAGTCGCGTCAGCCAACTTGAATCCTCCTTCGTCCCCCTGAGCCGGGGCCTGGACGACGCCCGGCAAGCCGCGGTGGAACGCGCCCGGCTGATGGAAACGGCGGCAGCCCAGGGAGCACAGTTCGCCCGGATTGAAAGTCGTCTCAGCCAGGTGGAAAGTTACGCCGCCCGCGATGTCAGCGGCGCGCTGCTCGCCTTTCGCATCGGAGCACTGCGCCATAAAGCGACCCTCGGCCAGCCCTTTGCGGCGGAAATTGAGGCGTTGAAAGATCTCACCGAACAGGGCGCCTTCGCCCGCAACAGCCGCCTGAATGACGCCGTTGGCTGGCTCGCCCGTCAAAGCGGCGGCGTCGCCAGCCCGGAGAGGCTGCGCGACGATTTTTCCGATCTGATCCCGGCCCTGATCCGCGCCGCGACAAGCCGAGCCGATGATCCCTGGTGGAAACGGGCCTATGCCGGCCTCAGCGGCTTGGTCATGGTGCGCAAAACCACGCCTGACGACGCCCCCGAATCCACTTCCACCCTCGACAACAGGATCGCCGCCGCCGAGCGGCTGCTGGCCCGGCGGGATCTCGCGGCGGCCGAGCGACTGCTCAGCGATCTGCCGGACCCGGCCCGGCAGGCGCTCGACGACTGGCTGCGGCGGGCGGCATTAACACTCCGGGCGGAAGAAGAAATAAACCGCATCGAACGCCTCGCCGCCGCCTATTATCTTGCCGCCACGCCGGACGCTGACGCGCCGGTGGAACAGGACGCCCCCGACACGGCGCCGGGCGAAATATCTGATAAGCCCTCTGACGGCACGCCCTCGCTTGCGCCGGATAATATAGAGGGGGCATCCCGATGATCCGGCTGACCTTATATATCACGCTGGCGATTCTGCTCGCCCTCGCCGCCGTCTGGCTCGCCGATCAGCCGGGCCATCTTCTGCTGACCTGGCGCGGCTGGGAAATCCGCATGTCGGTGGCGATCTTCTGCCTGCTGCTGCTGTTCTATACCGCCGCCTGCTGGCTGCTGTTCCGGCTCTACCGCTGGGCGCGGCGCGACAATCCGCTGACCAGCCCGCGCCGTCAGCAAAGCCGCCGCCAGAAGGGCCTGAGCGCTCTTGATCTCGCCTGGTCGGCGCTGGCGGTTCACGACCATGACGCGGCGATCAAGCAGGGCCAAAAGGCCCGGTCCCTGCTACCCGGCGAAAACGGCCCCCTGCGGCTGTTGCTGGCGGCGGCCAAAAACCCGGCCACAGGGGACACCGACAAGGATCAGGCCGGCTACCTGCATCAGCTGAGTGAAAATCCCGATAGCCGCCTCAGCGCCCTTACATGGCAACTCGATCAGCGCCTGCGCGCCGGGGATTTCGCCGCCGCCCATGACATTCTCGAGGAAATGCACGACCTGAGGCCGAAAAACCTCTGGATTCGCCGACAGATCTTCGACCTGCTGACCCGGCTGGGCCGCTGGGCCGAGGCCCGCGACGCCTTGAAAGAGCTCGCCCGCGGCCGGGCGGTGACAGCGGCGGAGCAAAAGAGCCTCGACGCCGCGCTCTGTTACAGCCAGGCGGTGGAGGCCGACCTGTCCGGCCGGAAAACCGCTGCCCGGGATTTCGCCCGGCAAGCGTTGAAGGCGGACCCGGCCTTCGTTCCCGCCGCCCTGCTGCTCGCCCGCCATCATCTGGCTCATAATGACAAATCCCAGGCGCGGAAAGTGATCGAGGCCGCCTGGAAAAAAGCGCCGCACCCGGAACTGGGGCAGCTGTTTCTGACCCTGGAGCCGCTGGAGAGCCCGAGCGAGAAATTCCGCCGGCTGCAGAAATTCTGCGCGCTGAACGCCGATCATCATGTGAGCCTCCATCTGCTGGCCGCCGTCGCCATCGACACGGAAAACTGGGCCGCAGGCAAACGGGCGCTCGACAGGATTCAGGCGCAAAATCAGATGCGGCAGGAAAGCTATCGTCTGCTGGCCCGGCTCGAAATGCGGCAAAGGCAGGATCCGGCGGCGGCGGAAGACTTGCTTGCCCGCGCCGAAAGCGCCCCGGCGGACCCGGCCTGGCGCTGCGACGCCTGTGGCGCGGCGTTGGAAACATACGCCGCCCAATGCCCGCACTGTCATGCCTTCGGCGAGGTCCTGTGGTCATCGACATCGGCCTTGCCCTCGGGGCGCTGACCGGCCGGGCTTCCTTACTCTTTTCCGACTCCTTTCCGGGTTATTTTCCGGCCGGGTCATTTTTCTGCGCGGCGGCGGATGATTTTGCTTGCCGTCCCGGCAAATGCGCCATATTTTACCAGCACCCCGTGCCGCTGTAGCTCAGTTGGTAGAGCAACGCATTCGTAATGCGTAGGTCGTGTGTTCGAGTCACATCAGCGGCACCATTTTTCTCATATATTTCAATGGTTTATAATATCGCTTGCATCAGGTGCAAATGATATTATCATACTGTGGTACTGTTTGTGGTACCCTTTAGCACCAATTGGAACAGCTTATGTCAGTCAAAAAACGCCCCGATAGCCCGTTCTGGATTATTGAGTTTAAATATAAGGGTGCCCGTTACAGGAAATCCTCCCAAACCAAAAACAAAAGGGAGGCCGAAGAGGTTGAAAGAAAGTGGCGAGAAGATTTAAGACGGGGACTCGTACTTGATGAAGTCAGAGAGCTGACATTGACTGAAGCGCTGGACAGATTCTTTGACAGCCACATAATCTATCAAGGGCCGGAGAACGCAGCAAAAGAACTTCGACGCCTTAACATGCTTCGCGATGCTTTTGGACCGACCACCAAGCTATCAAAGATAACAGCAGGAGTCATATCGGAATACCGAGATAGCCGATTATCTGATGGAAGGGCTCCGGCTACAGTTCGTCGAGAGCTTGCCCTGCTTCGCAACATGTTAAACAAGGCATGTAAGGAATGGGAAGTGCTCCAAGCTGCACCTCATTTCAAAATGCCCAGGGTTGACAATGAACGTGACCGCTTCCTGACATCCGAAGAAGAAAAGGCATTGCTGGAGGCCTCCCCCACACACCTGAGGAATTTTATTATCTTTGCCCTTGAGACGGGCGCAAGGAAATCAGAGGTATTAAAATTGCAATGGAAGGATGTTGACCTGGAGCGGAGCCCCAGGCCTATTGTGAGATTCATGAACACCAAGAACAAGGAACATCGTGGCGTACCATTACCAAAACGTGTCAGTGAGCTTTTAAGGACATTAAAGAAAGAATGCCCAGATGGTGAGCAATTGGTTTTCCTCAGGGAGATCAAGAAGCATAAAAAATATATACCCATAGGTGACCCCCGTACGTCATTTGAAAACGCTCGTGAGAACGCCAACCTTGAGGATTTCAGGATACATGACCTGAGACATACCTATGCCTCCCGGCTTGCCATGGCAGGCGTACCGCTATTAAACATTAGCAAGCTGCTGGGACATAAAGATTTGAAGATGACGCTGAGGTATGCCCACCTTGCCCCCGAGGCCTTAGATGATGCAGTGGCGGTCTTGGATTAAGCGTTCTTAAGTTGTCTCATCTTACTTTTCATCCAATCACTGTTTGACTGGTTTTTTGGAAGTATTGCTGTGACACGCTTTTGTCGCCTTGAAGGCTGGAGTGATTGGAGAGATGTTTGTACTGTCGATATATTATTCTTGAGATACGTCATGATGTCGTCCAGGAAATACCTGGGAGACCGACCGACATAGGTCTTGGGTAACTTTAAGCGGTCGATGGTTCTCGTGCTTACTTTCAGGAACTCTGCTGTTTCCTCACGGGTTAATAATTTTATTTCCATCAATAATTGAATACTCCTTTGGTGAACGAAAAAAGGGAGAACCCGAAGGCTCTCCCATTGATGTGAATCGTGTAAAATTTGATTAAGGTTAGCTATCCCTGACACCCTGCTGGTGCTTCAGGAGTTCAAGGCATAAAAAAAGACCTCCGAATGGAGGCCTTGGTGAATGGTTAAGTGTAGGATTGACAAAACAGATAGGGGAACGGAAAGACAGGAATAAAAGCTGTGTAGCCCGAAAGTGTCAGCTTGTCATTGCTTCAATTCGCCTCAGGAGATTTCTGACTGTATTGGCTTGCCACTCCTTTTTTCCTGACCTGGTTTCCATCTTTTGTTTCTGCAGTTCAGAGCCGATAGCCCGTAGTGAGGTAATGCCACTTGCCTGAATAGCTTCCACATATGGCTTCATCTTCAAAGCGTAGGCAGCAGCATTCTTCTTGGCCTTCCGCAAGCCATACTTATTGCCATGACCAGCCCTCAGAAGAGCAGCAGCACCATTAGGATTGCCCAACTTTACACCACGGGCCTTAGCAGCAGCCAGGGCCTCTTTGGTGCGTCTTGAGATAGCCTGGGCCTCCTGGCGAGCAACAGCGGCCATGATATTGACGGTAAACTCATTGGCTTCCGGCATGTCCACCGCAATGAACTTCACGCCGTCTTCCTGGAGCTTACCGAGGAAGCTTACACTTCGGGACAACCTGTCCAGCTTTGAGATGATAAGGGTGCTGCCGGTAACATCGGCCAGTTTCATCGCCTTGTCCAGTTCCGGTCTATCGTCCTTGCGGCCACTCTCCACTTCCGTAAAGGATGCCAAGAGTTCAGCCTCAGGATGAGCCGCAACATAAGCTGTGATTGCCTGCTGCTGCGCCTCAATCCCAAGGCCTGAGGTCCCCTGCTTCCGTGTGGAGACCCGATGGTATGCGACAAGTTTCATATAAATACCCCTACGTTAAAAATTAACTAATGGGTGTTACGTTACTTTTAACAGTCGAGATATTCAAGGTCTTTGTGTGATTTTTTGTAGGGAAGGGACTATAGGCTCCCTTGCAGTAATGTTGGAATCAGAAACGAAACCCGAGAATTTCTTCCGCTCGTTTGTGGGTGGCCTCCAAAATGTCATCTGCTATGCAGAGCAACACATCTTCCATCTTCTCAATCCATTCTATGTCTCGTTTCTCAGCTTTAGCCTTAAGTTCTTCGATATCCGACAAAGCCATATTTGCTGCATTCACAACATCATATAGCCTTCCAACTACAGGCGATGTCTCACCATAAATTGCATCGAGGTCAACTGTAATACCGGTGTCTGTTTTAGTGATAGGTGTATTCATGTCATTAATTCCTTAGTGAATGTAAATAAAAAAAGGCCGCAGCTCATGCTCGACCAGGATGATACCCACCTGCACAGCAGATGGGGTATGGGGGGAATCTGAAGACCGTTCTATATCTATTGGGTCCTCAGATAATTTTGCCAGTATAGGCCGGGATTGTCCGACAAGTTTGGCAGGGTAGAACTTCGAATTACGCCGCTATTGTGTTTGCAGCATCAAGGTAATGTTGCCAGGAAGACTTCACGAAACCTGTTGAATAACGACCATACAGGTCTTCCATCACACCAAGGTTTGAAATCGCCTCCTGGAAATCGGAGTGACGCCTGATGTTCTTTCGAAAGTTGGAGTTGCTTGCAATGCCGATAGCATCACGAACCTCTTTAAAGCGCACAAATGCCTCAGGGTCATCCCTCAATCTCTTAGCCAAATAATCCACAGCGTACCTGACTTTACCTTTCAACGCCTTTGGGACAGGCAACCACTTCTTGATGGCACATCCTGGAAAAATATCTGGGATGACCACTGGTATACCGGAACGAACACTCGCTATAACATAAGCATCACAGGGCGCGCATTTACCATCGATACAACGCCGAACTGCGCCACGACACAGAGCCTGCAAAATAAGATGCGAATGCTCCCCTAGAATAATCTTGGCTTCATCAGACTTGGGAAACTTACCGGTCGAAGCAGGCTTATTTGATGCCAACCTTCCGAGAGCCTCATAATGTGATGCTGGATAAAACAGGGTCCCAGCAAGAATAACGTTAGAAACGTCTTTGTAAGCATTAGTCGCCTGATGGTTTCCCCAGCTAATGAAGTGAACATTCGACTGACTCGCAACGATGAGGTCACGAACATCATTCTCAATATCCAATCCACCTTGGCTTCGGTGATGAACGACAAGCCACTGCTCATGAGGTTTGGTATTGATAGTCGATGCAACACCCTCGACAAGCCTAGAGCCATCCTTGTGGAAAGCCCATTTGCCGCCTCCGGTCTGCCATACATGGACCGTTAAGTCGTCATATCGCTTAGCCGCTGAGGTCAAGGTAGACAGACCACCTCGATCACGAGCCCATAAAGAATAAGTTGCTCTGATACGTGCTGACGCATCAAGAACAATAAGAGGCAATAGATCGTCCGGAAGCGTCTCCTTAAAATCCAGAACACAATTCCCGTTTCTGTCATCTTTCCTGACGGCAACAAGACGACCAGAAAGAAACCAAAGAGCGCTGGCTGCTGTCTTCAGCTTTTCATTTCCGTCAAGAAGGCCAAGGACTTCATTCACCTCCACATCAAACTCTGCCTGAAAATCAGGAATGCGGAAATGATGCCCATCCACCATACCTTTGATGTCATTAAACAGAACATCTAACTGGTCAGACAAAGCTGGATATCGTGAATGAACTGGCTGCAATAAGCCTGCAATATCAAGTCTTTTTAAAGTGATGGTCTTACCTGGTAAAATAGCCTCATCCCAAATACGGAGCTTACGTGACCGACCCTGATATTGGAATGCACCAACCGTCTCGAACGAACCTTCGTGACATCTGCTCTCAATCATCTGCTGTGTTGTAATCATGATGGGTGCAGTTTCGGCCGTTGAACCAAGTTTATTTAGCTCCATATCCGAGGTAACAACACAGAACAGCTCCTTGGCCAAACCCAGTTCCTCGACATAAGATTTGACTTCATTAATGCGTGAGACGCAAATCAAGACACCAACGTCCTTGTACGACGAACTCAATAAACAATGCATAAATTGGATGACGGACTGTGTCTTGCCCACACCAGGGTCCAGGCTTGTGACAAAGACATTCTTATCAAGACTTCCCTCAACAGCTGCCTCCATCGTCAAAGCAAGGTGAGTCAGGGCCTTCCACATGTCATCATCTGGCACATGGTTATTCTTCTTAAATGTTGCAGAAAGACGGTCTAGTGACCTTCTGGCCAGGGACAAGGGGGTCATATTATCTATAAGAGTTCTATTAGATGTTTTGATCCCCTCGGGACTTTCATCTCCGAAGGGCAAGTGAAATTGGTCAGTCATATGCTGAGTTCCTAAAAAATGATGATGGTTGAGTAAGGGGTAAAAATTGGTTTTCGTAGAATAGTGTCTCACAATTCCAACTATGAAATTGAAACCGTTTTATTGAAAAGATCGACTCTTTATCCATGAGTGCGTCTCAATCAAAAAAGCTGAGAAAACCTCAGTTTCCTGATTTGTACGTAAATGGGGGTAATCGAATGACGATTAAAATTCATAACTGCGATAAGATGTTTATCTTCCGATGTCCGGAGCTTTGGGGGAGCTTCAGAAGACCGACGACGAACCCCTCCGCCGTTGCAATGAATGTAAAGAACATGTCTTTCTTTGCAGGTCTCAAGTAGAGGTCGGCCGGAGAGCCTCAGAAGGCCGATGCATCACCTACGCAGCAGCAGACATCCGATCCACCAGGCCCCTACCGCCCATAGACACCTCTAATCAATGACCATACATGTTTTTGGTCTTGTGATTGATGGGGCTGTCAAGTAAGCTCACTGCATAAAGCGGGGGCATCACTTAAGATGTAATCATCATCTTCTGAAGAATCTTATACGTCCTCCAGTGTATGAATAATTAGGCGCATGAGGGGTAATGATAAATCTGACCGAAACGGAATATCTCAAGGAACTGGAAAAGAAGCTCTGGACGTCGGCGAATAAGCTGCTGCCGTCCCTTGATGCGGCGGTTTATAAACATGTCATGCTCGGCCTGGTGTTCCTGAAGTATGTCTCGGACGCCTTTGATGAACGCCGGGAGGAACTGGAACAAACCTTCCGCGACCCCAATGATGACTATTATCTCGACGGTGACGAAGAGCTCATCAAAGAAGAGCTGGAAGTTCGGGACAATTACACCGAGAAAAATATCTTCTGGGTGCCTGCCTCCGCCCGCTGGAAAAACCTGCAGGACGCCGCCAAGCTGTCCATAGGTCAGGGTCTGCCCTGGGCCAAAGAAGGAAAAGGCGAATTTAAGGGTGTCGGTCGTATGCTTGATGATGCCCTGACCGCCATTGAAAAAGAAAACCCAAAACTCAAAGGCATCCTGAGCAAGGACTTTGCCCGGCTTCAGGTTGAGGACGCCCGCCTGGGGGACCTGATTAACCTGGTCTCCGGTATCCCGTTCCAACATGGCAGCATGCACGCCAAGGACATCCTGGGTCATATCTACGAATATTTCCTCGGTCAGTTCGCCATGGCCGAAGGGCGCAAAGGCGGACAATTCTATACCCCCAAATCTATTGTCAGCCTGGTTGTTGAAATGCTCGAGCCCCACAAAGGCCGGGTCTATGACCCCGCCATGGGCTCCGGTGGTTTTTTTGTGCAAAGCGAACGGTTTGTCGAGGACCATAAGGGCCGCATCGGGGACATCTCAGTCTATGGTCAGGAAAGCAACCCCACCACCTGGCGCTTAGCGGCGATGAATATGGTGATACGCGGTATTGATTTTAACTTCGGACCCGAACCTGCCGATACCCTGCGCCGGGACCTGCACCCGGATCTGCGGGCCGACTACATCATGGCCAACCCGCCCTTTAATATGTCGGAATGGGGGGCCAAGGAACTGGAAGGCGACAAACGCTGGGTTTACGGGCAACCGCCTGCGGGCAACGCCAACTTCGCCTGGCTGCAGCATATGCTGTTTCATCTCGCCCCGACCGGCAGCATGGGGCTGTTGCTTGCCAATGGCTCCATGAGCGGCACATCAGGCGGTGAAGGTGATATCCGTAAACAACTGGTGCTGGAGGACCGGGTCGAATGTATGGTCGCCCTGCCCGGGCAGCTGTTCACCAATACCCAAATCCCCGCCTGCATCTGGTTCCTGACCAAGGATAAATCGGCGAGAGACGGCAAGAGAGACCGCAAGGGTGCAGTCCTGTTCATCGACGCCCGCGAAAAGGGTTATATGAAAGACCGGGTCCTGCGCGACTTTACGGATGACGATATCAAGGTTCTGGCCCGGACATTCCATAGTTGGAAGATCGGACAAGGCTATGAAGACGTCGCGGGCTACTGCAAATCGGCCACCCTTAAGGATATCCGAAAGCATGATTTTGTCCTCACCCCCGGCCGTTATATCGGTGCTGCCGAGCTGGAAGATGACGGTGAACCTTTCGAGGATAAAATGAATCGCCTGACAGCAGAGTTGAAAGACCAGTTCGCAGAAAGTGCTGAATTGGAAAAGCAGATCAAAAAAAACCTTGGGGGGCTGGGGTATGAGCTCTAATGACGGTGCAATAGTGCTTGGCTTTTTGGCAGTAGGTATTGCCTTAGCTTGGGGAGCAAAAGCAAATGAACGTGTCAGCGCCTTAGAAAAAAATGCTAAACGTTCAATTGAAAATGACCCCAAAGAACAAGCTATCCAATTTGATGGACCATATGCGGAAATAAAACGGTCCGTTTTTCAGAAATATACCGCTGAGCAATATTCCGATGCTGTTTTAGAAGCGTCAAAATGGCTGTTCGACTTGATACGGGAAAAAAGCGGCGTCACTGATAAGGATACCACCAAATTAATCAATCATGTTTTCGGGAAAGAAGCACTTCTTAAATTTCACCTATACCCAGAGCATCCACATATCCAAAATGCCGGTGAAGGCTTGGTCCATATGTTAAGGGGTGTCGCCCAGGCTTTCCGAAATCCATTAGCGCACGGCAGAATCCAACTCTCGAAAGAGGAAGCAACCAACCAACTGCATATTATAGGGTATCTCGGCCAAAAAATTGAATTACTTGAAGTACCTATAGACGTACCAATCTTGGGGGAAACTAACTCATGAGTTCTGAATGGAAAGATGTAGAGCTTGGTGATGTTATTGAACTGAAGCGTGGCTACGACTTGCCTAAAGCCAAGCGGAAGAAAGGCTTAATCCCAATAGTTTCCTCGTCAGGGATCAGTGGGCAGCATGTGATTTCAAAGGTCTCAGGGCCGGGCGTGGTGACCGGGCGATATGGAACTATTGGAGAAGTTTATTATGTTGAAAAAAACTTCTGGCCTCTAAACACAACACTTTATGTAAGAGATTTTAAAGGAAACAATCCTAGATTCATTTCTTATTTTCTCAAGACACTAAACTTCAAGGCTTACTCTGATAAAGCCGCAGTTCCTGGAGTGAACCGCAATCATTTACACAAAGCTAAAATATATTTTCCTACAGACATAAGCACACAACGTAACATTACCAATATTCTACAGTCATTAGACGACAAAATCGACCTGAACCAGCGCATGAACAAGACGTTGGAAGAGATGGCGCAGGCTTTGTTTAAATGCTGGTTTGTCGACTTTGAGCCGACCCGCGCCAAGATGGCCGGGGAGAGCCCGGACAGCATCTGTCAGCGCCTGAACCTCACCCCCGACATCTTGCGGCTCTTCCCCGACAGCCTCACCGACAGCAGCCTCGGGCCGATTCCAGATGGGTGGTCACAAGAAAGCCTTTCTGTATTCTGTAATTTGAATCCGACTTCTTGGACAAAGAGAAATGCACCTGAAAGGGTTGAGTACGTCGATTTGGCCAATACAAAATGGGGGGCCATCAACAGTACCGAAAAATACGCTTTTATAAGTGCTCCAAGTAGGGCGCGCAGAATACTTCACGTAGGGGATACAGTTGTTGGCACCGTGCGACCAGGTAACGGCTCCTATGCATGGATTGGCAAAAATGGATTAACGGGCAGCACTGGCTTTGCCGTTCTAAGGCCCAAGGAAGAGCACTTCAGCGAGTTTGTTTATCTTGCAACGACCTACATTGAAAACATTGAACACCTAGCCCACCTTGCAGATGGCGGAGCATATCCTGCAGTCCGCCCTGAAATTGTTTTAGCTACAAGATGTCTAAAACCTACGGACGGTTTGATACGGGAATTTTCCTCTGTAGTTAAACCCTTCTTCAAGCGAAGAGAGACAAATTCTACTGCAACCAAAACACTTGCACAGATACGTGATACCCTGCTCCCCAAACTTCTCTCTGGGGAACTTCCTGTCGGCAAAATAGATGAAAATATGGAAGGCAATAAGGTATGAATAACAGTGTCCTTAATGATTTTTCAGGTATTTGGAATAATGGTCAACAAATTTGTCTAATGCCAGTTCCTCGGCTAATTTTGGATATGCCGTTAGTGTCAGGCAGTGTTAGAATATATCCCGCAGATCGAGTTAATTTTGAAGAAATTGGACTTGTTTCATGGCCGGAGCGTGAGTGGACTGAGATTGCGCGGCGCGGCTCCGGCGACCTAGAATGGGCAAAATCTGCTTCTACAGGTTTGTCATTAGAGAATTATTCCAATCATACAATCATTGCTTTTCCTTTAAAAATTAATTGGGAAAGATTCCTTTCAGGGGAACACGAATTTCATAAAGACATTCTTCATGAAGCTATAGAAATAGCAGAACAGGTTCTGGACGTGATCCGTTATGACTTTTGCCGTATGGAACTTCCGGAGACTCTACCAGGAAGCGCTGGAACGTTTGAGGATAGGGCTTCTTTCTCCAGCGCGATTTTCTACAGTAACAATCCTGACAATGAGTCATACATGATAGGAGCAGAAGTTCTGACACAACTGACCGTATGCGGATTAGGGCTTGAAATTAATAGTGGTGTCTGTTTGACAGAATTTGGCGAAGGAGAAGTAGGCAATATTATCCGGCAAGGACTATCGCTTCGCACGCAAGCTATGGAAGCAAACACCCTCACAACAAAGTTTATCATGTCAATGTCAGTTATTGACTTTTTAGCAGAACCCAATGGGTATGTATCGTTAAAAAATATTGGAAAAATCGTGGGACGTCATTGTGCCCAGACAAAGCAAGAATATAACCCTCTGTTACGGCGTTTAGAGGAATTAACTGGTGGCAAGGGAAGTGGGATAAGAACAAAGCTGGTTCATGAAGGACACCGTCTGGAAAACCTACTAACAAAGGATAAAATTTGGTCATTATTCAGAGAACTGGACCACTATATTGGGAAAATGATATCAGATATGATTCCTCATAGCCGTAAGCCATGGGCAGCCGTTGAGGAGTGGAGAGTAGAGCGAAAGCAGGAGCTTGGCTTATAACCTCATCTTCGGCAATTCAGCTTGTATTTTTTTGGTGCTAGTCGGGTAATAAATAATCGAGAGACATTTCATGAACGAAGACGATCTGGAACACTTGGCGCTCGAATGGTTTCGTGAAGGTGGCTATGAAGTCGCCTATGGTCCTGGCCTTCTGATAAACGAAGACAATCCATACGGTGAACGCCGGGACGCCAGCCAGATATTGCTGACAAGCCGTCTGAAAGCTGCCCTGGTCCGGCTGAACCCTGACATCCCCGAAGCCAGCCTTGACGAAGCCATTGATGAGCTCGCCAAACCCAAACATCCGTCCCTGATTGCCAACAACCGCAGCTTTCATGAAATGGTGCTCGGCGGTGTGTCTGTGGAGTATGAACAGAACGGCGAGAAGAGAGGCGACCGGGTCAAGCTGTTTGACTTTAAGGACGCCCTCAACAATGACTTCCTGGCGGTCAATCAATACACCGTGTTGGGCACCAAATGCGCCCGCAGGCCGGACATCGTGGTTTTCGTCAATGGCATACCCCTTGGCGTTCTGGAGCTCAAAAGTCCGTCTGATGAGAATGCAGACATCTGGAAAGCCTATCACCAGCTCCAGACCTACAAGAACGAGATTTCAGACCTGATGGTCTATAATGAAGCCCTGGTGATTTCCGATGGCTATAATGGTCGTATCGGCTCTCTGACCGCACCCCAGGAGCGCTTCACCCCCTGGCGTACCATTAAGGATGAAAAAGACAAACCCCTGCTGGAGTTCGAGCTGGAAAAGGTGGTGCGCGGCTTCTTTGACCGCTCCCTGTTCATGGATTACGTCCAGCATTTTGTCATCTTTGAGAATGACGGCGCACAGCTCATCAAGAAGATTGCCGCCTACCATCAATTCCATGCGGTACGGGAAGCGGTGAAGGCCGTGGTCTCCGCCAGCGGAGCCCATGGCGACAAACGCGGTGGTGTGGTCTGGCATACCCAGGGGTCGGGCAAGAGCATCTCCATGTCCTGCTTTGCGGGAAAGCTCCTGCAACAGGCGGAGATGAATAACCCGACCCTGGTGGTGGTCACCGATCGGAACGACCTGGATGGTCAGCTGTATCAGACTTTCTGTAATGCCGAGATGCTGCTCAAACAAAAACCGGAACAGGCAACGGGACGGGAAGATTTGCGGGCCTTGCTCGACGGGCGACCATCGGGGGGCATCATCTTTACCACCATTCAGAAATTCAGCCCCAGGGACGACGAAGAGCGTTTCCCCTGCCTTACCGATAGATCGAACATTGTAGTTATTGCCGATGAAGCCCACCGCAGCCAGTATGGGTTCGAAGCCAAGCTCAACAAGTCGGGTAAATATGATTATGGCCTGGCTCAGCATATGCGGGACGCCATGCCCAATGCCACCTTTATCGGCTTTACCGGGACGCCCATTGAAAGCACTGACGTCAGCACCAAAGCCGTGTTCGGGGACTATGTCAGCATTTATGACATTGAAGATGCGGTGAATGACGGCGCAACGGTGAAAATCTATTACGAAAGCCGCCTGGCCAAGCTCGACCTGAACCAGGAAGACATGGACCTTCTTGATGAAGAATTTGATGAGGTCCTGGAGGATGATGAGGATATCGCCTCTCGGGAGCGTGAGAAAGGCCGCTGGGCCAACCTGGAGAAGCTGGTCGGGGCAGAACCCAGGCTCCAGATGGTCGCGGAAGACCTGGTCAATCACTTTGAAGAACGGACCGCTGCGGTAGATGGTAAGGCGATGATAGTCTGCATGAGCCGGGAGATCTGCGCTCACATGTATGATGCCATCGTCGAACTGCGCCCGGACTGGCATGATGAAGACCCGGCCAAGGGTGCCATTAAGGTTATCATGACCGGCAGCGCCTCTGATAAAGACTTCATGCAGCAGCATATCTATAACAAACAAACCAAAAAGGCGCTGGAGAAACGGGTTAAGGACCCGGCAGACCCGCTCAAGATTGTCATTGTGCGTGACATGTGGCTCACCGGCTTTGATGCGCCCAGCCTTCACACCATGTATGTCGACAAGCCCATGAAGGGTCATAACCTGATGCAGGCCATCGCCAGAGTTAACCGGGTCTTCAAGGACAAAGAAGGTGGCCTGGTGGTCGACTATATCGGTATTGCCAACGAGCTCAAGAGCGCCCTTAAGACATACACCGACAGCAAGGGTAAAGGCTCCCCCACCCATGATGTAAAGGCTGAAGCCTTCGCCAAACTCCTGGAACACCTTGATGTCATTCAGCATATGTTCGACGAATTTGATTACAGCGACTACCGGGAGAAAGCACGGTCCCTGCTGCTGCCCGCAGCGAACCACATACTGGGGCTTGATGATGGCAAGAAGCGCTTCCTGGACCATGTGACCGTCCTGTCTCGTGCGAACTCGCTTTGCGGCACCTTGGATGAAGTTCAGGAACACAAAGAGGAAATCGCTTTCTTCCAGGCCATCCGAACCGTCATCGTGAAGGCCACCACGTCAGACAAGAAGCTGTCCGAAGAGCGGAAGAACCAGGTCATTAATCAGATCCTCAATAACGCGGTGGTGGCTGACGGTGTCGATGATATCTTTGCCCTGGCAGGTATTGATAAGCCGGATATCAGCATTCTGTCTGATGAGTTCCTGGAAGATGTCCGACATATGAAAGAGCGGAACTTGGCGGTGGAGCTGCTGGAGCGGTTGCTCAATGATAAAATTAAAGCCCGCACCCGTGGCAACGTCGTTCAGGAGAAGAAGTTCAGCGAGCGGCTGGGATCTGCCCTGATTAAATACCGCAACCGAGCCATCGAAACCGCCCAGGTCATCGAAGAACTGATTGCCATGGCCAAGGATTATGAAGCGCAGGCGCACCGGGGCGAGGAACTGGGCCTGAGTATTGGTGAGCTCGCTTTCTATGATGCGCTGTGTGACAACGAAAGCGCGGTCAGGGAATTGTCAGACGAGACCCTGAAGAAGATTGCGGTGGAGATAACCGAGAAGCTCCGCAAGAGTACAACAGTCGACTGGCAGCACCGAGAGTCCGTTAGGGCGAGACTGAGGAACCTCGTAAGATTGACCCTGAAGAAATACAAATACCCGCCAGACCATCAGATGGAAGCCATCGACCTGGTCCTGAAACAAGCTGAGGTTCTCTCAGACCAATTTAGTGCGTGAGGATATATTAAATGGGTGAAGGCTCATATTTTGGCGGCAGTAGTATTATTCACACTGGAAGGTCCACAGAAGGGTATAATGCGTCAAGAACAAAAAAAAGCCATAAGGCCGCATCGAAAGCAAAAAAAAAGAGAATTCGTCAAGAGTTGAAAGGTCAACTTAGAATTCAGAAGAAAAAGTTTTACATACGCAAATTTATGGCCGACATTGTCGAAGCATACCTGAAAAATGGAAGACTGCCAAAACCCCCAGAAGCACTTAAGACACTGGCACCTGAAGACTACCAAAATATAAGAGAAAGTGGTCCGATTGCTTGGTTTAAAAACCAGCCAAAACATGATGAGTTTTTTCGGGAAGCTGCAAAGGATCTATTATCCTGCACATCCTCAAGATTAAGCACTAAAGTAACCAAAAAAGAACAAAAGAAGCCAACTCAGGTGAATAAAAAGAAAGCTGAAAATACTTCATCTTGTAAAACCACAAGAAGAAAAAAGCTGAAAACAGATATGAGCAATCTGACCGTGATTAATACTAACGGCGCTCTGGAAGGCCTACCCGAAGTTTCATTAAAAAATCGAAAACAGACAACAGGGAACATCGTGTTAAGCCGCAAGCAGAAAAAGAAAGCAGTGAGAGAACTGCATAAAAAGTCAGGGTATTATGACAGGAAGATTATAATGGTTCAGGGAGGTAGTCCTGGTACAGGTAAGAAATAATACCCCCTGCGTCGTCTTGCCAATCGTTTCAAAGTCCACTGTGGTACTTTTTGTGGTACCCCCTATGCCACCTCATGACTATTACTGACCTTTGAAGTCCTTATTTTCTGTCATTTTTGAGTCCTGCCGTACCCTAAAATAGCATTCGTAATGCGTAGGTCGTGTGTTCGAGTCACATCAGCGGCACCATTTTTCTCCTCACCTCCGGTCCGGACGACCCCTCCGACATCACCGCCCAAAAAAAGCGCCCCGCGATATTTCGCCGGACGCCTGTCTTGGATAAATCCCCACCCCCGCCGTTATTTCGGCTCAGTCAGGCTCAGGGAAGACTTGACGTCCCGGTCAATATCCGCCGCCCGGAACAGGATCGGCCGCCATTGCTGGCGGGAAAACAGCTTTGTCTGGTCGGTGTAATGGGGCGACGTCGGATCACCGGACTCGCTGTAGGTCAGGAAGGCTTCCGCCGTCGGGCCCTGATCCGTATAGCTCAGGCTGAGCAGGAAACTGGTGCCATAGGTGACCAGATAGCCCTTGTCGGTCAGCCCTTTGCTGCCGTTGATTTTCTCCGCCCGCGTCTGCGGCGCCTGACTGTCATAGAGGTGTAATCCGATGACATTGGCGATTCCCTCTTCCCGGCCGCCGCCGTGGATGGCGATTTTCTCCGCCCCGCGATAGGCGAACTGGACATCGCCCAAGGCGCTGTCGAGCGCCAGGCCGGCCTTGTGCAGCGTCTGAACCGCGAGAGCAAGGTTTTTCAGCGCCAGGTCCCGGTCCGCCAGGCCGCGGGGCGTGTTGACCGGATCCTTCGGGTCAAAGGGCACGGCGAAGAGCACGCCGTCCGTCAGGGTTTCTTGATAGTCATAGCGGGTGATCCATTCCCGGAACAGCACCGCGCCCCGGCTGTCGAGGCCAAGCCGGCCGTTATAGCCCTGAAGCACTTCGCAGGCGGCGGCGAGATCAATGGTTTCGCCGTCAATTTCCGTCGCCGGCATCGCAACGCAGGCCGCGACCAACTCATCGCGCAGCACTTCCGCCGTCAGGCTGCGGTTGCCGAGCAGGGCCTGTTGCATTTCCTGCAGGGAAAATTTACCGTCGGCCCCCGCCGGGCCGTCCGCCGCGGTGTCGCTGACCAGTTTGGCGTTCATCCGGGTGCGCAGGGTGCGGGGGGCGCGCTCCGGACCATACAGCGGCGAATAGCCCTCCAGCGGCGCCGCGACATGGGTCAGCCAGTAACTGTCATTGGCGTTGAAGATATAATCCGCCCGCTCCAGCTTCGGCTGCTCGGCATAGGGCACGACCCCCGGCGTCCGGGCCTCCGGATGGGCCTGCCATTCAAAACGGCTGTCGCTGCCGTCGAGCAGGATCAGGCCCATTTTCTGATGGAAGGCGCGGGTCAGCGGATCCGTTTCCGTCCGCGCGCGCCACAGGGCGATGGCCTCATCGCTCAACCGGCCGACATTGGAGCCGTCGATATAGACCGCCCGCCCGTCCCGGCTGGTCGCCATGGTGTTGACCCACGGCATGGCGTTCCATTTGCGGTGCGCATCCTTGAAATCATCCATGTCCCGGGCCAGATCCATCGCTTTCCATTGCGACATCAGGTCCTGATTGCGGAAATTGGCGTCGCGCATGGTCAGCGCCTGTTTATCGGTCCACGGCGCATTGGGCAGGACGACCATCGGGCCATAATGGCTGAACCAGACGGTATGTTCCTTCTGTGTCTCCTGTCCGTTCTCATCCCGCGCCGCAAGGGTTATCTTGCGGGCGGTCATTTTGCGCGGCTGGCCGTCATAATAATAGCTGGTCGGATCGCCCGGCACGAGGTCAAGCTTGTAGAAAGTCACCCGCTCGCTGTCGGACACCGTATGGGTCCAGCCGACATTTTCATTAAAGCCGATCGCCACCCCCGGCGCGCCGATCAGATGGACGCCGTAGACATCCATCTTGCCCGGAATGGTCAGATGCTTTTCCCAGAAACGGTTGGTGCCGGTCCAGGGATAATGGGGATTGCCGAGCAGCATGCCGCGGCCGTTTTCCGTCCGCTCCCGGCCAAAGGCCCAGCCGTTGGAGCCGAGATGGCGGGCGCGCAGGCCGTCCAGGGCCTCGGCCAGGGTCTGCTCCTCAAGCTCTATCCGGGCGGATTCCCGACCTTCTTCCTTCTGTGGCGGCTGGGCGGCCATAATCATGCCGGCCATCCGCGGGCCGGACTGGGCCAGGGTCTGAAATCTCGAAAACAGATCCTCGGGGCTGATTTCCCGCACCCATTCGGCGCCCCTGCACCATGAGGTGATCTTGTCCCGGCCGACTTCGCGGATATATTTGTTATAACCGGCGGTAAAACCGGTGACCCAGTCGCGGTTTTCCGCCGACTGGGCGGCGAAATCCCCGGCGGCGCGGGCGGGAATATCCAGGGCGCGGACGACAATATCGCTCATCAGATGCTTGTTCTTTTCGCCCGGACCGTGATATTTCGCCCGCTCGCCGCGGGAGATCACGATGCCGTGGGCGATATTGCAGACATGGTCCTCAGCGGCGGCATAGCCCTCGCCAAAGCCGAGGCTGGCGAAATCATCAGCCGTGATATGGGGAATGCCGTAACTGGTTCGCTTGATTTCGGCCTTATAGTGCGGCGTCGTCGCCTGCTGCTGATCCCCGCAAGAGGCCAGCAGCCCCGCCGCCAGCAGAACGCCCAAACCCCATATACCGGTATTTTTTTCCATCTGATACTCCCAAAAATTTTACGATTGCGCGACCCGAAAAGGCGCAGAAGCGTTTTCCCGCCATCTTTTGTCCTCTGAAAGCTTAGCCAAAATTTACTGATAAACAAACGTTTTATTATATTTTTCAGGCCGCCGCCGCCTCACGGTTTGTTTTCAAAGGCGTTGGCGACGAATTTCTGACTTTGCTCGGCGCCCTGTTTATAGGATTTGGCGTCCGTCATGTCCGACAAGGCGGCCCAGTTTTCGGCGATCTGTTCCGGCGTCGCCTCGGGGCCGAGATAGAGGCCGTCGCTTTCCAGGATCCGCGCCCGGGCGAAGGTGCCGGCGCCGGCGGTGATAATCTCGCCGGTCGGCGCTTCCCTGCCGCAGAGATAGAGGACGGCCGGCGAGACGCTTTCCGGGGTCAGCAGGTCGAGCATCTGGGGCGGCATGATGTCGTCGGTCATCCGCGTCGCCGCCACCGGCGCCAGGGCGTTGACCCGGATGCCGGATTTGAACAGCTCCAGCTTCAGGGTATTGACCAGGCCGACGAGGCCGAGCTTGGCGGCGCCGTAATTGCTCTGGCCGAAATTGCCGTAAAGGCCGCTTGACGAGGTCGTCATGACGATGCGGCCGTAATTCTGCGCCCGCATCACCGGCAGGACGGCGCGGCTGGCGATGACGCCGCCCATCAGGTGAACCTCCAGCACGGCGCGGAAATCCGCCAGGTCCATCTTGCCAAAGGTCTTGTCGCGCAGGATGCCGGCGTTATTGACCAGGATGTCAATGCGGCCGAAAGCCTGCATCGCCTGATCGACCATCGCCTGCATGTCTTCGGGCGCGGTGACATTGCCGCCATTGGCGACCGCCTCTCCCCCCTGATCGATGATTTCCTGAACCACCTGTTCGGCCGGGCTGCGGGTCGCCGACTCGCCGCCCTGTGATCCGTCTCGGGCGCCGCCCAGATCATTGACCACCACCTTCGCCCCGCGCGCGGCGAACGCGAGCGCATGGGCCCGGCCCAATCCGCCGCCGGCGCCGGTGATAATCGCCACTTGCCCGGTAAAATCATATGACATTTTCTGCTTCCTTTTGATGTGAATGACAGTCTGACCTCCCGGCCTTTTTGCCGGTTTGTCCCGCATTTTCATACGGCCGTTTGAATGCCTCTATTCTTAACATATATCAAATAAATTAAAATAAGTAATTCCAGCATTTCCAAAAGCGGTGAATTCGTGTACATGTTGTTAATAATTATTATTGGTTGCGCGTAAGTTTACAATGAAAATGAAATATTTAAGTGATTTGAACAAGGGCGACGACGCCATCATCCTCGGCTTTGAAGCGGCGAGATGCAAGGACATTGAATTTGCCCGCGACCTCGAGGACCGTCTTCTGGAGATTGGATTCGAAGAGGGACTCGCCATTAAAATTCTCCATGAAGGGCCGGTGTCCCGCGACCCGATCGCCGTGCGCATCGGCCAGATGACCGTGGCGCTGCGCCGCATGGAAGCCGATGCGGTGAAAGTGAAAAACGGGAAAGCCTGAAAGTTGCCTGAAAGTCGCCCGAAGATTGTGAGTCCGGAATATCATGAATAATGTCAAGATCGCCCTCGTCGGCAGCCCCAACTGCGGCAAAAGTTCCCTGTTCAACAGCCTGACCGGAAGTCATCAGAAAGTCGCCAATTATCCCGGCGTCACCGTCGAGCGCCGCAGCGGATCCTACGCCACCGCAAATGGCGACAATATCATCCTGATTGACCTGCCGGGCATTTACAGCCTGAAGGACCGGACACTGGACGAACGGGTCAGCCGCGAGGTGATCACCGGCGCCCATGTCAGCGAAAGCCGCCCCGACCTGCTGCTGTGCGTCGCCGACAGCACCAACCTCCGGGTTCACCTGAGGCTGGCGCTGGAATTGAAATATCTCGGCCTGCCGGTGATCCTGGCGCTCAACATGCACGATATGGCCGAGCGGGACGGCATCCGGATTGATCCGGATGTCCTGTCGCAGGAGCTCGGCATCCCGGTGGTCACCACGGTCGCCGTCCGGCGCAACAGCCTGGACCAGCTGAAGGAAAGGATCGCCGACAGCGTCAGCAATCTGCCGGAGTCGCAGCCCCCTCAGCCGACGCCGCCCACCCGCGATTTGCAAAAGAGGGCCCGGGACATTGCCGCCAAGGCGCTGATTTCGGAAGGAACGCAGCATAAGGTCACCCGGGAGCTGGATAAGATATTACTTCATCCCGTGCTCGGCTTTTTGATTTTTTTCACCATCCTTTTTGTCATGTTCCAGTCGGTCTTCGCCTGGGCCGAAGCGCCGATGGAATGGATCGACAGCGGCTTCGGCGCCCTGCAGGAACTGATCCGCGGTCTGCTGCCCGATAGCTGGTTCCGCTCCCTGTTGAGCGACGGGATCATCGCCGGCGTCGGCAGCGTCGTCGTCTTCCTGCCGCAGATTCTGATTCTGTTCAGTTTTATCCTCGTCCTCGAAGCCACCGGTTATATGGCGCGGGCCGCCTTCATCATGGACCGGCTGATGGCCAAGGTCGGCCTCAACGGCCGCGCCTTCATCCCGCTGCTCAGCAGTTTCGCCTGCGCCATTCCCGGCATCATGGCGACCCGGACCATCGAACATCACCGGGACCGCATCACGACCATCATGATTGCGCCGCTGATGACCTGTTCCGCCCGGCTGCCGGTCTATACCCTGATCATCAGCGCCTTCATTCCCAACAAGCCGGTGATTTACGGCCTGTTCGGCCTGCAGGGCGTGGTGTTTTTCGGGCTTTATCTCGCCGGGGTCGTCAGCGCCCTGATCGTGGCGGCGGTCCTCAAGATGACCCTGACCAAAGGCGTGCCCCAGCCGTTTTTGATGGAGCTGCCGAAATATCAGTTGCCGGTCCTCAAGCATCTGCTGATCAACCTGTGGGAACGGGCCCGGGCCTTCCTCAGGCGGGCCGGCACCATCATTCTTTATTCCGCCATCGGCCTGTGGGCGCTGGCGCAATATCCCAAAAAACCCGAAGGGGCCGCCGACCCGGACATCTATTACAGCTTCGCCGGCATCCTGGGCCGCTATCTGCAGAACATCTTTGAGCCGCTGGGCTTTAACTGGGAAATATCGATCGCCCTGATCCCCGGCATGGCGGCCCGGGAAGTGGCGGTCGGCGCGCTGGGCACCGTCTATGCCCTGCAGGGGGACGAGGCGCAGGTCGAACAGGGGCTGCATGCGGTGCTGCAAAACAGCTGGCCGCTGTCGACGGCGCTGGCCTTCCTCGCCTGGTATGTTTTCGCCCCGCAATGTTTCGCCACCCTCGCCACCACCCGGCGCGAAACCAACAGCTGGGGCTGGACCGGGTTTATGGTCGGCTATCTGTTCGCCCTCGCCTACCTGGCGGCGCTGATCGTCAATAAAACCGCCATCGCTCTCCTCGGCTGAGATTTTCAGGCGGCGCGGTCTTGCGACAGTTCGCGGGCCAGCGCCTTGCCTTCGTCATCATCCAGAGCCGCGGCGCGCAGGGCGACAACCCTGTCGGCCGTGAGCGCGGCGTCGCCGTCAAACTGCGCCATGATCGCCCGGTAACTGGCGAGCCCCCGGGCGTGAGTGTCGCCGTAGCCCTTGATCAGCCGCTGACAGCGGACAAGCTCCACCGCCAGCCCGTAATCCCGCGACAGGGCCTTTTCGATGCGCGCCCGCCAGCCGGCGATCTCGGCATGTTCTTCGGCATAGCGCAGGGTCTTGCGACGGATGCGCCGCAGCGAAGCGATGAAATAGAGCATCAGGAAGGATGAAATCCGTGTCGTGTCCGACAGCCGCGGCCCGGTCAGTCTTTCAAGCAACCGGCGGAGGAAAGGCGATTTCCGGACCCGCCGCGCCATCCCCGCCGGCAGGGTGCCGACGATTTCCTCAAGCCGCGGATGCATGAATTCGACCATATGGACGATCTGGTCCTTATCGGCGCGGATTTCCTTGCGGTATTTCCGCACCCGGTCGGACCGGGTCTTGATGTCGGCGACCTTGATCGTGTCGTCAAAGGCCATCCACAGCGCCAGATGACGGGCCAGTTCCCGGCTCAGGTCAAACGGCGCCCGGTCGCGGGCAGAAAAGCCTTCGAGAATCGTCAGATATTGCGCCGCATAGTCAATATCCTGATAATCGAGCAGTTTTTTCGCCCCTTCATAGGCGAACCGCCGCGCCGGAGCGGGCAGGGCGTTGATCCGGTCGATCAGCGCCTGGGCCCGGGGGCTGTTCGCCGCGCCAACAATCTTTTCATCGGTGGTCGCGGTGGCGGAAGAGTCCCCCACCGGCTGATCCGCGGCAGTGCCCTCTTGCGCCGCAGACCAGCCGGCCTCAAAACCCCTCAGGTTAATATCGACCATCTTGCCTTCGGCGCGGATCGCCTGCTCGAAATTTTCCCGGGAAAAGGGCAGCGCGCCGCAACCGGCAATGGCGCCGAACAGGATCGAACTGATGACGCAGCCCGTCTCGCCCGCCAGTCGTTCCATATCAAAGGCGATAAAATCCCGGGCGGCCTCCCGGCAGGCCCGGATCACGGTCGCCGCATCGCCGGCGCCGTCGCCCATGGCCATTTTTTCGGCGATGGAAAAAACCCGGTGGGTCGAGGCGATCAGCGTCGTCTTGTCGGGGGTGACGAACTGGCGCTGGACCGCCCGGCCCGCTTCCATCAGTTCGGCCGCCACCACAAGATCGACATCGCCCGACAGGGGCATCAGCGCCATGATCGGCGGATGATCCGGATGATCCGCCGCCGCCTTGGGGAACATTTCAAGGTAATATATGGTGGCGCCGGTGCGCTGGGCGACGCCGGGGACCGAGGTCGACTGGGCGAAATAATCACATTGTTCGGCCAGATTGACCAGCCAGTTAGTCAGGACCCCGCCGCCCTGTCCGCCGAGGGCGGAAATGACGATGGTAATCGGCCGGTCTATGGTTTTGGTCATGTCTTTCGCCTTGCTCATATGGATACCCTCGCCCGCTTGCGGTCGGCCCGCCGTTGCAGAAATCCGATCACGCCTTGCCGCAGGCCATCAATGAATTTGTCCCAGCCGGTGGGGTTAAAGACCAGCTCCGCCCGGGAAAAGGACGGGCACAATACGGCGGCATGGGCGTTCTCACCGCAGACGCCGCAGCCGACGCATGAATTATCCACATAGGCCACCGGGTCCTGGCGCAACGGATCCGGGTTTGGCTTGATGGTCAGGCTCGGGCAGCCGGACAGCCGGATACAGGCATGGTCGCCGGTGCAGGTCTCGCTTTCGACATAAAAGCGCTCCTTGATCACCCGCTTGCCGGCGCGGATATTTTTCACCACGATCGGCTTTTCCCGGCGCTGGCGATTGAGCATGCATTCGCCTTCAATCACGATCACCTTCGGTCCGTGATAGGGTGACGTCATGGCTTCATGAACCAGCGCCTTGACATCGGCCACCTGATAGGAGCGCATGCTGCGAATCCATTTGACGCCGACCCCCTGCACCGCATCCTGAATCCGCGCCTTCTGCTCGTTCTGTTTCAATGTCCTGGCCGAGGAGGGGATATACTGGCCGCCGGTCGCCGCCGCATAGCCGTTATCGACGATGATATAGACATTGTCGCTGTTGTTATAGACCGCGCTGGCGATGCCGCTGGTCAGGCCGTTATGCCAGAAGCCGCCGTCACCCATGATCGAAATGGCGCGCTTTCCCCGAACTGAACTGAAGGCCGAGGAACTGGCCCCGCCGAGACCATAGCCCATGATGGTGTTGCCGATCTGAAACGGCGGCAGGGTGCCGAAAGAATTGCAGCCAATATCGGCCGAGATATGAATCTCGCCATAGTCCTTTTCGAGCATTTTCAGGGCGGCGAAGAACGGCCGCTCCGGACAGCCGGTGCACAGCCCCGGCGGCCGGGCCGGAATCGCGGTGCCGAGCGCATCGGGCCGGACCGACAACTGGGACAGGGCGGCGAGGGAGTCCTCAAGCGCGTCACTTTTCACCAGATCCGGTTTGTATTTTGCCATAAAGGCCTTGAGGCCGTCCTTCATCACCTGGCCGGTATATTCGCCGGCCGGCGGCAGGACATCCTTGCCGGAAATCCGGCACGTCAGCGCCGCATCATTGAAAATCTTGTTGAGGGCCTGCTCGATATAATTGGGCTGGCCTTCCTCGACCATCAGGACGGCCTTCTTGTCGCGGGCGAAATCAACCAGCTGCTGATCGACCAGCGGATAGGTCACATTCATCACGTAAAGCGGCACCCGGGTATCGCCGAGACTGTCGGCAAGTCCCATCATCTGCAGGGCGCGGATCACCACATTATAGAGGCCGCCTTCAAAGATAATGCCGATGTCCTTCTCGGGGCCGTCAAATATCTCGTTCAGGCCATTGTCGACGATGAATCTGATCGCCGCCGGCCAGCGCTGCTCGACCTTGTGCTTTTCATGCTGGAAGGTATAGGGCGGCAGGATAATCTTGTCCGCTTGCCGGTTGGGGTTTTCCAGCGCCTCGCCCACGGACATCCTCGGCCGGATATTGTCCCGGGCCTCGAACTGGCCATGCAGATGGCAGGCGCGGATGCGCATCTGGAAAAACACCGGCGTATTGCTGGCCTCGGAAAGCGCGAAGCTTTTTTCCAGCATATCGACCATTTTCGGCAGGTTGGGCCGCGGGTTGATCAGCCACATCTGCGATTTCATCGCGAAGGCATGGGTGCGCTCCTGCATGATGCTGGCGCCTTCGCCGTAATCTTCGCCGATGATGATCACCGCGCCGCCGACAACCCCGGCCGACGCCAGATTGCTCAGCGCGTCCGAAGCGACATTGGTGCCGACGGTGGATTTCCAGGTCACGGCGCCGCGCAGGGGATAGCTGATCGAAGCCGACAGCATCGCTGCCGCCGTCGCCTCGCTGCCGTTGGCTTCGAAATGGACGCCCAGTTCGGCGAGAATTTCCTCGGAATCCGCCAGCACATCCATCAAATGGGACACCGGCGCCCCCTGATAGCCGCCGACATAGGCGACCCCCGATTGCAGCAGGCCCTTGGTGACCGCGAGAATGCCCTCACCATGAAAAACCTCGCCGTTTCCAAGACGCAGTTTTTTCACCTCTTTGGCAAAGGAGCGTTCAGCCATGATTCATACTCTTCAGTTGATAGCGCCAGTAAAGGCGAATATTCGTGATTGACCCAACCTGTCTCACGGCGTGAGCGCAATGACCCGCAAAGGGCTTCCGGAGCCCTGCACGATTTTGAGCGGCGGCGTCACAATCACCGCCCCCTTCGGCGGCAGCTGGTCCAGATTGGTCAGCGACGCCAGACCCATTTTATTGTTGCCGTGCATCAGGTTATGGGCCGGAAATGGCGGATCAAAGGTAAAGCCCTGGCCCGCGTCGGTGCCGATGGTCTCAACGCCAAAGCCGCAAATGTCCCGCTCTTTGGCCAGAAATTCCATGCATTCCACTGACGGTCCGGGCGTGTGGGGGCCATCCTCGGCATAATTGAGGAAATCCTCCACCGAGCGCTTGCTCCAGTCGGTGCGCATCAGGACCCAGGTGCCGGGCGCGATCTCGCCATGCTCGGCTTCCCACTGCCTGATCTTGTCAGAAGACAACAGATAGTCCGGATCTTCCGCCGCTTCCCGGCTGACGTCAATGACATTGGCGGCGGCGATCAGCTTTTCCGGCGGAATGGTGTCGGTGCAGCCATCCTGATAATCCTTGCCGGTCACCCAGTGACCCGGGGCGTCGAAATGAGTCCCCGTATGCTCGCCGCAGGAAAATTTGTTCCAGTACCAGGCCGGCCCCCGATCGTCAAAGCAGGAAATCTGCTCCATTTTAAAGGCGGGGGACTGATTGAATTCCTCCGGCAGACCGATAACCGGGGTATCTTCGTTCAAGGGAACCGTCAGGTCCACAACACGAATGGAGCCGCGCGCCATTTCCGCCACAAGGTTAGTCAATGTTTGGTTTGTCATATTTGAAGCCCTTGATTTTACATGTTTAAAACCGATTCCAGCAGAAAACAGCCCGACGCCATCAGAACATATCGTCCCTGGAAACCGCCTCGTCTTTCCACCCTCCCCAAAACTATTATATATATAAAATATTTTTTTTAAATAGAAATTACTTATAAAATTGCATTATACGGCATTTTCGGCGTTCTTTCCACGACAAAATAACCCCGGCCATTTTAAGCTTAAAGCAATTTTGGTCCTTGCCGGCCGCGCGGCCATCGGGCATTTGGCGCGCATCGGGCGGCCATCGGGCAAAAATTTCACCGGCGGAGGTGATGGTTCATTCCGGCAAATCGCCAGATAATCCCGGGCGTTTCCGCCTTTATGCCATCGCTTCCGTTTTATTGCCGAATTTACATGATATTTACATTTTCCCTGTAACTATTCACTGGTAAAAGTTGTCTGGTAGGGGTAGGTTTCTAACATATTTGAGTCGGCAGACCGGATCTGTCCGGATCAATGTTAAACAGAGGGAAACTTCCTTCGGAAGTATAGAATAATGAATCCTGTCGCGCATACAGGCCCGGAAAAGAGAATCACCTTCCAATTGTATAATTATTGGTTCGGGCTGGCCGGCGACGACGGCATTCCCCCGCTCAAATCCCTCCGTCCCGAAGACATCGCCCCCTATCGCAACAACATGGTCCTGATCGACCTGCGGGATCCGGCCAGCGAGCCAACTTTACAGGTGGTCGGCCAACTTTTACAGGAAGACGCCGGAAGCGACCTGACCCTGCAGGGAGTGAGCGACATCCCGCGCCGAACCCTGCTCAGCCGGATTACCGATCATTATATGGAGGTGCTGGCCAATCAAAGCCCGATCTCCTTTGATGCGGAATTCAAGAACAAGGCCCGCGCGCGGATTCTCTACCGCGGCATCCTGCTGCCCTTCAGCGATGACGGCGAAACGATCAATTTCATTCTGGGCGCCATTCGCTGGATTAGCGAGGAGGAGCGGACCGCTCAAATGGCCGGGGAAGACGCGGCGGCAATAGCGGATGATGTTGCAGATTCCGGCCCGGCCCATGACAGCGAAGCTGCGCTGCACGCCCGCCTCGACCACTGCCGCAAACTGGCCAAGGGTAAATCGCCGGCCGACCTGAGGTCCCGGAAATCGCTTTACCGGACCCTCGGCGCCATTCTTGATTTTTATGAGCTGGCCACCGCCCATCCCGAAGCGTATCACGCCCTGCTCACTGCCGAGGGCCTGAAGGCCCAGGCGCGCGCCCCCTTCACCCCGGCGTTAAAATTATGTTTTGGTCGCGATTATGACAAAACCCGGCTGACCGAATATGCCGCCGCCCTGTCCCATGCCCGCGCCCATCACCAGACCGGCGAAGCGTTGCCGCAGTTTCTGGAAAATCTGCCGGGCGGCATAAAGGGCTGCGTCAGGGCGGAACGGCAGGCGCGCAACGGCGAGTCCGGCGTCAGCCCGCTGGAAAAGGCCCGGGAGATCATCGGCCATATGCCGCCAATCGGCCATTTTGACAGCCCCAAGGACAGCCCGGCCACCAATGAATTATGCCTTGTCCTCGCCCGCCGGGACGGACCGCGCATGGATGTGATTAAAATATTGAACGAAGAAGAGAAACTTTTGGAACCGATCCTGAAGCGCCTTGCGAAAGACCCCTGAGAGCGGCCCTTTGCAACCCCAGAACCCTACTGCACTTTACCCCAAGACGACCACATAATGTGATAAAAGGACTATTGATGTGACTAGCTGGACACAGAAAAAACTCAGAATTGACGCGATCGTAGATTTTGCCGCGGAAAGATTGAAATCCGAACATACGGCTGATTTTTCCCATTTTATTCAGGAAATGTATAAATACGCCTCGCCTGAAAAGCTGGCCAACCGGCCGATTGATGAATTATACGCCGCCGCCCTGTCCCTGTGGAAATATTGCGATCAGCGCGACGCCAACACCTGCAAGATCCGGGTCTTCAACCCGACGCTTGAGGAACATGGCTGGCCGGCATCCCACACCATCATCCAGATCGTCACTGACGACATGCCCTTCCTGCTGGATTCCATTACCTCCAACCTGCTGGAGGAAGGCAACGACCTGCATATGCTGGTCCATCCGATCATGGAGAGAACCCGCGACGAGAACGGTAAAATCATCCCCCGCGGCGCCAAGGGGAAAAAAGGTCAAAAAGTCACCGAATCCATCATGTATATCGAGATCACGGCCATGACCGATCCGGCCCAGATCACGGCGCTTGAGGCCAAACTGACCCAGGTGCTGGATTTTGTCCGGGCGGCCATCGACGACTGGACGCCGATGCTGGCCAAAATGGACGAGGTCCGCAAAAACCTGACAGCGCTGCCGAAATCGGCCGTCGATCCGGAACAGATCGAGGAAGCGGTCAGTTTCCTCGAATGGCTGAAGGACGACAATTTCACCCTTCTCGGCTACCGGGAATATTATCATAACGGCAAGGATCCCCATAAAACCAGGGGCGAGGGCTATGGCATGCTGCGCGAGCCGGATGTCTACGTTCTGAAAGGGCCCGACGGTCTGGTGCCGACCTCGCCGGAAATCGAGTTTTTCCTGGGACAGCCCGAGGTGATGCTGATCACCAAGGCCAATGTCAAATCCCTGGTCCACCGGGTCGTCCATCTCGATTACATCGGCTTCAAAAAATATGACAAAAAGGGCAAGGTAATCGCCGAGGTGCGTTTTGTCGGCCTGTTCACCGCCAAGTCCTACAACCAGCGGGCTGAAACGGTGCCCTATCTTGACCGGAAGGTGCGCCGGGTGGTCAAGGATTCGGGCTTTACCGCCGACAGCCATGACGGCCGCGCCCTGATGCATATTCTCGAAACCCTGCCGCGGGATGAATTGTTCCAGATCGAGGCGGATCTGCTGCTCGAAACCGCCATGGGCATCCTCGACCTTAAAATCATGCCGCGCTGTCAGGCTTTCCTGCGCAAGGACCGGTTTGAGCGATATGTTTCCGCCCTGGTCTATGTGCCGAAGGAAATGTATGATTCGACCCTGCGGGGAAAGGTCGAACGGATCCTGTGCGAATCTTTCAACGGCGAACTGTCGTCCCGTTACGCCCAGTTGAGCAACGAACGCATCGCCCGCTGGCATTTCATCATCCGGACCACCCCCGGCAACGTGCCCAACCCGGATACCGCCAGCATCAACAGGCGGCTGGCCGAGGTGGCGCAGCGGTGGAATGATTATCTGCTGGAAGTCCTCAACGACCGCTGGGGCGAAGAAGTCGGCACCACCCTGTTTCGCAAATACAACCGGTCTTTTTCCTCTTCCTACCGGGAGCATTTCGACCCCCGCTTTGCGGTGACCGATATTGAAAAACTGGAGCAGCTGCCCGACAGTGACAATATCCAGTTTAATTTCTACCGCATCGCCGAAGATCCCGATCACGCCATTCGGCTGAAGATTTATACCAGCCGCCAGACCATCGCCCTGAGCGACTGCCTGCCGATGCTGGAAAATCTTGGCCTGCGTGTGATAGAGGAATATGCCTTTTCGGTTCATACCGATGAAAATGGCGGCGCCATAGATCACGCCATCCATGATTTTTACATGGAGGATTCGACCCGCGCGGCGCTCGATCTTTCCGTCATGAAGGACTGGCTCGAGGACACCCTGCGGGCGGTGTGGACGGAACGCATCGACAATGACGGCTTCAACAAGCTGGTGCTGCGGGCCGGGATCAATTACCGTCAGGCCCTGATCCTCAGGATTTACAGCAAATATATGCGCCAGCTCGGCCTGTCCTACAGCGAAATCTATATGCAGGAGACCCTGACCCAATATTGGGAAACCGCCCGTGACCTGGCGGCCCTGTTCGAGATGAATTTCGCCCTGACCCCGCCACAGGACATCGACAGGGCCGAGGAAGCCGCCCGGCTTGAGAAGAATATCCGCGCCCAGCTCGAAAATGTCGACAGCCTCGACCAGGACCGCATGCTGAGAAGTTATCTCAACCTGATCACCAGCACCCTGCGGACCAATTTCTACCAGACCCTGCCCGACGGCGCCAACAAACCCTATATCTCGGTCAAAATCAAAAGCCAGGATGTCAAGGAGGCGCCGAAACCCAAACCCTTTGCCGAAATCTTCGTCTATTCGCCCCGGGTCGAAGGGGTTCACCTCCGGGCCGGCCCCGTCGCCCGCGGCGGCCTGCGCTGGTCTGACCGGCGGGAGGACTATCGCACCGAAATTCTCGGCCTCGTCAAGGCCCAGCAGGTGAAAAACACCATCATCGTGCCGGTTGGCGCCAAGGGCGGTTTCGTGCCGAAAAAAATGCCCGTCGGCGCCAGCCGGGAAGAAATGCTGGAAGAAGGCGTCACCTGTTACAAAACCTTCATCTCCGGGCTTCTCGACATCACCGACAACCTGAAGGACAACAAGGTGATCCATCCGGAAAAGGTCATCGCCCGCGACGGCGACGACCCCTATCTGGTGGTCGCCGCCGACAAGGGAACGGCGACCTTCTCCGATATCGCCAACGGTCTGGCGCGGGACTATGGCTTCTGGCTGGACGACGCCTTCGCCTCCGGCGGCTCCAAGGGCTATGACCATAAGAAAATGGGCATTACCGCCAAGGGCGCCTGGGTCTCGGTCCAGCGCCACTTCCGGGAAAAGGGCGTCAATGTCCAGACCGACCCGATCACCATCGCCGGCGTCGGCGACATGTCCGGCGATGTCTTCGGCAACGGCCTGCTCTGTTCGCGGGCGGTAAAGCTGGTCGCCGCTTTTGACCATCGGGATATTTTCATCGACCCCGACCCCGATCCGGCCAAAAGCTATGATGAACGCAAGCGCCTGTTCGACCTGCCGCGCTCAAGCTGGCAGGATTACAACAAAAAACTGATCTCCGCCGGCGGCGGCGTCTTCAGCCGTCAGGCGAAATCGATCCCGCTGAGCCGTCAGATGAAAGAGCTTCTCGGTTTTGGCGCCGCCGAGGAAAGCGCCACCCCCCACGAGGTCATCCGGGCGATCCTGAAGTCCCACGCCGACCTGATCTGGTTCGGCGGCATCGGCACCTATATCAAGTCTTCGCGGGAAAATAACTCCGAAGTCGGCGACCGGGCCAATGACGCCATCCGGATCAACGGCCAGGACCTCAACTGCACCGTCGTCGCCGAAGGCGGCAATCTGGCCTGCACCCAGCGCGGCCGGATCGAATATGCCCTGAAAGGTGGACAGATCAACACCGACGCCGTCGATAATTCGGCCGGAGTTGATTGCTCCGACAATGAGGTCAATATCAAGATCCTGCTCAACGCCCTTGTCGTCGACGGCAAGCTGACCCTGCAGCAGCGCGACGCCCTGCTCGTCGATATGACCGACGAGGTCAGCAAAATTGTCCTCAACGACAATTATCTGCAGACCCAGTGCATCAGCCTGGCCCGGGCGAGCAGCATCCGCGAACTCGACAGCTTTATCCGCTTCATGTTCGATCTTGAAAAAACCGCTCATCTGGACCGGGAACTGGAATTCCTGCCGACCGATGACGAGCTTCTGGAACGGGCCGAGGAAGAACAGGGCCTGACCCGCCCGGAAATCGCCGTTCTCGTCGCCTATTCCAAGATGGGGCTTTATGACGAACTGATGGAAAGCGATATTCTCGACGATCCCTATCTCGATAAATATCTGATCCGCTCCTTCCCGGTCCAGCTGCAGGAGAAATATGCCGCCGACATCTGCAAGCATCAGCTGAAGCGGGCGATTATCGCCAAGGAGCTGTGCAACGAGATTGTCAACCGCGGCGGCATCCAGGCGATCAAGGAGGAAACCGGCGCCATGGTCGCCGATATCGCCCGCGCCTCGATCATCGCCCATGAGGTGTTCGGCCTGTCCGATCTTTACCGGCAAATCGAAAGCCTGGATTATCAGGCGCCGGCGACGATTCAGATCCTGATGCTGATGGATGTGGAATCCTTCGCCCGCCGTCAAACCATCTGGTTCCTCAACAACACCAGCAGCAGCCGGTCGATACAGGAAATCATCGACCAGTATCAGCCCGGCGTTCAGAAACTGTTCGCCATGCCGCTGATCGTAAATCATCGCCATGAGGACAATCTGAAATGCAAGGTCGCCATGTACCGCGAGCAGAAAGTTCCGGAAGATCTGGCCATCCATATCGCCAACCTGGAAATGAAGATTGCCGCCTGTGATATTGTCATGGTCGCCCAGGAAATAAAAATTGATGTGACAGATGTTGCGCGGGCCTACTTTATGCTGGGTGGGGAAGTCGGCTTCGACTGGCTGCGGACCGAAGCGGAACTGGTTGAATCCTCCGACCACTGGGACCGGCTGGCGATCAGCAGCGTCATCGCCGACCTGCTGGATCAGCAAAAGAACCTGACCCGATCCGCCCTCAAGGACTTGACGGACGGCGATCCGCTGGAAGCCGCCAAGGTCTGGCTGAAGAAGGCCGAACATTCGACGTCCCGTATCCAGAAGCTGATTCAGGATTTCCAGACCAGCGGCCGGATCAATGTCACCAAGCTCGGCTTCGCCGCCCGCCAAATCCGCAATGTGATTATCGACTGATCCTGTTCGTAACCTAACCCAAAGGCGGCTCCCCGGGGCCGCCTTTTTTCTTGTTTGGCCCACAGCAAAAAGCCCCGGAGCGTAAAACCCGGGGCTTTGGTTCACTCTTGAATGACCCGTCAAATCAATGGCGGAAATGGCGCATGCCGGTCATGACCATGGCGAGGCCGCGTTCGTTGGCGGCGGCGATCACCTCGTCATCGCGCACCGAACCGCCGGGCTGGATCACCGCCGTGACCCCGGCTTCCGCCGCATGGATCAGGCCGTCGGCAAAGGGGAAGAAGGCGTCGGAGGCGACGACGGAGCCCTGGGTCATCGCCTGCGGCAATCCGGCCGCAGCGCTCGCGTCCTGTGATTTGCGGGCGGCGGTGCGGGCGCTGTCGACCCGGCTCATCTGACCGGCGCCGATGCCGACCGTCGCGCCGTCCTTGACATAGATGATGGCGTTGGATTTCACATGCTTGCAGACGGTGAAGGCGAACAGCAGATCCTGCAGTTCCTGCTCCGTCGGCTGGCGTTCGGTCACCACTTTCAGGTCGTCCCGCGTGACTTTGCCATTGTCGCGCCCCTGCAGCAGATAACCGCCGGCGACCGATTTGATGGTCTGGCCCGCCGCCCGCGGATCGGCCAGGCCGCCGGTCAGCAGCAGCCGCAGGTTTTTCTTGGCCGCCAGGACCTCCCGCGCCTGTTCATCGGCGTCGGGGGCGATCACCACTTCGGTGAAGATTTTGGCGATTTCCACCGCGGTCGCCCCGTCGAGGGTCTGGTTGAGGGCGATGATCCCGCCGAAGGCGCTGGTCTGGTCACAGAGCAGCGCCCGCTGATAGGCCTCCGTCAGGGTCGCCGCGCGGGCGACGCCACAGGGATTGGCATGCTTGATGATCGCCACCGCCGGGCCGGATGTCGGGTCAAATTCGCTGACCAGTTCAAAGGCGGCGTCGGTGTCATTGAGATTGTTATAGCTCAGTTCCTTACCCTGAATCTGGCGCGCCGTGGCGATGCCGGGCCGGGGAGTGGCGCTGCGACTGACATAAAAGGCCGCATCCTGATGGGGGTTTTCCCCGTAGCGCAGGGTCTGCTGACGGCGGGCGGTGATGTTGAGCCGTTCGGGATAACTTTCGCCAAGCTGTTCGGCGAACCAGGCCGAGATCGCCGCGTCATAAGAGCCGGTGCGGGCAAAGGCCCGGGCCGCCAGCCGCCGCCGCAGCTCGGGCGAGGTGGCGCCGTTGTTTTCCGTCATCGACGCCTTGACCGCCGCATAATCGTCGGCTTCGACAACCACGGTGACGAATTTATGGTTTTTCGCCGCCGAGCGGATCATCGCCGGGCCGCCGATGTCGATATTCTCAATGCAGGTGGCGAAATCCGCCCCCTTTTCCACGGTTTCCTCGAAGGGATAGAGATTAACCACCAGCAGATCAATGGCGCCGATATCATGATCCGCCATCGCCGCCAGATGATCCGCCTTGTCGCGCAGGGCCAGCAGTCCGCCATGAATTTTCGGATGCAGGGTCTTGACCCGGCCATCCATCATTTCCGGAAAACCGGTATGGTCGGAGACTTCCCGAACCGGAATCCCGGCATCGGCCAGGGCTTTGGCGGACCCGCCGGTCGAGAGAAGTTCGACCCCCTGTTGGCTGAGGAAGCGGCCAAATTCAACCAGTCCACTTTTGTCCGAGACCGACAGAAGGGCCCGTTTAATCGGTTTCATGTTATCTTCGCTCATCACGTTGTCCTTAAATTGCTGTGTCTGGTCGCCATGTATCTGACGTGCTTTTATGATTATTTACTTTTAGGGTTATTTAACCGCGTCCTAATTGATCCGCCGGCCGCAGGCAAGCGGAAAATTGTCAAATCAGGTCAGGGGCGCGCCTTCTCCCCTGAAGAGTGACCATTTTATCACGGTTTTCGCCGCCGTCGTCTGGCCGGACAAGATAATCTGCCGGCATTTCTGCGCCCGCCCCGCGCCAAGATAGAGGCTTTCGCCGAGCGTCAGATCACCGCCGGCGCTGTGAAACCGCCAGACCTCGCCGTTCGGCAGGCGCAGCACGGCCCCCTTCGGTGCTTTCTGGAGGGAAACGATTATGTCGGGGTGA
>Ga0070727_10000159_pt1 | contig 108200 bp, 99 predicted proteins | sample tdAd472_FD_66722 | JGI IMG/M metagenome (GOLD analysis project Ga0070727, IMG submission 66722) | Marine sediment microbial communities from the Atlantic coast under amendment with organic carbon and nitrate - tdAd47.2 | ecosystem: Environmental > Aquatic > Marine > Coastal > Sediment | place... | reverse complement strand
GCTCCGCGATCAGCACGTCCGCGCCGACCTCCTCGATGTCGAACACGCTCACCATCCCCAGCGCCGCGAGACGGTCCACCATCTCGTCGGTCACGCCCTCCACCTGCCCCAGTGTCTCGGACAGGATCTCCAGCCCCTTGTTGAACTCGGTCGGCGTCAGGATGTCGATGTCCCAGCCGGTCAGCCGGGCCGCCAGGCGGACGTTCTGCCCACGCTTCCCGATCGCCAGCGAAAGCTGGTCCTCGCGGACCACCACCGTCGCGCGACCCAGCTCGAAGCACAGGCTGATCTCGGCCACCTCGGCCGGCTTCAGCGCGTTGCCGATCAGGATCTGGCTCGACTCGTTCCAGCGGACGATGTCGATCTTCTCGCCGTTCAGCTCGTCCACGATGTTCTTGATGCGAGAGCCGCGGACACCGACGCACGCGCCGACCGCGTCCACCTTCGAGTCGATCGAGCTCACCGCCAGCTTGGTGCGGTACCCCGCCTCGCGGGCCATCGCCTTGATCTCGATGATCCGCTCGTTGACCTCGGGCACCTCAACCTCGAACAGACGACGGATCAGGTCCGGGTGGGCACGGCTCAGGTAGATCTTCACCTGCGAGCCCATGTCCTTCACATCCAGGATCATCGCCCGCACGCGGTCGCCGGGCAGGAACTGCTCGCCCGGGATCTGCTCGCTCCGCAGCATCACCGCCTCGACCCGGTCGATCTGCACGATCAACGCGCCGTGGTCGCTTCGCTGCGCGGTGCCCGTGACCAGCTCGCCTACCCGCTTGCCGAACTCGTCCATCGTCGCCTGACGCTCGTCGTCGCGGAAACGCTGGATCATCACCTGCTTGAACGTCTGGGCCGCGATCCGCCCGAACGCCTCCGGCGGCATCTCCAGCGGCTCGCCGTGACGCGTGATCTCCAGCGTGCCCGAGATCGGGTCCAGCGTGCAGGCGAACTCCTCGGCGTCCAGCGTGTTGAAGTACTTGCGGCAGGCAGAGACCATCGCCTGCTCCAGATCGGAGACAAGCAGGCTCTTGTCGATCCCGCGATCGCGCGCGATGGAGTCGAGGATCCGAAGCATTTCCTGAGGGCTGTTCACGTGAGGTCTCCGTCTGATTGTCGGGATGGCTGGTTGTGCGAAACGGGGGGATTCAAGCAGGGGGCAAAAACGCAAACGACCGCGGGTGGCGTATGCACCGCGGTCCGTCGTCACGCCGACGGCCTCACTCGGCCGGGCCTTCGGGATGAAGCAGGTCTCACCGCATGGAGACCTCTCCCGTAGGCTCGGCGGGTTCCCTAGCGGGCACCCGGTACGAGTTCAGCGACTCAATCGGCATGGCACGCGACCGTGTGGTCCATAGCACGACACCTCGGACGCACTGCGCGCCCTTCCTTTCCGAGCAGGACAATAGGGGCTCTGCGCCCTCCCGAACAGGGTCCCCCCTCAGATTCATCCGGTCGCACCACACCCCGGCACCGGCCGCCCGCCCCTCAGGACGCCGGATCGACCGGGGGCTCTGGCGTGGCCCCACCCGGTTCCGGCGAGACGGCCGACACCGCACGCAGGATCCGGACCGCACGCGACCCGTGCACCTGGCCCACACCCGCCTGGAACTTCGGCTCGCCCTCCACGTACACCGTCGCCGGGCCCGACGCCGGGTGCTCCGTCGCGATCAGGTCGCCCACGTTCATCCCCGACAGGTCCCGCAGCGTGATCGTCGTCTCCGCCAGCACCGTCGAGACCTCGACCGCGGCCTGAGACAGCGTCGCCCGCACCTTCTTGCCGGACTGCTCCGCCTTGTCCGGCGTGTTCACCGCGAACCAGCTCTGCGCCGCGAGCTCGTCCACCACCGGCTCGATCGCGTTGTACGGGATGCACAGGTTCATCGTCCCCGCCCGGTTGTTCATCTTGACCTCGAGCCCCACGACCACGACCACCTCGTTCGGGGGGACGATCTGGACCAGCTGCGGGTTGCTCTCCGTCGCCACGATCGAGAAGCTCAGCGGGACGATGCTCTCCCACGCCTCCGACAGCGCCTCGAGCCCGCGCTTGGTCACGTTCCCGATCAGCCGCCCCTCGATCTGCGTCATCGGGCGCTGCGGGATGAACAGGTCCTTGCTCGTTCCCCCAAGCAGGCGGTCGATGATCGGGTAGATGATCAGCGGGCTGATCTCCAGGCACATCTGACCCGCCAGCTCGTCCGCCTGGATCAGGTTGAACCCCGTCGGGTTGGGCAGCCCGTTGATGAACTCCGCGTACGTCATCTGCTCGCACGAGGCCATCTTGACCTCGACGATCGTCCGCAGGAAGCCCGACAGCGAGGCACCGAAGTTCCGGGCGAAGCTCTCGTGCAGCGTCTGCAGGGCCCGCATCTGGTCCTTGCTGACCCGCTCCGGACGCTTGAAGTCGTATTCCCGGATCTCCAGGTTCTTGACGTCACGACGGTTGCGGCTGAACACGGCCGTGGAATGCGGCGCGTCCACCGACTCCTCAGCCTCGGCCGAGGCGAGCAGGGCATCGATCTCAGATTGATCCAGCACGTCGGACACGTCGCCTGGGGCTCCACTCTGCAGAGGCACATCAAACCCGCCCGATGAGCCGGGACAGACCTGAGGGTGGTATCGGACGGTGCGCACCTGTGCCTTGACAGGGAGCCGGCCCGGGTTTCCGATCCCGGAACCGAACCCGCCTGAAACAAAACCGGCCCCCCGCCGGTTGGAGCGGTGTCGGACGGGGGACACGCAGGACCACACCGGGCTGTCGAGCCCGAGCAGGAGATACCCTATCCCTATGCGCACCTCGCCCGCCAGATCCGTTCTCCACGCCCCCCTCGGGCCCGTGGTCGCCCTGCTCGCAACCCTCGTGCTGGGCCTCCTGGCCGCCCCGGCCGCGGCCCAGTTCGACGGGGGCTCGTTCGGGCAGCCCGCGACCGCCGGCCGACCCCGGGCCGACGAGGCCCCCAAGGTCACCGTCTCGGCCATCGCATCCAGCGACCGGGTGCCCGCCGGCGGCACCGTCGTCGTCGCGGGCGTGCTCACCCACCAGCCCGGGTGGCACTCCAACCTCCACGAGCCGGTCGTCCCCGACGAGATGGACGGTTTCGTCCCCTTCAAGACCAACCTGACCGGCGAATGGCCCGCTGGCTTCGAGCCCGGCCCCATCCAGTGGCCCGAACCCCACGCAGTCGAGGTCCGCTTCACCGGCACGCCGGTCGAGTACCTCGTCTACGAGGGCGAGGCCCCCATCTTTGTGCCGGTCCGGGTCGGGGCCGACGTCGAGCCGGGCGTCTACCAGATCCCCCTGCGGGTCGCCTACCAGGCCTGCGACGACCAGATCTGCCTCATCCCGACCACCGAAACGGTCTCGGTCTCGATCGAGGTCGTTGAGGCAGGCACCGAGATCGCCGGCCAGTCGCCCGACCTGTTCGCGGCCTTTGACGAGGCTGTCTTCGACAACTCTGATCTGTGGGCCGATCAGCCCGTCGTGGAGCCAAGCACCGACCCCGCGACCGCCAGCGATGCCATCGAGGCACCTCCGGCCGTCGAGGGGGACTCGCCCGCGGGCTCGCTGCTGGGGATCTCGCTCGGGTCCGGGCTGATCCCGCTGGCGATCCTGTCCTTCATCGGCGGCGCGATCCTGAACCTCACGCCCTGCGTGCTGCCCATGATCCCCATCAAGATCATGACGCTGACCTCGCACTCGGGCGAGAGCCGCGCCCGGACGCTGGTGCTGGGCCTGTCGATGTTCATCGGGGTCACGGCCTTCTGGGGGGCGCTGGGCATCCCCGCGGCGCTCGCGGCCGGCTACGCCGACCCCTCACGCGTCTTCGGCCTCTGGTACGTCACCGCCCCGCTGGGCCTGCTGATCGTGCTGCTCGCGCTGGGCATGATGGGCCTGTTCTCCATCACCCTCCCCCAGTCCGCCTACCGCTTCAACCCCAAGCCCGACAGCGTGCCGGGCTCGTTCCTGTTCGGCCTGCTGACCGCGGCGTTCGGGCTCCCCTGTTTCGGGTTCGTCGCCGGAGCGCTCATCCCCGCCGCGATCACGCTGGGCGGGCCCGCGGTCGTCACCATCTTCGCGGCCCTCGGGCTGGGCATGGGCGCGCCCTACCTCGTGCTCAGCGCCTTCCCGAAGCTGGTGGATCGGGTCCCCAAGACGGGCCCCGCCTCGGAACTGGTCAAGGAGGTCCTCGGGCTCATCATGGCCGGGTTCGGGCTCTTCTTCTTCGGGACGGGCCTCCGTTCGCTGGTGAAGACCCACCCCTACACCGCCGAGTCCTTGCACATCTACGCCCTCTCCCTGCTGATCCTCGCCTCAGGATTGTGGCTGGTCTGGCAGACCTTCCGGATCACCCGCTCGCCGTTCAGGCGAGGCGTCTTCGGGCTCGTCGGGCTCGCCCTCGCGGCGGCGGCGGTGTACACCTCCGTCGGCTCCACGCAGGGGCACCGCGCCGACTACCTCGAACGCCAGCGGGCCCTGGCCGAGGCCGGGGGGGCCCCGGGCGCCATCCTCAAGACCGTCTGGAACGACTACACCCCGGCGACCCTGGAGCGGGCACTCGGGGAGGGGATGGTCGCGTTCGTGGACTTCACGGCCGACTGGTGCATCAACTGCAAGGTCTTCGAGGCCCAGGTGCTCGACGTCGAGCCGACCCGGTCGCTCCTCCGCTCCGACCGCGTTGCGATGCTCAAGGTGGACCTGACCGGCTCCAACCCGGACGGCGAGCAGCTGCTCAGCGACCTCGGGCGGGTCGGCATCCCGACCTGGGCGGTCTACGGCCCCGGGGTCGAGGAGCCGATCATCATCACCGACTACACCCCCGGCTCGGTCCGGCGGGCGATCGAGGCCGCGGGGGGCGAGGCCGTGGCCTCGGCCCGAGAATGACTGGGCGGGCCCCCGGCCAGACGGTTCGTCCCGCACACACGCCCCGGAAACGGGGTCCGGCCCTCTTGGGCGTTGACCCGGGGCGACACACGGCCTAATTTACCCCCTGCCGGGAGCCGATCCCGGCCTGACAACCCGCGGGTGTAGCTCAGTGGTAGAGCGTCACGTTGCCAACGTGAATGTCGTCGGTTCAAATCCGATCACCCGCTTTGATCTGTTCAGCGAACAAGCCCGGCCGACCGCCGGGTTTTTTCGTGCGCGGACCGCGGCCCATCTGTTCGCATCACCTCGTTGCCCCTCGCGCGGCCCAGCGAGCCGGCCTCGGTCTGCACGCGCCGGTGTCAAACCCGGGTCGAACACCGCTATTGGAACTGTCGCTCGGGGTTCTGCTTGCACCACTCGATCTGGTTCAGGCACCACGCCCAGAGGGTGTCGAGGCCTTCGATCTGGGTCTCGGTCAGTTCGGTCGTGATCAACTTAATGCGGTGCTCGCACCCGATCGAGGCGGTCACTCGCTCGATCGCATCGTTTCGCTCGAGCACGAGTTGGTTCATCCGGTCCTTGTTCCGGCCCGCGGATTCCATCAGCCGCTTCAGCTTGGTCAGCCGGGTTCCGTACTCCCGGACATTCGCGGCCCACTGGCGCTGCGCCGGGCCGGTCAGCAACTGTTTGCTTCCCGCCTGCGTTGACTCGTAGGTGAAATTGGCTGGGTTCGCTTCCTCGGTGTACTCCACCGCCGCTTCCAGCCGGCTCCACTCGTCCACCACATTGCCCACCGTCTTGATCAGCTTCCGCTCGATGACCGTCACGTTCCGCATCAGGGCCGTGACGGTCCTCTGCCGGATCGTGTATTTGGTGGCAGGGGTGCGCACCAGCTCGAACGATTCCAGCCCCAGCGCCGCCGCGATGTCCTCGGGCGTCGCGGCCTCGGCGGGGCGGGTCAGCCCGGATTCGGACGCGGTCAGCGGGTTGAGTTCCAGTGTTTCCTCTGTGGACTCATCCAGCGGGACCCGGGCCCCGTCCACGACCGCGGTGAACGTCGCGCTCGGATCGATCAGCGCCCGGTACACGGCGCTCGCCTGCCCGTGCTCCGTCGCGTGGTCCACGACCTGATCGAGCGCGCGGGCGCGGAGGTCCTCGATCGCCTTGAGCCGCTCGGTGCGCTGCTCCTCCGTCTCGTCCTCGGGCTCCTCGACGTCGATCCCGAAGGAGAGGACGGTCTTGCCCGACTTCCCCTCGAGCACGAGCAGATCGTCACTCGCCGCCAGCCCGAACACGGTCGCCCCGAAGGCCCGGTCGATCACCGAGACCACCCGCACGCCCTCGGGCGCGTTGGCCAGCGTCTCGCCGATCGTCATGCCCGCGTCGATACGCCCGCCCTGTGAGTTCCACACAAAGACGACGATATCGACCTCTGAAAGCTCTGCCTGACGCAGTGCGTCCTCGAACGGCTGGCGCGTGATCTCGACGCCGATATCGCCTTCGACCCGGACGACACTCAGCGTGGACTGCGCCATCGCGGGCAGCGTGGTGAGAAGCATCGCGAGCATCGGGGCGAGCCGCCGCGTCGCACGCCTGGTCCGTACGTCCTGTTTGCCTTTCATGCGGGCAGCCTAACAACGCACGCAGGTGCGGGCAAGCCTCATCGGAACGAAACGAGTGTGGGTTTGCATGCATCGATCTTCATACGATGTACATAGAACTGTGCGAGTTCACTCAAAGTTGTGCGGCCTTGCGCCACCTGCCGGGGCGGCGCGAAGTGGCACGCGGCGTTGGGGCCCGGGCGGAGTCTGGTACACTTTTCCTGTAACAGCAAACGGGCCCATCCGATGGAGGCTTTCCAGTGCCGACGACGACACCCGAGCACGATGAACGCGTCGCAAAGTTGACCTTCTCGTCGGTCTATCCGCACTACGTGGCGAAGGTCGAGAAGAAGGGGCGGACCAGGGAAGAGCTGCACACGGTCATCACCTGGCTGACCGGCTTCGATGACAAGGCCATCCAAAAGCACATCGACGACGGATCGACCTTCGAGGCGTTCTTCCGGGACGCTTCGCTCAACCCGAACGCGGAGCTGATCACCGGCGTGATCTGCGGCTACCGGATCGAGGACATCGAGACCCCGCTGACGCGACAGGCTCGCTACCTCGACAAGCTTGTCGATGAGCTCGCCAAGGGCCGAAAGATGGAGAAGATCCTTCGCTCCGGCTGAGTGGTGGTGGGGTCATTCGCAGAGGTGGCGTGGGTATGGGTTGCATGCGGTGCGCACCCGAATTTCACGCGGCCTGAACCCAAGCTCGCGCAATCTGATGTAGTGTGTCACGCCCGACCTTCTCGAATGCGAGGCCACCATGCGCACCTGCTCCGTCGCTCTCTCGCTCCTGGTTCTGATCGCGTGCCGTGCTCAGGCCCAGCACACCGCCCCCCTCGTCACCGATGTGCACGAGCACACCCACAACGAGCCGCATCCGAAGGTGCTCGACGAGGACCGGTTCCACACCAGCCGCGACGGGGCACCCATCTACCTGCCCGAGGAGCAGGATGCGTTCTCGTTCGTGGTTTTCGGCGACCGCACCGGCGGGCCGCACGAGGGCATCAACGTGCTGGCCCAGGCGGTGGCCGACGCCAACCTGATCGAGCCCGACCTGGTCATGACGGTCGGCGACCTGATCAACGGGTACAACCAGACCGACGGCTGGATGGAGCAGATGCGCCAGTACAAACTGGTCATGAACAGCCTGCTCTGCCCGTGGTTCCCGGTCGCGGGAAACCACGACATCTACTGGCGCGGGCCCGACAAGCCCGAGGGTGAGCACGAGGCCAGCTACGAGATGCACTTCGGCCCGCTCTGGTACGCCTTCGAACACAAGAACTCGTGGTTCATCGTGCTCTACACCGACGAGGGCAACCCCGAGACCGGCGAGAAGAACTTCAACAGGCCCGAGGCCCAGCGGATGAGCCCGGAGCAGTTCGCCTGGCTCGAGGGCACGCTGTCCGAGGTGACCCACGACGCCGAGCACGTCTTCGTGTTCATGCACCACCCGCGCTGGCTCGGGCGGTACGGCACCGACTGGGACCGCGTGCACGAATTGCTGGTTGACGCGGGCAACGTCTCGGCCGTGTTCGCCGGGCACATCCACCGCATGCGGTACGACCCCTCCGACGGCATCGAGTACATCGCGCTGGCGACGGTGGGGGGCGGGCAGTCCGGGCTCTCGCCCGAGGCGGGCTACCTGCACCACTTCAACATCGTCACCGTGCGGGAGAACCAGATCGCCCTGTCCAGCGTCCCGGTCGGGGGCGTCATGGATGTCCGTGCCATCACCGGCGAGGTCTCCTCTGCCGCGGAGCGACTCGCCCGCATGGTGCCGGCACTCGGCCCCACGCCCGAGATGTCCGCGGACGGTGCCGTGAGCGGCGAGCTGACCGTCACCCTCACCAACCCGGTGGACTACGAGATCGAGATCGAGCTGACACCGTCCTCGCCCGACGCCCGCTGGAGCGTCACGCCCGACCACACCCACGCCCGCATAGGGCCCGGGGCGACCGGTGAGTTCACGTTCCACCTCGGGCGACCCGGCGGGGGGCTCGACGGCTTCGTCCGCCCGGTCAGCCTGACGCTCGGGGCCGACCTGCTCACCGAGCACGCCCGCTACCCGGTCCGCGCAACCACGGTGGAAGTTCCCCGCACGCTGGTGCTGCCCGAGCCCGCCACGCCTCAAACCGAGCGTGTGCTCGCGCTCGACGGCGCATCCGGCGGCGTATGGGTCTCGCGCGATGCGGTGTCGCTGGAGCCGGGCCCGTTCACCATCGAGGCCTGGGTCCGCCCGGAGTCGCTCGCCGGACGCGACGCCGTCGTCGATCAGGGCGAGTTCGGGCTGCGCCTCGAGGACGGGCACCCGATCTTCACGGCCCGCGTGGGCAACCGCTGGGCCGACGCCGCGTTGCCCGAGGGGGCTGCGCTCAACGCGGGCGAATGGGCCCACCTCGCGGGTGTCTTCGATGGCTCGGAGGTCAGGCTCTACCTGGACGGCGAGCTGGTCGCCAACACGCCCGCGAGCGGGTCGATCCGGGCCGCGGGCCAGCCGCTCGCCATCGGCGCCGACACCTGGAGCGACGCCCTGCACAACACCTTCCACGGCCAGATCGACGAGGTCCGGCTCTCCACCGGCGCCCGCTACTCCGGCGACCGGTTCGACCCGGCCCGCCGCCTCGGCTCCGACGCCGACACCCGCCTGCTGCTGCACATGGACGCGGGCATCGGCCCGTACCTGTATGACAGCTCGGGCCGTGGGGCTCATCCTGATGTGGTTGTTCCCGCCGCGGTGTCGGTCTCGCCCTGAGGGCGATCCTCACCCCGCCATGCGGTCTTCGGGCTCGATGTCGAGCTGCTTCATCTTCTTGTAGAGCGTGGTGCGGTTGATGCCCAGCTCGTCGGCGGTCTGCTGCCGATTCCACTGGTTCCGCTGCAGGGCCGCGAGGATGATCTCGCGTTCGGGCCCCAGCAGCGCCTCGGCGAGTGTCGTTGCCTCGGCGTGCCCGCCCGCGTCGGCGAGCAGCATCGCCGGGCGTCCCGGCGTGCGGACCGTGTCGGGCAGGTCGTCGGGGGTGATGGTCTGTCCGCTGGCCAGCAGGGCCGCCCGCTCGACGATGTTCGCCAGCTCGCGGACGTTGCCGGGGTACGCGTACCGCTTGAGCATCTCGAGCGCGTCGGGGCTGAAGCCGGCGAACGTCCGCCCCAGCTCGGCCCCCTGCATCTCGAGGAAGTGCGACGCCAGCGTCTCGACGTCGCCCACCCGCTCGCGCAGCGGGGGCAGCTCGATCGAGACCACGTTCACGCGGTAGTACAGGTCCTGGCGGAAGCGGCCCTCTTCCACCAGCTTCTCGAGCGGCTCGTTGGTCGCCAGCACGACGCGCACGTCCACCTCGATCGTCTCGCTCGAGCCGACCGGCTCGAATCGACGCTCCTGCAGCACGCGCAGCAGCTTGAGCTGCATCGCGGGGCTGGCGCTGTTGATCTCGTCCAGGAAGATCGTGCCGCCGTCCGCCGCGAGGAACCGCCCCGTCTTCTCAGCGTGTGCGCCGGTGAACGCGCCCTTGACGTGCCCGAACAGCTCGCTCTCGAGCAGCGTCTCGGGGATCGACCCGCAGGCCAGGTCCACGAACGGCTTGCCTTTTCGCGGGCTGAGCTCGTGGATCGTCTTCGCGATCAGGCTCTTGCCCACGCCGCTCTCGCCGGTCATCAGCACCGTGGTGCGGCTGGGCGCGACCGCGTGCACCAGCTCGTTGATCTTCCGCATCCGCTCGTCGTGCCCCAGCACGCCGGGCAGTGCGTTGCGTCCCTGGATGGTGCGGCGCAGGCGTCGGTTCTCGCTCACCAGCGCCTGCTGGCGCAGCGCCCGCTCCAGCGCCACCCGCAGCTCGTCGTCCACCACGGGCTTGGTCAGGAAGTCCACGGCCCCGAGCCGCAGCGCCTCGACCGCGGTCTCGACGGTCCCGTACCCGGTCACCATCACCGTCACGGTCTCGGGGAAGTCGCGCGAGATCGCCCGCAGCAAGTCCAGCCCGCTCGAGCCGCCCAGCGCCACGTCGCAGAACGCCGCGTGCACGTGCAGCGACGGGTCCCCGCTCGTCTCACGCAGCAGCGACAGCGCCTCGCCCGCGTCGTACGCGGTCACGGCCTCGCACCCCTCGCCCGCGAAGAACTCCGCCATCGACTCGGCGACCACCGGGTCGTCGTCCACAATCAGCACGCGTCCCTTCAATCCGCCCCCTCCCCGCCGATCGAGGGCTCCTCGGCACGCGGCATCGGCACCCGGAGACGCAGGCACGCGCCCGGGCGATCGGTCGCCCCGCGCCGTTCCGTCCGCGTTTCCAGCGTCAGCTCGCCACCGATCTCCTGCACCGTGCGACGCGCCAGCGCCAGCCCCAGACCGCTCCCGCCCGGCTTGGAGGTGTTCCCACGCACGAAGACCCACCCCGCGCGGCAGGCCATGCCGCGCAGGCCCTCGCCGTCGTCTCGGATCTCGATCGTCAGCGTGCGTTCGCCGCCGCACTCGACCACCCCGGCCTCGACCTCGATTCGGCCCCGCACGCTCTCAGCGCCCGGCTTGCGGCAGCGTTCGATCGACTCCGCCGCGTTCAGCATCCCGTTCAGGAACACGCTGTACAGCGGGCCCGCAGACGCCTGTCCCACAAGCGTCGCCACGCTGACCTCGAGCGCCAGGTCCGCACGCGGGTGACGCATCCGGGCGATCTCGATCGCGTGATCGATCGCCTCGGCCAGGCTCACGCCCACACCGGGGCGGTGCAGGGGGCTCCCGATCGGGACGGGACGCATCGCGGCCCCGACCACGTTGCTCATGGACTCGAGCGCCGTGCGGGCACGCTCGATGTTGTGGCGGGTCTCCTCGAAGGCGACGTCGCCGTGCTCGACCATCGGCTCGCCGCCCGGCAATGACCGCGCCGCGAGCGAGAGCCAGCGGAGCGACCCGTCGAGCAGGTTGGACAATTCGTGGGCGAGCTCGGTCACCCGGTCCGTCGCCGCCGGACCGGCGTCCGAGGCGGTGGGGGGGACACGGTTCGTCCGAGAAGACTGGTTGGGACCGTCGGGCAGCATCATGCGATGAATCGACACCACGAACGGGTGGGATGCAAGCCCGTCGCGTTGCGGCAACACAACAGCGGCCCGGCACGCCTTCACAGGACCACCAGCAGGCGCAACCCCACTCGCGCCCCGCGCACGCGTCAGTTCCCGGACCCGATGTTGACCGCCCGCAACACCCGCTCGGGGCGGATGCCCGCTCAGGCGACCCCGACCGCCTCCGCGTCGCGATCCGAGAGCGTCCCGCCGTCGGAGCGGGGCTTGACGCTCGGGTCACGCTTCCAGCTCCGGTCGCACCGGGGCTGATCGCGCAGGTCTACGACCTCGATCCCGTCGCCCCCGGTCAGCTCGAAGCGGCTCACGCCGCAGCAGTCCGCGAGGTCGTTCGGGTCGAAGGGGGCCAGCACGCCGCTCTCGTCGCCGACCCGGAGACCGGCGTCGAGCGGGTTCTCGATCGCGCCCTCGCCCCGGGCACGCTCGGCCTCGAGGGCTCGGGCCGCCTCGGCGAGCCGGTCCATCGCGCCGGACCAGGACTCGTGGGGGGTCACGCCGGAGCGTGCGGGGAAGCCGGTCAGGTGGACCGAGGTGTCGGGGTCCTTCGGATCGACGGCTCGCAGGGCCCGCCACGCCTCGTCGGCGGTGTGGCTGAGCACCGGCGCGAGCAGGCGGCACAGGCCGTCGGCCATGTAGAACAGGGCTCGCTGGCACCGGCGCCGACGCTCGGAGTCCGCCCGGTCGCAGTACAGCCGGTCCTTCACGGCCGTGAGATACTCGGCGCTGAGCGTCGTGTTGCAGAAGTTGTACAGACGCTTGTGCGCCGCGTGGAAGGTGTACCGGTCGTACGCCCGCTGCACGTCCGCGCTCATCGCGTCGAACTCGCCCAGCACCCACGCCTCCAGCGAGGTCGGCGGCACGTCGCCAACGCCAACGGTGCCGTCCGCATTCAGCGTCGGCTCGAAGTCGTCGAGGTTGGACAGCAGGAAGCGCAGCGTGTTGCGGACCTTGCGGTATGCCTCGCCGCTGGCGTTGAAGAACTCGTCGTCCACCTTCACGTCGTTCTCGTACGCCAGCCCGCAGACCCACCAGCGCAGCACGTCGGCCCCGTACTTCTCGAACAGGTTCTCGATGGTGTGCCCGGCGCTCTTGGAGAGCTTCTTGCCCTGCTTGTCCACGCAGAACCCGTGGGTCAGCACACTCTTGAACGGCGCTTCGCCCATCACGCCCAGCCCGGGCAGCAGGCTCAGCTGGAACCACCCTCGGTGCTGGTCCGAGCCCTCCAGGTACAGGTCCACCGGGAAGTCGTCCCCGCCCGAGCGTTCACGCATCACCGCGTTCCACGACGAGCCCGACTCGAACCAGACATCCAGGATGTCGTGGCCTTTGCTCAAGGTGCCCACGTCCAGGTTGGCCGGCGCGTCGGGGTCGCCCGACGGGTCGTAGCCCGCGAGCAGCTCGGCCGGGGACTTGCTGAACCACGCGTCCGAGCCCTCCGTGCGCACAACCTCCACGACTGCGCGCACGCTGGCCGAGGTCATGAACGGCTCGCCGCTCGCCTGCACGAACGCCGGGATCGGCAGGCCCCAGGCGCGCTGGCGGCTGATGCACCAGTCCGGGCGGCTCTCCAGCATGCCGCGCATGCGGTTGCGCCCCCAGCCCGGGACGAAATCGACCCCGCCTGCGTCCCGGTCCTTGCCGGTCGCGTCGAGGGCGAGCTCGCGCAGGCTCTTCTGATCGCGCGTCGTCGGGGTGTCCACGCCCACGAACCACTGCTCCGTGCACCGGAAGATCACCGGGCCCTTGGAGCGCCAGTCGTGCGGGTAGGAGTGCATGAAGCGGTTCGAGTGGAACAGGTGCCCGCTGGCGCGCAGGTCCTCGGTGATCCGCTCGTTCATGTCCCAGATCGACTCGCCCCGGTACGCCTCGGGCACCGTCTCGTCGTACTTGCCGTCCGCGAGCACCGGGCAGTAGACCGGCAGGCCGACCTTCTGGCCCGTCATGTAGTCCTCGGCGCCGTGACCGGGCGCCGTGTGCACCAGGCCGGTGCCGTCCTCCAGCGTCACGTAGTCCGCCGCGACGATCTGGAAGCAGGTCTCGGAGACGTGCCCCGCGTCGGCGTCCACGAACGGGTGCCGGTACCGCAGCCCGACGAGCTTCGTGCCCGTGGTCGTGGCGACGACCTCGACCTCCTCGGCCTTGGCCTTGGTGGTCACGCCCTCGACCAGTTCCTTCGCCAGCACCGTCAGGTTGCCGTCCACGCGGACCAGCGCGTACTCGAACCGCTCGTGCACCGCGATCGCCAGGTTCGCCGGCAGCGTCCACGGCGTGGTGGTCCAGATCATGAAGCTGGGCGTCGCGCCCAGGTTCTTCGCTTCGAGATCATCCTCGCTCAGCCCGAACGCCCGGTACACCGCCCCGGCGTCCGCGCCCTCGAAGTCCACGAACACGCTCAGGTCCTCGCGGTCCTCGTACTCGAGCTCCGCGTCGGCCAGCGCCGTCTCGTTGTCCACGCTCCAGTGCACCGGCTTGAGCGCCTTGTACACCAGCCCCTGCTCGAGCAGGCCCGCCAGCACCTCCAGCACCGCCGCCTCGTAGCGCGGGTTCATCGTCAGGTACGGGTCCTCGTAGTCCGCCACGGTCAGCAGGCGCTGCATCTGCCCCGCCTGCAGCTTGATCTGCTTCTCGGCGTACTCCTTGCACGCCTTGCGGATCGCCATGCGCCGCGTGTCGTCGTCCAGCCCGTCGAGCTTCTTGGCCTTGCCGCTCTCGACCAGGTTGGTCATCACGCGATGCTCGATCGGCAGCCCGTGACAGTCCCAGCCCGGCACGTACGGGCAGTCCTTGCCCGCCATGAACTTCGTCCGGACCACGAAGTCCTTCAGGCACTTGTTCATCAGGTGACCGAGGTGGATCGAGCCGTTGGCGTACGGCGGGCCGTCGTGGAACACGAACCGCTCCCGCCCCGCGCTCGCCCCGGTCATCGCCTTGTACAGCCCGGTCCCGCCGGCCGCCCCCTCCATCTTGCCCCAGCGCTTCAGCGTCTGCGGCTCGTTCTGGATCAGGCTCGCCTTCATCGGGAAGGCGGTCTTGGGCAGGTTCAGCGTCTTTTTGTAGTTCGGCTTCTCGGCGGTCTCGGACATGGGTGCCTCGCGGCCGCGTGCTGCGGCGGTGGGGGACAATCGGCTCTGGGGGCGTCAGCGGCGACCGGCCGAATGAGCATCGGGCGGGACGCATGCTATGGAGATCGTCGGGGGGGGGTGGGGAGGGTCTCGGATGCCCGAGACCGGTCGGCGAGCGGGGCTCCTGCGAGTGGCGTGGCGTGCAAACGCCCTGCCCTCAGCGGAGCCTGGTAATTCGGCGGCTCTGGCCGACCTCCGGATGGATCGTTCGGATCTGCATCGCTCGCATCATAGACCCCTCATCGAACCCGACCGGGCACGACTGAAGGCGGGGATCGGAGTGCGATCAACTCTCTGATGGCGGGCAACTCGCCGGGAGCGCGGGAAGGGGCGTGGGAAGAATTTGCGGCAACAGGGGCGGGGCGGGGGGACGGGGGGGGGAGGGGGGGCTTACTCGCCCGTCTGTTTTCGCTCGATGATGGTCTGCGTCCGCAGCACCACGCCGCCCTGGGCGAGCAGGTGGAAGGCCTGAATCTGCACCTCGTGGTTGAGGCACTCGATATCGAGCAGGCTCAGGCAGGGCCCGGCGTCGTCTTCCCAGCGGTGGTGCACCGCGCCGACCTCGCCCACGAAGTCTTCCATCTCGTCCAGCGTCGAGCGGTACAGGTTCTCGCTGAGCGTCTCGGACTGGGCCGTGGTGATGTAGTTCACCGACTGCTGCGTGAACAGGTGCTCGAACTCGCTCTCGCCGGGGCAGGGCACGGCCTCGACCTGCCCGGCCGCGGGCAGCCCGTCGAAGTGCTCGTCGGCGACCAGTTCGGTGCAGATGAACGGGTCCTGCACCATCCGGATGGCGTGGGCGCCGTTCATGACCCAGGCCTCGAGCTCGTACTCGGCGAGCCGGAAGACTCGCCGGGAACGCAGCTCGAACAGCTCAGGGTGCAGGGCACCGGCGTAGAGAACCGTCTGGAACGTGCGGAAACCGGTGGCGTTGGTCTGTGTTGCCATGGCGGAGTCCATCCCCTTGAGAGCGGCCCCGAGGGGGCCTTGGATAGCCATGCCGGGCCCCGGAGAATCTGTTCCCGGGTGGCCCGCAAGGCCGACTATAGCCGTCAGCGTCCTATAGCCAACAGGCGTGCTCGCCGTTGGGTTGCAACACGAAAGCCCTTCGCGAGCGGATTGGGGCACAAGATATACGAAGTTGGTACTCACAATCCACAACAATTGGACAATTTCGTCAGCAATTTCTTTGTTTGGAATCGATGAAGGCCCCGGCCCGGCATGAATCCGACCCGCCCCGCCACAACCCTGTCACCGGACGAGCAGATCGCGGCTCTGGGTGAGGCGATCCGGCTCGCGGACCGCCCCGAGCTCGACCACCTCGCCGTGCGTCTGGCCGAGCTGGCCGTCCCGCCCACCCCGATCCACCCCATGGATTGGAGCCCGGCCTCGTTCCTGCGTCGGGCCCGGTACCGAGCCCAGGGCGAGCACGCGCGAGCGGCCCTGGACGCCCTGGTGATCGCCAGTGAGCGTCTCCCGGGGCGCATCCTGGAGCTCGTGGTGGCGCTTTCGCCGCGCGACCTGCCCGGGTCGATCGCCCGCGCGGTCGAGCGTCCGGACCCGCTCGCGAGGCGGTCCGCGATCCGGCTGATCGAGCGCGACACGCTCTGGGCGTGCGCCGAGTCGCTGCACTCGGCGCTCGTCTGCGGCGACCCCTCGATCTCGCGACGGGCCGGGCACGCACTCCTCAGCCTGGCCCTCAAGGCACGCGACGGGCACGCGAACACCTTCGAGCGGGCGAGCCTGGAGCGGGGGGCGGCCCGGGCCGCCTTCGAGTTCGAGGCCCACAAGGACCGCAACGCCATGCTCGCGGCCCTGCTGCTGATCACCCACGAGCCCGTCGAGCCCGGATCGGTCCAGCACGAGCTGCGAGAGCTGCTCAGCGCACGCGACTGGGCGGGGCACTCGGCCGTCCGCACCGCGATCCGGCACAACCCGCTCCCGGCCCTGCGTGCGTCCGCGTGGCGCTGGCTCCGCCAGCCCGGCGTGGCGAACGCGTCGCTGGACCGGGTTGCCCGGGCCGAGTCTGTCGAGGAGCACGAGGCGGTGCTGCGCCTGGCACACCTGGCGCTGTCGCCGGCCCGCCTGCGGACGCTGCGTGCGTCGGTCGATCCGCGCCGCCCCAGCGTGGCGCTGGCCGGGCTGATCCCGGACGCGCCGACGACCACCCGCCTGACTCGTGGCGCCCGTCGCGGGCGGGTGCGGCTGGTGGAGCGCCTGGGTCTGGGCGAGGTCTACACCAGAGCGTTGCTGGAGGGGTTGGACCGCGAGCCGGACGCCGTGACCCGTCTGGCCTGCGTGCGGGCGGAGGGTGCGGGGGTGGGGCAGGGGTGGTCGCGTGATCCGAGCGGACCGGTCGCCCGGTGCGCCGCGACGGCGGGATCGCTCGCGGGCGTGCCCGGCTCGATCGCGCCGCCGATCAGGCCCGGCGCCGCGGCCCGGCTCGAGCACCTCGTGCTGCTCAGCGAGTCGGACCACGCCTCGGTGCGCCGCGTCGCCCGGGGTGATCGGGCTCGGATCGACCCGTGGCTCGTCGGGACGCCCTCGTCACGTCTCAGCGCCCGCAGGTGGCTGCTGGCGGACCGTGAGGGCTTCCTGGGTGCCCTTCGGGCCCGGCTCGAGAAGCCCGTCAGCGCCGTGCAGGGGGTGCTGCTGGCGCGGGCGTTGGAAATCGCCCCCGAGATCGAGGACGTGCTCGCGACGCTGGTGCACGCCCCGGACCCGAGGGTGAGCGCGACAGCGATCAGCGCGTGCGCCGACCTGGACGGCCCCGCGTCGCTGGCGTGGATCGAGGCCGCCTTGGGGCACGAGGACGCACGCGTGCGGGCCAACGCGATCGACGCCCGCTCGAAGCGGGTCCCGGACGGGCCGGACCTGATGCGAGCGGACCCGTCGTGGCACGCCCGGATGGTGGAGTTGAAGGACACGCCGGCCCATCGCGAGCGGGCCGGGGCCGTGCGGTCGCTGCTCGAACCCCGGGGCTCGTTGGTGGAGCCGTCGCGTGTGTTCGAGCCGGACGCGGTCGAATCGCTGGAGCGGATGCTGACCGACGACCGTGTCGGGCACCGGCGCTCGGGGGTGTGGGTCGCGGGTCGGGTGCTGGCGACCGCCCCGAACGCGCGTTTGGGCACGACGTGGAGCGGGCTGGCGGACCGGATCGCGGAACTGGCCTCGGACACCGACCCCGGCGTTCGTGCGCGCGCCCGGGCGTGTTGTGCGCGCCTGTACGCGGGCCTCGACGGGGAGGCGGTGGCGTGATGCTGCCGATCGCCACGGCGCCGACGCTGTACACCGGCGAGCCCGCCGGGCTGACGCTGCCCTGGTGGTTCTGGCCGGCGTGCCTCGCGGCGGTGGTGGTGGGGGGGCTGCTGGTGCGGGAGGTGCGGCGGGACCGACGCCCCGCGTCCCAGCGGGCCGCGGACAAGCTGGCGAAGCGCCTGCACCTCGACGCCCGCACCCGGCGCGCGGTTGACCGGGTCGCGGCGCAGCTCGAGCTCAAGTCGTCGGCGGGCCTGCTGATCAGCCCCAGCGCCCTGAGCGTGGCGATCGGCTGGTCCTCGCCCGGCGAGCGGGACGCGAAGCGGCTGCGCGAGCTGCTGGCGCGGATGTCGGATGAGACGAGCGGACGGGGCTGAGCGCCGGTGACTGCAATGCGTGTGGGGGTGCGGGCGTTGCCACCGTTCCCGGGTCCCCCGACTGACGTCGGGGGCTCGTGCTGGGATCAATCGCGTGGGGGTTCGCTGGGGGTGCCCAGCGGCTCCTCGCCGCGGAGGCGTAGCGCCACGTCGGTGTAGATCCGGGACTCCAGCGCGATCAGCAGGTGGCTCATGAACAGACGCCCGGAGACCCAGATCGGCTCCTGGCCGTGCGGGGCGGTGTTGGTCGCGCCCACCATCCCGTCGCGCAGCACGGCGTAGGGGACGATCTCGTAGTCCGCTTCGTCCAATTGCTCGTTGAGCTGCGCGAGGAAGCGGCTGCCCTCCTGCATGTCACGCGCCGCCTTGTCGGGCCGGACCGTCTCGCTCATCGCGGCCCCGCGGTGCGGGGTCGCCAGCGTGTACAGCGTGCCGATCTTCAGGCGCTTGCCACCCGGCTCGTCGCGCAGCTCCGGGTCGGACGCCGCCAGGCGGGCGACCAGCCCGCCCATGCTGATGGCAACCACGTCCACCTCGGTCGTCCACTCGGGGTCGTCGGAGGGGTAGAGCTCCTCGACGTAGGCGACCGCCTTGCTCGCCGGCGACTCGATGCTGCCCTCCAGCGGGTAGCTCAGCGAGTGCACGCTGTTGTCCTCACCGGTGAGCGACCCGATCGCGTGCTTGAGCATGAACGCCGAGCCGGCGGGCGAGCGGTAGCCACTGAGCACCAGCACGGGCCGGTCCAGTTCGACGGGCTCGGCCTTCATCCGCGACATCTCCTCGCGGACGTCGGCGAAGGAGGCGTCGTAGTTCGGGTTGGTCGCGCCGACGCGGATGCAGCTCGCGATCGCCCCGCAGGCGGTGAGCACGCCCGCGACCAGGATCACGCGGACCGCGCCCCGGCGCAGGCGCCCACGGCGTGGGCGACGGGCCGCGTCGTCGACGCTTTCGGGGCTGTTCTGGTTGGAGTCGGGCTCGGGCATGGGGGGCTCCGCAAGTTAGTGTACACTTTCAAGCCGTTGGTGGGAAGTCGCGCGAGCCGATTTCATCGCTCACGCGTCGAACGTCCGGAAAGCAGGCCTGCGGCGGCGGTTACGACACCGAGCGGTTGGTCGCGACGTGGTAGTGGGGGTCCTCGGAGATGTTGACCTCGACGAGGTCGCCGGCCTTGTCGAGCAGCTGGCGGCAGTCCTCGGAGAGGTGTCGCAGGTGGAGCTGCTTGCCGACCTTCTGGTAGCGCTCGGCGAGGTTGTTGATCGCCTCGAGCCCGGACTGGTCGTACACGCGGCTGAAGTAGAAGTCGATGACGACGTCGTCGGGGTCGTCCTGCGGCGTGAAGAGCTCGCGGAAGCGGGGGACGGAGCCGAAGAAGAGCACGCCGTGGAGCTGGTAGATCTTGGAGCCGAACTCGTTGTACTGCACGTCGGCAACGAGGTGGGTGGACTTCTTCCAGACGAAGATCACAGCGGACAGCGCCACGCCGATCAGGACGGCGGTCGCCAGGTCGTGCATGAAGACGGTGTAGCCCGCGACGGTGAGCATAACGAGGACCTCGGTCCAGGGGATACGTCGCCAGGTCTGGAGGGTGGTCCACTCGAAGGTGCCGATGACGACCATGAACATGACGCCGACGAGCGCGGCCATGGGGACCTGCTCGATCAGCGGGGCGAGGAACAGGATGAACAGCAGCAGCGCGACCGCGGCGGTGATGCCGGAGAGGCGCCCGCGTCCGCCGGACTTCACGTTGATGAGGGACTGGCCGATCATGGCGCACCCGCCCATGCCGCCGAACAGGCCGCAGGTGACGTTGGCGACGCCCTGGCCGACGCACTCCTTGTTGCCGCGTCCGCGGGTCTCGGTGAGCTCGTCGATGAGGGTCATGGTCATGAGCGATTCGATGAGCCCGACGCCGGCGAGGATGAGGGAGAACGGCAGGATGATGCGGAGGGTCTCCCAGGTGGCGGGCGGGAGGGTGAAGTCCATCCAGGCGGGTCGCGGCAGGCCGCCCGCGATGCCGATGTCGCTCTGATCGACCGCGGCGAGGGCGGCGGTGGTTTCCTCGGGAGTCAGCGGGTCGATCACGCCCGCGGCCTTGGGTTGACGGACGACGAGGTCCTCGGGCAGGGCCTCGGGCAGATTGGCGGTCGCGGCGGCAAGGATCGCCCGGTCCTTGGCGGCCTGGGCCTCCTGGACCTCGGCGGAGAGCGTGGAGTCCACGATCATGTCGCGGACGGTGCGGACCATGGGGGCGGACGTGACCGCGGCGGATTCGGCTGCTGCGTCTTCGGCGGGTGCGGTGGCGCTGTTGATGAAGAACGCGGCCGCGGAGATCACGAGGATGCCGACGAGCGAGGAGGGTACGGCCTTGGTGAGCTTGGGCAGGAACGCGATGATCAGCATCGTCGCGCCGACCAGCCCCAGCATGAGGTACAGGCGGCTGCCCGAGAGGAACTGCATGGTGCCGTCGGGGGCGAGCTCCTTGAAGCTGCCGAACTGGGCCAGCAGGATGACCACGGCCAGCCCGTTCACGAACCCGAGCATCACCGGGTGGGGCACGATGCGGATGAACTTGCCGAGCCTGAGCAGCCCGACGGCGATCTGGATCACCCCGCACAGGACCACCGCGGGGAACAGGTAGCCGATGCCGTAGTTCGCAACGAGGGCGACCACGACCACACCCATGGCGCCGGTGGCTCCGGAGATCATGCCGGGACGCCCGCCGAGGACCGAGGTGATCAGGCAGATGATGAACGCGGCATAGAGCCCGACGAGCGGGGGCACGCCGGCGAGGAAGGCGAAGGCGACGGCCTCAGGCACGAGCGCGAGCGCGACGGTGAGCCCGGAGAGGATCTCGGCGCGCGAGTTGCCCGAGCCGTCGGAGAGGAGGTTGAAGACCCGCGTGTGGATGCGGGCGGAGTCGGAGGAAGTGGGGGTCTCGGACATGAGGTGCTCAAGGGGGGAGAGTGATCACGGCCGAGTGTGGAGTCGGCGGCGAGTGTGCTTCGATTTTGGGATTGGTAATGCGGTTTCGCTTGAACGGAGGGTAGGCGAATGAGTCGATCAGGATTGACCGATGGTCAGGTCCGCCTGCCCGCTGATCCGCTTGGCCGCCATCTTCTCCCAGCCTGATCCGAGTTCGCCCTCGGGGTCGGGCGGGACGATGTCCACCTTCTTCTCGCCGAGCTTGGCCTCGCCGCTGAGCACGCGGCTCTGAAAGGCCTTGCACTCGGTGAGCAGTGAATCGAGGATGTCGGCCTCGGAGACGGTCGCGACCTTCTCGCCCTGCACGTAGATGATGCCCTTGCGGTCGCCGGCGAACACGGCGACGTCAGCGCCCTCGGCCTCGCCGGGCCCGTTCACCACGCACCCCATGACGGCGACCTTCATCGGCACGGTGATCTCGTCCTCGAGCTTCTTGTGCACGTCCTGGGTGAGGGTGAAGAGGTCCACCTGGATGCGCCCGCAGGTGGGGCAGGCGATCAGTTCGGCCCCCTTGCGCTCGCGCAGCCCCAGCGAGTAGAGCAGTTCGAGCCCGTCCTCGACCTCGTAGACGGGGTCGCTGGCGTAGGAGATGCGGATGGTGTCGCCGATGCCGTTGGCGAGCAGCGTGCCGAGCGCGGCGATGGAGCGGATGCAGCCGGTCTCCTTCGGGCCCGCGTGGGTGACGCCCAGGTGCAGCGGGTGGTCGAAGCGCTTGGAGATCTCGGTGTAGGCGTCGATGACGAGGGTGGCGTCCATGGACTTGGCGCTGATGGCGATGTCGTGGAAGTCGCGCTCGTAGAAGATGTCGAGGTATTCCTCGAGCTTGGCGATCATGATGGAGAGCAGGTAGCCGTGCTTGTGGTCGCTGAAGAAGGCCCCGAGTTCCTTGGCGCGGGCGAGCTTGTCCTTGCGCTCGATGATGGAGCCCTCGTTGACGCCCACCCGGATCGGGATGCCCCCCCCCCCATTTGCCTGTTGGCATGCGCGGATCACTTCGACGACCTGGGCCCGGTCGGTGATGTTGCCGGGGTTGAGGCGAATCTTGTGGACGCCCGCCTCCACGGCCTCAAGCGCCCGCTTGAAGTGGAAGTGGACATCGGCCACGATGGGCACGGTGGTCTGGTTGAGGATCTCGGGGAGGGCCGCGGTGTCCTTCTTTTCGGGGACCGCGACGCGGACGATGTCGGCGCCCGCGGCGGTCATCTTGTGGATCTCGGCGACGCACTTGTCGATGTCGTGCGTGTAGCCCGCGGTCATGGTCTGGACGGAGACGGGCGCGTCGCCGCCGATGGTGACGACGCCGGTGCGGTCGTCACCGACGCGGATGGGACGGGTTGTGCGGCGTGGCTGCATGGTGGGGATGGTAGTGCTCCGAGCCCCGCCCGGTTCGCCGGGAGTTGAGGGTCCGATGCGATCAGACAGCGCGATTCGAGCCCCCTGAGCCCCTCCCAACGAGCCCGGAGCGCAAGCGACGGGACCGTCCCGCCCACCCCCTACGAGCCCGGAGCGCGAGCGACGGGACCGTCCGACTCCTCTGCCTGTCGAGGCGTGTTGGCGTACTTCAACCGTCGCAGCCCGAGCCAGGCGAAGGTCTCAAAGAAGAGGAAGCCGATGAGCATCGAGGCTGCCAGCGCGATCCAGGCCGCGTGCTGGAGTGGGGGGGTGTCGGTCAGGGTCCCGGCCAGGTCGAGCCCGACGAAGGCGTGCAGCCCGAGCAGGGCCCCGGCGGTCCACCCGACGGAGCCGTGGGCGGTGACGAGTGTGGCGATCCGGGGGGTGATACGGAAGCCGCGTCGGCTCGAGATGATCCGCAGGCCTGTCGCCTCGGTGACGGTCAGAGCACGGATCGCTATCGCGATGATGTACACGGCCAGAAAAACGACCCCGACCCCGGCGATGAGAATGAGCAGCATCGCCCAGACCGCGATGTCGGACTGGAGTCGTTCGTACAGCCATAGAACGCCGTACAACATGATTGACGCTGTGATCAGTGTGCCGGTGAGAACGGCATGCCAGATCCCCATGGCGTTGTCATCGCCGGGGTCGTAGTCGTACCGGATCTCGTCGAGCGTCATGATCGGATGGAGGAGTGTCCGCAGCGAGGTTCCCCACGCGTTCGCGAACGAGGGATTGTTCTGGTACGCCGTCCCTGGCCTTCGTTCGGGGAGCGAATCTTCGATCGGCCTCCCGCACTCCGGGCAGTTCGCGTCCGTCGCCAGACCCTCGATCACGTACCCGCACCGCTCGCAGAGCAGGGTGTACTCGTCTTCCCATGGGGTCTCGCGTGCCACACACAAGCCTACGTCGGATCGAAAGGATGGTTTCGGTGCCCTGCTTCGACGCGCAGCGCGAAGCAGGCGTCGGATGGGCAAGCAACCGGGCAAGCCGCCTTCGCGCTGCGCGACGAAGGCGGGCACCGGCTCTCGGAAGCACACGGTGGCGGCGGGGCCCGGGGGCGGGTACATTTCGGGCGTGATCCGGATCCAGCGCATCTCGACCGACGACCCGCTCTACCAGCAGGAGAAGGCGCTTCGCCAGCGGGTCCTGCTGGGGCCGCTCGGCCTGACGCTCGAGGACCTTGCACGCGAGTTCCCAGGCGTCGAGGACCGCTTCGAGCACTTCGTCGCCGTGAAAGAAGACCACCCCGCCGGGCCCACCGTCGTCGCCTGCGCCCTGCTGCTCACGCCCGATGACGCCGCCGACGACGGCACCCGCTACGGCAAGGTCATGCAGGTCGCCACCGACGAGCAGATGCAGCGACACGGACTCGCACGACGCCTCATGGTCTCCATCGAGGCCCGGGCCTTCGGCGAGCTCGGCCTCGACGGGCTCTTCTGCCACGCACGAGGCCCCGCGATCCCCTTCTACGAACGCCTCGGCTGGTCCACCGTTGGCGACCCCTTCACCGAGGTCGGCATCGAGCACCGACGAATGGAACTCCAGGGCGAAACCTCCACCCTCCCCCCCCCACACTAGATTTCTGCGCTGTGCCGACCGGGTTGGTGGGTGGCGTGCGAGCTGGCACAGGGGTGGGGGGCACCGGGGCTGTCTGAGGGGCCGTTGCCGGCCCTCCTCCCGCATTCGGGTGGCGAAGGGCGGGAAACCCCGCAATACTTGACAGATGGACCCGGCCGCGGCCCAACTCAACCAGTCGCCCTGCGACGACGACACGCGCGAGCTGTTCCACCGGCGTGGGCTCCGATGCACCCGCCAGCGTGAGCTGCTCTACGACGCCCTGCGGGCCAGCAAGGCCCATCCCACGGCCGACGAGCTGCTCGATTCGCTCGGCGGCGATACCGCCGGCCTCAGCCTCGCCACCGTCTACAACACGCTGGACGCCCTCGTCGGCGCCGGCCTCATCCGACGCCTGCCCAGCCGACGCGGCAACGCACCGGCCCGCTACGACGCCGACACCACCGGGCACGTCCACGTCTCCACGCTCGACGGACGCGTCATCGATCTCCCCAACGAGCTCTCCGACCGCATCATGACCGCCATGCCCGAGTCCCTGCTCGACGAGATCGAGCGGGTGACCGGCCTCAAGGTCAACGGCCTGCACGTCGAGGTGCTCGGTGAGTCCCAGAGCGAGGCCCAGGACAAGGCCTGAGCGGGCTCCGGGGCCGATTCCGGCCCCAGAATCACCCCCAAATCCGAGATCAGGGTGTGAAGTCGCCCCCGCCAAGGGCCGATATCCCTGCGCCCCCTTCAGATTCGACGGGGTCCCAACCCATCCGGAGATCCGACATGCAGCCCCGAATCACCAACGACAACCCCATCGATCGGCGTTCGTTCGAGCGGTTCGATCTGCAGCGTGGGTACTGCGCCGTCGCGGCCCGCATCGACGGGAAGACGCTCCGGGGGCACGCCTACGACATCTCCGAGGGCGGCATCCAGTTCGAACTGGACCACCCCATCGAGGCCGGCACGTCCGTCGTCCTCAAAATCGAGCTCCCCCCGGCCCTGCTCGCGGCCTCGGGCGATTCCCTGCTGGGCGTCCCGATCGTGGTCGAAGGCAACGTGGTCTGGTGCGACACCGAGGAGCCCGGGGCGGCCCGCATGGCCCTCGCGGTCTCGCGGTTCGTCCTCGAGTCCGACCGGGTCCGCCTGCTGCGGGTGCTGTCCACGAGTCGCGTCCGTCGCGCCGCCTGATCCCCAATCCACGCCCGTCCAACTGAATCACTGACCAGAGACGCCGAACCTGAGCGCAGCGAAGGTTCGGATCCGACGCCATCACAGGTGCCTGCTCGAGCCTCAGCTGCACTCAGGCCCGGCGTCGGGCCACCGGACGAGCCCCCGACGTGAGTCGGGGGACCCGGGCGCGTAGGCGGTTCACGTGTCCCCTCACTTACGTGAGGGGCTCGTCCGATGCACTCTCTCTCCCGCCTATTGTCTCGCGATGTTCGTCGATCGCGCACTCATTGAGGTCCACGCCGGGGACGGCGGCAACGGGCATGTCTCGTTCCGCACCGCCAAGGGTCTGCCCAAGGGCGGGCCGGACGGGGGCGACGGGGGCGACGGGGGCGACGTCATCTTCCGCGTGGACAGCGGGCTCAACACCCTGATCGACTTCCGGGGCGTCAAGCACTGGCGGGCCGACCACGGCGAGGCCGGGCGCAAGAAGCAGCAGCACGGGGCCAACGCCGAGGACATGATCATCCGCGTCCCACCCGGCACCCTCGTCATCAACGACCAGACCGGCGAGACCATCTGCGACCTCGGGCCCGACGACGAGCACGTCGTCGCACGCGGCGGGCGGGGCGGGTTCGGCAACGAGCACTTCAAGAGCTCCACCAACCAGGCCCCCCGCACCGCCACCCCCGGCGAGCCGGGCGAGCACTTCATGATCCGGCTCGAGCTCAAGCTCATCGCTGAGATCGGGCTGGTCGGCCTGCCCAACGCCGGCAAGAGCACGCTGCTCAAGGCCCTCACCCGGGCCGACCCCAAGATCGCGGACTACCCGTTCACCACGCTCTCGCCCCAGCTCGGCATCGCCCAGATCGACCCGGCCCGCCGGCTGGTGCTGGCCGACATCCCCGGGCTGATCGAGGGGGCCGCGGGCGGGGCGGGGCTCGGGCACCACTTCCTGCGTCACGTCGAGCGGACGCGCGTGCTGGTCCACCTGCTCGACATCGTCCCCGCCGACGAGAGCGACCCGGCGGAGAACTACCGCACCATCCGCAACGAGCTGCAGGGCTACTCCAGCGAGCTGGCGGAGAAGCCCGAGCTGATCGTGATCTCGAAGGCCGATCTGTTGGCGGATGATGCCGCGCGTCAGGAGGCGATCGACCGGCTGCGGTCCGAGCTGCGCCTGGACGCCAAGCAGGACCTGCTGCTGATCAGTTCCGCCAGCGGGCAAGGGCTGACCGGGCTGCTCGAGCACCTGTGGGTCCTGCTGCACGGCCCGGACGAGGTGATCGAGGGCTGGGAAGGCGTGGAGTCGGGCGCGGGCTGATCGCTCACGCGTGTTCCAGCCCGTCCGGCCCCGTCCGCCACGCCCACTCCGTATCACGCATGAAGAGGTTGCCCCACTCGGGTCGATCGCTCGGCCACACGTCCATGCCCAGCACCGCGTCGCAGAAGGCCGTGACGTTCGGCTTGGTCGGCTCGCGCGTGGCGGCGTGGGCGAGGGCGACGAGGCCGTCCGGCTTCTCGGCGCAGGTGTCGAGCGCCCTGAGCAGCCACTTGTGGAAGGGGAAGAGCACGCGGTTGTGGGCCAGGATCGCGCGTCCGCCGAACAGCACGGCCCGGGACGCGACCCAACTGGCCAGGTACGGGTCGTCGCGCTTGGCCGCCTCGCCGATGTACCACAGCATCGTCTCGACCTGCCCGAGGTAGGACACGATGCGGTCCTGCACGCCCTCCTCCGGGTAGGCGGTGATGCGGGCGATGCGGGCTTCCAGGTCGCGCTGGCGCTCGGGCGAGTCGGCGTAGACCACGCGGACACCCAGGAACGCGGCCCGAGTCGGCTCGTTGGCGCGTGCCTCGGCCTCGTCCAGGTAGCCCAGCGTGGTGTGCTTGATGTCCACGCCGCAGCCGTTCTCCATGAACCGGTCGTCCCAGACCGCGACCGCGCCGTGGCTCACGCGCCGTGCGTACGCCTCATCGGTCTCGACGACCATGACGTCCACGTCGGAGTGCTCGTTGTGCCACCCCTTGGCGATGGAGCCGCCCAGCAGCACCGCGAGCGGGCGGGTGGTACTGCTCACGTCCGCAAGAAATCGGTCGAGGGCGGACCGCTGGTGGGGGAGCATGACGGGCATGCCCGCAGGCTACCCCGAGCGGGGCGCATGCGTGGGCGGATGCGTGGGCCGGGTCGTGCTCAGGGTGCGGTGCGGTGGTTCGACTCGCGCTTGCCGAAGGTGGTGTCGAGTGCCCGGCGCAGCTTTCCCGCGGCATCGGAGATCGCCTGGTACAGGTCGTGGTGCTCCGCGGTGACCGCGACCGGGTCAAGGCCGCGTGGGCGGGCCTCGAGCATGCAGCGTTTGTCGCCCTCGGAGTGCTTGGAGGCGTTGTGATCGCCCAGGTGGGCCTCGACCCGCGTCAACTTCTCGGCGACGTGCGTGAGTTCCTTGTCCACACGCGCCCGCACGTGCTCGGCGATCGGGTCGGTCAGCTCAAAGTCGTTGGCGTTGATCTCGAGATGCATGGAGTCCCTCCTTGGGTTCGTTCGAAACCGTACGGCGACGGGTGCTCCGAGTTCGACAATCCGGACCGGAATCGGCCCTCACGTCCCGAGCAGCACGAGCCACTCCGGATTCCCCGCGCCGCGTCGTTTCTTCTTCTTGCCCAGCGCGCCGCCCAGCACGGGCGACTTGGTCCAGCCGAGCACCCCGACGCCGAGCGTTGGCAGGACCTCGTCCCGGACGCGCTCGGCGACCCGCTCGGCGTGGTCCGGTTCCAGCAGCCCGCCCTCGCCCAGCTCGCTCGGCCCCGCCTCGTAGTGCGGCTTGACCAGCGATACGATGCGTCCGGTCGGCTTCAGCCACGACGCGGCCGCGGGGATCGCCTTGTCCTGCTTCGTCCAGCCCAGGTCGAGCACGACGAGGTCGCAGGGCTCGGCCGGCTCGAGGTGCAGGGCGTTGGAGCGTTCGTGGACGGTGACGCGTTCGTCCTGGCGGAGTTTCCAGGCCAGCTCGCCGTAGGCGGTGTCCACGCTGTGCACGCGTGCCGCGCCGCGCTGCAGCAGGCAGTCGGTGAACCCGCCGGTGGAGCAGCCCAGGTCGGCGCAGACGAAGCCGGTGACGTCGAGCCCGAACTCGGTGAGGGCGTGGTCGAGCTTCAGCCCGCCGCGCGAGACGAAGGGGAGTTTGTCTGGGAGGCTGGTGTCCACACGAACAGCGTAGTGCGTTTCGTGAGCGGGAACGAAGGGAGGAGAGTGGGGGGGTGGGGGGCGCGGGTGCCACGGCTTGATTCACAAGCCGTGTGTCGGCGGGACCGAGCACGGGTTGCCTTGCGGTCAACCCGTGGCACCCGGTTGCGGCGGGACCGAGCACGGGTTGCCTTACGGTCAACCCGTGGCACCCCACAGAATACGGCGGCACCCACGGAGAACAAGATTCACAATGTGGGGGGGGTGGGGGTCAGCCGCGCCAGGCGTTTGATGGCGGGCGGGGCTTGGACTCGACCATGCGACCGACCTGAGCCGGGGGGGCGTGCTCGGCCTGCTCGGAGAGCGGGTGCTCCACCGCGATGCCGACGATCGCGATGCCGAGCTCGTCGGCACGCTGGATCATCCGGGCACGGTCGAGCATGATCACGTCGCCCGCGGCCAGCGCGAGGCAGCGTCCGCCGGAGGCGTGCAGGTTCTCGATGGTGTCGAGCCCGACCGTGGGCACGTCGGAGCGTCGGTCGTGCCCGGCGCGCGAGCCCTTGATCAGCGTCCACCCCTGGCGACGGCAGAGCTCGCCGGTCCGCTTGATCATGCGGTCGGTGCCCTCGACGCCCTCGACCGAGATGACGTCACGCTCGCGGACGGTCAGCGACTGGCCGATGTCGAGGCGGAGCAGCTCGGTCAGCAGCGGCCACGCGAACTCGATGTCGGCGAGCTGCTCGGTACTCGGGCGGGTGCCGGTCATCACGCCGGGCTCGGCGAGGTTGTCCGGGATGGGCGTGGTCGAATCGATGAGGCTGACGCCGCGCCGGTCGAGCTCCTCGGCGATGGCGCGGAGGATGGCGTGCGAGCGCTTGTCGTGGCGCAGGTGCTTGTACCAGGCGACGACGGTGCGCACGTCCGGGATGTTCCGGAGCAGCTTCCACCGGTCGTGCATCAGCTTGGCCTTGTCCACCTTGCCGACCATGATCGCGTGACGGGCCCCGGCCCTGCGGAGGCACTTGCCCCAGCTCCCGACACGGAGCAGGCCGACCTCGCGGAAGGTGTGGCACAGCTCGGGCAGCTCGGCGTCGTACTGGCCCATGAGGCCGACGCCGTGCACCACGTGCCCGGCTTCACGGAGCCCCTGGGCGACGAAGATGGGGAGCCTTCCCCCTCCGGCGATCACCCCGATCGGGGTCGGGGGCGGGGGCGGGTCTGGCAGGATGGCGAGCTCACCGGTCATCGAGACGGGAATTCCTTCACGAGACGCCGGCGGGACCAACCCGCGGGCAGCCCGCAGTATAGGGGCAGTGTCGGCTCGTCAGCCTTCCGGCCTCCAACGACCGAGAAACACGCCCCGGACGGGCACGCCCGCGTCCGGGGGACCGATTCATTCGCGGCCCGGCGATGAGCCGATCCATGGACCGCATGAATCGCTCGGACCGTCAGCCCGCGCCGCCCGCCACGCCAACCGGTGCCCCGGGGCTCTCCGCCCGCCCCTGGCTGGGCGTGCAGTTCGTCTGCGCCAACCAGTACCGGCGGGTGTATCGCGGGGCTGCAAGCGACCAGTACCTCGCCCGGTGCCCCTCCTGCGGGCGGTGCGTGCGGTTCAAGGTCGGCCAGGGCGGGATGAACCACCGTTTCTACGAGATCGACTGCCGCTGAGGCGGCGCCGGACCCCCCCGGCGGACAAGCCCCCATACACTCGCGCCATGATCACCGGTTCCCCGTACGAGATTGTCAAGTCCGAGCCCGTCTGTCACGCGACCGGCGACACGCTGTCACCCGGCGACCGCATCGTCGCGGCCCTGGTCGAGACGCCCGAGGACGAGCCGCTGCAACGCATCGAGTACAAGGCCGAGGCGTGGGAATCGGGGGCGCGCCCGCAGCCGCCCTTGCGCCTCTTCGGGTTCTGGCGGACCGTGGTGCCCGAGCCCGGGGCGAAGAAGCAGGGCCAGCCGCTGATCGCCGGCGACGACCTGATGGACCTGTTCGAGCAGCTCGGCGAGGACCCGGAGTCCGCCGATGCCCGCCGGCTCGCCTTCCGCTACCTGCTGGCCCTCATCCTGATCCGCAAGCGTCTGCTGTCCTACGAGGGCGGCACGCCGGCGAGCGTCAAGAACGGCACCTCAGGCGTGATGCGGGTGCGACCCAAGGGCACGCCCATGCCGCCGGAGGGGCCTGAGCTGATCGAGGTTGTGGACCCGGGGCTGGACGACGAGACGATCGGGGCCGCGACCGAGCAGCTCGGCCAGATCATGGACCTCGACGACGACCAGAAGCACGGATGATCCGAGAGCGGACATCCCGGACGCGCGGGGGTGTGGTGTGCGTGCTGCTGGCGCTGGCGTGGTCGCTCAGCGGGTGCACGACGCCGGACCCGATCTTCGACCCCGAGACTCCGCTCCCGACGCATGAGGAGGTGCTGGCGGGCCAGCGCGAGGCGGTGCGGGGGCTGGAGCGGTTGTGGGCCCGGGCGGTGGTGCAGGTGGACGGGGCGGACGCCGCGGGCAACGAGCTCAAGGAGCAGGCGGAGGGGGTGCTGCAGGTGATCCCGCCGGACCGGCTGGCGCTGTCGCTGGGCAAGCTGGGGGACACGCTGCTCTACCTGGGCAGCAACGAGGAGCGGTACTGGTGGTTCGACCTGCTCGACTCGGACCGTCGCATCGCGGTGATCGGGCGACACGAACTGGTGACCCCCGAGAAGGCCGCGACGCTGGGCGTGCCGGTGCACCCGCTCGACCTGGTGGAACTGCTGGCCATCACGCCACTGTCGGAGGGCAGCGAGGTGCTCGGATGGGACACCAGCGGGCGTGTGATCGTCGAGCACCCGACCCGCTGGGGCTCACGGCGTATTTGGCTGGACCCGATCGACTGGAAGGCGTGGCGGGTGGAACTGCTCGACGAGGCGGGCGAGCAACTCGCCTCGGCGGAGCTCTCCGACCACGCCCGGGCCTCGGTCGCGGGCGATGCCCTCACAAGCCCATGGGTCGCCGGGCGTCTTGAAGTGCGGGCGGCCGGGTTCGACGGCGAGGTGCGGGTCTCGCTCTACGACCAGCAGAACCGGCGGATCCGTGACATCGCCTTCGACCTGGGGCGGCTGGCGAACGACGTCTACAAGATCAACGCTGTGCACGACTTGGACGCCGTCGTTCCGGAGACGGACGAGGAGGCGCAGCCGTGAGGGCGCTGGGACGAATCCTGTGGTCGGTGCTGGCACTGGCGTTGTTGTTGGGCCCGGCGCGCGCACAAACGCACGGGGTCGGCTCATCGGAGGTGCCCGGGCAGGGGGCGCACGCGTGGGTGGCGGTGCAGGAGTCCGACGAGACGTGGCGACTGGTGCACCTCCCGCCGCGTGGCTTCGGTGAGAACGCGGCCAAGGCCGGCCAGGTCCGCCCGGTCGTGCCGCTGGCCTCGCCCCCGACCGCGATGGTGGCGAGCGGGGACCGGGTGTACCTCATCTATCAGGACGACCCTGAGCCCGCGGAAACAGATGAGGGCGACGAGGCCCAGGAATCGCCCTCGCCGGTGGCCGAACCCGTGGTCCGGGTCTTTTCGACCCGGGCGCTGCCGGTGTGGGGCGGGTACTGGTCGTACGAGCCGGTGGGTGAGTTTCGCTCGCATCCGTCGATCCCGACCGAGGAACGGGTGCTCGGCGGCGCCCCCGATGGTGTGGGCGGGTTGATCGTGGCACTCGCCGGCGAGGCCGGAACGGGCCGCATGGTCCGATTGGAGGGCGATGCGTGGTCCGAGGCGCCGTGGACGCTCGGGCCGATCGACCCGGAGGCGGCACGAGTGGGCTCAGATGGCGTCGGGCCGCGCCTGCTGCCCGGGGCGGGGGACGGAGCCGCGTCGGTGCACTGGTTCGGCGGGCGCAGGGTGCTGGTCGAGCGGGCGGACGGTGCGGTCCGGATCCTGGTCGAATCGGACGGTTCGCGCCGTGTGGTCGCTTCGCTGGACGGCGTCGAGGGTGTGCTGTGGACGGTGCCGATCCGATCCGGGGGCGGGCGGCTGGTGCTGCTGACCCGAGCGGACGGCGTGACGGGTGCCGAGGCGTTCGAGCTGATCGAGGTGGCGCTGGCGACCGGCGAGGTGATGTTCCGGGGCACGCCCGTGCAGGTTTCGCCCATCTCCGCCACGGAATTCCGGATCTTCGCGGCGATGCTGATCGGGTTCACGGTCGTGCTGCTCCTGCTGACCTTCCGCCCGGGTCTGGATCCGGCGAGCGTGATCATCCCGAAGGGGTTGGCCCTGGCCGATCCCGGTCGCCGGTTCTTTGCGAGCTCGATCGACCTGCTGCTGGTCGCGGGGCTGGTGGGGGCGATGTACGACACGCCGGTCTCGTCGATCGTCACCGGGACGGTGATCTTCCAGTCCGGCGGGTCGTGGGCGGCCCTGCCCATGACGCTGCTGGCCGGCGGGCTGCTCAGCGCGATGTTCGAGTGCACCCTCGCGGGCACGCCGGGGAAGCTGCTGACCGGGTGCCGGGTGACGGTGCTGGGTGAGGTTCCAAAGCGTCCCTCGCTCGCCCGGGCCCTGCTGCGCAACGGGGTGAAGTGGCTGGTGCCTCCGATCGCGGCGTTGGCGATGCTCGACCCGCAGGCCCGCCATCGCGGGGACGATCTGGCCCGCGCGGCGGTGGTGGTCCGGGCCAGGCCCGCCGGCGATGAGGACGAGGCCGCTTCCGATCCGGGCGACGACTGAGCCCGACCGGGGGGCGTGCGCAAGTCCTGCCGTGTTTGGTTGAAGGGAAACCGGGCGAACCCCCGATAACAGCCCCACGAACGCCCTCGAAGGGTCGTTCCGGCGCGGATTCTGCGTTCTCGTGACGCGGGACGCGCCCCCGATCTGACCAGTGCTCGGAGCAGCCGTGGGCGAACCGGTCGAGACCAACCTGAACGAGGCGACGGATCCCGTCTCGCTGCTGCGGACCGGGTGGAAGACCCTGTGGCAGGCCCCGGCGCTGCTGGTCGCGGCGGCGTTGCTGACCACGGGCATCGTCACGGCGGTCGCGACCGCCCCGGAGCCGAACTTCACCCCGTTCCTGAACCGTGCCGAGACAATGGTGACGCGCGGGGAGCACCGGGAGGCCATCGCGCTGCTCAACGAGCACGTGTTCCCCTGGCTGGACAAGCCCGGGTACGTGACCCAGGGCGAGACGCAGCGGTACCACGCGTTGATCGCGCGTGCCGTGGCGTTCGGGCAGCGTGAGCTGGGCTTCGAGCACGACTCGAACTATCAGACGGTGCTGCGTGAGTACCACAACGCCGAGTCGCTGGGCGCGACGCTCGGGCCGCAGGACATGTACGCCCTGGCCGACGCGTACGTGGCGCTCGACCAGCCGCAGAACGCGCTGGCACGCGTGGCGGGGATCGAGGCGGGGCAGCGGGAGCTGAAGGACCGCATCCACCGGCGGGTGGTGGAGGGGTGGCTGGACTCGGCCCGCCCCGCGTACGACGACGCGTTGGTGCTGCTCACGGAGATGCTGACCGACCCGAGCCTCCCGACGGACACGCGTGTTTGGGCGCTGGCCAAGCGTGCGGAGGTTCAGCTCGGGCAGGGGTACCCGGAGGAGGCGATCACGCGACTGGTGCGGGCGTGGCCGCGTCTGGAGGGGGCGAGCGACGAGGGGCTGGCGGAGCTGTCGCTGCAACTGGGGCGGGCGTACCTGGCGGTGGGCGCGACGGACAACGCGGAGCAGGAGTTCGAGCGTGTGATGGAACTGGGCTCGGGCGGTCTGTCGGAGCTCGCGAGCGTGGAGATCGCGCGGGTGTACTCGTCGCGTGGGAACTTCGTGGATTCGCGGGACCTGCTGTCGTCCATGCTCGAGAACGACACGGGCGGCCCCGCGACCGCGCCGGCCCGCCTGGTGCTGGCCGAGGCGCACGCCCGCCTGCGACGGCCCGCGGACGCGATCGAGGAGTACTCGCGCCTGGTGGAATTCATCCGCGAACAGCCGGACCACGCCGACCCGACGATCGACGAGGTGGTCGAGAGCCTGCTGTCCCGCTACGCCGAGCAGATGGACATGCGCGATTACCCGACCGCCCTGCGGTTCGCGGGCCTGGCGTCCAAGGTGTACGCGGATTTCCGTGACCGCCCCAAGGATGTGGTGCTGGCGCTGGCGCGGGCCCACAGCGCGAGCGCGGACGACCTCATCGGCGAGCTGGGCTCGGAGCCCGCCCGGGCGTTGGCGGAGCTGGAGCCCTCGACGAGGGCCGAGGCGCAGCGACACCTGATCCGTTCGGCGGCGCACTTCCGAGACCACGCGGACCGGTCGATCCTGTCCGACATCGACTCCTACGGCGACTCGCTCTGGCGTGCCGGGGACCTGTACGACCGCGCGGGCGACCAGCGCAGCGCCATCGAATCGTTCCGCGAGTACGTGGACTCGATCCCGGGCGCGCCGCACCACGCCGAGGCGCGGTTCCGGCTCGGCCGGGCCCACCAGGCGCTGGGCGAGTTCCAGGACGCGGCGGAGTGGTACCGGGGGCTGATCAGCGACGCGGAGGACGAGCGGAACCAGGTCGCGGGCTTCGCGGTGCGGAGCTTCGTGCCGCTGGCGCAGTGCGAGCTGTTCGACGACGATCCGGAGAACGACGACGACGCGGAGCAGTTGCTGCTCGAGGCGGTGAGCGGGACCGCCGGGCGAGCGATCGCGGACCAGCTCGGCGATGCGCTGTACGAGCTCGGGTCGCACTACTACCGCACGGGGCGCTACGAGCGTGCCATCGAGCGGCTGACCGAGGCGATGTCGCGCGGGCGGGCCGACGCGCAGACGCCGGCGATCCTGTTCCGGCTCGCCGACTCGTTCCGCCTGCTCGCCGACGAGATCGAGCGTTCGCTCGACGAGCCGATGCCCGATCGCGAGCGTGAGGCGCGGGTGGGGGCGGTGTTCGGGCATCGGCGGGACGCGATGGCGGGGTTCGAGCGGGCCCGAGACGCGATCGAGGCGATGCCCCTGTCGCAGCGGACCTCGCTGGACATGCTGCAGCTCCGCAACGCGTGCTTCTACCTCGGCGACTGCGCGTTCGACATGGGGGACTTCGAGCTGGCGATCCGGCACTACGACGCCGCGAAGGAGCGGTACCCGAACGACCCGGCCTCGCTGGTGGCGATGGTGCAGATCGTGAACGCGCACGTGGAGCAGGGGGACCTGAGCAGCGCACGGACCGCCAACGAGCGGGCGCGTCGCTTCTATCTGAGTCTGCCGGAGACGGCGTGGGACGACCCGAATCTCCCGATGGATCGCACCGACTGGGAGCGCTGGCTGCAGTCCAGCGCGATGTTGTACGAGGTCGCCGAGGGCGGCTGAACAGGCGTGGACACGCCGCAGGAGGGTCACGGATGACCGAGGACAACGCACACAGCCCGCTCACGCCAGGATGGCACGTGCGAGCAACGGGCCAGGCCGGGGAGCTGCGCGACCTGTACCAGCGCCTCGACGAGCTGTCCGGCGGGCAGCAGGACCTGCTCTCCGCGGACCGCACCGAGGACCTGCTCGAATTGCTCACAGCCCGGCGCGGGCTCCTCGACCGCATCCAGGAACTCGCCGGCGAGCTGCTCCCCGTCCTCGACGGCTGGGACCGGCTCGGGGCGGACGTCCCGGAGCCGCAGCGCTCAACGCTCGACGGCACCATCCGCGAGATCAAGGAACTCAACGAGGGCATCCTCGCACGCGACGAGGCGCATACCGCCAGCCTGATCGAGCAGCGCGATGCGCTCGCACGCGAGCTGTCGTCGGTCGATCGCGGGCGGGCGGCGGTCTCGGCCTACAGCGGCTCGACCACGAAGAACACCTCACCGCGATTCCAGGACCGGCGGGGCTGAGCATGACCGACCAGGACCTCCACATCCAGTCACCGCCGGCCGATGAGGCGGACGCCGGGCTCTCGGCCGGCGACCTCGCGGAGCTGATGACCAGCTTCAACGAGGTCTCCGCGAAGCTGCAGGCGACGCACGAGACGCTCCGTTCCGAGGTCAACCGGCTCAACGCCGAGCTGCGCGATGCGAACGAGGAGCTCCAGCGGTCCAAGCGACTCGCGGCCCTGGGCGAGATGGCGGCGGGTATCTCGCACGAGATCCGCAACCCGCTCGGATCGATCCGCCTGTACGCCGAGATGCTGCAGGACGACCTGAGCGGCCTGCCCGACCAGCGCGACATCGCGGTCAAGATCGCGGGCGCGGTCGGGCGTCTGAACGAGGTGGTGGGGGACGTGCTGGCGTTCTCGCGTGAGAACCGCGTCGCGCCGCACCCGCTCGATCCGGAGGCGGTGCTCGGGCGGGTGATCGACTCGTGCGAGTGCGTTTTCGACGGGGCCCCCGAGGTCCGGATCGAGCCGGAGACCCCGGTGCACGCCGACCCGGGCCTGATCGAACAGGCGCTGATCAACGTTGTCCGCAACGGGGCCGAGGCGACGCGTCACGCCGGTCGATCGACCGACGCCATGACCCTCACCGCCGGGCGTGCGATCGACCCGGAGACCGGGCGGCCCTTCTCGCTGCTCGAGGTGCGGGACGCCGGCGACGGCATCAGCCCTGAGATCATCGAGCGGATGTTCAATCCGTTCTTCACCACGCGCGAGACCGGCACCGGGCTGGGCCTCGCGATCGTGCACCGCATCGTTGACGCCCACCGAGGACGCGTCGCGGTGTTCAACAACTGTGAACACGAAGACGGCGCCCACGGGGCGACCGTGCAGCTCTGGATCCCGGAGCCCGCCACACACGCATTCACCGCCCGGGCCGGCACGGACGCTCGCCCGACCCAAGCAGAGATGGAGCACGCCAGATGAACGCCAAGATCCTCGTCGTGGACGACAAAGAGATGATGCGGGACAGCGTCGGAGCCACCCTCCGACGGGCCGGGTACGACATCGTCGTGGCCTCCAGCGGCACCGACGCGCTGGGGCTGATCGCACGCGACCGCCCGGACGCCGTGGTCTCCGATCTCAAGATGCCCGGCATGACCGGGCTCGAGCTGCTCGAGCAGATCTCCGAGCTCGACGACGAGCTCCCCGTGGTGCTCATGACGGCGTTCGGAACCATCGAGACGGCGGTCGAGGCGATGCGGTTCGGGGCGTTCGACTACATCACCAAGCCCTTCGAGGGCGACGAGCTGGTCATCACCGTCAAGCGGGCCCTGCGCCACGCCGGCCTGCTGCGCGAGAACGCGGTGCTCCGGCTGGGCGGTCGGGCCCCGTGCGAGTCCCAGGATGGCGACCGCCCGGTCGGCGTCGGGCGCCTCATCGGCGAGTCCCCCGCCATCCGGCGCGTGCGGGACCAGGTGCAGGCGGTCGCGGCCAGCCAGGGCACGGTGCTCATCACCGGCGAGTCGGGCACGGGCAAGGAGGTCGTCGCACGCTCCATCCACGAGATGAGCCCGCGCTGCCAGGAGGCCTTCCTCGCGGTGAACTGCGCCGCGCTGTCGGAAAGCCTTCTCGAGAGCGAGCTGTTCGGGCACGAACGCGGCGCGTTCACCGGGGCCGACAAGCTCCGCAAGGGGCGGTTCGAACTGGCCCACAACGGCACCCTGCTGCTCGACGAGGTCTCCGAGGTCGGGGCGAGCATCCAGGCCAAGCTGCTGCGGGTGCTGCAGGAGCGGGCCTTCGAGCGGGTCGGGTCGTCGGCGACCATCGGCGTGGACGTGCGCGTCGTCGCGACCAGCAACCGCGACCTGCCCACCGCGGCCGAGGCCGGCGAGTTCCGCCAGGACCTGTTCTTCCGCCTGAACGTCCTCCCGATCCACATCCCGGCGCTCCGCGAGCGGCTGGAGGACGTGCCCGTGCTCGTGGGCCACTTCACCGCCCAGATCGCGGCGCGTGAGGGACGCAGCGTGCCCCAGTTCGAGGACGCGGCCCTCGACCTGCTCGGCGGGTACCGCTGGCCCGGCAACGTCCGGGAGCTGCAGAACATCTGCGAGCGGGCGGTGGTGATCACCGCCAGCCGCGGGGAGTCTCGCGTGCGGCGCGACCTGATCGAGCCCTGGCTACTCGCCGAGCCCCGCAAGGCCCGCCGGCTCGACGCCGCGTCCAACGGCGTGCACCAGAGCAACGGGGCCGGTTCGTACATCGAGCCCAAGGTCGCTCTCGCCGGCGAGAAGACCCTGGCGGACATCGAGCGTGAGGCCATCGTCTCGACCCTGCAGCGCTTCGGCGGGCACCGGGCCAAGACGGCCAAGGCCCTGGGCATCGGGGTCCGCACGCTCGGGCTCAAGCTCAAGAAGTGGAAGGAATCCCAGCTCGTGCCCGCCACCCTGTAGTGGGGGTAACGGGAAGGCGTTTCGGATGGCAAGCGACTTGCGGAGTGCAACGCGATGATCTCTGATCTCTCGACATCCGGTGCCATGCCCGTGCTCGAGGCGGCTCTGCGCTTCAGCGGGGGGCGGCAGCGCCTGCTCGCCCACAACATCGCGAACTTCTCGACCCCCAACGCCCAGCTCAAGGACGTCTCGCCCCGCGGCTTCCAGGCCCAGCTCCGGCAGGCGGTCGAGGCCCGCCGCGAGGCGAACGGGGGCTCGTTCGGGGAGATCGATCTGGGCAATTCCAGCGAGATCCGGCACGATCCCGCGACCGGGCGACTGCGGCTCACCCCGACCACCTCGTCGGGCAACGTGCTGGCCCACGACCGCAACGACCGCGACCTGGAGCGGACCATGCAGGCGATGGTCGAGAACGCGAGCTACTTCCGGGTGGCGTCCGACTTCATGCGTCAGCAGAAATCGCAGCTGCTGGTCGCCATCACCGAGCGTGTCTGAGTAGAGAGGACCTGACCCGTGTACGGCGCACTCGACATCTCGACCTCCGGCATGATCGCCCAGCGGACCCGCATGGCCGCGATCAGTGCCAACATCGCCAACGCGAACACGCGTCTGGGCCCCGACGCCGGGTACGCCCCGTACGCGCGCCGGGGCGTGCAGTTCGCCGAGGACCCCAGCGGGGGCGTGGTGGTGGCCGGCATCACCCAGGACACGAATTTCGAGCTGCGCCACGACCCGGACAGCCCGTACGCGGTGGACGGGTACGTGAAGGTGCCGAACATCAACACGACGGTGGAACAGATCAATGCGCTGGAGGCGTCGCGTGCCTACGAGGCCAATGTCGCGGCGGCGGAGACGACGAAGACCATGCTGGCACAGGCGTTGCGGCTGCTGGCCTGATCCCTGATAGGCCGCGCGAGAGCGTCGGCACGGAGACCCCACGATGTCCGACCCCCTAGGACTCATCGGAGCGAGCGGAGGATCACCGCTCCAGTCCAAGCCTCCCAAGGCAAACATCGCGCCCAAGGAGGGGCCGGATTTCGCGCAGGTCCTGCGCTCGCAGCTCGGCGAGGTCAACAAGGTGCAGCAGGACGCCACCAAGGCGCTCGAGGACCTGATGACCGGCAACCGCGACGACGTCGAGGGGGTCATCCTCGCGACCGAGAAGGCGGACACCGCGTTCCGGATGCTGCAGTCCATGCGCAACAAGGTGATGGACGCCTACGAAGAGGTGAAGCAGATCCGCGTCTGATGTCCGGGTGATTCGCCCTCGGAGCCACAACATCTTGTGTGGCGAGGGCGGGCTCCACTAGGGCGTTGCGGGGGGGAGTCGAAACTTGCGCACCGGGGCATTTTTGCGCCGTGGGATGTGAAGGAATCGCGCGCGCGGGGCCGAAGGACGTGTCGTACCCGGCACATGCGCCGGGATGGCGCGCGGAGTGCGCCGTGAGCGGCACGGAGGCCGAACCCGGATGGACCGGTTCCGACACATCCTCGAGAACATTCAGACCCAGCTCGGGTCCCTGACCGGTTCGCAGAAGCTGCTGGCCGGCTCGCTGGTCGTCATCGCCCTGATGACGCTGTTCCTGGTCTCGCAGTACGCGGGCAACCAGCAGATGATCTCGCTGGTCAACGACGACCCGAACATCAATCTCGTGCAGACGCTCCGCGGGGCGGGCATCGACGCCCGGGTCGAGGGCGACACGATCGTGGTGCCGCCCAGCCAGCAGCGCCGCGCCGTGGCGACGCTGGCCCAGGCCGGGCAGCTCCCGGGCGACACGACCATCCTGTTCTCGAACCTGATGGAGTTCCAGGACTGGAAGAACCCCCGCCAGCAGAACCGGCAGCAGTACCTGCTCGCCCTCCAGAACGAGCTGGCCCGGGTCGTCTCGCTCTACCCGAACGTCTCGTCGGCCCAGGTCTTCATCGACGCCCCGGAGCCCTCGGGACTCGGGCGGGCGGCGCAGTCGCCCACGGCCTCGGTCAACGTGGTCACCACCGATCAGAGCGGGCTGAAGCAGTCCTCGGTCGATGCGATCGCCCGCCTGGTCTCCGGGCCGGTCTCGGGGCTCACGCCGGACCGGGTGGAGGTGCTGGACCCGACCGGCCCCCGCCGCGTGACCAACGAGGACGACCTGCTCTCCACCTCGTGGCTGGAGCACGCCCAGAAGGTCGAGCGGGCGACCGAGCAGAAGCTGCGGGCCCTGCTGGGAGACATCCCGGGGGTGGTGGTCTCGGTCACGGCCCAGGTGGACATCACGCGTGTGACGCAGTCCTCGCGCGACTTCAAGAAGAACAACGAGGGGTCGGTCGCGATCCCCGCCTCCGAGACGCTCGAGGAGTCGATCAACGAGTCGGCGCGGGCCTCGGCCGAGCCCGGGGTCCGCTCCAACCAGCAGGCCGATATCAACTACGGGGCCTCGACGGGTCAGAACTCGACGCGAACGAACACCACGACCGACTTCGAGGTCGGCGTGGGCGTGACCGAGTCGCAGACGTACGACCCGCGCGGGATGCCGACCTACCTCGCGGCCAGCGTCGCCATCCCTCAGACCTACATCGAGCAGTTGCTCATGCAGGCCCGGGCCCGCGCCGCGGCGGGGCAGGAGGAGGGTGGCGAGGAGCAGCCGGCGCCGCTGACCGACCAGGAGGTGCAGCAGAAGTTCGACGAGCTCAAGGCGCAGTTCGAGGAGCTGCTCGGGCAGCAGCTCGTCGCGGTCGGGCCGGACGGGGCCCGCACGCCGGGCGACATCACCGTGAAGATGCTGCCGGTGCTCGGGGGCGTGATGCCCGCGGCCGCGGGCTCGGCGGCGTTCTTCGGCATGGGGTCCTCCACCGCCTCGGGCGGGGGGCTCTCGCTGGGCCCGCTGGGGCCGGTGTCGATCGAGACGCTGCTGGTCGGGTTGCTGGGGGTGGTGGCGTTCGTGCTGATGCTGGGGATGGTCCGCAAGGCGGGCAAGCGGGTGGAGATGCCCGACCCGGCCGAGATCGTCGGCATCCCGCCGGCCCTGACGACGCCTGAGAACCTCGTGGGCGAGGCCTCGGAGTCCGACGCGGTGATGGAGGGGATCGAGGTGGACGAGGCGCACATGAAGATCCAGAAGATGCTCGACCAGGTGAACGAGCTCGTGAACGAGAATCCGGGCGCCGCGAGCAAGCTGCTCGGGCGCTGGGTTGAGACCGACTGACCATGCCGACCAAAGCCGCCAACAAGCTCTCCGGAAGCATCGAGGACCTCGACGGCGTGACCAAGGCGGCGATCCTGCTGCTGATGGTCGGGCCGGACACCGCGTCGTCGATCCTGAAGCGGATGTCCGCGATGCAGGTGGAGGAGGTCAGCCGCCAGATCGCGTCGATGGGGCGTGTGCCGGACCGTCTGCAGACCGCGGTCATCGAGGAGTTCTACAGCCTGTGCGTCGCGACCTCGTACGCGAACGAGGGCAACCTGGACTACGCCAAGCAGCTGCTGGGGCAATCGCTGGACCCGAAGGACGCCGACCGCGTCATGGCCCAGATCCAGACGCAGGTGCAGAAGACGCCGTTCAGCTTCCTGCAGCGTGCCGAGAGCGAGAACCTGCTGACGTTCATCCAGGACGAGCACCCGCAGACGATCGCGCTGATCCTGTGCCACCTGTCGCACCACAAGGCGGCGGAGGTGCTGGCGGGCCTGCCGATGCAGAAGCAGATCGAGGTGATCAAGCGGATGGCGAACATGGAGCAGACCTCGCCGGAGGTGATCCGCGAGGTGGAGTCGGGGCTGGAGAGCCGGCTGTCGAACATGCTGGTGCAGCACATGGAGAAGGCGGGCGGGGTGCCGACGGTGGCGGAGGTGCTGAACCTGGCGGACCGCGCGACGGAGAAGGTCATCATGGAGGGGCTGGAGACGGACGACCCGGACCTGGTCGAGTCGATCCGTCGCCTGATGTTCGTCTTCGAGGACGTGCTGCTCGTGAACGACAAGGGCATCCAGGCGGTGCTCAAGGAGGTCGATAACGACGAGCTGGCGCTGGCGCTCAAGTCCGCCTCGGAGGGGTTGCAGGAGAAGATCTTCTCGAACATGTCGGCCCGCGCCGCGACGATGGTGCGCGAGGACATGGAGTTCATGGGCCCGGTGCGCGTGTCCGACGTCGAGCAGGCCCAGCAGCGCATCGTGGACATCGTGCGTCGTCTGGAGGAGGCCGGCGAGGTCATCATCTCCGGTCGCGGCGGCGAGTCGGACCTGGTCGAGTAGCCCGATGGCGCTGATCCCGCACGCACAAGCCGACCGTCTCGTCCGCCAGGCCGTGCCGCTCGACCTGACCGACCTCCAGCGTCGGGCCGACTTCCTGCGCCGCGAGGCGGAGCGTGAGGCGCAGGCGATCCTGGACCGGGCCCAGCGCGAGGCGCAGGAGCTGCTCGAGCGGGCGAGCGAGGAGGGGCGTGTCGAGGGGCTCGAACGGGGGATGCGGGAGGGGCTGGAGAAGGGGACCGAGGACGGGCGTGCGGAGGCCCTGCGCGAGACCGGCGACCTGGTCGAGCGACTCAGCGTGTCCTGGGCGGGGGCGTTGTCGGACTTCGAGGAGCGGCGTGAGGCGATGCTGACCGACGCCCGCACCGACGTGCTCCGCCTCGCGATCGCGATCGCCGAGAAGATCACGCGGCGCACGATCGAGCTCGACCCGGGGGCCGCGGCCCGTCAGCTGGAGCACGCCCTCGAGATGCTGACCAGGCCGACGCAGCTGCGCGTCGCGGTGCACCCGGGCGATGTCGGGTCGCTGCGGGAGGTGCTGCCGTCGATCGTGGCCCGGTTCGATCAGGCGATGCACGCCGAGCTGATCGAGGACGCCTCGCTGAGCCCCGGCTCGGTGGTGCTCCGCACAGAGAACGGGGGCGTGATCGACGCCTCGATCCGCACGCAGTTCGACCGCATGGTGCGAGAGCTGCTGCCCGGCTCGCCCGAGTACGACGCCCCGATTCCTGACGATCAAGTTCCGGACGATCCAGATTTGGACGATCCGGCGGCCCCCCGCGGCGAGGACCGCACCGGGGACGAATCATGAGCCTGCTCTCCCCCGAGCTCGCGATCGTGGCGAACGCCGAGCCGGTGCGTGTGGTGGGGCGTGTCTGCTCGCTGCGCGGCATGACCGTGCTGGCCGAGGACCTGCCACTCCCGGTGGGCTCGCTGGTGCGGGTCGGTGGCGCGCACGAGGCGCAGCCGCTGCTGGCGGAGGTGGTCGGCTTCGTGGGGGATCGGTGCTCGCTGATGCCGCTGGGGCAGACCGCGGGCATCCGTCCGGGCCAGCGGGTGGAGGGGCTGCAGACGCACCAGACCGGGCCGGTGAGCCGTCGCCTGCTGGGGCGTGTGATCGACGGCCTGGGTCGTGCGATCGACGGGGCGGGCCCGATCACGGAGATCGAGCCGCGCCCGCTCGATCCGGACCCCGTGAGCCCGCTGGAGCGTGCCCGGATCGCGGCGCAGCTGCACACGGGGGTGCGGGCGATGGACCTGATGACGCCGGTGGGGCGCGGGCAGCGTCTGGGCATCTTCTCCGGGCCGGGCGTGGGCAAGTCCACGCTGCTCGGCCAGATCGCACGCGGCACCGACGCGGACGTGAACGTCATCGCCCTGATCGGTGAGCGTGGGCGCGAGGTGCGGGAGTTCGTGGAGGAGTCCCTGGGCGCGGAGGGCCTGGCCCGCTCGGTGGTGGTGGTCGCGACGGGCGACGACTCGCCCTCGCTGCGCGTCCGGGCCGCGAAGCTGGCGTGCACGGTCGCGGAGTACTTCCGCGATCTCGGGCGCGACGTGCTGCTGATGATGGACTCGGTGACGCGGTTTGCGCACGCCCAGCGTCAGATCGGGCTGTCGGTGGGGGAGCCGCCGGCCTCGAAGGGCTACACGCCGTCGGTCTTCGCGGAGCTGGCCCGCCTGCTCGAGCGTGCGGGGAATCTGGGCGAGACGTCACGCGGCGCGGCGGGGTCGGTGACGGGGCTGTACACGATCCTGGTGGAGGGCGACGAGCTGAACGAGCCGATCTCCGACGCGGCGCGGGGCATCCTCGACGGGCACGTGGTGCTGTCACGCAAGCTCGCCCAGCGCGGGCACTTCCCCGCGATCGACGTGCTGGACTCGATCAGCCGCGTCGCGTCCGACATCGCCCAGCCCGGGCACCTCGCGGCCCGCGGACAGGCGGTCCGGCTGCTCGCGGCCTACCGCGAGGTCGAGGAGCTCGTGCAGATCGGCGCGTACGCCCGGGGCTCGGACCCGGTCGCGGACACCGCGATCGAGCAGCGCTCAGCCCTCGACGACCTGCTGCAGCAGCCCTCGAACGAGCACGCGGACTTCGCGGAGGCCCGCACGAGACTGATCACCATCGCGACCGACGCGGGCGAGTCGATCCGCGCCCGCAGCGCGGGCGAGCAGGGCGGGGCGCAGCGATGAAGGCTTTTCGATTTCGGCTCCAGTCGGTGCTCGACCAGCGGGTGCGTGAGGAACGCCAGCACCAGCGCCGCGTCGCGGAGGTCGAGAGCGAGCGGCGCGAGCTCGAGGACGCGCTGCGGGGGATCAACCTCGCGATCGAGTCCGAGCGTGCCGACTGGCGGGCGCGGGTGGCCGGGGGGCTGTCCGGCGAGGGTCGGGCCCTGGGCGCGGTTGATGTCCGCGGGGCTCGCTTCCAGGCGAGCGCGTCGGTGGGGCTGATCGCGGAGGCCCAGCGTCTGGTGCTGCGTCTCGCGGGCGTCCACACGCGACTGGAGCGGGCCCGGGGGGAGCTGATCCGTGCCACGACCGCGCGGCGGGCGGTGGAGCTGCTGCGTGACAAGCACAAAGAAGCGTGGCAGTACCGGATCGCGCAAAGCGAGGCGCGTGATCTGGACGATCTCACCGTGATGCGATTCGGTCGCCCCACGCGTGCTGAGGAGGTGTCCCCGTGAAATCGATCTGGAACGCCGTCGGCTTTGTCTGCTTCCTGAACATCGTCGCCCTGCTGGGGTTCCTGGGCTGGCTGGCCAACACGGACCGGCTGGACGCCGATCGCGTGCAGGACGTGAGGTCGATCTTCCGGGAGACCGTGTCCGAGCAACGTCAGAAGGAGGCGCAGGCACGCGAGGAGGAGCTGCACGCGAACGACGGGGTGGAGATCGCGGTCCCGGACCGTCCGCCTCTCACGGCGGAGGACCAGCTCGTGCTGCGGGCCCTGCAGAGCGCCAGCGACCGGCAGCGGATCCAGCGTCTGGAGCGCGAGGTGGACGACCTGCGGGCCGCGTTGCAGCGAGAGCGTGCCCTGATCGACGCGCAGCGGGAGGATTTCGAGACCGAGAAGTCCGATTTCTACCGGATGCGTCAGGAGATCGTGCAGACCGAGGGAGCCGAGCAGTTCCGCAAGTCGCTGGCGACGCTGGAATCGGTGACGCCGAAGGCGGCGAAGGACATGCTGCTCGCGATGATCCGGGGCGGGGACCGGGACGAGGCGGTGGGGTACCTGAACGCGATGCAGGACCGCTCGCGGACCAAGATCATCGGCGAGCTGGTGAAGGCGACCGAGACCGAGTTGGCAGCGGATTTGCTTGAAGAGCTTCGGATCAGGGGCGTCGGTGACGTCCCCCCCGAGGCTCAGAGCGAATGACACAGACCAGCCCACTCTTCCAGACCGACCCCGTGCTCACAAAGGCGTCGTCGCTGCGCCCCGCGGCGCAACAGTCGCTCGTGGCCAGCGCAACCTTCGACAGCATCTTGCGCGAGCGGCGCGAGCCGCCCTCCGAGCTCGCCAATCCCTCCGAGCGTGAGCCCGGCGTGTCCACCGAGCCCGAGTCGAAGCCAGATTCGAGCGCTGCCGAGGACGCGTCTACTGAGTCGGAGCAGGGGGGTGCGGGCCAGGCCGGGGAGTCGGGATCTGGCGAGGCATCGAACAAGACGGGTTCGGGCGATCAGGCCGGGACCTCGGACGCCAGCGGTGCCTTCTCGACCGATGCGACCAACGCGTCCCAGGGCTCGCCCGGGGAGCCCGTGCCCACGCCCGGGCTGGCCGGCGACGGCACACCCACAGTTCCGAACAAGGGCGAGCAGACGCCGGAGCAGCGGGTTGCCGAGGAGGCGCCTCGCACGCGTTCGCGTGAGTTCATCGCGATCCACGGCAAGAAGGCCGCGAAACTGCGATGGGATTCCGCGGGCGTCCAGCTCTCGCACGCGGCGGAGGTAAGCGTTGCAGACAAGAACGCCAGGGAACTGACGACACGGGCGGATCGGCCCGTTATCGAGCGACCGGCCTCCGAGCTCACCCAGCCCGTGCAGGACAAAGACAGCCTCCAGAAGCCCGATCGTGCGCCATCGGCCCCTCGGCCGGCCACGCCCTCGTCGGCCGCAACACCGAACGCTCAGGTCGCGAGGCCTGACGTCGTGCCTTCGTCACCAACGGAACCGGGCGCGAGCGCGAACGTGACGGCCCGCGCCACGGCGCAGGTCGTCGTGGCACCGGATGCGTCGGGCGCCGCCGACGGCGCGTCGCGAGGTCTTCGCCTCGCGGGCGATCGTGAGGCGTTGATCGCCAGGCTGGGCACGGTCGGCGGGAACGACGTGTCGTCCAGGGCGAACGCTGGGCGTGTGACGGCCATCAACGCGCTCGGCAAGACCGCGCCGCGGACGGCCAACACGTCCAAGGCGGGCGTGCTGCGTCAGGCGGCCTCGCGCGACCAGTCGGGGGTGCTGCGCCAGGTGCAGCAGGGGCTGGCGAAGCTGCTGAAGGCGGATGGTGGTTCGACCACGCTGCGTCTCAACCCGAAATCGCTGGGCGAGGTCACCGTGCACCTGCAGGTGCAGCACGGCAAGGCCGAGGCACGCCTCACGCCCACCAACGATGTGGCACGCTCGTTGCTTCAGTCCGGGCTCAAGGAACTCAAGGCCGCGCTGGAGACGCGCGGCCTGCGGGTGGAACGGCTCACGGTCGATCCCGTCCCGCACAAACCGTCGGCGGAGCCGACCACAGAACCCCGCGCGGAGTCGCGGGCCACCCGAGCGGACGACGGACCGTCCCTCGACCAGCGGCAGGACGCCGAGAATTCCCCCGGAGGATCCCGGGGATCGCCGGAGCAACACCCGGGGCACGGACGCGCCGGACACGCTCACATGCGGGACGAATCGCGGAGCGAGGACGCCCCGAGCCCGGAGCAGCCGGATCGCGTGCCGCACGGCACGACGGACGCCGGCTGGCTGCGGCTCGACACGCTGGCCTGATCCTCAGCCGAGGACGCCGCACGAATCGACGCGGTCGGACTGCGCTCGCTCCACGGGAGCGGGGAGTGATGCTGCGCGCACGTGACGGTGTGGAAGGGAGCTCTCGATGAGCGCGATCGACTCGCTGACAGGACTGAACCCGAATTCGCAGGCGTCGGGTGACGCGTTCTCCGAGATCACCTCGGGCGAGTTCCTGAAGATCATTCTCACCGAGATGCAGACGCAGGATCCGCTCGAGCCGCAGGACACGCAGACGATCCTGAACCAGCTCGGGTCGCTCCGCGAGATCGAGTCGAATATCGCGTTGCAGAGCAACCTCGAGACGCTGGTGAACCAGAACGCGCTCGCCTCGGCCTCCACGCTGATCGGCAGCCTGGTCTCGGGGCTCTCGACCGACAACCGGTTCGTGTTCGACCTGGTCGTCAGCGTGACCAACACCGAGAACGGGCCGGTGCTGAACCTGCTCGACGGCTCGCGCATGACGCTCGACAAGGTCGACGAGATCATCGGGCCCATCGACGGGCTGGGCGATGACGACGACGACACGGACGGCGAGGACCCGGGCGACGGCGACAGCGGTGGGGGGGACGGCGACGCCGGCGATCGTGATCCGCCGATCGACCGCCCGGCCGTGCCCGACAAGGGTCTCGACCGCGACGCCGCCGAACGCATCACCGACGCGATCCAGGCGTACCGGCTCGGCCTGAACCCATGAGTACCGGCCCGGGCGAACTTTTGACCAGGCTCGGATCGGGCCTGCGCCACGGCCAGCCCGCGGCGCGCCCCCGTCACGACCAGCATGACTTCGCCTACCAGCTCACCCGTGCGCGGCGAGGCGAGCTGCGCACCGGGCTCCCCATCGCCTTCGACCTGCGCGACCCGCCCACGCTCTCGCCCGAGCAGGCGGGCCGGCTGAGCGACGCGATCGACCGGCTCGCGGCAGCCGATGCGCACCGTGCGCTGGTGTTGCTCGACGGGCACGCGTTCCTGGCCGACCCGATCGAGCGGATCGTGACCGGGACCGCGGAAACCGCGTCCGGCACGCCGGTTGTTGGTATCGACGCGTTCGCCGACGCGCGAACCCGGGATCGCGGTCCCGGCGGGCACGACGACGAGCCCGACCCGGATTCCTTCCTGTCCGCACTCCGCCGCTCGACGGCCGCGGAGATCCGAGTCCCGTAGCCGTTCTTACACGAGGATCATCGCATGGCATCCACAACATCACTCTTCACCGGGCTCAGCGGTCTCGACGTCCATGCGCGGCGCCTCGACGTGATCTCCAACAACATCGCCAACGTCAACACCACCGCGTACAAGAGCGGCACGATGCTCTTCGAGAACCTCTTCTCACGCACCTTCTCCGCCGGCTCGGCGCCCACCGGCACCAGCGGCGGCACCAACCCGTTCCAGGTCGGCCTGGGCGTCGGCGTCGCGGCGACGCGGCGCGACTTCACGCCCGGCTCCTTCAACCCGACCGGCGACGCGCGGGACCTGGCCATCGACGGCTCCGGGTTCTTCGTGGTCGAGCGCGACGGATCGACCTTCTACACCCGCGCGGGCGCGTTCCGCCAGGACCTCAACGACAACCTCGTCTCCGCCTCCGGCGAGATCCTGCAGGGCTACACCGTCGACGATGACTACAACATCATCGAGGGCGAGTTCTCCGCCATCTCCATCCCGATCGGCAAGCAGGTCATCGCCGAGGCCTCCACGCTCGCGGTGGTCGCCGGCAATCTCGACTCGGGCGGCGACCTGCCCGGCCAGGGCTCCGCGATCGCGATCGGCTCGGACATCGGCGTCGGCTTCGACGACACCTCCGGCGCAACCATCACCGCGGGGACGCTGCTGACCGCCGTCGAGGATCCCGCGGCTCCCGGTTCGGGCACGCCGCTGTTTTCCGTCGGGCAGACCATCTCCCTGGACGGGGCGACCAAGGGGGGCACCCAGCTCGACACCGCGACGCTGACCATCACCGGCGCGACCACCGTGCAGGACTACATGGACTTCCTGAACAACGCCCTGGGCATCCACAATGTCGGGGCCGCGAACCCGGACGGGAACACGCCCGGCGTCACGCTCGACGCCTCGGGCATCATCAACATCGTCTCCAACTCGGGCGAGGCCAACGACATCGCGATCAACTCATCGAACCTGCGCGTCAATGATGCCGCGGGGGCCCCGCTCTCCTCGCCCTTCGTCCCGGAGAAGACCCAGACCGCCGACGGCGAGTCCGTCCGCTCCACCATCCTGGTGTACGACTCGCTCGGCACGCCCATCACCGTGGACGTCACGCTCGTCCTCGAGAACAAGACCGTCGGGTCGGGCACCACCTGGCGCTACTACGTGGACTCGGGCGACGACTCGGACGTGGACCTCCGCATCGCCAACGGCACCATCCAGTTCGACGGCGAGGGCCAGCTCCTCACCGACACGCCCATCACGCTCTCGATCGACCGCGACGGCACCGGCGCCGTCACCCCGCTCGGGTTCGAGCTCGCCTTCACCGGCGACTCGGGCACCCTTACCGCCCTTGACGCCGACACCCAGGTCGCCAACGTCTTCCGCGACGGCCTCCCGCCCGGCACGCTCGAGACCTACGGCATCCAGGCCGACGGCACCATCTTCGGGGGGTTCTCCAACGGCGCTATCCGCACCCTCGGCCAGGTCGTCATCGCCGACTTCTCCAACCCCGAGGGCCTGATCGACGTCGGCGGCAACAACTGGACCACCTCGCCCAACTCCGGCCCCGCCACCGTCGTCAACCCCGGCACCTTCGGCACCGGGGCGATCGTCTCGGGTGCCCTCGAGGCCTCCAACGTGGACCTCTCCAAGGAGTTCACCGACCTGATCCTCGTGCAGACCGGATACTCCGCCTCCGCACGCGTCATCCGGACCGCGGACGAGCTGATGCAGCAGCTCCTCGTCCTCGGTCGATAACTCTCCGGGGACCTCACCGTGATCACCCTCACACATCTCGACGGCAGCCCCTTCGTACTCAACTGCGAGATCATCCGCACCGTCGAGGAGCGCCCGGACACCACCATCACGCTGCTCAGCGGCGACCGGATGGTGGTCAAGGAGCCCATGAAGGACGTCGTGGCGCGGGTTGTGGAGTACGGACGACTGCTTCGGAGGGCGACCCCCCCGATGGCGGGGTAGCCCCGGACCCGATCTCCGCGTCCCCCCCCGCCCCGGGGTCAAGTCTCACGCCCCCAATGCCGATTCCTTCCACGACCCCCCGTCATGCGATGGGCGGGCCCTACCGCTGGAGGCGACCACGTGGACATCGGAACCGTCGTTGGGTTGGTTGTTGCGATCGGCGCGATCTTCGCGTCGATCATCATGGGCGGCGGCAACCCCGCCTCCCTGATCAACGTGCCCTCCATCCTGGTGGTCTTCGGCGGCACCGCCGGCGCGATCTGCGTCTCCTTCCCGCTCGCTCGCGTGCTCAAGCTGCACGCCGTCATCCTCAAGTCCGTCTTCGGCGCCCAGCCCGACCCCGGCCAGACCATCCGCGACCTCGTCAAGTACGCCGAGGTCGCCCGGCGCGAGGGCATCCTCTCGCTCGAGGGCCTCATCGAGGAGATGACCGACGAGTTCATCATCCGCGGCGTCAAGATGGCCGTGGACGGCACCGACCCCGAGCTCATCCGCTCCATCATGGAGACCGAGCTCGAGGCCCTGATGGACCGGCACGCCGACGGCAAGAAGATCCTCGACACCATCGCCCGCTACGCCCCGGCGTTCGGCATGATCGGCACCCTCATGGGCCTGATCTTCATGCTCAACAACATGTCGGACCCGTCCGCGATCGGGCCCGGCATGGCGGTGGCGCTGATCACGACGATGTACGGCGCCCTGATCGCCAACGTTTTCGCCAACCCCGTGGGCGACAAGCTCGCCTCGCGCGACGCCGAGGAGGTCCTCAGCAAGTCGATCGTGATCGCGGGCGTCATGGCGATCCAGTCCGGTGACAACCCCCGCGTTGTCGAGGCGAAGCTGCTGACCTACCTGCCCCCGAGCCTGCGTGAGGGCGTCTCCGACGACGCCGGCGCCGAGGCGGCCTGACACACGGAGCGCACGCGTGGCCAAGCGCAAGCAAGACAGCGGCGGAGACATCCCCGAGTGGGTGGTCACCTACGGCGACCTCATGTCGCTGCTGCTGTGCTTCTTCATCCTCCTCGCCGCCTTCTCCGAGCTCAAGAAGGAAGACGAGTACCTCAAGGTGCTCGAGTCCATCCAGGAGGCGCTCGGGTTCCGAGGCGGGCTCGGCATCGCGGACCTCGACTACCCGGTCATGAACAACATGACCAACCGCCAGAACGACCGGGCCAACTACTCCGACGAACGCCTCGACGCAGACGACAACACCGATCGCAACGTGGTGGGACGCAACAACCGCACCTCCGTGGTGCACGAAGGCTCGATGCTCGCCATCGGCGGCTCGATCCCCTTCGAGCCCGCCGAGTACGCCCTGACCCCCTCGGCCATGGACACGGTCCGGGACGAGATCGCCCCCAAGATCTCGGGGCAGAACTACGTGGTGTACGTGATCGGGCACGCCTGGGGCGAGCAGGAGGAGCTCTCCGGATTCAGTTCGGGCGAGCTCGCCTTCCGAAGGGCCGACGCGGTCGCTCAGTTCCTGGTCCGGGAATGCGGGGTGGACCCCCTGATCCTGCGGGTCATGTCGGCCGGAGCGCAGGAGCCCGCGACCCTGGCCTCGTCCGACGTCGAGTCGAGCTCACCGAACCGCCGAGTACAGGTCTGGCAGACGGGCCGGACCGTCGATCAGACTCACCCGGATCCCAATTACACGTCAGCGGGCGCCCCCTGACACGGCGCAGGAGCCATCCATGGCCGATGAACAGCAGAACCAGGACGAGCAGGCACCCAAGAGCAAGAAGACCCTGATGATCGTCGCCGGTCTGATGGTGCTCGAGGCCGCGCTGGTCTACGCGATCGTGGGGGTGCTGGGCAGCGGCCCGGCCCCGGCCAGCGCCTCGGAGCTCGAGGGCACCGAGCAGGTGGACCGCGAGGCCCCGATGGAGCTGCTGCTCGTCGAGGACCGCTTCCAGAACCTCGATTCCGGTCGGGTCTGGGGCTGGCAGGCCGAGGTCTACCTCAAGATCCGCAAGCGCAACGAGCCCGAGGTCAGCAAGATCCTCGAGTCGCACAAGGCCGGCCTGCGCGAGGGCATCGCCCTGATCTTCCGCCGGGCACGCGACCGGCACCTGCGCGAGCCGGGCATGGACACCCTGCGCCACCAGATCAACGCCTACGTGCAGGAGATCTTCGGCACCGACGCCGACGAGCTCCCGATCGTGGACGACGTGATCATCGCCAAGCTCAAGGGCACGCCCGAGGACCTCTGAGCCCACGCGGCGCAACACCTGCGCCCCGCTCGGCCAGTCCTGCGCCGATTCTGGACCTTCCTGCCCCCCTCGCCCGATGTCTGACCATCGACGGGCCCGGTGTGGGTCCGTGCACGCACACCCCTGGGCGGAGCCCTGGATGAGCGATCAGGACCAGACAGATCAGTCTCTCCCGCAGGAGGACTCCCCGGCACAGGGGGAGGCCCCGGGCGGAGAGTCATCCGACACCTCCACGCCGCACCCCGCCGAGTCCGCCGCCGATCGAGCGACCGAGTCCGCCGAGGCGGTCGCTCGCGAGGTGGGCGACCCCGAGAACGCCGATCTGCCGACGGAGTCGGACGCGACGGCGCTCGACGAGGCGGCCCAGGCGACCGAGCATATCCAGTCCAATGTGGGGGGTGACGAGGCGAGCAGCCCGATGCCGTACGCGTTGGACAGCTTCGACCGGGCCGGCGCCGGCGAGGGGGCCAGCCCCTTTTCGCTGCTCGACGACGTCAACCTGGACGTCAAGATCGAGCTGGGGCGCACCCGCATGTACGTCGAGGACGTGCTGAAGCTCGGGGCGGGCGCGGTTGTGGAACTCGACAAGCTCGCGGGCGATCCGGTAGACATATACGTGAACAACCGGCACGTTGCCCGCGGCGAGATCCTGGTGCTGAACGACAATTTCTGCGTTCGTGTCTCCGAGATCCTCGATCCGAACACCGACGATTCGTAACGTGCGAGACGATCAGGGCCGACGCGGGCGTGGAACGCCCGGGGCCGCCAGGAGGGCATCATGACCACGCACACGCGGATCGCATACTTCATCACCGCAGCGCTGCTGACCTGCCACGCGATCGGGCAGGACGACGGGCGTGCCTTCGGCCAACTGCAGCCGGGCCAGGCCGTCGTCGAGATCGGGCAGGACGAGCCGCCCGCGGACGCGCTCTGGCAGCCCGTGGACGTCGGCACACGCCTGCAAGAGGCGGCCAGGGCCGAGCCCAGCCCGAACGTCCCGCCCCCGGGCGGGTTCGTCTCGCTCGAGGAGCTCGCGGCCCGCCAGGCCGAGGCCGACGCCGCCTCCCGCCGGCACGCCCGCGATCTGGCCGAGTCGCTCCGGACCGTGACCGACGCCGGGCGTGTTGCTGAGGCAAGCCAGCCGCTCAGTCGCCCTGAAGCCACGACTCGTGACGGTCTCGCTTCCCGGGACACCCGCGCGACCACCGATGGCGTGCGTCCCGACACGGGCGGGCTGCCCGTCATGCGTGATGCGGCTGCCTCCAGCGCCGCGACCGTGCCGCCGACGATCTACACCCCGGACGAGGACCGCCCGCTGCGTGCTGGTGTCGGGCTGACCGGGGCCGCGTCGGATTCCGAGCAGGCGGCCTCGGGCAACCGGGTGATGGCCTGGTTCGACAACCAGGGCGCGGCCGTGCAGACCATGCTCGCGCTGGGCATGGTCATCCTGCTGATCTACGTCCTCGCGTGGGCCTACCGCAAGATGGCGGCGAACCAGGGCGGGGTGGCCGGCATCAACTCGGGCAAGGCGCCCGCGGGCATCCTGGAGGTGCTGGGGCGCTACCCGCTGGGCGGGAAGCAGTCGCTCGTGCTGCTGAAGTTCGACCAGCGTGTTCTGCTGCTCTCGCAGTCGTCCTCCGGCAAGGGCGGCTCCGAGATGACGACGCTGTGCGAACTGGACCGGCCCGAGGACGTGGCCTCGGTGCTGGTGAAGATCCGCGACGCCGAGGGCACCTCGATCAACAAGACCTTCCGGGCCGCGATGCACAAGGCTGAGTTGCAGGGGCAGGTCGCGGTGCGGACGCCGAAGCCAGCGGCTCAAGCCCTGGAAGCCAAGCCCGCGACGGCCAAGAAGCCCGATGTCCTGCCGGGCCACAACGACCCGTTTGCGGGTCGCGGCGGGCAGCCGATCGGCGGGGGACGCCCGAGCTCGCCGCCCGAGACCGACCGGGCCGAGCTCTGGACAGACGACAACGCCAACGACCCGGTCGCGGCGCTCCGCAAGCGCCTCGACGCGTTGCGCAACGCCCAGGCCAAGGGCCAGCCCGGCGTGCGGCGTTCTTCCGCGGGCAGCACCTCGACGCAAGAGTGGATCACATGACACGCACGGGGGGTCGAGCGGCCCTCATCTCGATTCTCGCGGCCCTGCTGGGCCTGGTGGCACCCGCGTTCGGGCAGTCGGGCCCGGTGCGTCCGGACCGCGCACCGGAACCCGTGACCGCCGCCCCCTCGATGGACCTCGCCGGCGAGGGCTTCTCCGCCAACGCCTTGCGTGCGATCGCGGACGCGGGCACGGCCCTGTCGGGTGACGCGGGCGCGCCCGGTGGCGCAACGGGTGCCGGCGGCGGGACGGACGGGCTGTCGGTCGGCCTGAACATCATGCTGCTGCTGACGGTCGTCGCGCTGGTGCCGTCGATCATGCTGATGACGACGTGCTTTGTGCGCATCCTGATCGTGCTCGGGCTGTTGCGTCAGGCGCTTGGCACGCAGTCGCTCCCGCCGGCGCAGGTGGTCACCGGGCTCGCTCTGTTCATGACCGCGCTGGTGATGCAGCCGACGCTGGATCGGGTCTGGAACGAGGCGGTGGTGCCGTACCAGAACGGGGAGATCCGGGACTACGACACGCTGTGGACCGCGGGCGTGCAGCCGATGCGCGACTTCATGTTCGACCAGATCGAGGCGACCGACAACTGGTCGAGCCTGTACCTGATGCTGAACTACCGCGGGATCGACACGACCGACCTGGGCGCCCTGACACGCAGCGATGTGCCCACCACGGCCCTCGTGCCGGCGTACATGCTCGCGGAACTCAAAACGGCCTTCCTGATGGGGTTCCGGGTCTACCTGCCCTTCCTTGTCATCGACATGGTGATCGCAAGCCTGCTCATCTCGATGAGCATGATGATGCTGCCGCCCATCCTCGTGTCGGTCCCCTTCAAGATCCTGCTGTTCGTGATGGTGGACGGCTGGACGCTCGTGGTCGGCAGCCTGCTCGAGAGCTTCGTGACCGACGGGTCGAGCGACCGGCTCTCGGCCGACCCGCAGTCCGCGGCCCTGTTCATGCTGCTCCCCCTGCTCTGTGTCATCCGCCGGAAGGACTCGGCGGACCCCGGGCTCGAACCACCACCCCGACGCGCGACCCGAAGGGCAAGGAGGCCCCGACGTGAACGACGAACTCGCGGTTGAACTCGTCCGCGCGACGCTGCTCGTCACGCTGAAGATCGCGCTCCCGCTCCTGCTCACCGCCGTGGTGATCGGGCTCGTGATCAGTCTCATCCAGTCCGTCACCAGCATCCAGGACCAGACGCTGACGTTCGTGCCCAAGCTCGCCGCGATCGTGCTCGCGGCGGTGATGCTGATGCCGTGGATCGTGTTCGTGCTCGTCGAGTTCGCCTCGGAGATGTTCCAGCTCTTCTGAGCACCCCCCGCCACCCATGCCCTCGCTCGAGCCCTACATCCCGCACCTGCTCCCCTTCGCGATGGTGCTGTCGCGCGTGGTCGGGCTGTTCCTGTTCACGCCGCTGCTCTCGGCCGGGACGCTGCCGCGACAGGTGCGGGTCGTGATCGCGCTCTCCTTCGCGGTCGCGGTCTACCCGTCGGTCCCCGAGCAGCACCTGCCGGCGAACCTGGACCTGCTCTCGATGGCACCCGTGCTGATCTGCGAGGCGCTGGTCGGCGTGGTGATCGGGCTGCTGGCGCTGCTTCCGCTCGCGGCGTTGCAGATGGGCGGCTACATCATGGGCCACCAGATGGGCCTCGCCGTGGCCCGCTCGTACAACCCCGAGATCGGGGCCGAGTCGTCGGCCATCGGCCAGCTCATGTTCTACATGGGCGTGCTCATCTTCCTGATGATGGGGGGGCTGGACCTGGTGTTCGTGGCGCTGGCGACGACGTTCCAGACGCTCCCGACGGGCAGCCTGACCACCACCGCCGCCCCGCTCGACGCACTCGTGACGCTGCTGAGCGCGAGCTTCGACTTCGCCCTGCGGGTCTCGATGCCCGTCACCGCGGTCGTGGGCCTCGTGCTGATCGCCATCGGCTTCATGATGAAGACGATGCCCCAGATCAACGTGATGAGCATCGGCTTCGCCATCAAGATCGTCACCGGGCTCTCGGCGCTCGCGGCGACCACCGTCGTGCTGCACGACGTCACGATGATCGAACTCTCCCGCGCCATGGACCTGCTCGGCGTCTGGGCCGACGACCCCACCGGACACCTCGCGACGGGGGGGACGCATGGCTGAGGAACTGGGCGAGCGGACCGAGAAGCCCACCGCACGCCGCCGGCGTGAGGCCCGCAACAAGGGGCAGGTCGCCAAGAGCCAGGACCTGGCTGGCGCGATCCTGCTGCTCGGGGCGGTGATCCTGCTGGTCGTGTTCGTCTCGGTGCTGGGCGAGGGGCTGGCGCGGGTGCTGCGTCGCTCGCTGACGGGCGAGGCGCTGGCGTCGCCGGTGGGGCCTGACCTGGCCCCGCAGGCCGTGCGTCAGGCCTTCGACGAGATCATGTGGATGGTCGCACCGATGATGCTCATCATCTTCGTGCTCGCGGGGCTGTCGCACTTCATCCAGATCGGGCCGCTGCTGACCGCCGAGCCGCTCAAGCCCAAGCTCGACAAGCTCAGCCCCATCAAGGGCATCAAGCGGATATTCGGGCTCCGCGGGATCATGAAGACGGTGATGAACTCGGCCAAGCTCGCGGCGATGATCATCGTCTCCTATATCGTCATCGCCGGCGAGCTCGACAAGATCGCCGCCCTCCCGCAGCTCGAGGCCGGCGCCGCCTTCGTGCTGCTCGGGCGCATCATCCTCACGCTGGCGCTCTGGCTGGCGTTGCTGCTCATCCTGATCGCGCTGATCGACTTCGCCTACCAGCGCTGGCAGCACACCAAAGACCTGAAGATGACCAAGCAGCAGGTCAAGGACGAGCGCAAGAGCACCGAGGGCGATCCGGAGGTCAAGGGCCGCCGCCTGCGGATGTACCAGCAGGTGGTGCAGCAGCAGCTCGCCAGCGCCGTGCCGCAGGCCGACGTCATCGTGACCAACCCCACGCACTTCTCCGTCGCGATCCGGTACGACCAGGAGACGATGTCCGCACCGGAGGTCACCGCGAAGGGCGCCGACGAGATCGCGCTGCGGATCCGGTACATGGCCGCGATGAACGATGTCCCGATCGTGCAGCGTCCGCCGCTGGCCCGGGCGCTGTACTACAACGTTGAAGTCGGCGACCCGGTGCACCCCGAGCACTACCAGGCCATCGCCGAGCTGCTCGCCTACGTGTACCGCATCGATCAGCGTCGCGCCGACCGCGACCGCGAGGCCCAGCCGGCACGGGAGCCGGCGGCGGTGGGGGGCGATGACTGATGGCACCGCCTCAGGACAATCCGATGATGCCCGCCTGGCTGGCCAAGATCGCCGAGCACCGGGGCATGCTCGTGCCCATCGGGTTCGTGCTCCTGCTCGTTGTGATCCTGGTCCCGCTGCCCCCGGTGGTGCTCGACCTGCTGATCGCGGCCAACATCTCGCTCGCGGTCATCGTGCTGATGACCACGCTCTACATGCAGCGGGCGCTGGACTTCTCCGTCTTCCCCTCGCTGCTGCTCGCCACGACGCTGCTGCGGCTCGTGCTCAACGTCGCCTCGACGAGGCTGATCCTGACCGCCGACGCCGCGACGCCCGAGCAGGCCATCGGCGCCGCCGGGCAGGTCATCAGCGCGTTCGGCACGTTCGTCGCCGGCGACAACCTGTTCGTCGGGCTGATCATCTTCAGCATCCTGATGCTGGTGCAGTTCATGGTCGTGACCAAGGGCGCCGGACGCATCGCCGAGGTCGCGGCCCGCTTCACCCTCGACGCCATGCCCGGCAAGCAGATGGCCATCGACGCCGAGCTCTCCAACGGCATGCTCTCCGAGGAGCAGGCACGCACCAAGCGCGACGAGATCGCTCGCGAGGCCGACTTCTACGGGGCCATGGACGGTGCCTCCAAGTTCGTCAAGGGCGACGCCACCGCCGGTATCATCATCACCGCCATCAACATCGCCGGCGGCTTCGCGGTCGGCACCATCTCGCACGGCTGGCCCGCCGGCCAGACCGCCGACATCTTCACCAAGCTCACCATCGGCGACGGCCTGACCTCCGCGATCCCCTCGCTCATCATCTCCATCGCCGCCGCCCTGATCGTCACCCGCTCCGGGGCCAAGAACGACCTCGGCTCCGAGCTCACCAGCCAGGTCACCTCGCAGCCCAAGGCGCTCGCCATCACCGGCTGCTTCCTCTCGCTGCTCGCCTTCAGCCCGCTCCCGACCCTCCCCCTGCTCGCGACCGGCATCGGGGTCGGGGCGCTCGCCTACGGCATGACCCGCGCCACCCGGCGCGAACTGTTCGAGGAGCGCGAACGCGTCGAGGCCGAGGCCGCCGCCGACGTGCCCGAGCCACCGGCGGTCGAGAGCCTGCTCAAGGTGGACGTGCTCGAGCTCGAGGTCGGCTACGCCCTCGTCCCGCTCATCGACACCGCCCAGGGCGGCGACCTGCTCGAACGCATCTCGGCCGTGCGTCGCCAGCTCGCCGTCGAGATCGGCCTGGTCACCCCCCCGGTCCGCATCCGCGACAACATGCAGCTCCAGCCCTCCGAGTACCGCGTCAAGATCCGCGGCAACGTCATCGCGACCGGGCGCGTCGAGCCGGGCAAGCTGCTCGCGATGGACTCCGGCCTCGCCTCGGGCGAGCTCCCGGGCCTCAAGACGGTCGAGCCCGCCTTCGGCCTCGACGCGTGGTGGATCGAGCCCGCGACCCAGACCCGCGCCGAGACCATGAACTACACCGTGGTCGATCCCACCTCCGTCCTCGCGACGCACCTGACCGAGCTGGTCCGCAAGCACGCCGACGAGCTGCTCACACGCGAGGAGGTCAACAACCTGATCGAGGGGCTCAAGGAGAAGGCCGCGAAACTGGTCGAGGACACCATCCCCGGCGTCGTCAAGGTCGGCACGCTCCAGAAGATCCTGCAGAACCTGCTCCGCGAGCGGGTCCCCATCCGCGACATCGAGACCATCGTCGAGACGCTCGCCGACTGGGGCGGCAAGACCGACGACCCCGAGATCCTGACCGAGTACGCCCGCAACGGCCTCAAGCGGACCATCTGCCAGCAGCACGCGGCGACCGCCGAGGACGGTTCCCTCCGCCTCGTCTGCGTCACCCTCGATCCCTCGCTGGAGGACCAGATCAACGCCCACGTTGACCGCAGCGCCGCGGGGACCGTGGTCAACATGCCCGCCCGCACCGCTCAGCTCATCGCGGGCGAGGTCGCGAGCCACCTCGAGAAGGTCACCGAGGCGGGCCACCACCCCGTCGTGATCGCCTCGCCCCAGGTCCGGGCGGTCGTCTTCCAGATCCTCGAGCCGCACGTGCCGCAGGTCGCGGTGCTGGGCTACAACGAGATCGTCAACGGGGTCGAGGTCGAGTCCGTCGGGCTCGCGGCCCCGATCGCTCCCAACCAGCCGAACGTCCAGCCAACCGTCCACACCACCGGAGCCGCGACCGGCCCCGCCCAGCAGCCCGTCGGCACGCCCTGATCGCGCCGCCGGAGGCGCAAGATTCATGCCCCCGACACCCCGCGCGGGGTGCAGCCCCGACCCCGACCGGATACGCTGAGGAACACCGAAGCCAAGGATGGCCGCCATGCACCTCAAAACCTTCCGCGCCAAGAACATGGCACTCGCCCTGACCGAGGTCCGCAACACGCTCGGCCCGGAGGCCGTGATCCTGCACACGCGCACCTACAAGGCCGGCGGCCTGCTCGGGCTCGGCTCTCGCACCATCGTCGAGATCACCGCCTCGGCCCCCGACCCCGCGGGCCGGGCACCAGAGCCCTCATCCCCCGAGCCCAGGCCCGCCCAGGCCCTCGAAACCAAGCCCCAGGCACGCCCGTCGCCCGCCATCGAGTCCGAGCTCGCCGACCTCCGCGCCGAACTCCGCAAGGTCATGCAGGTCGCCAGCCAGGCCCAGTCGGCACGCCCCGCCGCCCCGAGCGCCCTGGGCGTGCTGCCACAGCCCCTGCTCGAGCTGTCCGACGCGATCCTCCGCAACGACCTGCCCCGCGCCCTCGCCGACGAGCTGATCGGCGAGACACGCGACGCCCTCGAGCCCGCACAGCGTGAGGACCGGCAGCTCGCGACCCAGACGCTGCTCGACCGCCTCGCGCGACGCATCCCGACCGAGACCACCCCGGCCGAGTCGCTCCGGGGGAAATCCTCGCCGCACATCATCGCCCTGCTCGGGCCCACCGGCGTCGGCAAGACCACCACCATCGCCAAGCTCGCCGCCTCGGCCAAGCTCCGCCACGGCCTGCGCGTCGGGCTCATCACCTCCGACACCTACCGCATCGCCGCCGTCGAACAGTTGCGGACGTACGCCGCGATCATCGGCGTCCCGCTCCAGGTCGTCACCACGCCCGACGAACTCGCCGAGGCACGCGACTCGCTCAAGTCCTGCGAGTTGATCCTCGTGGACACCGCCGGTCGCTCGCAGAACGACGCCCGGCGCGTGGGCGAACTGCTCGACCTGCTCGCCGCCGCCGAGCCCGACGAGAAGCACCTGGTGCTTTCGACCACCAACTCCGCCCAGGCCTCCACACGCATCGCCGAGCGGTTCTGCGTGCTCCGCCCCGACCGGCTCATCCTCACCAAGCTCGACGAGGCGATCGAGACCGGCGTGCTCGCGGCCATGCCCCAGGCGCTCGGCCTCCCGCTCTCTTACGTCACCTCCGGTCAGGAGGTCCCCGACGACATCGAGCCCGCCGACCCCGCCAGGCTCGCACGCCTCGTCCTGCACGGGCCAGAATGCCTGCACGACGCCCCGCCCGAACCGGCGCAGGAGACCCCGATCGTCGAGACGCCCGCCACGCACCCCGAGACCACAGAGGCTCTGTCATGAGTGTTGAGACCAGAGACCAGGCCAGCCGGCTGCGTGCCCTCGTTGACGGGCTCGACCGCAAGCGCGAGACTTCGCGCGAGCCCGAGCCCGAGCCCGACTCGCCCCGGCCCCGCCTCCGCGCCGCCCCGATCGTCGCCATCGCCTCCGGCAAGGGCGGCGTGGGCAAGACCACCACCTCGGTCAACCTCGCCGTCGCGCTGGCCGGGCTCGGCAAGAAGACCTCCCTGCTCGACGCCGACCTGGGCATGGCCAACGCCGACGTGCTCTGCGGCGTCATGCCCCACGAGCGCCTCGACCGAGCGGTGGGGGCCGCCGCGAGCTTCGGCACGCAGCACCAGACCAGCCTGAGCGACCTCGCCGTCCCCGCCCCCGGCGGCTTCATGCTCGTCCCCGGCTCCGTCGGCCTCGGGCGCCTCGACGAACTCAACACCGAGGAGCAGGAAGAGATCATCGACGGCCTGATCGAGCTCGAGCGGGCCTCGGACATCGTCCTGATCGACACCTCCGCGGGTCTGCACGACTCGGTTCGGCGCTTCATGCGGGCCGCGGACCTGGGCCTCGTCGTCGCGACGCCGGAGCCCACGTCCATCGCGGACGCCTACGCCCTGATCAAGGTGCTCGTCGCGCTGGAGCCCGAGTCCAAGGGCGTCTCTCCGCCCCGGCTGGCGATGGTGATCAACCAGGTGGCCTCTGCACGCGAGGCGCAGGAGGTGCACAACCGCATCTCCTCCGTCTGCGAGCGGTTCCTGAACTACCACCTCCCCCTGCTGGGCAGCATCCGGACCGACAAGCGAGTCCGGAGCGCCGTCCACGCACGCACGCCCTACTCCGTGAAGCACCCCAAGTGCCACGCGGCTAAGGACGTCCGCGCGGTCGCGAAGCAGCTCATGGACTGGGCCGCGGGCTGATCCGGCCGCTCACCTCACGTCACACCCCCCGAATTGTGCAGCCGGAACCCGCCCTCGCCGATGGTGGGTGCAGCGATGCCGGAGACACAGACCCCACCCCAGCCGCCCGAGGCCGCGCCCACCCCGGTGCCGACCCCGGCGCCCACACGGCACCAGGGCACACCCGCCCCGGAGACCCGGCCATCGCCCCAGGACGCCACCCCGCCTCACCAGACGACCACCGGCCCGCAGGCCGGGCAGGCCGCACCCGCGGAGCCGGCCCACGCTGAGAAAACCACGGGCGAGCCCGACGAGTCCGGCGACGCGACCCGCCGGGAGCCGGTGGTTAGCCTGCTCGCGGTCACGGCCTCACGGACCATCGCCTGCGCGCTCGCGCTGGCCGGGTTCGGGGCGGCCTGCATCGCCGGGCTCGCGGCCCAGGTGCCCGCGTCCCAGACGCTCACGCGTGCGGTCATCGCGCTCGTGGTCTGCTACCTGGTCGGAACCCTGCTGGGCGGTGCTTTCCGCGTGCTGATCGAGGAGCACCTCGCGGCGCATCGGCGTCGCCACCCCAGGCCGCCCGAGCCCCCAGAACTCAAAGCGAGGACTCCGGCCGGGTCCTCGTAATCCACACATCCCGCACAAACGGAACTTTTCCACATCGCCCGCGCCGATTTCGCGCTCGTGCCCCCCCGAGCGTGCGCGCGTTCGCTATACTCGCGCTGAGCGCTAGGGAAGGCGTTCACACAATCCCACGCAGGCTCGCCAAGCCAGCGTGAGTTCAGACCGGGACGGATTGCTCCGGTCTTGCAATGGTCAAGGAGTGGACCGACATGGCAGCCACACGCACCAAACGAATCGGGTCGCGCGGATCCGGACGCCACGGCGCCCGGCACGCCGAAGCCTCGGGTTTGCCCACGCGCTTCGACGACCGCGACATGGAAGTCAACTGGATCGAGTACAAGGAGACTCCCTCCAAGGAGCTCCGGAACTTCTTCATGGAGAAGTACCTCCACCTCGTCCGCTACAACGCCGAGCGCATCTACGCCCGCCTCCCCGACGAGGTGGACCTCGAGGACCTCATGTCCGCCGGCCTCTTCGGCCTCATGGACGCGATCGACGGCTTCGACCTCGAGAAGAAGGTCAAGTTCGAGACGTACTGCGCCCCGCGCATCCGCGGCGCCATCCTCGACGAGCTCCGCTCCATGGACTGGGTCCCGCGTCTGGTCCGCCACCGCACCAGCAAGGTCGAGGGTGCCCGCCAGAAGCTCGAGATGGCCTCGGGCGAGAGGGCCAGCGACGAGGACGTCGCCAAGGCACTCAACATCGACTCGGAGGAGTTCGTCAAGTACAAGCGCGACTCGTCCGCGGTGCAGGTCACCAGCATCACGCGCAAGTGCTTCCCGTCCGACGGCTCGCGTGAGCTGCGCGAGATCGACGTCATCAAGGACGACAACCAGACCAACCCGGTCATCGACGCCCAGCGCCGCGACCTCAAAGACCTGATGACCAAGGGCCTGAGCCGCGCCGAACGCCTCATCGTCATCCTCTACTACTACGAGGGCATGACGATGAAGGAGATCGGGGCCACGCTCGACCTCTCCGAGTCTCGCGTGTCCCAGATGCACAGCTCCATCCTGGCCCGCCTCAAGGCCCAGATGCAGCACCGCATGCGCGAGCTCGAGCCGGTCAAGTAACCCGCGGGTTCTCACAGAATTTCAGCCAGGGCCCACTCCGCCCACCGGCCCCCGCTGTCGTACGACGGCGGGGGCTATCTTTTACGAGTGAACCGAGCGGTCAACAACCCCTGCAACCGCCAGAAGGCCGCCATCGCCCTCGGCTCCAACGTGGACTCAACGCAGGGCGACCGGGCCAGCCACTTGGCCTTCGCCCGCGACCGCATCGCCCACCTCCCGGGCACCACCCTCCTCGCCGCCTCACGCGACTACGAGACCGCACCGGTCGGCCACACGCCCGGGCAGGATCCCGGAGGCCCGTACCTCAACGCGGCCGTGACCATCGAGACCTCCCTCCCCCCGCGTGCCCTGCTCGATCATCTGCTCGAGATCGAGCGCGACCGCGGGCGCGACCGCGAGCGCGAGCAGCGGTGGGGGCCCCGCACGCTCGACCTCGACCTGATCTTGTACGCCGACCTCGTCATCGACGAGCCAGGCCTCCAGATCCCGCACCCAAGGCTTGGCGAGCGTCTGTTCGTGCTCGAGCCGCTGGCCGAGATCGCGGGGGAGTGGGTCGTCCCGGGGCGTGACGCGAGCGTGAGCGACGTCTTTCGAGCCCTCGGGCCGGCCCGCCCCTGATCCTGTCGCCTCGCACGGTGTGCCCGAGGTTGTGCGGAGCAGCATGTAATAGTTCCGGCACCGGGCAGATCTTCGGCGGAAAACCCAATCAAGATCCTACCCCATTGGAATGGTGCCCTGACTCGCCCTGAAATGCTGTTCTCAGGCCTGAATCGGAGCCGGTGCGTGCATTGACACGGCCTCTCGACTGTGGCCCGGGTCATTTTTTGAAACAGTTTCAGTGTTCCCTCTTGTGCTAGAACGCTCAGGCTCGTAATGTGTTAGGCGATTGAGGGAATGAACGGCCCGGATCCCTGTGTGTCACTGTGATCAGGCCGTTGAAACGCTTACCGGTGCTCAAACGCCTCGCCGATCGTGACCCAACGGCGAGTGCGGCAAGAACACCGGAGACAGAGGGAAAAGAGATGAAAAACGTATTGGTTGGTCTTGTCGCGGTGGGAGCCTTCGGTCTTTCGGCTTCCGCCCAGAACATCCTCCTGAACGCCGGTTTCGAGTCCGGGAGCGGCACCGACGCCGACAACTGGGCCGAACTCTCGGGGCCCTCCGGCTCCACCACGCGTGACGGCTCCATGCCCGACACGGGCAACTTCGCGGCGCTCATGCAGTTCGATCACATCAACAACCCCGCCGCGGGCGCGGCCTACTTCATCGAGCAGGTCCAGGGCGTCGGCAGCATCGACAACGCCGTCAACTACGACCTGTCCTTCCGGGCCAAGGTCGCCTCGACCAACTTCACCGGGATGGACACCTTCGTCCAGATCCTCTGGCTCGACCAGGACGCCAGCGACGGCGGCGGGGTCAAGGGCTCGATGCTGACCTCGCTGATCGGCCTCGGCATCAACGACTCCTACCAGACCTTCACCTTCAACGACATGGACGTCGCCGACGGCGCCGACTCCTTCCTCATCCGTTTCCAGATCTCGTCCGGAGCGGTCAGCAACATCGCCAACGGCCTCTACGTTGACAACGCCTCGCTCTCGCAGGTCCCGTCGCCCGCCTCCGCGGCCCTCCTCGGGCTCGGGGGGCTCGTCGCGTCCCGTCGCCGACGCTGAGCGACACCCCGCACTCGGTTCTCAATGAAAAAGGGATCGGCAGATTGCCGATCCCTTTTCTGTGCGCGGTCTGATCGCGGGCGGTGAGCCCCGGCGGCGTTACCCCGCCTCGGCCCGCGGGTGGGCGTCGTCGTAGCTGTCCTGCACACGCTTGGCGCTCAGGTGCGTGTACACCTGAGTCGTGCTCAGGCTCTGGTGGCCCAGCAGCTCCTGCACGCTCCGCAGGTCCGCCCCGTTGTCGAGCAGGTGCGTCGCGAAGGAGTGACGCAGGGTGTGCGGGCTGATGCTCGGGTCCAGCCCGATCTCACGCAGGTACTTGTCCAGCTTGCGACGGACCGAGCGGCTGGAGAGACGCTTGCCGTGCTTGTTCAGGAACAGCGGCAGCTTCTGGCCTTCGGTCCGGTTCTCGAAGCTCCCGCTGAAGCGCGGGTCCTGCTTCACCATCTCGATGTAGCTGCGGATGGCGGTCAGGGCGTGGCTGCCCAGCGGCACCAGGCGCTCCTTCTTGCCCTTGCCCCGGACGTGCATCGCCTCGCCCTCGAGGTCCAGATCGGAGAGGTTCAGGCCGACCAGCTCCGACACGCGGATGCCGGTCGAGTACAGCGTCTCGAGCATCGCCCGGTCGCGACGACCCAGCAGGTCGTGCTCGCTCGGGGCGCTGAGAAGCTGCTCCACCTGCTCGATCGTGATCGCCTTGGGCAGGCGCTTGGTCTGGCGGGGGGTGCGGATGAGGGTCATGGGGTTCGAGTCCACCAGCCCCACGCGGTGCGCCCACTTGTAGAAGCTGCGCAGCGTCGCGATCTTGCGGGCCATGGTGGCGGGCGAGTACTGGTGCTCGCTCAGGTGGCTCAGGAAGCCTCGGATCATGTCCGCGTCGGCCGAGCAGATCTTCTCGGTGATGGAGGGCTGGGCGATCTGGCCGGCGACCTCGCCGGGCTGCTCGCGACGCCGGAGCGCGTCGGTCTCGACCGAGTCGCTGATCTCCAGGCCGAACTCATCGCACAGGTACTCGATGAACTGGCGCAGGTCTGCGCCGTAGCACCGGGCCGTGTACGGGCTGAAGTGTCGCTCGTCGGTGAGATACCCCGCAAAGCGCTCGGTGATCGGAAGACTCGCCATGACATCGCCTCCTAGGCCCCGGGGTTCAACCCGGATCGGTGAACAGAATCCACGCCCCGACCGGGAGTACCGGCCGACACGGGTGCAAACACGCTTCCCCCGCCCACACCGCAACGCGACGCCCGCCCGGCGCACAGATTCCCCTCGCGGGGCACTCCGTGTTGTCGCTGGGTCTCGGTCACAGGCGGCCTTTCACTCGGCCGCCGACCGTCAGTCGGGCGAGCCGTTCGCTTGTCGTCCAGACTCCCTCGCCAGCCGGAGCCACTCCTCGGTCAGGAGACGCCCCATCAGCTCGTGAGCCGCAAACTCCGTGTACAGATCCATGCTCGCCAGATACACCCGCCACCCCAACGCCGATTGTGTTTCGCTTCTCCCCGTGGCGTACTCCCGCACCAGGACCTGGATCCCGTGCGAGCGAGCGTCCAGGTGCTCGCTCACCACCACCGGCGACCGGTCCCCCCCGATGTCGATCGTTTCGTCCGTCGTGGACCGGGACAGCGCCCGCGGGTCCACCCCGTTGGCAACAGGCTCGTCTGCAGGAAACAGCGCCAGGCTCACACCCAGCGACGGCGGGTCGTAGGGGTCCCAGGCGGTGATCGTCCCGACCAGCACGCCCTCGGCACCGAGCGACCGGGCCAGCTCCCTCGCCTCGCCGGCGTTGGACACCCGCTCCATCCCAAGGGCCCGCATCGCCTCGATCGTCCGGTTGACGGGCAGGCAGCGGACCCCGCGGATTTCCTCGGCCGCGTTCACCAGCGCGTCGCTGACCGCCAGCGGATCAACCGCGGTGGTCCCGCTCTCGTTGGCCAGCGGCACGACCGCCCAGAGCACCTCGCCGTAGCGTGTGTCGTACGGCGCCGTGTGCATCCCCGGCGCGGTCAGCCTGGGCTCGGTGCTGGAGCACCCGACCGCCAAAGCAGCGATCGCGAGCGCCAACAGGCCTTTTCGCATGGTCTGTACACTTGTCATGGCGTCCTGCCTTACTCGGGGGGCCTCCTTGCCCGCCCTGACTGCCGGGCACACCCCGGCTCTCAAACATCGGCCGAGCCCGCCGGCTCGCCCGATCTATTTCCGTCCCATTTCGGACGGCGCAATCCTGACTCAGCGGTCATCACCGACCCCGGGGGTGTCGGTCTCGACCGTCGCGTACGGGCTCTCCAGGGCCCCCATCCGCTGCACGTTCGCGGTCCGGACGCTCTGGCCCACCTCGATCGCCCAGATGTTCTCGGCGCCGGAGCGGTCCGAGACGAAGAAGACGTGGTCGTTGGCACCCCAGGTGGGCATCAGGTCGGTCGTGGACCCGCCCACGAACTGGACCGCACCGCGTCCGTCGGCACCGATCATCCAGATGGACGAGCCGGTCTGGCCCTCACGCTCCACGGCCGCGTACAGCAGGAACTCCCCGTCGGGCGACCAGCTCGGGTTGATCAGGGCCCGCTCGGGGCTGGAGACCACCTCGGTCTCCCGCCCGGCCGAGCCGGAGCGGAAGGAGTAGTCCACGGTCCAGAGCGAGAAGGAGCGGTCGCCCCGCTCGCGAGAACGCTGGAAGGCGATCCGGTCGGTCCCGTCCTGGCCGGTCCCGCTGACGGGGCACCACTCGGGGAACAGCCCGTACCCGATGAATTGCAGGCCCGCCGGGCTGGCAACATCCATCACCCAGATCTCCCAGCGACCGCTGACCTCGCCGAAGCGGCTGAACGCGAGACGCGTCCCGTCCGGGCTCCAGGTGGGGTGCAGGTCGTGGGTGGATTCGCTGGTCAGGCGGACCGGGTTGCCGCCCGAGGTGGGCATGACGAACAGGTCCCAGGTGCCCTCGCGGTCGCTGCAGAAGGCGACGTACTCGCCGTCCGGGCTCACCGCGGGCATCACGTCCTGGGCGGGGTGGTCGGTCAGGCGCGTCACCGTGCGGCTGTAGGCGTCCTTGATGTACAGGTCGGCCTTCACGCGATGCTGGGTCGAGGCGAAGACCACCTTCGAGCCGTCGCGGGTGACGTCCGGGTCGAAGTCGGCCCCGACATCGGAGAAGCTCACGCGGCGCACGTTGGAGGTGTTCACGCCCTCGTCGCCGTAGCGCTCGGTCGTGCCCTCGACCTCGCCGAACATGGTGAGGCCAAGGTTGCCCGGGTTGCGGACGGTCCGCTCGGGGCGGACGAAGTTCGAGTTGTTGCCGTTGGCGGCGTGGAAGTCGATGAAGGTGCCCGCGGGATTGCTCGCGGCGGCGCCGGAGTGCTGAGTGGTCGTGGTGGTGGTGGTGGGGGGGGTGATGCTCGCCTGGGCGTTGCTCTGCAGGGTGCCCTCGGTCTCCCAGGCCTCGCAGTTGGCGTTCAGGTAGGCGTTGGGGCGGTCGCCGAAGGCGCCGTGGCTGTTGCCCGCGCGTTCGATGGCGTCCTGCACCCGGTTCGAATCCTGCCCAAGGGCCGGGGTTGTGCCCATCGCCAGGCCGGCACCGGCCAGCAGGGCACCCACGCGACTCATTCCACTGCGCTTGATCATGAGAAATCTCCCGGAACCGGATTCGCACCACGCACCGGCGACAACCGCCCGATGCCAGGCCGCCCGGCTCCACCGGCACAACCACACGAGTTCTCGACAAGCACCCCGACCGCTCCCTCCGAGAGCGATCCGTCCGCGGGAGATCTCCCACGCAGGCCCTTATCGGACGACTCCGAACCCCGTCTTGAGCTCGAACCCGACCCCGTGCATGTCGGCGTTTCCCCCCGCCCGCATAAGTCCGGATATGGATCCCGCCCGCAAAAAAACACCCTCAGCCCGCCCGATCGGCACATCGGGCGCGGGCAGGCAGAAGCAAGAGGCGTGAACAGAACGTGCGGTCGGGAATCGCGCACGCCAAAGTGTTCAGCGGGGCACGGGGGAAGTGGGAAAAGTGGGGGGGGGTCCGAGCGAGGCCACCACGCGCTCGCCCGGACCGTCCCTGTTCCCGTTATCCGCGTCGGCGTCCCCACATGATCGCGGGGGCGTCGTTCGGTCGGCGCCAGCGGGCCATCGGGCCGCGTGGCTCCTGGGCGCTGAGCAGGTGTCGCAGGTACATCCCGAGCTCGCGAGCGTCGAACTGCTCGAGGAAGGTGCTCGAGGCCGAGGGGTTCAGGGCCAGGATCTGATCGAGCACCTGCTCGCGGCTGAGGGCCTCGAACCCGGGGTCGGCCCCGTCCTCGATCGGCGATTCGCCGAACGATCGTGTGTGCGTGTCCGCTGCCCCGCGCCCTCGCCCGGTGCGTTCGGTGCGGACCGACGACCAGAGCGTTTTGCCTTCCTCTGTCATGCGAGACCTCCTCGGCGTCCTTGCCGAGCCAACCCCATCGGCCCGCCGGCCCGCGACGCGCAAGGGTGTAATCAAACCGGACCTCACTTCGCGCGGGACCTACCCTCCGGCATGACGCTTCTTGCGCTCTCCCACACCTCCATCACCGACCCGTCGGACCCGGAGTCGCGGATCCGTGCGCACGTGCACCCGCACAACATCCTCGACGACGCCGAGCCGCTGCCCGAACTGGGTCGCGACACCCTGTGCGTTTCGGGCCATCTGGCCACCCCCCACGACGACGGGACCGTCCCGCCCAGCCCCGCGACCTGGTCGGCCCCGGGCTGGAACGCGTTCGAGGCGGCCAGCGCCGAACTGAACGCCCGGGCGGATCGCAGCGGGACGACGCTGATCCTGCGACCCAACGCACGGCACGTGCTCGCCGACCCGCAGTCCACCCTCGCCTGGCTGAAGCGGACCGAGCCCACGCACACGCGCGTCCTGCTGGACCCGAGCGGGTGGCTGACGCCCTCGATGCTGCCCGACGCCCCGGACCACCTCGCACGGACCTTCGGGGCCTTCGCCGGCCACCCGGCGGTCTGGGGCGTCCTGCTCACGGCCCTGATCGAGGCCCCCTCGGGCGAGCTGGCGCCCGCCCCGCTGCACACGCCCGACGCGGACGCCGCCCTGGGTGCCGGGGTCCTGCTGGAGGCGTTCGCACCCTTCCCGCGTGACGGGCTCCCCGTCGTGCTGCTCGATCAGGACCTCGACCTCCAGCGGGGCGTGCTGGAGCGTGCGGGGGCGGCGGAGCACTGCTAGCATCGCACGCGAAAGGACCTCCATGACCACGCCGACCCTCGATCATCCCGTCTTCAAGGCCATCAAGAGCGCCTTCCCCAACGCGACGCTCCGCGGCACCGAGTTCCGCGGGCAGTCCACCCTCGTCGTGGAGCCCGCCGACCTGCACGCGATCATGCAGGCCCTGCGCGACCAGCACGGCTTCGCCTTCCTCTCGGATGTCATCGGCATCGACTACCTCAACTACCCGACCGAGACGCTCGGTCGCTTCGCGGTGGTCTACAACCTGTGCAACTACAAGACCGACGATCGCTTCTTCGTAAAGACCTTCCTCGACCCCTCCATCCCGACCGACGGCATCGAGGTGGACCCGGCGCTGGTGCTCGATTCGGTGACCGACCTCTGGCCCGGGGCCGAGTGGACCGAGCGCGAGGTGTACGACATGTTCGGCATCCGCTTCACCGGTCACCCGGACCTGCGGCGCATCCTCACGTGGGAAGAGTTCCCCGCCCACCCGCTCCGCAAGGACTACCCCCTGCGCGGACGCGGCGAACGCGAGTCCTACCGCATCGTGGACCGCACGTCCTCGTAAACGAGGCTCGTCTTGGTACCGCTTCACACCGCCAGCCCTCGGCGCAAGCCGAGGGAGCCGGTATCGATCGCGCGTCCAGTGATGCCCGGGCCAGTCGAGAGCGACTCACTGGCTCCGCTCGCTGACGGACAGTCACTTCCGAGATCGTTCCACATCCGACCCTCAAGCCGGAAGCAACGATGCTCGGCTCCCTCGGCTTGCGCCGAGGGATTGCACTGGATGCCGTCCACCGTCCGATGTGTCGCAAACTAGCCCCGAGCGCAAGCGAGGGGTCTCTTCGCGTAGCCCCGGACCGCTCGCTTAAGGCCCGACCGGCGTCACGACCGCCCCGGGGCGCTCCACGCTGATCACGTCGTTCTCGAGATCCCACCGGATCGCACGGCTGGTGAGGGGTGTCCCACGCGTGGCATCGAACAGCGTCACCATGTTGCCCTCCGCCGCGGTGCCGATCACGACCCCGTTCGCGGCGTCGTACAGCAGCCGGTCCGCGATCAGCTCGCGCTCGCTGGAGCCGAAGTAGACCGCGCCGCTCGCCTCGCCCCGGACCAGCTCAAGCTCGTCGGTTTCGCCGGTGTTCTCGAGGACCACCGCGGTCAGGCGTTCGGAGTGCAACTGATAGGTCTCGCCGCTGAGCAGGTTCTTGTGAGTGACCCGGACGGAGCGGGTCATATCCGCAACGCCGTCCCCGCGGCTCAGGGACATGCCGCCGCGCCACTCGAAGCGTGTGAGCCCGGGCCCGCCGCTCGCCAGCTCACTCATGAGGGCGCGGTCGCGCTCGGCCTCGGTCGCGGGCTCGTCCTCGGAGCGTTCGCGCCGGTCGAGCAGCAGCAGCTTGCCCGCGCCGGGCACGGTCAGCACGCCCTCGCCCTCGCCGGCCCGGGTGTCCAGCTCGATCCGCATCCCCTCGAGGAAGAGCATCCGCTCGACGACCTCCATCCGCTCGGTCGCGAACACGCGAGACTCGACGCTCGCGGGGAGCGGGTTCCCGTCCCCGTCGGCGCTGCCGTAGGCCACGGCGGACCACAGCTCACGCTCCTCGCCGCCGACGCTGTCGCCGCCCTCGCGGAACGGGCTCAGTGTCAGCACGATGCGTTCGGACTTCACCAGATCCCGTTCCAGGGCCTCGGCCCGCGACTCGACCACGACGCCACCGACGCACTCGATCTGGCCGGTGTAGTCGTCGAAGGTCATCGTGTCGATCCACGAGGCGGTGACGCGTCCGCCGCCCTCGTCCTCGGGCAGCGTCTGCTCGAAGGAGCCGGCCCCGATCACGCGTGCCCGACGGTTGCGGGCGTCCACCCGCAGGTCCGAGCCCGTGATGGTGGCGCCGCGTGACTCGATCACGCTCCCGGCCCCGCGCAGCTCGACCGACTCGCTCAGCGCGTCGGCGGCCAGCGAGGCGGTCCGGACCGACAGCCCGTCGGCGTCGGTGAAGGTCACGTCCTCCTCGGCCTCGACGCTCTCCAGGCGAAGCTCGCCCTCCAGCGTGCGCCCCAGCGTCGCGTACAGATCGCCCGACGTCAGCGTGCCCGACGCGTTCTCGGCCCGGGCCGAGCCGAAGACCTCGACCCGCTGCGGGTCCAGGTCGTGCCCGGTGGTGCCGGCGCCGAACAGCACGGTCAGCACGTCGCCCTGCAGCGAACCGCCCTCGCGGTCGGAAGCCCGCCCCGCCTCGACCTCGACGCTCGCCATGCGGCTGCGACCGTTGTCGCCCTCGACGAACCCGGCCACGAGGCGTTCGCCCTCGAGGCGGGCGCTGCCGTTGGTGCCCTCGACCGCGCCGAGCAGGGTCGCCGAGTCAAGCCGGCTGGTGATCGCCTCGCCCTCGCGTGCGAAGGCGAAGTCGGCCTGCTCGCTCCAGCGGAGCGTGGTGCGACGGGACTCGTCTGTCTCTTCGCCCAGTGCCCGCAGCACACCCGGGCCGCGCACGTGCACCAGCCCGGTGCCCATGGAAGCCACCACGCGGCTGCCCTCGAGCTCGCCGGCGTCCTCGTAGGACACCCGCACGTTGCCGCCGGGCCCGCTCATGACGAGCTCGCCGGTGGTGAAGCCGTAGTCCAATCCGACCGCGCGGGCCGAGGCCCCGCCCCCGTTGGCCGCGTCCTCGAAGGAGACGAACCCGGTCCGCTCCGCCGTGAGGCTGAGCGCCACCTCTTCCTGCGCCAGCACATCGGGACGCTCGTCCCCGAGCGGCTGCAGGCGCATGGGGCCTGTCCAGCGCATCACGACCGCGCCGTCCGCGTCCACCTCGGTGGTGACCGCGGGCGCGTCCGCACTGGCGACGACCGGCGCGGCTTCATCGGCGGTGGCGGTCGATTCGTTCGAGGCGGCGACCTCCGCTGTATCAGACTGTGCGCTCGTGGCCCGCAGCGGCAGGATCGCGCCCTCCGTCAGCGCGTTGTCCAGCATGCGAACCCAGACGTCCAGCCGGTCGCCACGCAGCGACTGCGTGTCACGCCGGACGTCCACCCCGTCCAGGAAGGTCAGGTGGTAGAAGGTCTCAATCGGGGCGGGTGCGGGCTCGGCCGGCGTGTTGGTCGCGGGCATCGGCGTGTTCACGCCCGGGGTGTCCGCGGCCACGCGTGTCTCGCCCGCGTTGGACGGTGCATCGGCGGCCTCCACGGTCTCCGACTCGACCGGCGTGAACCGGACGTACTCGCCCTCGCGGACCTCGAGCAGTTCGAGGCGCTGCTGCACCTCGTTGAAGATCGCGGTGAGGTTGGTCCCCGCCATCTCCACGCTGGGCGTCAGGAGCGTGAAGCCGCCGCTGGACGAGATGCGTGAGCGACGGAAGTCGAATCGCAGAGCCTCGTCGAACGTCGCGGTGCCCTGGGGGTCCGCGGCGTCGGGTCCCTCGATCTCGGGCGGCTCGCCGGTTTCGGTGGTGCCGTAGACCCGCAGCACGACGTTCCCCTCCAGCAGCCCGCTCTCGGGGGCGGAGTTCCGGTCGGGCATGTAGAAGCGTCCCTGGTCAGCGTCAACCCGCCCGAAGGTGCCGTCCTCGAAGTAGATCCAGGCACGCGGCGACTGCACCGAGCGCTCGTTCTCGTCGATCGGCTCGACCTCGTCCGCCTCGATCACCGCGACGAGCTTGTTCGGATCGTCCTTGGCGGTGACCTCGACGTACATCTTGTCGGCCTGGCCGTCGATGGTCGCGATGGGCCCGGTGACCTGGGCCGGGGGCAGCACCTCGACGGGCTGCCCGGGCTGCTGCGCGTTCGCTCCGTCGGTCTGCCCGTTGGCGCTGGTCGGCGCGGGTCGGTTCCAGACCGACCACCAGATGACCCCTAGGAAGACGAGGCCGACGACCACCGACGCGATCAGCCCCCCCCAGCGTCCGGCGAAACCGGGGCGTGCGGGCCCCCGCCCTGCCGCTGCGCAGTATCCGTCTCGGCGCCTGCTGGCGCCACGCCTCCGTGCCCGGTTCTGGTGTTCCATCACGACGGATCGTACCGCGCCAGCAGGCCCCGCACCGTCTCGCCCCCGTCTCGGGCCACAAGAAGGTGCATCACCGCGTCCCGGACCGCTCCATGGCCCCCTGGGCGCTCGGTCACGTAGGCCGCGGCGGCCCGGACCTCGGGCTCCGCGTCGGCGGTGGCGATCGGGTAGCCGACCACCCGCATGGCTCTCAGGTCGGGCCAGTCGTCCCCCACGAAGGCCATCCGGTGGCGTTCCACGCGTGTGCGCCGGAAGACGCGGGTGACCGCCTCGGCCTTGTCCTTGGACCCCTCGATCACGATCTCGATGCCGAGTTCCTTGGCCCGGCGCTGTACCGCCTCCCCGCCCCGCCCGGTCACGATCGCGATCTGACCCCCCGCCTGGCGCCACAGGCTCAGCCCGAAGCCGTCCTTGGTGTTGAAGGCCTTGAGCTCCTGCCCGCGGTCACCATAGATGATGGAGCCATCGCTGAGCACACCGTCCACGTCCAGCAGGAGCAGCTCGACTTGTCCGGGGTCCGCGTGGGTCATCGGTCGTAGCGCCCTCCATGCCCGTCTGAGCGGGTATCGGCCAAACGGGGGAATCCGCTCCCCTGAGTGGGGCTCTTGCCACGCCACGCCGGGGGAGGCACGGTAGACTCCTCGCGTGACCCAGACCTATCGCGTACAGCTCGATTCGTTCGAAGGCCCGATGGACCTGCTCCTCTATCTCATCCGCAAGGCGGAGGTGGACATCGAGGACATCCCGATCGCGGACGTCACCGAGCAGTACCTCGACTACGTCGAGCACATCGACCGGATCGACATCGAGTTGGCCGGGGAATTCCTGGTGATGGCGGCGACGCTGATGGAGATCAAGAGCCGCATGATCCGCCCGCCCGAGGAGGGCGAGGGCGAGGCCGATCGCTCCGAGCGGGCCGACGACGCGCCCGGCGAGGACCCGCGGGCCGAGCTGGTGCGTCAGCTGCTCGAGTACAAGAAGCACCGCGACGCCGCGGACGCCCTGGACCAGCGCCGGCTGGACTGGGCCCGTCGCTTCCCCGCGGCCCCGGCCTCGACGGACCGCGACGCCGTGGAGCAGGCCGCCGACGAGCTGGCCGAGCAGGCCAACGCCCTGGAACTCGACGAGCTGGACCTGCTGCAGCTGATGGAGGCGTACAAGTCGATCGTCTCGAGCGTGAACTTCGAGCGTCTGGGCGACCACGAGATCCTGTCGGACGACACGCCGATCGAGCTGCACGCCGAGGACATCGTGGAGCGGCTGACATCACGCGCGAACGCGGCCCGTGAGGCAGGCACCAGCGCGGGGGGACGAGTGGGGGGGGCATTGCCGCTCGAGGAGTTGCTCGAGGGTCGGACGCGTCCGCACATGGTGGGGCTGTTCCTGGCGCTGCTCACGCTGGTGCGGGATCAGCGGGTGAAGGTCGCGACGGTGGACGGGCGGGTGGCGATCGATCTGCGTGAGGCAGATCAGGAGTCGGGGTCGTCTGTCGAGTGAACAGACTCCGCCGATTCGATCTCATCCAGCCCTCGGCGCAAGCCGAGGGACCCGGGAACCGAAGCGAACCCGAGTGCCGTGGGGCTGATCTTCAATATCAGTCGGACAAGTTTTCGCTTGAAACTCGCGACGAATGAGTTCACTGCCTGACCAACGAACGAGTCCGGACGATGCCCGGGTCCCTCCGCTTGCGCGGAGGGCTGGTTCGATCTGCGAATCCGCACACCAACCAGCCCTCGGCACAAGCCGAGGGACCCGGGAACCGAAGCGAACCCGAGTAAAATGGGGCTGTATATCAAAGACTCTTGGCCAAGTTTTTGCTTGAAACTCGCGATGGATGAATTCTCTGCCTGGCCACCGAATGAGCCCGAACGGTGCCCGGGTCCCTCCGCTTGCGCGGAGGGCTGGTTGTCTCGGGCGGCATGAGAATGCCCTCGCGTGCGGCAATCAGCCCATCTTCGACACAAACCCCTCAAACCGGTCCATCCCCGCGTTGATCTGCTCCTCGCTGCACGCGAAGCTGATCCGCACGTGGTTGCCGCCGCAGCCGCCGAAGTCCTCGCCCGGCACGAACGCGACGTGGGCCTCCTCGAGCAGGGCCTCGCTCAGGTCCAACGCGCAGGTGATGGGCTTGCCGCCCGGGCTGGTCTTGCCGAACAGCCCGGACACATCGGGGAAGACGTAGAACGCCCCGGTCGGTGTCGGCGTCATCACGCCCGGGATCGCGTCCAGCCGCTGCTTCACCAGCGTCGCACGCTCGGCGAACTTCTCGACCATCTTCGAGACGTCGCCCGCGCCGTCCTTGAGCGCCGCTCGGGTCGCGGCGTAGTTGAAACTCGTGATGTTTGTCGTCATCTGACCCTGCAGCTTGCCCATCGACTTGATCAGTTCAACCCCGAACGCGCCCGGCATCGCGCCGTACCCGACCCGCCACCCCGTCATCGCGTACGCCTTGCTCATGCCGTTGAGCGTGAAGGTCCGCTCGGCGATCTCGGGCACGCTCCCGATCGAGAAGTGGGGGATGCCGCCGTACACGATCTTTTCGTAGATCTCGTCGGTCAGCACCACCAGCCCCGGGCAGACGCTCGCGCTCTTCTCGGCCACCACCGAAGCGATCGCGCGCAGCTCGTCCTCGGAGTACATCGTCCCGCACGGGTTGCTCGGCGAGTTGAGCACCAGCACGCGCGACCGCTCCGTGATCGCCTCGGCCAACTGATCGGCACTGATCTTGAAGTCCGTCTCAGGCCCCGCGGGAATCTCAACCACACGCCCGCCCGCCAGCTCCGCGATCGGGCGGTAGCTCACCCACGCCGGCACGGGCAGCAGCACCTCGGCGGGCTCCTCACCGGGTCGGGGCGGGTCGATCAGGGCGTGCATCACCTCGAACAGCACGTGCTTGCCCCCGCACCCGATCGCGACGTGGTTCCCGGTCAGCCCGGGGATGCCGTTCTCCTCGGTCAGCTTCCGGGCGATGGCCTCGCGGGTCGGGGCGTCGCCCAGCGTGGGCTTGTACTTGGTCTCGCCGGCCTTCATCGCGTCGATCGCGGCCTGCTTGATGAAGGCCGGCGTGTCGAAGTCCGGCTCCCCGGCCGCGAACCCCAAGACGTCGATCCCGGAGGCCTTCATCTCCTTGGCCCGGTTGGTGAACCCGACGGTCACGGAGGGCTTGAGCCCGGCAACGCGGCGAGACAGTTCGAGGCCATGGGCGATAGTGGGGGTCTTCATGCGCGAATCCTACAAACACTCGCCACGGCCCACCCCCCAAAAACGCGATTTCCGACCCTCCAGGGGTGAAAAATCACGCACACGGACCGGCCCAACCCTTCGACCGGGTCCGGGCGGGTGGCCTATCATCCTCTCCACAGCCCACCGACGGCACAGCGGTGGGGGGACGCCCCCTCACCCGTGCACGTGACACCAGGAGACAGCGCATGCCGCTCGCCCCCGATCGTAAAGCCGAAATCATCAAGGACTTCCAGCGCGACGAGAACGACACCGGCTCCCCGGAGGTCCAGATCGCCGTGCTCACCTCACGCATCGCCCAGGTCGCGGCTCACCTCCGCGAGAACAAAGGCGACAAGCACAACCGGCGCGGCCTCGTCCAGATGGTCGGCCGACGCAACCATCTGCTCCGCTACCTTCAGAGGACCGACCGAGACCGCTACCTCGACACCATCAAGCGCCTCGGCCTCCGCAAGTAACACTCGAACCCGTACGCCCACACGCGTGCGGGTTTTTTCGTTTTCCATGCCGGGCACGCATCTCCGGCAGTGGGCGACTGGCAGTCACAAGCCCTGCCCGACGCCTTCTGCCTGAAGAGCACCCGGCTCCGCACCAGCGAGCACGCCACCGATCCGTGACACAACGTCCGGACGGCACACGCGCCTCGCCCCAAGGCAGAAAGGCCTTCACACCATGTCAGACTCCAAGAAGATCGTCGTCGAGCGCGAGATCGCCGGGCGCACCATGCGCATCGAGACCGGTCAGGTCGCCAAGCTCGCCGCCTCCGCCGTCCTCGTCACCTACGGCGAGTCCACCGTCATGGCCACCGTCGTTCGCGCCAACCCGCGCCCGGGCCTCGACTTCTTCCCCATGCAGGTGGACTACCGCGAGAAGACCTCTGCCGCGGGCAAGTTCCCCGGCGGCTTCCGCAAGCGTGAGGGCGCTCCGAACGAGAAGGAAATCCTCACCATGCGGATGATCGATCGCCCGATCCGTCCGCTCTTCCCCGAGGGCTTCATCGACGAGGTCCAGATCCAGTGCTGGGTCATGAGCCACGACCAGGAGAACGACACCGACATCATCGCCGGGTGCGCCGCCTCCGCCGCGCTCTCCCTCACCGACTGCCCCTTCCAGGGCCCCATCGCCACCGTCCGCGTCGGACGCGTCTTCGACGAGGACGACAACGCGACCTACATCCTCAACCCCACCGTCTCCCAGATGGAGTTCTCCGACCTCGACCTGGTCCTCTCGGGCCACAAGGACGGCATGAACATGATCGAGGTCGGCGCCGCCGAGGTCCCCGACGAGGAGATCCTCGAGGCCATCAAGGTCGGCGAGGCCGGCATCAAGGAAGTCCTCGAGCTGATCGAGGAGCTCCGCACCAAGGTCGGCGCTCCCGAGCCCCGCCTCGGCGACAACATGGTCGTCATCCCCGACGAGGTCATGGCCAAGGTCACCGAGGTCTGCGAGAAGGACCTCACCGAGGCCCGCAAGATCAAGGGCAAGCACGAGCGCGGCGACCGCGTCGCCGAGCTCAAGAAGAACCTGCTCGACACCCACTTCGTCGTCAACGAGTCCGGCACCCCCGGCGAGTGGGAGGCCACCAAGGCCGCCCGCAAGCACGCCAACGAGGCCTTCCGCAAGCTCGAGAAGAAGATCACCCGGAGACTCATCGCCACCGAGCACACCCGCGCCGACGGGCGGGGCCTCGCCGAGATCCGACCCCTCGAGATGGAGGTCGGCGTCTTCGCCCGCCCCCACGGCTCGGCCCTCTTCCAGCGCGGCGAGACCCAGTCGCTCGTCTCCTGCACCCTCGGCACCGGACGCGACGAGCAGATCGTTGACGGCCTCACCCCCGAGTACTCCAAGAAGTTCTACCTCCACTACAACTTCCCCCCCTTCTGCGTCGGCGAGGCCGGCCGCATCATGGGCCCCGGGCGGCGTGAGATCGGCCACGGCGCCCTCGCCGAGCGGTCCCTCATGGGCATCCTCCCCTCACCCGAGGACTTCCCCTACACCATCCGCCTGATCTCCGACATCACCGAGTCCAACGGCTCGTCCTCCATGGCCTCCGTCACCGGCGGCTGCCTCGCCCTCATGGACGCCGGCGTCCCCATCACCAACACCTGCGCCGGCATCACCGTCGGGCGCTTCACCGACGACAACAACGAGAACGAGACATTCGTCACCGACATCATCGGCGAGGAGGACTTCTTCGGCGACATGGACTTCAAGATCTCCGGCACCCGCGACGGCATCACCGGCATCCAGCTCGACCTCAAGGCACGCGGCCTGGTCATGGACCAGATCGTCACCATCTTCGAGATGGCCAAGACCGGTCGCCTCGAGATCATCGAGCAGATGGAGCAGGTCATCGCCGAGCCCCGCGACAAGATCTCCCCCTACGCCCCCCGCATCATCACCCTCCGCATCAACCCCGAGAAGATCGGCAAGCTCATCGGGCCCGGCGGCAAGACCATCCGCGCCCTGCAGGAGAAGTACGGCGTCGGCATCGACGTGGACGACGACGGCACCGTCCTCGTCTCCAGCCCCGACGGCCCCTCCATCGAGCGCGCCGAGGCCGAGATCTCCGCCATCTGCGAGGATGTCAAGGTCGGCACCATCTACGAGGCCAAGGTCGTCAGCGTCAAGGACTTCGGCGCCTTCGTCGAGCTCGGCCCGGGCACCGACGCCATGTGCCACATTTCTGAGTTGGACGACGGCTACGTCGAGAAGGTCTCCGACGTGGTCAAGCTCGGCGACGTGGTGAAGGTCAAGGTCATCCTCGTGGACGACCAGGGACGCATCAAGGTCTCCCGCAAGCAGGCCATCCAGGACGAGAAGGCCGACTCCGAGGAGGCGGCCGAGCCCGCCAACGCCGAATAAACCCGCCCACGAAAGCGGGTTACGAGAGCCGTAACCCTTCCCAGACCCCCACAGCAACCCCCGCCCACGCGGGGGTTGTTGACGTACGCCCATAACTTGTTATCTTGGGTGCTTCGGAAACTACTTCCGGAGACGATCGCGGACGGAAAGCGATCGTGGCAACGACACACGGCGGCACCCGGTACGGGACCCCGCCAGAGGGAAGAGGAGATCGCTCGTGGATCGGCTTGTGTCTATCGCCGTTGCCACCAACGCGATCCCCTCCCCGGGCGCTCGTGGGGAGCACTGATGCCCGAGCAGAGCGATAGCCACATCACGGACACCCAGGGTGAAGTCAAATGGTTCGACCCCCGCAAGGGATTCGGGTTCGTCATCGGCCCGCAGAACCAGGACATCTTCGTGCACTTCTCGGTGATCGAGGGCGACGGCTTCCGCGTGCTGCGCGACGGCTCCATGGTGACCTACGACGCCGAGAAGTCCGACAAGGGCTGGAAGGCCACGCGCGTCGTGCGCCACGAGTCCGCCGAGGACGACGCCGAGGTCGTGGTCCCGCGCCGCACCTACTCGCGCACCCCCCGCCGGTAGTCGCGCCCGCCCGCACTCCCATCGCACCCCGCGGCCCCTATCCTGAGGCGTGACTCCCTCGCACTGGATCGCTGCAGTTGTGGGCGCCCTCATCGGGATCGTGCTGACCGCCCTGGTCGCACGCGTCGGCGTCACGCGCTCCATCCGCAGGCAGCACGTCGCGCAGCGTCGGGCCCAGGCCGCCGAGCGCCTCGCCGAGGTCGGCGCCATGACCGGCGGGCTGGCCCACGAGATCAAGAACCCGCTCTCCACCATTGGCATGAACGCCCAGCTGCTGGGCGAGGGGCTCGAAGACCTGCCGCGTGACCGGGCGCCCGACGAGCAGGACCGCTCACGCCTCATCCGTCGCGTGGACGCCCTGCGCCGCGAGACCGACCGCCTCCGGGGCATCCTGGAGGACTTCCTCGAGTACGCCGGCGAGCTGCACCTCGACCGCTCCGAGGCCGACCTCAACACCGCGGTGGAGGAGCTCGCCGATTTCTTCCAGCCCCAGGCGACCTCAGCCGGCGTCCGCCTGCGGACCGAGCTCGCGCCCGGGCCGATGCGGGCCAGCCTCGACGTGCCGCACCTCAAGCAGGCGGCCCTCAACCTCATGCTCAACGCGGTGCAGGCGATGGACACCGACACCAACGGCCGGGCCCGCGAGCTGATCCTGCGCACCTCACGCGCCGTCGATCTCGACGACCACCCCGTCGTCCGCCTGCACGTCATCGACACCGGCCCCGGCATCCCCGAGAACGCACGCCCGACCGTCTTCCAGCCCTACTTCACCACCAAGTCCGGCGGCACAGGCCTCGGCCTGCCCACCTCCAAACGCATCGCCGAGGCCCACCACGGACGCCTCGAGTTCCACTCCGATCCCGCCCACGGCACCGAGTTCACCATCACCATCCCCGTCTCCGACACACCCAACTAGCCCCGAGCGCCAGCGAGGGGTCTCCCGCCTCATCCGAGCCGTGGGCGTCCCTCCTGCCTTTTCCGAGCCGCGGGCGTCAGCACGCGCGCCCCCCGCCCAACGGCTCACACTCCCCCCAACACCCGCCCCACAATCCCCGCCGCCCGCTCCAACTCCTCCGCCGAGTTCAGGATGCCCGGGCACAGGCGGACGCACTCCCGGTCCGTGCCCCCGACCGGGCGTGCGTCCACGTTCACCCCGGCCGCTTTGAGTGACTGCGCCGCGCCGAAGCCGTCCACGACAGGCACCAGCACGTACGCCCCGCGCGGGTGGTGGTCCCAGGTGCGCACGCCCCGATCGTCGAGCAGTTCCGTCAGCAGCCGCTGGCGCTCCAGCGAATACGCCCGCAGGCGCTCCACACCGAGGGCGAGCGTGAGTTCCAGCCCGCTCCGTGCCTGGTAGTACGTCACGATGGGGGGCGTGCTCTCCAGCCAGCCGTCCCCGCCCGGGGCGGTCCGCACCGCGTCGCGTGCGTAGTCGAACATCCGCTCCTTGGCGAACCAGCCGGTGTCGATCGGTCGCACCGCGTCCGCCCCGGGCATCGGGTCGTGCTCGCCCCGCAGATGGCGCTCGTGGACCGCCAGCCAGCAGCACCCCGGCCCGCCGCGGGTGTACTTGTAGTTGCCCCCGATCCCGAAGTCGGCCCCGCTCGCGTCGAATCCGACGGGGACAACGCCCGCGGAGTGGTAGTGGTCCACCAGCACGAGCGTGCCGCGTGTCTGAGCTGCCCGAATCAACTCCGGCAGCCCTTCGAGCACCTGTCCGGTCGAGAAGTAGACCGCGCTGACCACCAGCAGGTCGAACGGTTCCGGGGTCGCCTGCACCGCCCGGATCAACTCATCCGGCACGTACAGCCCGTCCGGCCCGGGCTCCGTCCACGACACCTCCGCCCGCCCCCGGTCGTGGTACGTCTTCAGGATGAAGTCGATCGAGTCGAACTCGCCGCGTGTCGCCAGCACACGCGGCGTTCTCGCCGGCAGCCCGTTCAGCACCGCCCGCAACCCCTGCCCCGCCGCGGTCTTGGGCACGATCGCGTCCGGTCGGGCGCACCCGATCAGGTGTGCCATCCGGGCCCGGTACGCCTCACGCTCCGCCATCCAGCCGGATTCGTGCTCCCACGCCCCGTCGAGCTCGCGATACCACAGGTCCGCGAACTCCGCCAGGTCGTCGCCCAGCACGTCCAGCGGGCGCCCGAGCGAGTGGTTCGCCAGGTAGATCTCCGAATCCCGTTCCAGCACGCGCGAGAACAGTGTCCACACGTGCTCGCGCAGCCCGTCCTCGGTGAGCGGGGAGTCGCCCAATCGTGCGCACGCTTCGCGGATTGTGCGCACACTCGCCGGGATGTGCTGTGTCTGGCCGGTCGTCATGCCACCAGCCTAGCCGCGACGGGTGGGCGTGTGTGGGCTCAGTCGTTCCCGTGGTCGGCGGACATGGTCACGCGGATGTCGCCGTGGCTGGTCATGGCCCTGGAGTGCCCACCCTCGCCGATCCGGACGCTGGCCTCGTCGTTGCCCCCCACCCGGAGCGTCCGACCCGTGTCGGTGAGTCCCACGAACCTGGAGTCACCGAAGTCGGTGTCCATGTCCAGCGAGCCGGTGAGGGCCCGCCCGGCCAGCACGCTGACATCACCGAACTCGGTGATGGCGACAAAGGGGCCGGGGTTGTCGGGGGTGAGGAGCAGGTCGATATCGCCGTGGTCGGAGCGAGCCTCGATGGCGCCGGCGACGTGCTCGGCACGGATATCACCGAAATCGGTCTCGAGGGTGGCGGGACCGGCGATGTGGAAGACGTCGATGTCGCCGTGGTCGGTCAGCACGACGATGCTCGGGGCGTTCTGGGCGTTCACTTTGATGTCGCCGAAGTCGGACTCGGCGTGGATGGTGCCCGTGGCGCCGACGATATCGATGTCTCCGAAGTCGGTCAGCATGGTGACGCCCCCGATCTCGGGAAGTCGCAGCACGTACCCCACGCCCTCGCCCTTCTTGCTCAGGCGACCGCCCGGCCACTGCTCCACGACCGTGAAACCCGCGTCGGTCCAGTGCGTTTCGAACTGCACCATCGCCGGGCGTTCTTCCACCTGCGACATCGCGATCGCGAGCACGTAGGCCTGCTCGGGCACGGGGCCGTCGAGGTGCTTGAGCGCCCACTTCGGGGCGAGCTCATCGGGCGTGGCGAGGTCGAGGTCCCCGAAATTCGTGGTGAGCGTGACGTCCACCGCACCCGGCGGCGGGTCCAGCGGGACCAGGTGGGCGTGGTAATGGGTCGGGTTCCAGTGGGAGTGCCCGCACGCCCCCAGCAGGGCGACCGGGGCGGCGAGGAACGCGAGGGCGGCACGGGTGGTCGGGCGGGTCATGTCGTCTCTCCAGCAGCGAGGAGCGGTATCGCGAAGGGTGTCCTGAGTGTTCCGGAAGACACGGATGCCCGTTTCACCCCTACCCGCCGGAATGCCAGAAATTTCGCACCACCGGTGCCCCACACGCGTGCCGGCCGAACTCAACAAAGCCCAGAACCGGTCCCAAGCCCCTCCCACACAACCCCCCTTGCACACCCCACGAACGCTGTGCCAAAAGTGGGGGGGGGGTTAGAGGTGGGTGCGGACGGTCCAGAGTTCGGGGAAGAAGCGGTGGTCGATCATTTTGCGGAGGAAGCTGACGCCCGAGGAGCCGCCCGTGCCGGTCTTGTATCCGATGATCCGCTCGACCACCTTCATGTGTCGGAAGCGCCACAGCGAGAACTGCTCGCCCACGTCCACCAGTTTCTCGGCCATCTCGTAGGCCTCCCAGTGCTGGTCGGGGTTGGCGTAGATCTGGCGGAAGACCTCGACGATCCCATCGTGCGGGGTGTGTGCGTCGCGCACCGAACGCTCCAGCACCTCACGCGGCACGTCGAACCCCTTGCCCGCCAGGTGCTTGAGGAACACGTCGTACACACTCGGCTCGTCGAGCGCCCGGTTCAGTTCGGAGGTGGCGTGCTCGTCGTGTGCGTGCACGCGCAGCATCCGGTCGTCCTTGTTGCCCAGCAGGAATTCGACCACCCGGTACTGCACGCTCTGGAATCCCGAGCCCGAGCCCAGCACATCCCGGAACTGGGTGTACTCGCTCGGGGTGAGGGTCGCGAGGACGTCCCACTGGTGGATCAGCAGGGCCATCACGTGTTTGACCCGGGCGAGGATCTTGAAGCTGGTGGCGAGGTCCCCCGCTCGCACGGCCGCGTTCGCCGCCCGGATCTCGTGGATCATGAGTTTCAGCCACAGCTCGGTCGCCTGATGGATGACGATGAAGAGCATCTCGTCGTGGTGGACCGGGTTGGACAGGGGCCTCTGGGCGCTCAGCAGGTCCTCGAGCCCGAGGTAGCGCGAGTAGGTCATCTCCCCGCCCAGGTCGGTCTTGAGCGTGGATTCGAATTCACGCGGCCCGGGGGGTTGGTTCGGCGGGGAGGGGGACGAGCCAGAAGACGGCGGGGGGGAATCGGGCATGAGGCGAGTGTACGGCGGCGGGCAAACCGGGGGCCGGGGCCCTACCATGGCCATTGCCGGGCCGATACGGGCCCGCGGGAGGTCTCGGACTGATGCAGGTCGCGTTGAGCAGTGTGGCGTTTCCGGAATGGACCCTGGGCAAGGTGATCCGTGAGGCCGCTCGCGTCGGCTATCACGCCGTGGAACTCCGAACCTTCGGCACCGACTCCACGGGCCTCGCCTCGGGCGCGGCCCACGCGGGGGGCGTCGGGGCGATCGCCGGCGACCCGCTGCTGACATCCGCCGACAAGCTCAAGCGGTTGGCGCAGGACGCCGGCATCGAGATCCTCAGCCTCGCCTCGTCCATCGCGTACGACGAGCCGATCTTCCCGCCCGTCATCGGGCGTCTGCGGCTCGACCTCGAAGAGTCGGTTGCTCGCACCAAGGCGATCGTTGAGCACGCCACCAAGGCCGGGGTGCCCTTCGTCCGGGTCTTCGGGTACGAGGTGCAGCCGGGCGAGCCCATGAACCGGGCCCTGCGTCGCATTCTTGAGCGTCTGGACCTGGCCGCCCGCACCACGCGCCACACCGGCGTGCGTCTGCTGATGGAGTCGGGGGGCTCCTTCTCGACCGCGGCCCCGCTGAAGCGACTCATTTCTGAGGCGTCCACCCCCAACGTGGTCGCGGCGTACAACGTCGCGGGCGCCTGGCTGAGCGGCGAGAACCCGGTCGAGGGCATCAGCGAACTGGGCGAGCACCTTGAGGTTGTGAAGCTGTCCGACGTGCGCAACGGCGAGCCCCGGGCGCTGGGTGAGGGCGATGTCCCGGTCGCCGAGACCGTGCGGGCGCTGGCCGCTCGCGGCTTCTCGGGGGCGCTGGTCTACGAACTCCCGCGCCTGTGGACGCATCGCGACGTGGAGCCGACCCCGCTGGTCGAGACCGCGCTGCAGCGGATCCTGACCTGGTGGGGCGAGGGGCAGCCCGCCACCACGCGGGCCGCCGCGGCGGTGTGACCGCCTCCGACACCACCCGACAGATCCTCGACAGCGCGGTCTCGCGCCACGACTTCGCCCTGGCGGGGATTGCCTCGCTTGAGCCCTCCGACTACTCCGACGCGTTCCGCGACTGGCTCGCCCGCGGCAAGCACGGCGAGATGGGGTACCTGGCGAACAACCTCGACGTCAGACTCGACCCGGCGAACTTGCTGGAGGGGGCGAAGTCCGCGGTTGTGGTGGCCGACCTCTACGCGACGCGCGCGGACAACACCGATGAGCCTTTGGGGGCGGGCGAAGGCCGGATCGCCCGGTACGCACGCGGTCGGGATTACCACACCGTCATCAAAAAGCGTTTGCACGCCCTGGCCGACGGGCTGGCGGAGGAGTTCCCGGAAGCCTCGTTCCGCGCCTGCGTGGACACGGCCCCGGTGCTGGAGCGTGAACTCGCCATGCGCGCGGGGCTGGGCTGGACCGGCAAGCACACGCTCACCATCCACCCGCGCGAGGGGAGTTACTTCCTGCTGGGCGTGCTGTTTACGTCGCTCGAATTGGAGCCCAACCCCGCCCCTGAGACAGACCACTGCGGCACCTGCAACCGCTGCATCGAGGCCTGCCCGACCGACGCCATCACGCCGTACTCCGTGGACGCGACCCGCTGCCTGAGCTACCTGACGATCGAGCACCGGGGCCCGATCGAGCCGGACGCGTACGACTTTGCGGGATGGATCTACGGGTGCGACATCTGCCAGGAGGTCTGCCCGCACAATTCTGAGCGTGCGACCGGTGCAACGGTCCCGCCCGCCTACGAGCCACGGCGAGACCGGTTCGACCTGCTCGAAGTGCTCGGCTGGACCGAGGAGAACCGTCGCGAGGCCTTCACGACCTCGGCGATGAAGCGTGCGACGCTGGCGATGATGAAACGGAACGCGTTGATCCTGTTGGGGCAGGCGGGGATTGAGGGCGAAGCCCTCGAGCGGGTCCGGGCGGTCGCGGCGGACGAGGCTGAGCCCGAGCTGGTCCGTGCGACGGCCCGCGAGGTGTTGAGCCTGGGCGGGGGGTAAAGGCAGGTACGCAGAGGCGCAGAGGACCGCAGAGGCGCAGAGAGATTCAAGAGATAACTAGCCCCGAGCGCAAGCGAGGGGTCTCTCGTTCGAGTGTGCTCGGTACAAATCCCGCGTGCAATCAAGACGAGGACGTACTGCGCGATGGAGTACATTCGATTTTGAGATAGAGACAAGAGACCCCTCGCTTGCGCTCGGGGCTAGTTGATTGTTCCTGTCTTTTTCTCTGCGCCTCTGCGGTCCTTTGCGCCTCTGCGTACCGGCTCTAAAGCTCACCCTTCCGGGCACGCAGGGTCACGGGCACCCGTGCCAGCAGCAGCACGCCGAGGCCGGGCCAGAGCCACCACTCTTCGAGCAGGATGTATCCGATGAAATACATCGGGGTCGCGATGAGGACGGCGAGGGCGAGCATGATGGCCTTGAAGCGTCCCTGCGGGCCGGAGAGACCGGAGTGCCCGTCCCGGGTGGGAATGGCGCAGATCCAGACGTACGCGGGCAGCACGAGGCCGTAGGCGGCGATGAAGCACCGGTAGAACAGCTCGCCCGGGAGCAGGTCGAGCAAGGCGGGCAGGAAGAGCGTGCTGAGGCCCAGCACCGCGCCGAGCACCGGAAGCGACTGCCCGATCGCGACCAGCCCGCTCGGCACCTGCTGCTCGATCTCGCGCGACGCGTGCTGGTGCACGCGGCAGGTGAAGACGAGCTGGCAGGCCAGGTGTGTCATGAGCGCGGCCGCGGCCCAGGGGGCCAGTCCAGGCACGGTGCTTGGGTTCCGGTCAAAGGACGCGATGAAGGGCCCGGCGTACACCAGCGTGAGCACGATCATCGAGGCGAAGAAGAACAGGAAGCCGAGCGAGAAGGCCAGGCGTCCGCCGCCCGGCGAGGTGCCCTGTCGGGCGCGGTGGAACGTGGCGTCGAGGTAGGGGCAGAGCGCAAAGCCGAAGACGCAGACGGGGGCCAGGGCGAGCAGGTCGCGACCCATGGAGTCGGTCGTTTCGAGGAAGACGCGGGTGGGGGGCTCGATCGGGCCTCCCGACGCGATGCCACCCGTGACCAGGAACGCGACGAGCAGGCCGGCGGAGGCGATCCAGAGGGCGATCGAGGCGAGCCGGTGGGTGTCACTCTTGTCAGGGGTCATCCAGAGCGCGAGGCCGAGGGCTGCGACCACCGCTGGCACCACGCCGAGGTAGCTCGACCCGGTCATCGGGAGGATGAAGGTCGCGAGCCAGGTGAGCCAGAAGGCGTGGAAGGCGATGGTGATGGCGCTGAAGGCGTAGACCGCGGCGCTGTTGCGTTCGACGAAGCGTCGGCTGGTGCCGGCATCTCGCAGGGTCCAGCCCATCGCGGCGGCACCGAGGCAGTTGGGGATCGCGAAGACGAGGAAGCCCCAGAGCCCGTAGTCGCGGACGAGCAGGACGGGCAGGAACATCCCGATGCACCAGGTCCAGCTGACACCCAGGTACGCCGCCCACCCGATCGGTGAGCCGCGGGTCGGCTCGGCGGGGTCGGTCATTGCTTGCGGGCCTTCTTCTTGGCCTTGTGGTGGTGCTTGGGCGTGACGTGGAAGGTCGCCTCGCACCGGCCCACGCGCTTCTCGCGCCCGACGTTGAGCTTGCCCGGCGTGACCTTGCGCCCCTCGGTCTTGGGCAGCTTGCCGGGGATCACCTGCACGACGTTCATGCGGACGGTGATGTTGAACTCCTCGCCGGTGGCGACGAGGGCGTGGATGTCTTCGAGGGGTGAGATGCGGTACTCGGCGGGCCCGAAGCAGGGGCGGAGGAACTTGTACTCCAGGTGCTTGCAGACGACGGTGTAGTCGCCGCCGCAGACGCCGAAGACGTAGGAGCCGCCGGCGATCTCGGAGTTGCCCAGCAGGGCGGCCCCGGCCATGGCGTTGTACCAGTTCTTGTTGAAGCGTCGGAAGGGGAGCGTGGCCGAGAAGGTCTTCTCGTCCACCTTCTTCATGGTGATGCCCGAGCGGAAGGCGTAGGGGAGCCAGATCAGCGAGCAGACGCGGTGCCAGAAGTTGTTGCGGGTGCTGAGGCGGCTGACGAAGGCCTCGAGCTTCTCGAACAGGGACCGCTTGGGCTTCTTGCGGATCGCCCTGCGACGGTCGCCCGTGCTCGTGACGATCTCGGGCTGATCGGCGTCGTCGCCGGTGTCCGGGTCACGCTCGTCGGTGGAGGCGTCGGTGGCGACGGATTCCTCGGTCTCGGCACCGGCGGCGGGCGGGTTGTCGGTCTCGAATCGCGTCAAGGGCATCGCTCCGTGGCCATTGTAGGGGGGTCGGGGGCCCGACCCGGGCTCTTCCGGGGTCGTTCAGGCCCCGGGATCGACTTCTTCAAGGGTGTACCAGCCGTGGCCGTCCTCGCTGACACGACGGACCGGGTTTCCGGGCTCATGGTCCAGCACGAGCGTCCAATCCCGCTCCGCGGCGTCGGCGAGGAACCAGCGCTTGGACAGCATCGAGGTGTACGGCTCGACGTCGTAAGCGAGCGAGTACGCGGCTCCGAGGTGCCAGGCGCTGGGCAGCACGTCGGGCGTGAAGACCACGCGATGGCCCTCAGGATCGTCCCAGGCGATGGCCTGCTGCCCCCAGGTGTGCCCGGGGACCAGGAAGGCGTGCAGGCCCGGCAGGACCTCGGTCGTGCGGTCCTCGAGGGTGCCGTCGGGGCTGGCGTCGCGCTTCGGGATCATGGCGTGCGGAAAGGGGACCGGGCTGTCGAGCAGACGGAGGCGGGTGCCCCCGCCGGGCAGGGGCTCCATGAGGGGCTCGAGGTGGTCGCGGTAGTACGTCCGTGTCATCACGGCGGTGTTCGCCATGGCGTCGTTCCACTCGCGGTGCTGGACGATGATCTCCGCGTTGGGGAAGGTGAGCTTGACCTCGTTGCAGTCGCCCGAGGCCTGGCCGGGCCCGGCGGTCCAGTCGGGGGTCTCGCCGTCGCGTGTGCGCCGCGTGAGGCCCCCGGCGTGATCGAAGTGGAGGTGGCTGACGATGGCGTGGTCGATCTCGGCCGGATCGACGCCGTGGGCGACGAGGGCGGACTCGATGGTCGTGCCGTCGAGCCCGAAGATTTTGGACATCTTGGGGTCGAGCTTGTCGCCGGTGCCGGCTTCGACGAGCACGCGGCGCGGGCGTCCGAGTTCGGCGTCGTCCTCGCTGGATTCGAGCAGCACACAATTGTGGGACAGCGCGATCCGGTTCTTGTCGTCGGGCTCGATGGTGCGGGTCCAGACCACACGCGGCACGACGCCGAACATGCTGCCCCCGTCCAGCAGGAGGGGGCCGGCTCGCAACACGGTCCAGTTCCAGGTCGTCATGTGTGCAGGATAGCCGTCAGGGCCCGCCCGGCACGACGCCGTCGGTGCTGTCCGGGCTGAAGACGCTGGTGAAGAGGAAGAGCAGGATCACGACGATCAGCAGGAAGGCGGTGACGCGGATCAGCAGGGCCCTGTCCACGCTGGTGCGGACGGGCTCGGCGCTGGGGTCCTCGCGGTCGGGGTCGTCCTCTGCGGCCCAGTCCACATCGTCCCAGTCGATGTCGCCTGCCTCGGCGGCCCGATCTTCGAGCAGGGCCCGGGCCCGTTCCAGGTCGGCCCGTCGCACGCGGACGCGCCGTGGGATGATGACGTCCATGGCGCCGCCGAAGACGTCGGCCCCTCCGTCGCTGGATTGGGCGGGGATGCCCTCGTCGCGGAGTACGGCCGCGATGACGGCGGCTTCCGACTCCGAGCGTGCCCGGCAGAGTTCGACGAGGGTGTCGGGGTCGTGTCCCATGGGTGCAGCCTATGCGATGCGGGGGTTTGTGCGCACAAAGACGCCCGATCCGGGTCGGATCGGGCGTCGGGAAGAGTCAGAGCGTGCGGATCGGGCTCACGGGGCTCCCTGCCACTCGTGTCCGGCGAGGACGTCGAGCAGGCCCTGGATCGCGTCGGAGCGGTTGCCCGCGACCTCGGCCTCGAAGGTGGCCTCGGCGGCGCCGTCGGGGTCGTTGAGCAGGAGACGCATCGAGGCGAGCATGAACCAGTCGTCCGCGGGGTTGTAGCCGTTGATGGCGCGGTCGGTGTAGAAGCCCTCGAGTTGCATCACGGTGTCGATGAGGCTGTCGGACCAGGGCATCTCGAGGGCGGAGTAGGGGTCGCGCTCGAAGGCCTGGGTCATGAGGCGGGAGGCGGACTGGGTGTTGCCGCCCGCAGCGCAGGCCAGGGCGTATCCGATGCGCGGGAGGCCCCACTCGGGCGCCAGCGAGGCGGCCCGGGCGAAGCGACGGCGGGCGGTGTTCCAGTCCCCGTATTCGAGGGCCTCGAAGCCGAGCTCGAGGGCGTGGACCGCGGCGTCGCCGGTGTCGGTCTGGTCCACGCCGTAGTAAACGTGGTCCACGTAGCGGACGGAGCGGTAGACGACGGTGGTGGAGCGGTACCAGGGGCAGTAGTACCAAGAGCCGCCGAACCGGATGCGGACGCCGAAGCCGTAGAAGTCGTAGGAGGGGCCGGTGAACCAGTGGTAGCGGTAGCGTGCGCGGTGCTTCCAGGAGTGGCCCCAGGCGTCGCTCCAGTGCCACCAGTCGTGCGAGCAGTGGGAGTGGTCGCGCTTGGAGCAGCCGTGGTTGTTCCAGTGGCGGTCGTGGTCGCGGTCGTAGTCGCCGCGTCCGTCGCGGTCGTCGTCCCGGTCGCGCTTGACGAAGACGCGGCTGGACTCCTCGAGCTCGCGTGGGACGCGGGTCATGGTGTCCTTGCGCTTGTTGATGCGGTCACGCTTGTCGGGGGTGAGCGGGTCGCCGACGCGTCCGATGGGGGTGACGCCCTTGCGTCCGGCGCCTTCGACGGGCACGAGGGTGCCGGGTCGGGAGCCGGGGGCGCGGTCGCCCGAACCGGACGGGTTCGCGGGCCTGGTCGTGTTGGTCGGGGTGCGGGTCCGCTGGACTTTGCTGGTCTCGGCCTCGGGGGCACGCGTGACCGGGAGGCGTCGCCCGTCGTTGGTGATGATGTCCGGGGCGGCACGCGAGGGCGTGGCCCGCTTGTTGGTCTTGTTGGAGGAGTTACCCGAGCCGGTGCGGGGCTCGATTGCGCCGGTGCGGGGCGTGACGGGCTGGGTGCGAGGGGTAACGACGCCCGTGCGCGGCTCGGTCGCGCCGGTTCTGGGTGTGACGGGCTGTGTGCGGGGGGTGACTACGCCGGTCCTGGGCTGGACCGGGCCGGTCCGCGGGTTCACCACGCCGGTGCGGGGCGTGACGGGCTGGGTCCGGGGCGTCACGACGCCGGTGCGGGGCTGCACCACGCCCGTGCGCGGCTGGACCGGCTGGGTGCGGGGCGTGACCACGCCCGTGCGGGGCTGCACGGGTCCGGTGCGCGGCTGCACCCCGCTGGTGCGGTTGGTGCTCGAGTTGCGGTTGAAGATGGAGGTGGGCGTGCGGGAGGTCGTGTTCCGGGAAGTCGTGTTTCTGGAGGTGGTGTTGCGCGAGGTCGTGTTGCGGGAAGTGGTGGGGGTGGAGCGCCGCGTGGTCGGGCTTGTGCGTCGGACGGTCGTCCGTCGCTCGGCCTCGGGGGCACGCGTGGGGGTCGCGCTGCGTCGGGACGAGCTGGTGCTCGTCCGGGGCGGCGTGGCCTTGCGGCTGGAGGAGCTGGCGGTCGTCTTGCGCGACTGGGCGGCCTTGGTCGCCCGCTGCTTGGCGGTGGTGGATTGCTTCTCAGACGCCTTGCTCTTCGAGCTCTGCGCCGCGGCGGGTGTGACACACACTCCGACCAGCAGCGCGGCGAGGGCAACGGTGAACGGCTTGGCTCGCATCGGAGGCCTCCTTCGGCTCTCACATGTCACGGCGGCCCTCCCACGTGCCCCCCGGCTCGCGGGTGGCCGACCGCCCCTGTTCATAAGACTACGGGCAAACCGCGCCGGTTCATCCGATCGTGACAGCGAACCTGAGATTTCCCGAAAAACCCGCCTGCGGGCCCATAAAACCGGGCTGGATCACCCGATCAGCGTCTCGGGCTCGTGCGTGAGGGTGCGGACGACCTCGGCGAGCATGAGGGCCGCGGTCGCGCCGTCCACGACGCGGTGGTCGCAGGCGAGGCTGAGTGGCATGAGCTTGCCGACCGCGGGCTGGCCGTTGTGGACGACGACGCCGTCGTAGGCCTTGCCGACCGCGAGGATGCCGACCTCCGGGGCGTTGATCACCGGCGTGGCGAACTTGCCGGCGTGCGAGCCGACGTTGCTGATCGTGAAGGTGGAGCCCATGAGGTCCTCACGCGCGATCGAGCGGTCGCGGGCCGAGGACGCGGCGTTGGCGATGGAGCGCCCGAGGTCGAGCACGCCCATGGCGTGAGCGTTGCGGACGACCGGGACCATGAGGCCCGAGTCGGTGTCGGTCGCGATGCCCAGGTGGACCGCGCCGTGCTGGACGATCTCCTCGGCTTCCTCGTCCACGGTGGCGTTGAGGGCGCCGAAGCGGGTAGCCAAGGCCCGGGCGACCGCGGCGCAGACGAAGGGCAGGAAGCTGACCTTCTCGCCCGAGGTCTGGGCGAGCTGGCGACGGAGGGCGTCGAGCCCGGTCACGTCGGCCTCGTCCATGACGGTGAAGTGCACGGCGGTGTTGACGCTCTCGCGGAGGCGGTTGGCGATCATGCGACGCACGCCGCGGAAGGGAACGCGGGAGTCGGTGCCGGGGGTGGCGGACTGTGCGGGATCGGGGACGGGCTTGCCGGACTGGAAGGGTGTGAAGCCGGGCATGGCCGGGAGGCCACCGCCCTGTCCGCCGAACATGTTCATGGGCACCATCATGGGGACCATCATCATGCCCATGCCCCCCACGCCGCCCATCTGGCCCATGCCGGGCTGCATGCCGGGCTGCATGCCCATCTGGGGCTGCATGGGCTGCTGCATCGGTTGTGGCTGGTAGGCGGGCTGCTGCGGCTGGCTGGGCAGCGGTCGGCGTGTCTCGGCCGGGCGCGTGGGCGCGGACGCGGCGGCGCCGTTGTCGGCGGCGGGGCTGGTTTTCGGTGCGGCAGCGCCGCCCGAGCCCTTGAAGGCCTCGACGTCCTTCTTGGTGACGCGTCCGCCGATGCCGCTGCCGGGGACCTGGTCGATGTCAACGCCGAGGTCGCGTGCGAGGCGACGGACGGCGGGGGTGGCGAGGGCCTTGCCCTCGCGTGCGGTCATGCCGGGGGTGGCGTCGGACATGGCGCCGACGACGGTGCCCTGGTCCTCGTCGTTCGAGGCCTCGCTGCTCGCGGCGGGCTCGGGCCTGGAGTCCTTGGCGGGTGCGGCCGATCCGTCGTCATCGCCGCCGACGTAGGTCACGAGCGGGGCGCCGACCTTGATGATGTCGCCCGCGCCGCCGTGCAGGGTCTTGATGACGCCGGTGCGGGGGCTGGGGACCTCGACGAGCGCCTTGTCGGTCTCCATCTCGGCGAGGATCTCGTGCTCCTCGATGGAGTCGCCCTCGGAGACCTTCCACGCGACGAGCTCGGCCTCTTCCAGACCTTCGCCGAGGTCGGGGAGGATGAAGATGTTGGGATCGGATGAGACTTTGCCGGCCATGGTTCGTTCCGTTCGTGTGGGGTCGGGTCAGTTTAGTAGGCGAGGCACTCGGAGATGGACTGCCTGATGCGTGGTGCCTCGGGCAGGTACTCCAGCTCGAGCTTGTAGTACGGCATGATGGTGTCGAAGCCGGTGCAGCGCTGCACGGGGGCCTCGAGGTGCAGGAAGCACTCTTCCTGGATGCGTGCGGAGATCTCGGCGCCGAGGCCGGCGGTCATGGGGGCCTCGTGCACGATGACGCAGCGCCCGGTCTTCTGCACGCTCGCCGCGATGGTGTCCATGTCCATGGGCCAGCAGGAGCGGAGGTCGATCAGCTCGACCGAGACGTCCTCGGGCAGGTCGTCCATGGCCTCGAGGCACTGGAAGAGGGGGGCGCCCCAGGTGACGACGGTGATGTCGTCGCCCTCGCTGACGACCTTGGCCGAGCCGATCTCGACGGTGTAGTCGTCCTCGGGGACCTCTTCCTTGAAGCTGCGGTAGACGCGCTTGGGCTCGAAGTAGAGGACGGGGTCGGGATCGCGGATGGCGGCCAGCAGCAGGCCCTTGGCGTCGTACGGGGTGCTCGGCATGACGACCTTGAGGCCGGGCGAGTGGGTGTAGATCGCTTCGGGCGAGTCGGAGTGCAGTTCGGGGGCGTGGATGCCGCCGCCGACGGGGACGCGGACGGTCATGGGGACGGTGATGGCGCCGCGTGAGCGTGTCCGCATGCGTGCGGCGTGGTTGACGAGCTGGTCGTAGGCCGGGCCCATGAACCCCTCGAACTGGATCTCGGGGACGGGTCGCATGCCGCCGATGGCGAGGCCGATGGCGGAGCCCATGATGCCGGACTCGTCGAGGGGGGTGTCCACGACACGGTCCTTGCCGTGCTTGGCCTGCAGGCCGTCGGTGACGCGGAAGACGCCGCCGTTGAGTCCGACGTCCTCGCCCAGGAGCATGACGCGGTCGTCGCGTGCGAGCTCGAGGTCGAGGGCGTGGTTGATGGCTTGGACCAGGGTCATCTGTGGCATGTGTCGTTTCCTTCGCTCACCCGGCCGAGGCCGCGGCGGCGTCTTGCTGCTGCTGGAGGTCGGCGATGATCGGCTCCATGCCCATCGGCATGCCGAGGTTAAGCAGCTCGGCAACGGTGTCGGGGGTCATGTCGATCTTCATCTTCATGCTCCACCCGGAGACCTCGACGGCGGTCTGCGTCTCGCCCTTGGGCTCGAGCGACTTGACGTACATCGGGTTGATGTAACGCGCTTTGCCCTTGTGATCGATCAGCTTGACCAGCATCAGCGGGCCTCCGCCGGCTGGGCACGCAGGGTGTCCTGCTGGGGGTTGCGTCCGATGGAGCTGGTCCGCATGGTGTCGCGCTGGCGGATCAGGTCGCGCGGGAGGTTGGCGTACATCGAGTTGAAGATGTCCTCGGTGGAGGGCTTTTCGACGCCCTCGGCGGTCTTGACGACCTCGCCGACGATCTTCTTGGCGCGGGCCTCGAGCTCGGTCTGCTTCGCGTCGTCCCAGGCGCCGGCGCTCTCGAGGTAGAGGCGGGTGCGGATGAGCGGGTCCTTGGCCTTCCAGGCTTCGACTTCCTCCGCGTCGCGGTAGCGACGGGCGTCGTCGGCGGTGGTGTGGTCGCCGAGGCGGTAGGTCACGGCCTCGATGAAGCTGGGGCCCTCGCCCCGGATGGCCCGCTCGCGTGCCATCTGGGTGGCCTTGTAGACGGCGAAGACGTCGTTGCCGTCCACCTGGATGGTGGGCATGCCGTAGGCGAGGGCCTTCTGGGCGACGGTTTCGGAGTTCATCTGGCTCTCGCGCGGGACGGAGATGGCCCACTGGTTATTCTGGCAGTAGAAGATGCAGGGGACGGAGAGGGTGGAGGCGAAGTTCATGGCGCCGTGGAAGTCGCCCTCGCTGGTGGCCCCGTCGCCGAAGTAGGTGATGACGGCGCGGTCCTTTTCCTTGCGTGCCTTGATGGCCCAGGCGATGCCCGCGGCGTGGAGCATGTGGGTGCCGATGGGGACGGACAGGGGCGTGATGTTGACGCCGTCCGGGATCTTGCTGCCCCGCTCGTCGCCCATCCAGTACAGAAGGATGTAGTGCATGGGGAGCCCGTGCATGAAGAGGGCGGCGTTCTCGCGGTAGGAGGGGACGAGCCAGTCCTGCCCGAGGCGCATGGCGAGGCCGGAGCCGACGGCGTTGGCCTCCTGCCCCATGTTCTGCGGGTAGGTGCCCATGCGTCCGGAGCGCTGGAGCTTGAAGGCGATCTGGTCGAGCTCGCGGCAGGTCCACATCCGCTCGTACAGGTCCACGACCTGGTCGTCGGTGAGCGTGTCCTTGGCGAGCTTCTTGTCGAGGCTGCCGTCCTCGTCGAGGATCTGCAGGTGCTCGATCTTGGCTTCGTACACCGTGCGGCTGGGCATCGGTCGTCCTTTCCTCCCGCGACCCTGGTGGGGGCGGCGGGTGTTGTCAGTCATCGCGTCCGTCCGGAGCGTGCGTGACGAGCCGGGCGGTCCGTATCAATTGTTACGGCTCGCGGGTCGGCGTGCCGTGGTGTGCCCGGGAGCCGCGTTGCGGGGTCCGAAACACGGTTTTCGTTGCCCTGAGGGGCGTGCGAGGCGTGTCAGTGGAGGCCTTCGATGGTCTCCTCCATGTGCTCGCGTCCGGTCCCGCCGTGCACGCTGCCGCCGGTGCCGGGGAACTGCTTGATGCCGTCCTGCTTGAGCTCGTGCCCGGTGCCCTTGGCGTTGGGGGAGGCCTCGTGGATGACGAAATCGGAATTGGGCAGGGTCTCGGCGTGGGCGAGGGCGGCCTCGGCGGCGGCCATCATGCTGTCGTCGGCGTTCTCGCGCAGGGCGGCGAAGCAGCGCTTGATCTCGAGCTCGGCGAGGTCGAAGTAGTGCTCGGCGGCGGTCTTGTCGCGGGCCAGCTCGGTGCCGTTGCTGCCCGAGCGGAGCTCCATGTCCAGGCGGCTGAGGGTGCACAGCCAGGCGTGCAGGTGGATCGCGGCGTCGGCCAGGCGGGCCTGCACGACCTGACGCTGCACGATGGCGGCGTCGTGCTTCTTGCTGGCGTACTTGAACTGGTAGGTGAACTCGCGGATGAGGTTGGCGACGCGCTCGGCGGGCCCGCGGAGCGAGGCGTGGACCTTGTCGATCTCGGGCGCCGGCTTGCGGATGCCGCCGAAGACCTCGAGCCCGAGCGGGATCGCGGCGCGGATGACCGCGAGGGAGAACTTCTTGTTGTCCACGGCTTCCTTGACGCCCAGCATGCTCTCGGCGAGCTGCTTGCCGCCGTAGGCGAAGATGAAGCTCTCCATGACCTCGTTGGCGCCCTCGACGATGGTGTTGATGCGTGAGTCTCGGAAGATGCGTTCGACCTCGTTCTCGGTCATGTAGCCCTCGCCGCCCATGATCTGGACGGCGTCGTTGACGGCCCGCCAGCCGAACTCGGAGCAGAAGACCTTGCAGGCCGCGGTCTCGACCATGATGTCCTCGTCGGCGCGGTCGAGCATGCCGGTGGTGGCGTACAGCACCGCGTCCATGGCGTAGACGTACGCGGACATGCGGGCGACCTTTTCCTTGACCAGGTCGAACTCCGTGAGGGGGCGGTTGAACTGGTAGCGGGTCTGGCCCCACTTGATGGCCTGGTCCTTGGCGCGTCGGGCCCCGCCCAGCATGCCGGCCGACAGGGTGCAGCGCCCGAAGTTCAGGCACGTCAGGGCGACGTTGAGGCCCTTGCCCTCCTTGTGGAGCAGGTGGTCCTTGGGGACCTTGACGTTGGTGAACGTGATGCGGGCCTGCCACGTGCCCCGGATGCCGCACTTGCTGCGGTTCTTCTGGAAGATGTCGATGCCGGGCATGTCGGGCGTGCAGACGAGCGCGGTGACCTTGTCCTTGCCGTCGGGCATGGTGTGCTTGGCCATGACGGTGAACATGCCGGAGATGGCGCCGGAGGTGGCCCACTTCTTCTCGCCGTTGAGGATGTAGTGCTCGCCGTCCTCGCTCAGCTCGCAGCGGGTCTCCTGCCCGCCGGCGTCGCAGCCGACGTTGGGCTCGGAGAGGCAGAAGGCGCTGAGCCACTCGCTGGCCAGCTTGGGCAGCCACTCGGTCTTCTGCTTGTCGGTGCCGAAGAGCATGACGGCCTTGCACCCGATGGACTGGTGGGCCGACACGACGACCGCGGTCGAGCCGCAGTACTTGCCGATCAGCTCGAGCACGCGGTTGTAGCTGGTGATGCCCATGCCCAGGCCGCCCTGGGCCTTGGGGATGGTCATGCCGAGCACGCCGAGGTCGAACAGCTTCTTGATGACCCACTCGGGGATGTGCTGCTCCTGGTCGATCAGGATGCTCGGGTGCTCGTTCTTGAGGTAGTCCTCGAGCTCGGCGAGCAGGCGGTCGCACTCGGCGGTCTCCTCGGGGCGCTCCTTCGCGACGTCGTAGTAGGGGAAGTAGAGGTCCTCGCGCAGGCGACCCCAGAACAGGTTTTTGATCGCGCCCATGCTCTCGGGCTCGGCGCCGAGCAACTGCTCGGCGTCGGCGATCATCTTCCTGTCCTTCTCGCTGATGCCCTTGAGGTTCTTGAGGTCTGCCATGGCTCGGGTCCTCCGTGGGGTGGCGACGGCTCAGGTCGCCTGCTGTCTCAATCGGTCGTCCGCCCGCGTGGGCCGAGCCCGGACGCGTGGGAATGAGACAGATTCGTGTTACTTCTTCGCGGTCTTCGAAAAGAACGCCTCGATCGATGCCTGCGCGGCGTCCGTGGAACGCAGCGCTACCAGGTGTTTCCGTTCGGCGTGCAGCGCGTGGGCCCAGCCCTCTTCCAGGCCGGCGTTCACGCAGTCCAGCACAGCCCGCCCGCACTCGGTCTCCTGCCCGGCGATGACCGCCGCTCGCAGGGCGTCGTGCACGCTGTCGTGGGTGTCGTCGCGACCGATCCACCGCAGCGGTGCCCCGTCGTTGGGTTTGGTCTGGCCCGCCCGGGCCGCGCACCAGGACGCGGCGACCAGCGCGACGTCCTCGCCCTCGCCCGCGGTCGCGTCGAACACGCCGCGCTCGACGGCCTCGTCGAACAGCATGGTCCGCCCGGCGCAGGCCTGGGCGATGCCCTCGGCGGGGTCGATGCGTGCCGGGAGGAGCTGGCTGCCCCCCCATCCCGGGCAGAGATTCAGCCCGCATTCGGGGAGGCCGATCGGGTAGGGCTTCGGGGCGGCCTTGCCGATCAGTCCGTCGCAGTGGGCCGCGAGCTCGAACCCGCCCCCGAGTGTGGCCCCGTGGATCGCGGCGGCGGTGGGGCAGGGCATGGAGGCGATGCGACCGAAGATCCGCTGGCCTCGTTCGAGGTACGCGTCGAGCTCGTCGTCGCCCATCTGCATGATGGATTTGAGGTCGGCCCCGGCGACGAAGGCACGCGGCGCGGCGCTGGCGAGCACCATCCCGGCGAGCCCGTCGGGCAGGGCGTCCAGGGTGGCCTCCAGGCGGTCCAGGATGCCCGAATCGAGCACGACGACGGGGCGGTCGCCCTGGCTGAGCCAGATTGTGGCGACACCGACGGCATGGCCGCCGTGGTCAGCGATCTCGAAGCGGAACGGTTCGGTGCTCAAGAAACGGGCCCTCTGTGCCCATCGCCGGGACTCGGCGTATGGGGAGCATGGTAGCGCGCACGCCGCGTGCTTTCATTCGGCGAATCGACCTCACCTGAGCAGGAAAGAGCATTCGTCGCCGATCGCAGCGACCGAGAAGCGTTACCGGTTGGCGTCCAGGCGTGCACGCAGCACGCTCTGCGCGCCGGCGCTGACAACGACCGAAGCGCTGAGCTTGGCGCCCGCGAGCACCGCCTTGCGTTCCTGCTCGCCGTCGAGATCGTTCAGCAGCCCCTTGGTCGCCCGCAACGCGCTGGGTCCTCCGGAGGCGAGTCGCGTGGTGATCGATTCGACGAGGTCGTCGAGTGTTTCGCGAGACTCGCTGACCTCGTCGGCGATGCCGTGCCGGTGAGCGTCCGCGCCGGACATGATCCCGCCGCGGAGGAGCATGGCACGGGCTCGCCCGGCGCCGACCTTGGTGACCACCCACGGCGCCACGACCGCGGGGCACAACCCGAGATCCACCTCCGGAAACCCGAGCTTCGCGTCCGCGTGCGTGACCGTGACGTCGCACACGCACGCCAGCCCGCACCCGCCCCCGATCGCGGCCCCGTTCACCCGGGCCACCGTCACACAGGGCAGGTCGCGGATCTTCAGTGTCAGCTCGGCGAGGCTCGTCAGCAGGCGCTCGGGCGTGTCCGGGGCGGAGCCCGGTTGCCCGCCCTGCTCGATCACGATCTGTTTGAGGTCCATCCCCGCGCAGAAGGCACGCCCCGCACCGGTCAGCACGCACACGGTGACGCCCTCGTCTTCGGCGCGGGCGGCCAGCTCGTCCGTCCGCTCGTGCAGGGCGTCGAGCAGTTCCAGCGACATGGCGTTGCGCGAGTCGGGTCGGTTCAGCTCCAGGCGGGCGACCGGGCCGTTGAGTGTGAGTGTCGCGGAGTCGTCCGGCATCGTGGTCCCTCTTACTTCGTCCAGGCCTTCTTGAGCAGTTCCCTCGACTCGCCCCCGCCGACCAGCGAGAGACTGGCGTCCAATCCGGCCCGGGCGCCGTTGTCACGCTCGTGTTCGAGTTCGTTCAGCCAGGCCTTGGTGGCGTGCATGCCGGTGCCCGGCTTCGAGGCGATGGTCTCGGCGATGGTTCTGGCCTCGCCCTCCACGTCCTCGCGTGACACGACCAAGTCGTGTACGAGACCGAGGCGGTACCCCTCCGCGCCGCTGAACAGTTCCGAGACGAGCAGCGCCCGGCGTGCGGCTCCGTCGCCCATGGCGAGTTTCAGATAGGCGGCGTTGACCGCGGGCGAGACGCCGAGGATCGTGACCGGGTAGCCCAGCTTGGCGTCCCCGTCGCTGACGACGACGTCGGCCCCGGCGAGCAGGGCGCAGCCGCCCGCGATCGCGGCGCCGTGGGCCGCGACAACGACCGGGGCGGGGCAGGCCCGCATCGCGCCGACCGCTTCGCTCAGGCTTTCCAGCAGCGCCCGCAGCGTGGGCTGATCATCGCCGTCGTCGCGGCACAGCGTCAGGTCGAACCCGGCGCAGAACACGCGTCCAGCCCCTCGCAGCAGCACAGCACGGGTCTCGCCGCCGACACGCAGCGCGTCGGCGAGTCCGGTCAGCATCTCGGGCGTCAGCGCGTTGCGTTTGTCCGCGCGGTCCAGCGTCACGACCCGGACCAAGCTCTCGTCCGCAACCCGGATCACGGGCCCACCTCACCGAGGCGTGCGGACTGAATGACGCGCGTCGCCGTGGCTTCTGCGAGCGCCAGCTTGGAGTGGTCGAGCCCGGTGGTGAATCCCGCCCGCTCCACGGTCTCGACCAGCGTGCGGGTCGAGATATTGCCCGGGGCCCGCTCGCCGCGGGCTTTCATGGCGTCGGTGGTGGCGTACGGGCACCCGCCCAGGCCCGCGGCGGACCCGTCGAAGCTCCGCACGCCCAGCTCCAACGCCCGCTCCACGCAGGACGCGGCCCGCCCGAAGGTGTCGTGCAGGTGCAGCGTGACGGTCGGCTCGCCCCAGCGGTTGGTCGGCTCGCCCCCGATCGCCTCGATGACTTCCAGCAGCATCGCCTCGATGGTCTCGGGCGTCCCGGCGCCGATGGTGTCGCCGAGGTCGATCTCGTCCACGCCGAGTTCCAGCAGGCGCGCCGAGACCGCGGCGACCGCGCTCGGCAGGATCGGCCCCTCGAACGGGCAGGCGATGACGCACGAGACGTACCCGCGCGTCCGCAGCCCCGCCTCGCGGCAGCGGGCGACCACGGGGGCGAAGCGCTCCAGCGTGCGTTCGATGCTCGCATTGGTGTTCTTCTCGCTGAACGTCTCGCTCGCGGCCGTGAACACCGCCGCCTTGTCGATCAGCCCCGCGACCCCCGTCTGGGCCTCCGCCGCGCGGTTGACCTCCAGCAGCCCGTCCAGCCCGCGCTCGTTGGGGACCAGCGCGCTGAACTGCACGCCGGCCGGCTTGTCGCTGGCCACCGCCCGGAAGACCTCGGGCGCGTCGCCGAGTTGCGGCACCCAGTCCGGACGCACGAAACTCGAGACCTCGACCTCGACGACACCCGAGTGGGCGCACGCCCGCACGAGAGCCGCCTTCTCGGCGGTCGCCACCGTCGCGGTCTCCGCCTGCAGCCCGTCGCGTGGGGAGACCTCCGTGATGCGAACGACGTCGTCCATGGCCCGATCCTATCGCCCACCCCCCCCACGAGGAGGCCCCACGATGAGGCCCCACGTGGCGTGTCCGACGGGGTAGGTGACGCTCGGTTGGTGTTTCTGCCACAATCGCGATCGAATCGTGAACCGCTCTCTTGCCGGCGGCGACTTGCCTGTGGAAGGAAGTCAGCCGTGAGGTCCACATGCCCAAACACTCCGAAACCCGGCAACCCCACGACATCGCCGGCGAGTTGCTGGTGCTGCACGCCCGCTCGGGGGATGCGGACGCGTTCGCCCGGCTGGTCCGGGTCTGGACGCCGCGTCTCTCAAGACACGCCGGTCGCTGGCTGGCCGACCCGGCCCTCGCGGCCGACGCGGTGCAGGAGGCCTGGGTCGCCATCGCCCGCTCGCTGGGGCGTCTGGACGATCCGGCCCGCTTCCCGGCGTGGGCCTTCCGGCTCACGCAGCACAAGTGCGTGGACCTCATCCGAAAGGACGCACGACACGCCGGCGCGATCCGGCGTCACGCCGCGTCGCAGCCGCGCACGGAGGAATCCGGTGATGCCGACGACAAAGTGGACCGCCTTCGGGCGGCCCTGCGAACGTTTGATCCCGAGCGACGGGCCCTGCTCGCGCTGCACTACGTGGACGGCCTCTCGGTCGCCCAGCTCGCCGAGGTCTTCGCGGTGCCACGCGGCACCGTCAAGTCCCGCCTCTACCACGCACGCAACGAACTGAAAGCCGTTCTCGAAGCCCAAGGAGGCACGCCATGACCAACGTAGACGACATCATCCGCGACGCGCTGCGCGAGGAGGACCGCGACTGGTTCGACCGGCTCGGTGAGCCCGGCCCGATCGACCAGGTGCTCGACAGCTTCCGCACCCGCAACCGGTTCTTCGTCATCCTGGCCGTGTTCTTCACGTTCGTGATGATGGGCGGGGCGGTGTACACCGGGTACCACATGTTCAACGCGGGCGAGGTCCGTGAGACCATCTGGTGGGCGATGGGCCTGTTCTTCTGCATCCAGGGGATCACGGCCCTCAAAATGTGGTTCTGGATGGAGATGGCCCGCGTCTCGACCATCCGGGAGACCAAGCGGCTGGAACTCCAGGTGGCACGGCTGGCAAACCGGCTCGGAGAATCCAGCCCCAACCAGGCCAACGAGTGAGGACGCCCTCACGATCCCCGGAATCGGCGTGAGCATGCGGCTCAGAAGTGCGCCACGTAGATCGGCTTGGCCATCTTCGCTTCCTTGGCCCCGAGCTCTTCCATCTTGCCCATGACCTTGATGAACTCTCGCGTGTACTTCTTGCCGCCCGCGGGGTCGTTGATCATGACCTTGGTGCCCTTGGGCGTGCCGTCGCCCTTCATGCCGGTCACGACGCGAACGTGCGGGGCCTTGGGGTTGCCGGCGAGCCAGACCGGGCCGTACGCCTTGAGGGTGTCGGCGAAGCCCTGCACGGAGTAGCACATCGGCGCGTCCCACCTGAGGCCCCAGTGCTTGAAGACCTTGGTGTCCTCGGGGTGCAGCCCGCCGGACTTGAACTGCTTGGTGTAGCCCAGCTCGTCGGCGATGGTCTTGGGGTCGAAGCTCATGCTCTTCTTCCAGCCGAGCATCATCGCGATGGCGGTGGCCCAGCAGGACATCGTGGTGGGCTGCTTGATCGCCGGCACGGTGTACGAGATCGCGACCTTCTTCGGCGCGGGCCCCAGCGACGCCTTCTTCTCACCCCGCTTGACGAGCGTCTTGTACGTGATCTCGTTGACGTCCACCACGCCGTCGGGGTCCTTCAGCTTTACCACGGTCTTCTGGAACTTCAGGATGGCGTCCACCGTGGCCTTGTCCGCCTTGCCGGTCGCCTTGACCTTGAGGCCAGCCCCGGTCAGCAGCTTCTGCACCAACTCGACGTCCGACTTCTTGTTCGGGACCTTGGCCTTGCCGTCCGGGCGCGGGCTCTGGCCCACGGCACCGCTCAGCTTCGGGACGCTGGCACTCGGCATGGCTGGCTCCTGCAGCGGATTGGCTCACGAGAGGGGTGAGCCGGCAGTCTAACCCATCCGGGGGAGTCGCCCAAGCGTTGACTGCCAGCTCGGCAGCCGGGACGGAAATTGGGTGTCGAGTTTGCACCGAACGACTGGCACCAGGCGTGCCGGTGCGTCCGTTCTCGGGCCACGCGGCTGGCACGCGGGTTGCAATTTTTCCTCGAGCCCGGGCGAACGGTCCACACCCCGGGCAGGAAAGGAGAACACCATGAACACCACCAACAACAACCTCATCCGCCGTTCCCGCGACCCGTTCGAACTGATGGGCGTCACGGCCCCCTTCGGCCGACTCTTCGACGCCTTCATGCGCGAGCCCGGGTTCGTCCAGCTCGCCGAGACCGACGGGCCGGACACCCTCGCCATCGATCTCTCCGAGACCGATACGGACGTGATCGTCCGGGCCTCGCTCCCGGGCTTCCAGCGCGACCAAGTCAGCATCGAGGTGGACGACGGCGTCCTCCGCATCGAGGCCCATCGCGAGGAGTCCAGCGAGGAGACGAGCCCCGAGAGCGAGAACGGCGACACTCCGCGCGAGACCTGGATCCGGCGTGAGCGGCGCGAGCAGCACATGACGCGATCGATCTCGCTGCCGACCGCGGTGGATCACGAGAACGCCAAGGCCGCGTTGGCCGACGGCGTGCTGACCCTGACCCTCCCCAAGGCCCAGGTCTCCACCCGGCGCAAGATCGAAATCAACTAACCCCCCCTCCCCCACAAAGAATCCGTCGCGCGTGCGAGTGGAAACTCGCACGCGCCAGTACGAGCCCCCGACGTAAGTCGGGGGACCCGAGATACGTGGCGAACCGCATCCGGGCCAAGGCAAGCGATGCAAGCATGGCAACGGGAAGCGCCACAAACATGCCTTCGCTGCGCGAAGACATGGCACCCCCATTTTGGGATCACGCCCCGCCAGACTCGCCGCCGCCCGCGCCCTCCGCCGGCGGCGTCACCGGCTGCTCCGTGCCTTCCTCAACGGCATCCTCCCCCTCCAACGCCTCCTTCTCATCATCCGAATCCCCCGAGATCTTCAGGAACGGAATCGTCGAATCGATGTTGTTGATCGTCTTGCGCAGGCTCGCCAGCGAGACCTCGACCTTGTCCAGCGACACCTGCAGCGTCGCCAGACGCTCGTCCATCGTGGTGAGGTTTGAATCAATCGAATTCAGCCGCGCCTGGATGGCCTCCAGCTTGTCCAGGTCCTGATCGACCCGGTCCAGCAGCTCGTTGGCCTTCTCGACCTTGGCGAACGAGTCGTTGATGGTCGTGAGATTCGTGTTGGCCTGCTCGATGCCGTCCTTGATGTCCCACACCACGCACCCGGGCAGGGCGAGCGACAAGGGCGCGAGCGTGAGGCAGGCCAAGACAATCCGGTGGGTGCGCGTCATCACGATCTCCTTCTCGGTGAGAGTAGGGGAGTTGTGCGCACAAACCGCGCGGTGTGACGGGCGGTGGGGGG
>Ga0070727_10000150_pt1 | contig 112609 bp, 107 predicted proteins | sample tdAd472_FD_66722 | JGI IMG/M metagenome (GOLD analysis project Ga0070727, IMG submission 66722) | Marine sediment microbial communities from the Atlantic coast under amendment with organic carbon and nitrate - tdAd47.2 | ecosystem: Environmental > Aquatic > Marine > Coastal > Sediment... | reverse complement strand
AGCAAATGCAAAATTGATTCAAACTAATTCAGCTAAGTCAGAAGTAAATGACTTTCATTTGGCGTCTTCTGAATTGTATAATAAAATTGAAGACATTAAAGTATTTTTAATTGCTCAAGTTGAGGGAGTAACTCTTGAACAAGCAAGGCAAATGTCATTGATAGATGTAGAGAATTATAATGACAACAAAATTATTAGACGGCAATTTGAAAGTGCAACAGGAGACTTTTCGTTAGCAGCATTGATGGATGACATCAATGATTACAACAGCAGAGTAAGTAAAATATCACCAGAGCAGAAGGAAAGATTAATAGCGGTAGAAAAGCTACAATTAAAAAATACGGTAGTTTCAGTATTGTTACATCAACTTTCTCAAATACAATTGGAAGTTGTTACTAACGAAAACGCTTATTTGAACGAAGTTTCAAGACAATAATAAAAACGGTCGGAGGTGTATTATTTTACAAATCCGGCCATTTCTCTTTGAAGTTCTTGCGCTGCTTCTTTTGCTTTATCAGCAAAATCATTTTCACCGGAAGCATAAATAATGCCTCTGCTGGAGTTGATAAGTAAACCAATATCATCAGTTACCCCATATTTACAAACATCTGCAACATTTCCGCCTTGTGCGCCTACACCGGGAACTAACAAAAATGCTGTTGGCGCAAATCTTCTAACTTCTTTAAAGTATTCAGGACGAGTGGCACCTACTACAAACATGGTGTTTTCATCATTTCCCCACTGCAATGATTTTTGAATGACGGTTTGATAAAGCGTTTGACCATTTTCAGTGATAAATTCAAAATCTTCTGCACCTTTGTTAGAAGTAAGTGCAAGGGTAATTACCCATTTATTGTAATGTTTTAAAAATGGTAAAATGGCGTCTCTTCCCATATATGGTGAAACGGTAACAGCATCAAACGTCATATTTTCAAAAAAGGCTTTTGCATACATTTCGGCTGTATTACCTATATCACCTCTTTTTGCATCTGCAATTTTAAAAACTTCTTTAGGTAAATATTTTACTGTTTTTTCTAGGCTTTCCCAACCTTTGACTCCCATGCTTTCATAAAAAGCCAGGTTAAGTTTGTAAGAAACTGCATAAGGTAAAGTGGCATCTATAATGGCTTTATTAAACTCAAATACAGGGTCGTCAGTATCTAAAAGATGTTTAGGAATCTTATTGATGTCAGTATCTAAACCAACACACAAAAATGACTTTTTAGTTTTAATTTGTTCTATTAGTTCAGCTCTTGTCATTTTATCCTGCTTTTAGTTTTTCAGCATTTTCAGCCATTTTTAATGCATCTAAAACATCTTGAATATCTCCGTTTACAATTGCATCAAGATTATATAGCGTTAAATTAATTCTATGGTCTGTAACTCTTCCTTGAGGGTAGTTATAGGTTCTTATTTTTGCAGAACGGTCTCCGCTTGAAACTAGTGTTTTTCGTTGACTTGCCCTTTCTGCCATTATTTTTTCAAGCTCCACTTCATATAATCTTGAACGAAGAACCTTTAATGCTTTATCATAATTCTTATGCTGTGAACGTCCGTCTTGACATTCTACCACAATTCCTGTTGGAATATGTGTTAACCTTATGGCTGATTCTGTTTTGTTAACGTGCTGACCACCTGCACCCGATGCTCTGAAGGTATCTCTTCTCACGTCTGCCATATTCAAATCTATATCTACTTCTTCTGCTTCGGGTAAAACGGCAACGGTAACGGCTGATGTGTGTACTCGACCTTGTGTCTCTGTTTTTGGAACTCTTTGTACTCGGTGGACACCTGATTCATATTTTAGTGTTCCATAAACTTCTTCTCCGGAAACACTAAAACTAATTTCCTTAAAGCCACCTGATGTTCCTTCATTAGAATTGATTAACTCTAAGGTCCAGCCTTTATAATTGATATAATTAGAGTACATTCTGTATAAATCACCCACAAAAATAGAGGCTTCATCACCGCCAGTTCCCGCTCTAATTTCTACAATTACGTCTTTAGTATCTTCAGGGTCTTTTGGAATTAAAAGAAACTTAATTTCTTCATCTAATTTTTCTTTTCGTTCTTCTAAAGACTCAAGCTCTAATTTAGCCATTTCCCTGAAGTCTTTATCCTTTTCAGTTTCTAGGATTTGTTTTGAAGAGGTAATATTGTCTATGACGTTTTTATATTCATCATAAACAGTAACAATTTCTTTTAAGTCTTTGTACTCTTTATTAAGCTTGACATAGCGCTCCATGTCTGCAATAATCTCAGGGTCAACTATGAGTTTTTCAACCTCTTCCCATCTAACCTTGATGGCCTGTAATTTTTCTAAAATAGAACTCATTAGTATTCAAATGTCCCGTTAGGTGATGTTATAGTCAATTTTTTACCTTCATGTTTCTCCACTCTTCCAACAATTTTGGCATCTACATTAAAAGGTTTAGAGATTTCAATAATTTCGTTTGCAAATTCTTCTTTTACATAAAGCTCCATTCGGTGTCCCATATTAAAGACTTTATACATTTCTTTCCATGGTGTTTTTGACTCTTCCTGGATAATTTTAAAAAGAGGAGGAGTTTCAAATAAGTTGTCTTTAATGATATGTAAGTTATCTACAAAATGTAAAATTTTAGTTTGTGCTCCTCCGCTACAATGAACAATACCATGAATATTCTTCCCAATTTTATCGAGAACTTTTTTAATAATTGGCGCATAAGTTCTGGTAGGAGAGAGGACTAGTTTTCCAATATTCACAGTTACTCCTTCCACATTATCCGTCAGGTTATATTTTCCGGAATAAGTTAAATCATCAGGAATATTGGCATCAAATGTTTCAGGATATTTTTTCGCAATTTCTTTATTAAATACGTCATGTCTTGCAGAGGTTAGTCCGTTGCTGCCCATTCCTCCATTGTATTCAGTTTCATAACTAGCTTGCCCGAAAGAGGCTAATCCTACAATTATATCACCATCTTCAATATTATCCAGTGAAATTACTTTGTCTTTTCTCATTCTAGCAGTTACGGTAGAGTCAACAATAATGGTGCGAACTAAATCACCTACATCTGCAGTTTCTCCACCGGTAGAATGAATATCTATACCCCATTCTCTGAATTTAGCTAAAATTTCTTCTGTTCCATTAATAATTGCTGAAATAACTTCTCCGGGTACTAATTGTTTGTTTCTACCAATGGTTGATGAAAGTAAAATATTATCGGTGGCACCTACACAAATTAAATCATCAATATTCATTACCAGTGCGTCCTGGGCAATACCTTTCCAAACGGATAGGTCTCCTGTTTCTTTCCAGTAAGCGTAAGCTAAGGACGATTTTGTGCCTGCACCGTCTGCATGCATGATAATGCAGTGTTCTTCACTTCCTGTAATATAGTCAGGAACTACTTTACAAAATGCTTTAGGAAAAAGTCCTTTATCTACATTTTTAATCGCTTTATGAACTTCTTCTTTTTCAGCTGAAACTCCTCTTTGTGCGTATCTATCTTTCATTTTTAGCAATAAAAAAACCATCTGCCTCAGGCAGATGGTTTTAACTATGTTGGTTATCTAATTTGCTTTTGGAACGTAATCAGTAGAAAGTACTGAGAACTCTGTTCTCCTGTTTAACTGATGAGCTTTTTCAACATCATCATTGTTTTTCAATGATTTGATGAATGACTCAGATAATACTGTACCTTTTTTGAATGGACCAGTATCTCTTTTTAATTCTCTAGGAACTCTTTCTCCGTTACCCACAGCTTTCATTCTGTCGGCAGGAATTCCTTTTTCTTTTACTAAATAATCCACACAAGCCTGAGCTCTTCTTTGTGAAAGCTTTTGGTTGTATGCGTCTCCTCCTCTAAAGTCAGTGTTTGAGTAAAGCGCAATTGTTAAGTTTGGATTATCAATTAACACCTGGTATAAGAAATTTAATGAATCTTTAGATTCAGGTTTCAAGTCGGCTTTGTTATAAGCGTACTGAATTTCTGGTAATTCAATTGGTTTCTCAGTAATTGGTTGAAGTTCGTATTCGTGAGCGAATATTTTAGAATCTTCGTAACCAACTGTTGATTCTTTACCTTTAGCATTTAAGTATTTATCTTTGCTAACTACTAAAGCATAAGATGTATTTGCTTTTATGATTCTTTCGTTTCCGTTTTCTTCAAAGTTAAAGTATCCATTAACGTCTGTCATAACCTCATGTGTGGAGCCGTCAGTTCCTACTAATGAAACCTTAGCACCTTCAAGTACTTTTTGAGTTTCTAAATCTCTAACAACACCCTCTAATGCAAATAATACCGGTGGCATGTAGAATTCCCAAATGTCATCACCACCTTTACCACCTTCACGGTTAGATGTTAAAAATCCTTTGTCTTGCTCACCATCATAAATAATTCCAAAGTCATTGGCCTCAGAGTTGATGGGTGATTTAAGGTTTTCAGGATTTTCCCATTGGTTGGTGCCTTTATTTTTAGATTTAAAAATATCTAAACCACCCATGCCAATGTGACCGTTAGATGCAAAATATAAATCTCCGGTTACATCATGTATATAAGGAAACATTTCGTCACCAGGTGTATTAATTCCAGGACCTAAGTTTACTGGTTCAGACCATGATTTAGCTTTTTTATCGTAAGTGATGTACCAAAGGTCTTTTCCGCCTTGGTGCCCGGTACCTGTCATATCAGAAGCAAATACAATAGTGTTGTCATCATTTGAAATAGCAGGGTGACCAACTGTGTTTGTGTCATTTACACTAGGAATAGCAACTAAAGTTGGTTCAGCATAGTTTTGTCCTTGCTTTTTAGCTTCATAAATTTGACAACCATAATGTCCTTTTTTACTGTCGTATCCACATCTAGTAAAGTACATTAGATTTTTTCTTGTGTTTAAACATGAAGAACCTTCTTCAGCTTCAGAGTTTACCGCTTCATTTAATAAAGTAGGTTCGCTCCATTTTCCACTTCTATCTCTTTTTGAAGTATAGATGTCTGCAAATGCCTGTCCAGTTCCTTCGTGAGTAGTGCTACCTGTAGAACCTTCTCTTGTAGAGGTGAAATAAATTTGATCATTTTTCTTATCTGCAAATACAGGAGAGAAATCGTATTGTTCAGAATTTAATAGAGGCATAGGTGTAACTACGTGTCTTGTAGGGTTTTCTTTCCACTCAAGAGCTTTTTCACAAGACTCAATACCGGCTTTTCCTCTTGGGTCTCCATTTTTTCTTTCTAAAAAGGATTGGTAATTGTCTTTTGCCTCAGCATATTTACCATTTAGTTTTTGAGAGTGAGCTATATAAAGATAAACTTCCGGATTATCATATTTTGCTTTAATGGCTTTGTCATACCAAACTTCCGCATCTTTTGGGTTTTCCGTAAGACGGTAGCATTCACCTCTTTTAAATAAAATTTCTGCTTTTACAGCTGGCTTTTTCTCTTTTGCGTAGGCTTTAGTATATAATTCATTAGCTAAAAAATACATACCTCTGTTAAAGGCTATATCGGCTTCATTTTTAAAGTCTTTTTGAGCTACTAAATTCACCGAGAATATTAGGCCGGCTACTAATGCAACAACAACTTTATTTAACTTCATACAAGTGGTTTTATAGTTTTAGAAAGTCGCTAAGATAAAACTCTTTTTATTCTGCGCCAAAAAAAAGAAAAAAAAATCCCTACTAATTGGTAAATAGTAGGGATAAATATTTGATTTTTAACGATTAATTTATCTAGTGAAGAGTATTTCCCTTAGTTTTGGAAGACTCCATTTTTCATCGTCAATCAGTGTTTCTAATTTGTCTGAATGGTACTTAATTTTGTCGAAATAAGGCTTTACTTTATCGCAGTATGCAATAGCTTTGTCTTTAGCTCCTTTAGCGTTATTCGCTTTTTTTCGAGCTTCTAACATTTCGTTTGCTAAGCTATCTACAGCGTTTATATGCGTGCTTATTTCTTTTGCAATGGAATATACAGCAGAACTCTTTGCTTCATTAGCTCCAAAAACATTTTTTAACCCTTCAAGGTTTTCCAACAAAATATTATGATAATTAATTGCGGAAGGTAAAATATAGTTTCTAACCATTTCTCCTAAAACTCTTGATTCTATTTGTAATTTCAGGGAGTAGCTGTCTAACTCAATTTCATGTCTGGCATGTAATTCTCTTTTGGTTAAAATTCCAAGGTCTTCAAACATTTTTACAATGTTTTTATCTACCATTACATCAAGCGCTCTTGGAGTATCCGGAATGTTAGATAATCCTCTTTTTACCGCTTCTTTTTTCCACTCTTCTCCATAGCCGTTTCCTTCAAATCTAATTTTCTTTGATTCTACAATCAATCTTTGTAATACTTTAAGAATGGCTTCATCTTTTTTGATGCCTTTGTTAATCATTACATCAACGTCTTTCTTAAATTGAATTAGCTGATTGGCAACAATTGTATTTATAGCAATCATTGCTGAACCACAATTTGCGCTTGAACCAACTGCTCTGAATTCAAATTTGTTTCCTGTAAACGCAAAAGGAGAAGTTCTGTTTCTGTCTGTGTTATCTAACAATACTTGCGGAATTCTTCCAATATCAAGTTTAAGTTCGGTTTTTGCTTGAGGTGTCATTTTACCGGCTTTAACATTTTTCTCAAGTTTATCTAGTATTCCTGTTAGTTGAGAGCCAATAAATGCAGAAATAATTGCAGGCGGTGCTTCATTTGCACCTAATCTATGGTCGTTACTTGCAGAGGCAATGCTAGCTCTTAGTAGGTCAGCGTTGTCATGAATAGCCTTAATTGTATTAATGAAAAAGGTTAGGAATTGTAAATTAGATTTTGGGTTTTTTCCGGGTGCTAAAAGATTTACTCCGGTATTGGTTGATAAAGCCCAATTGTTGTGTTTTCCGGAACCGTTTAAACCTGGGAATGGCTTTTCATGCAATAACACTCTAAAGTTATGTTTTCTGGCGGTTTTTTCCATTATATCCATTAACAATAGATTATGGTCATTTGCCAAATTTGCTTCTTCAAACATTGGAGCACACTCAAATTGATTTGGGGCAACTTCGTTATGTCTTGTTCTTACAGGAATCCCCAGCTTTAATGATTCGTATTCAAAATCTTTCATAAAAGCATTTACCCTATCAGGTATAGAGCCAAAGTAATGGTCTTCTAGTTGTTGTCCTTTAGCGGGTGAATGACCAACAAGAGCCCTTCCAGTAAGCATTAAGTCTGGTCTAAGATTGAATAAAGCTACATCAACTAAAAAGTATTCTTGTTCCCAACCTAATGTTGCGTTTACTTTAGTTACTTCTTTGTCAAAGTATTGGCAAACATCCGTAGCTGCCTTGTCAATTGCTGAAAGTGCTTTTAATAAAGGTGTTTTAAAGTCTAATGCTTCACCTGTATATGCTATAAATATAGTAGGAATACAAAGAGTTTTACCTATGATAAAAGCAGGAGATGTTGGATCCCATGCAGTATAGCCTCTAGCTTCAAAAGTATTTCTAATTCCTCCGTTTGGAAAAGATGAGGCGTCAGGTTCTTGTTGAACCAAAAGGCTTCCTTCAAAAGTTTCAATTGCTCTTCCTTCGGCTATAGGTTGGAAAAATGCATCATGTTTTTCTGCTGTTGTCCCGGTTAATGGTTGAAACCAGTGTGTATAATGAGTCGCGCCTTTAGATAAAGCCCAGTCTTTCATAGAACTAGCAACCTGGTCAGCTATTTTTCTGTCTATCCTTTTTCCAAGTTCAATGGCTTCCATAACACTTATGTAAGCGTCTTCAGTTAAGCACTCTCGCATTGTTTTTTGATTAAAAACATAAGAGCCATAGTAGTCAGAAACTTTTCCGGTAGGTTGCTCAGGAGCTTTTGGGTTTCTTTTCATTACCTCTTCCAGGGCAGTAAAACGTAAATTTTTCATTTATGTATGATAATTTAGGGGGTTGTTTTAATATTTTTATAAAAACTTTGACAAAGGTATGTTTTTTTAGGGGGTATTCTGTTAAAAATAATAAAAATAATTATTAACAGCTGTTTACTAACTTAAATTAAATAAGATGAAATCTTTTATTTTCTTTAGACCAAATTTCAGTTTATTTTAATAGAAGTGGTTTTTAATTTTAAAAATAGCCAACTGGTTTTGTTTTTCATGATGGCTTGTGTTGCCAATCTTTACGCGATTCAACTAAACTATTTTGATAAGGCTAAAAAGTCATTTAATATTGATACTTCAATAGTTTATACCGAAAAATTTTTGAAATCAAATGAATCTAAAAATGATTCTACTGAGGTTGTAGAAGCAATTTGTTTTTTAGCTAATAAGTATATGGATAAGTCTAGATATGCTTATTCAGAAAAAATATTGAATGGTATTTATGCAAGTAACTATTTAGAGAGTAATCTTGATTGTAAGGCATTAGTTGAAATGGAGTATGGTAATTTATTTAAATATAAATCAAACTACTCATTGGCTTTAGAATTTTATTTAAAGGCTTACGAAAAGCTACGGTCTTCAAATAATTATACTTATTTTATAAAATGTAATATTGAACTTGCTGAGTATTACAGAAAAATAGGGAAGCTTCAGCAAGCAAAAAAATATATTACAACTTCCCTTAATTTAATTCGTGATAATAATATATTAGATAAATCTATAATAATCAGAACATTTAGTCGGGCAGCTGCTATTGAAAATGAAATGAATGCCCACCGAAAATCTATCATTTATTCAAATAAATCAATTGCCATTGCTCATGAAACTCAAGATAAATATGCCATAGCAACTAGCTTAAATGAATTAGGTTTTTCTTATAAGAATATGCAGTTAAATGATACTGCTGAAATGTTTTATAAACATGCTGAAAAAATCTGGTTTGAAATTGGAGCTGAGAGAGAGGCCATAAATGCAATGAATAATAGAGTTATGATGTATGCTCACTCAGGTTATCCTCAAGATCTAATATTTAGCGCTTACGACTCATTAATTTTAATGGTAAACAATAAAAACATTGATTTTTCTTTAACAAGCGTATATCAATATTTGCACCTTGAATACTTGAGAGTTGGTGACACTGCTATGGCTTACAAATATTTAACTGATTATCATTATTCTGTTATGGCTGATGAAGAAAAAAAGAATGATATTAATATAGCTAATATTTCTGAACGATACGAAAATGAGAAGGCTAAAAAAGAGATTCAGTTAGTTTCTGCTGAATTAAAAAAGAAAAATACCGAATCTAAAAGGTTGTACGTCTTTTTTTCAATAGTTTTAATAATGATTGTTGTGGTTAGCTTTTTGGCCTATCGGCTAAATAAATCTAAAAAGGAGTTAACATCAAGAAACCTTGAAAAAGATATGTTATTAAAAGAGATTCATCATAGAGTAAAAAATAATCTTCAGGTAATTTCTAGTTTACTGGAATTACAAACTCAAAAGGTATCGGATGAATCAACTGTAAATATTATGAGAGAAGGTCAAAATAGAGTTAAGGCAATGTCTTTAATACATAAAAAGCTTTATCAAAATGAAGACCTTTCAAAAATTAATTTTCAAGATTATATTGAAGATTTATGCTCTGCACTTTATCAAATTTATAAGCCCAAAAATATTGATGTTACCCATCACATTGAAACAAACAATATAAGTTTTGACATAGATACAGCAATACCATTGGGTTTAATAATTAATGAACTGGTAACTAATTCTTATAAATATGCTTTTCTTTTAGTTAACAATCCTGTTCTAAAAATTAAATTGATTGATAAAAAGAGCGGTAATTATGAATTAATAATTGCTGACAATGGAATAGGTCTTCCCGAAGATTTTGATTTTAAAAATACAAGTACACTGGGCATTCAATTGGTTAATCAGCTTACAAAACAACTGTTCGGAAAAATATCATATAAAAATAACAGCGGAGCTGAATTTCATATCACTTTTAAAGATACATTTGCGCGAAAATTAGTTGATTGATGAAAAGGGTATTGGTTGGGGTTGTTGAGGATGAGATGATTATAGCTAGTAGTATAATTACTACATTAGAAAGTTTGGGCTATAATACAGTTGGTCCGGCATTAAATTATACTCAAGGGGTTGAAATGTTACAAAATGAAAAACCGGACATTTTATTGTTAGATATCATTTTAGCAGGCAAAAAAGATGGGATTGATTTAGCCTGGAAAATAAGAGAAGAGTTTGATATACCTTTTATATTTCTTACGTCACATGCTGATAAAGGAACTATTGAAAGGGTTAAGCAAGTTGAGCCACCGGCTTATTTAGTTAAACCATTTAATAAGGATGAACTTTATGGCGCAATAGAAATAGCGCTTTATAACTATTCAAATAAAAAATTAGCAGAGAAAATTCCTACTTCCAATGATCCGAATTATCTTATGAAGGACTCTTTGTTTGTAAAGGTAAAAGGCAACTATGTTAAAATTCCTTATACCGATGTAATGTACTTGAAGAATGATAATATATACATTGAAATTGTTACAGCTAAATCAAAATACCTTGTAAGGAGTAATATGAATGAGTACTTACAAAAGTTTCCATCTAATTTTATCCGAGTTCATAGAAGTTATGCAGTAAATACAGACTATTTAGATGCAATAGGGAGTGATTTTATTACCATAAAAAGTCAACAAATTCCTCTTTCAAGAAACTATAAAGATGAGTTGCTAACCAAAATAAATATTGGTTAAACATTACAATTTAAACGCTATTAAGTATTTGTTTTCTGTTGTTGGTTAACAAAAAAATGCCATTCACAACATTTATTTTGAGTTTTAGGTAGTATAGAGAACTTTTGTGCGAATTTTTTAATTAAAATATAAAATTATGAAAAGAATACTACTTGTCTTATTAGTAAATGTAGGGTTTTTGAACTGCATAAATTCACAAACTTTAGATCAAAATGTTACTGGTTCTGTGGGCTCAGGGTGGCTTGTTAATAGTGGTTCCTATACTACTTTAGGACAATCTTTTACTGCTGGATTAAATGGTTTTTTAAGAAGGGTTGACATTAGTCTTGATGCCAATAACACTACATATCCTTTAATTGCTGGAAACTTTTCAATAACAATAAGAAGTGGTAATGGATATGCAGGTACAATATTGGGTGTCGATACATTTACAATTTTAGGAACGGAACTGTCTGGCTATTTTACTATAAATATAAAACCGAATACTGTTCCAATGGTATCTGGTAATAGCTATACTTTTATTATTGATGAAATATCGGGTACAGGTCAGATTATGATGAGTGCAACCTCAAATGTCTATTCTGGCGGAGATCTATATTGGCAAGTTTTTACAAACAACCCGAATGTAGACACTAGTAGAGATTTTATTTTCAGAACCTATGTTCAATCTGCTTGTGCTAACACTTTTTCATCATTTACCACTTCAACTTGTGATAGTTTAGTTAGCCCAAGTGGAAAATATGTTTGGAAAACTACCGGTTCTTACAATGATACCATTTCAAATGTTGCTAACTGTGATAGTATAATGACTTTTAATTTAGTAGTTACTACAACACCTTCCAATCAAACTGTATCTGTTACAAACAGTGTAATCTGCTCTGGAGATAGTACTACAGTTAATTTAGCTTCAACTCAAAATGGAGTGAGATATAGCTTAAGAGATAATAGCAATAATACTGTTTTAGCCAGTAATGTTGCAAACGGTACTCCTTTAAACTTTGGTACAGGTGCACTAACAAGCTCAAAAACATATAATATTCTTGCAGAAAACACAACACCTAGTGCATTAGATTTACCGGCAAATAATGATTACGTAAGATTTTCAAACCCATTCTATACTTATACCAACGAAATTACTGTAGAAGCTTGGGTGAAGTTTAATGGTGTTAATAATCCACAAGCTGGTCAATCTACACCTTCATTAGATAACATGGCAGGAAATGTATGGTTGTGGGAAGGCGGAGCTTTTTTTGTGAATGACAACGGAACATGGAAAAGTTTAGCTTTTCCTATAACTAAGCCTAATGGATGGACTCACGTAGCTACTGTAGCTAACTCATCAGGAATGTACATTTATTATGATACAGTTTTAGTGGCTTCAACTACTTCTCAACAAATTACTTCACAAATTAGATTAAACTCAAATTCTGTCATAGATATTGGTCAAGATCCAAGATTCACGCCCGGTTCTTCCGGTAGAAATTCAAATTTACCTTTTGATCACTTTATGGTTTGGGATACTACCAGAACAAAAATGGAAATAGCTAATGATATGAGTAATTGTTTAACAGGTAACGAACCAGGACTAGTACATTATACAAAGATAAATGAAGGTACTGGAGTTTTCATTGCTTCTAATAAAGGGCCTAATGGTACACTTGTTAATCCGGGAACAACTAATTGGATTGATGGGCCGGGAGTTTGCGAATATAGCTGTTCCTCTCAAATGTTAAGTATAGTTACTGTTACTGTAAATCAACCTACAACCAGCACTATTAACCCTACATCTTGTTTTAGCTATACTTCTCCAAGCGGAAAAATATTTTCAACTAGCAATACATATATAGATACTATTCCAAATGCAAATAGTTGCGACAGTATAATTACAATAAACTTAACTATAAATACAGTTGATACAAGTGTTACAGTAAATGCGCCTACTTTTTCAGCAAATGCTTCAGGAGCTACATATCAATGGATAAATTGCTCAAACAATCAGCCAGTAAACGGAGCAAACAGCCAAAACTTTACTGCCACTTCAGCCGGAAATTATGCAGTTATTGTAACCCAAAACGGGTGTACAGATACAAGTGCCTGCTACAGCGCTGGAAATGTAGGCCTAGAATCACTTTCTTTAAACACTGTTAAAGTATATCCAAATCCAACCAATGGATTAATAAGTCTAGAACTTTTAGCTAATAGTGATTTTGGATATCAATTAACTTCAATTGATGGAAGATTAATAGAAGAAAAAAAGAATATTGCTCAGAATAAGATTTCACTAGATTTGAGTAATGAGTCAAGCGGCTTTTATATCTTAAAATTATTCAATAGCGAAAGTTCTCTTAATATTAAGATAAGTAAAAATTAGAAGCTAGATGAACCTATTTAGAAAGGCTTCCATTTTTAGGGGGCCTTTTTTCTTTTATGATCAACAGTTTGCCATTCATTTACTATAATTTGTATTTCACAACATTTATTTTTTATAGCTATTTAAAAGTATAAAATTCACATCATTAAATTTTAAAACAAACTATTATGAAAAAAGTACTTTTAGTCTGTGTGTTGGCTTTATACACTTTAGTGTTTCAAGCTCAGTCACCGGATTTATTAAATTATCAAGGTATTGCAAGAAACTCGACAGGAGCAGCATTGCAAAATCAAGCAATTTCGCTTAGAATATCAATAAATCAAACCACTGCAACAGGTACAACCGTTTATCAGGAAACACATGCTGTAACTACTAATAATTTTGGTTTGTTTTCAGTTCAAGTAGGTAATGGAACAGTGGTAAGTGGAAATATTTCAACAATAACTTGGGGAAGTAACCCTTACTTTATGGCTGTAGAAATGGATCCTGCCGGTGGAACAGCTTATACAGCTATGGGAACTCAACAGTTAATTTCAGTTCCTTATGCTTTATATGCAAAAACATCAGGTAGTTCAACTCCCGGTCCTACAGGTCCGCAAGGCCCAACAGGACCCCAAGGTATTACAGGAGCCACAGGTGTACAAGGTGCAACCGGAGCTCAAGGTCCAACTGGTCCTCAGGGTGCTGCAGGAGCCACTGGTGCAACGGGAGCACAAGGTGCCACTGGAGCAACAGGTTTGTTGCAAAACGGTACAGCAGCAGGACAAACTGCATATTGGAACGGAACTGCATGGGTAGTAAATAACAATCTATACAACAATGGTGGAAATATTGGTATTAATACACCAAACCCTACTACTGCTAAATTGGTAATATCTGGTACTGCAGGACACCAAGGTCTAGATATGTCAAGTGCTGACCAATACGCTAATATGCGTGTTATTCAGAATACTAATGGCACAGGCGATAAAGATCTATGGATTGGATTTCAAAGTGGTGTTGGGTCTAAAATAAGATTACATTCAAACAACAAGGAAACAGTAAGAATTACTGGTGATAGTGTTGGTATACGTACTACTACTCCAATAGCTCCCTTAGATATTAATGGAAAAACACGTAGTACTACATTACTTATACATGGACGTGAAGCAGTTTCAATACAAGGTGCTCATATCATGTGGAATAAAATTAATGGAACAGGAATGACTGATTTTATTAATCAAATTGGAATTGGTAGTACCGGAGGTTTCCGTTTTTCTGAAAGTACAACAGGTGATGTGCAAACTGAATTAATGAGAATTCAAGGTAATGGAAATGTTGGTATTGGAACTGCTACTCCAAACGCTCCATTGCAATTTGGTAATGGTCTGTCAAACAGAAAAATAGTTCTTTATGAAAACTTTAACAATGATCACCAGATATATGGTTTCGGTATTAATTCAAACATCCTACGTTATCAAACTGCAGATATATCTACACACCATGCTTTTTACGCTGGTGTAAACTCTACTACATCAAATGAATTAATGAGAATTCAAGGTAATGGAAATGTGGGCATTGGTACTACTACTCCAACACAAAGATTAGATGTAAATGGTAATATTAATTTATCTGGTGAAATTATACAACAGGCTTGGCAAACTCCAACCCTTGTTAATGGTACTAACTTTGGTTCTGGATATGCAACTACTCAATATTACAAGGATAAGGAAGGAGTTGTTCATGTAAAAGGAGTTGTTCAAGGATATTCTACTGGAAATGTAGTAATATTCAACTTACCTGCTGGATATAGACCAACTGAAAATAGAATTATGGAAGGGCAATCAGATGTTTCAGGACAAGGAACATCAGTTAGAATTGATGTGCAAACCAATGGTAATGTTGTTTTAGTTAATGCTTTAGGAAATACTAGTGCATTTGTTAGTATGGAGTTTTCATTTAGACCATAATATTAGTTTAAACAAAAAAGTAAAAATTAATAGAGCGTTCGCTTTTAGTGGGCGCTTTTAAATCAAATTTATCATGAAAAGTATAAAATTAATAGTGATAAATATTTGTTTAGCAGGTGGTTTATTTGCTCAATCAATTGAGCCAAGTGTAATAGGTTCGGCAGGCGATTTTTATTCAAATTCAACCGCTCAACTTAGCTTTACATTTGGAGAGATGATTACAGAAACAGTCACTTCTACTAACAATATTATTACGCAGGGTTTTCAGCAACCTGAAGAAACAAATGTTGGGATTTACGAATCAGAGTTAAATAATTTAAACTTGGTAATTTATCCAAACCCTACTAGAGACATAGTTACTTTAAATTTCAAGGAAACTAATTATTCTGGAGAATATTACCTTTTTGATGTAACCGGAAAATTATTAGCTCAAAACGTAATTAACAATTCAACTGTAGTAATTAATTTAACTTCTTATACTGAAGGAGTTTATTTTTTAAAAATTGGTCAACAAACCTATCGTGTTATAAAGACCAATTAATTTAAGTTTAGCATTAGCAATGAAGGCCTTCAAATTTTGAAGGCCTTTTTATTTATGTCGGTATAATTCTGTATTCTCAATTAAAATTATTTACATTAGCACCAATTCTAACCAAAAAATAGATTTATGGCTAAAACAGAAGCTTGGGGTACCAGAGTAGGTTTAATATTAGCAATGGCTGGAAATGCAGTGGGTTTAGGAAATTTTTTGCGATTTCCGGTTCAAGCTGTTAACAATGGTGGAGGAGCCTTTATAATACCATATATTGTTTGTTTCTTATTAATGGGTATCCCACTTTTATGGATAGAATGGTCAATGGGGCGTTTCGGTGGAAAATATGGAAATCACTCTACTCCTTATATATTAGATACTATGGCTAAAGGTAGAATTTGGAAATACATAGGTGTGTTCGGAATTTTTACCAATTTGGCTGTAGCAGCTTACTATTGCTATATTGAATCCTGGACAATGAGTTATGTTTACCATTCTTTGGTTGGAACATTTCAAGGTATGGGACAAGGTGATGTAGCTCAATTTTTTAATGATTATGTGACAATCGGAAAATCAACAACCGGTATTCCTTATGAGGCTGTAATCTTTTTTGTTCTTTGTTTAGTGCTTAATACATTCATTCTTTCAAAAGGGTTAAAAGGTATTGAGCGAGTGGCTAAGATTGGAGTTCCGTTACTGCTTATTTTTGGAGCTTTTTTAGCAATACGTAGCTTGACTTTAGGAACTACAGGAGCAACTTTAGAACACCCTGATGCAAATGCTTGGGACGGTTTTAACTTTTTGTGGACTCCTAATTATGATTCTCTGTGGAACCCAAGTGTATGGATGGCAGCTGCAGGACAAATCTTTTTTACACTTTCTGTGGGTATGGGTACTGTACATTGCTATGCAGCATATCTTAGAGAGAAAGATGATATTGCTTTAAATGCTGTCTCCGCAGGTTTTACCAATGAGTTTGTTGAGGTAGTATTAGGTTCAATGATTGTAATTCCAATTGCTGCTGGATACCTAGGAATGGATTGGGTAAAAGAAAATGCAGGTTTTGGTATGGCATTTCAAACTATGCCATTCTTGTTTGACAATTGGGGACCAATTTTATCAGTCTTAGCCGGAGTATTTTGGTTTGGATTATTATTCTTTGCGGGAATAACGTCTTCTTTAGCTATGGGAACACCTTGGGTAGGATTTATGCAAGATGAGTTTAAATGGACAAGAGAAAAATCTGCTTGGTCTTTTGGGGCGATTGTATTATTATTGGGATTGCCAACGGTATTCTTTTTCCATTTAGGCGTGTTTGATGAGTATGATTATTGGGCAGGAACAGTTTCTTTAGTGGTCTTTGCAATGTTAGAAGTAATAGTATTCTCTTGGATTTTTGGAGTTAATAAAGGCTGGGAACAAATAAAAATGGGCGCAGATATTAAAGTGCCTTTAATTTATAAGCCTATTATTCAGTTTGTAACCCCAATAATGCTTATTATAGTTTTTCTGGGAGCAATGTTTACTCCATTAGGTAATGATTGGGCAGCCGCATTTACAAATGGATTTGTGTTAGATAATAGTTCTATAATTAAACAAATAACCATGACTGGCTTGAGGGAGCAAATAGCGGCAGCTACAGACCCGGAAATTATTAATCAACTGAAGAATAAGCTGTTTTATGTGATGGGCGCAAGAATTTTATTAATGTCAGTTTTCTTAGGGGTTTGTTATTTAGTTTACAGAGCTTATAATATTCGTAAAAAAGAAGGGAGGTTAGTATGAATACATCAGCGTTAGTTTTAATGTTAATGGTACAGGTTACAGTTGCCTGCATTACAGCTTATTTTTTCTGGAAGGTTTTAAAAACACCTCCAAAACCAGAGCCGGATTCATATTCAGACAATGATGATGATCCAAGATAGTTTTTACCATGCAATTTGGGTGGAAAGATTATTTTAATTTTTTTCGTTCCGAGCGGAAGGGAATATTCTTTTTTTTATTGTTTATAGCAGCTATATGCTCTTTCTTATATTATCTTTCTATTCAAGAACCTAAGGCGATTTCAGACTTTTCAGATTTAAAAAACATTCCTAAAGCTGAGCATTCATGGCAAAATGAAAATGAAGTAGAGGCTTCAAACTACAATTATTCTTCAAAAAATATGCAAACGAATTTCTCAAATAAAACGATTACTTTTTTTGAGTTTAATCCAAATGATGCTTCACCGGAGGAACTACAAAAGCTGGGCTTTAGTGATAAGTTAACCCAAACCATTGTTAACTACAGGAAAAAGGGTGGAAGGTTTTACTACAAAGAAGATTTAATGAAAATTTATGGAATGGACACTGCCCATTACCGACTGATAGAACCTTACATAGTTTATGAAAAAATAAAGCTTGATACTAATTTTAAAAGTACTGCACGTAGAATAGAACTAAATAGTTGCAACAAAGAAGACTTAATACAATTGCATGGAATAGGCGATAAACTATCCGATAGAATTATAAAATTTAGAGATGGATTAGGTGGTTTTTATGATGTTAACCAGCTTAGTCAAGTTTATGGAATAGAAGAGACTACTTTCAACAAAATTCAAAGCCAGTTATATGTTAAAGGGGAAGTAAAAAAAATAAATATCAATCTAGCTTCAGAAACTGAATTGTCCTCACATCCATACATCAATTATAAATTAGCTAAATCTATTGTAGAGTATAGAAACCAACATGGTAATTACTCTCAACTAACCGACTTAAAAAAGCTACATTTGATGACTGAAGAAACCTATAATAAACTGGAATCTTATTTAAGCATTGAATAATGACAACATCAGAAAAGTTAATAAAAGCAATCAGAGATGTTCCTGATTTTCCTAAACCGGGAATCTTGTTTAAAGACATCACGCCTATATTTCAAAATCCTAAATTATGTAGAGAAATAACCATTGAATACGCCTCTAAATTAACGCATTTAGAAATTGACGTAATTGCAGGTATTGAAAGCAGAGGTTTTTTGTTTGGGTTATTATTGGCGCAAGAACTTCAAAAACCATTTGTATTGATAAGAAAAAGCGGAAAACTGCCTTACAAAACTATTTCTGAAAAATATGGTTTAGAATATGGAACTGCAGAAATAGAAATGCATATTGATGCTATTCAACCTAAACAAAAAGTATTGATACATGATGATTTACTGGCAACAGGAGGTACAGCCGAAGCTGCTGCCAAACTAATACAAAAACAAAGCGGTCATGTAGAAGGTTTTACTTTTCTTGTACAGTTAGATTTCTTAAATGGAACGGAAAAATTAAAACCTTTTTCACAAAATATTATTAGCTTAGCGCACTTTTAAAAATAGGATTTATAATGGACTTTAGTTATTCTGAAAACCAGAAAATGATAGCCGGAATGATACAAGATTTCGGAAAAAAGGAAATTCTTCCAAAAATGATGGAGTGGGATGAAACACAAGAATTTCCTGTTGAAGTATTTAAAAAATTAGGAGAACTTGGGTTGATGGGTGTTCTGGTGCCAACTGAATACGGTGGTTCCGGATTTGGCTATGAAGAATATGTTACTGTAGTTTCAGAAATTAGTAAAATATGTGGTTCAATAGGACTATCAGTTGCGGCACACAATTCTTTATGTACAGGTCATATTTTGCAATTTGGTAATGAAGAACAAAAGAAAAAATGGCTTCCAAAACTAGCAACAGCAGAATGGATAGGAGCATGGGGATTAACCGAACCGAATACCGGTTCAGATGCTATGCGAATGAAATGTACGGCAAAACAAGATGGAGATTATTGGGTGATAAATGGAACGAAATGTTGGATTACTCATGGTATTAGCGGTGATGTAATGGTTGTGTTAGTGCGAACGGGAGAACTTTTGGATTCTCATGGTATTACTGCATTTGTAGTAGAAAGAGGAACTCCGGGATTTAAAGCAGGAAAAAAAGAAAATAAATTAGGTATGAGAGCCTCCGAAACTGCTGAGGTTATTTTTGAAGACTGTAGAGTTCACAAGGATAATATATTAGGTGAGTTAGGAGAAGGCTTTATTCAGGCAATGAAAGTTTTGGATGGTGGAAGAATTTCAATCGCATCATTAGGTTTAGGAATTGCAAAAGGTGCTCTAGAAGCTTCATTAAAATATTCTAAAGAAAGAGAACAATTCGGACAGCCAATATCTAACTTCCAAGGTATTTCATTTAAGTTGGCCGACATGGCCACCGAAGTTGAAGCAGCTGAACTTTTAGTTTACGAAGCAGCCGATTTAAAAAATAAGCATTTACCTGTTACAAAAGTTTCAGCAATGGCAAAATATTACGCATCTGAAGTAGCTGTTAAAGTCTCAACTGATGCAGTTCAGATATTCGGAGGTTACGGATACACTAAGGACTTTCCGGTAGAAAAATATTACCGTGATTCAAAACTTTGTACAATAGGCGAAGGTACTTCCGAAATACAAAAATTAGTTATTTCTCGTCAAGTTTTGAAATAATTAAAATATTTAATTAATTTTGCAGCCTTAATCATTCAAAGGAGGTATATAAAATGTTAATTATTCCTGTAAAAGAAGGCGAAAGCATAGAAAGAGCTCTTAAAAAGTATAAAAAGAAATTTGAGAAATCTCAAGTTTTAAGAGAGTTGAGAGATAGAAAAGAATTTACTAAAAAATCTATCATCAACAGACAGCAGTTGCTTAAAGCTAAGTATATTCAGCGACTTAGAAGTAAAGAAGAGATTTAATCTCTTTTTAAATAAGATATAATTTTTTTTTCATCCCGGTTTTTTTAAATTTATAAAAAAATCGGGATGTTTTTTTTAGAGGAGTTCATATCATATCTTAAAAATCAAAAAAGGTTTTCAGCTCACACCGTAACTGCCTACACAACCGATTTATCACGTTTCTTTAATTTTCTTTCAAATCAATATGAAATATCTTCCGATATTTCTGTGGTGAATGCTCAAATTATCAGGTCATGGCTTGTTGAACTCACAGAGTCAGGGGTAACAAACCGTTCCATTTCTCGTAAAATCTCTACACTAAGAACCTATTTCAAATTTTTAAAAAAGAACGATTTGAATCCTCAAAACCCAATGGCTAAAATTGTTCCCCCTAAATTAGAGAAAAAACTGCCTGTCTTTGTTAATGAGTTAGACATGGACAAGTTGTTTAACTCAATTGAATTTGAGGATGATTTTTTTGGACACAGAGATAAATTGATGATTGAGCTTTTTTATGTTACAGGAATCCGACTTTCAGAATTAATCAATCTTACTGCTAAATCAATTAATTCATCTACATATTCCATCAAAGTTTTAGGTAAGCGAAATAAGGAGAGGATTATTCCGTTAAGTAAAAAAATGACCAACCAATTAGTTGAATTTGAAAAAGTGAAATCTTTAAAATTTCCGGAGGCTGCTAAATTGTTTACAACGGATAAGGGAGCGGACTTGTACCCTAAATTTGTTTATCGAAAAATTAATCACTACTTATCTCAAGTATCTACCATTACTAAAAAAAGCCCACACGTATTGCGTCATACTTTTGCTACTCATTTATTAAATAATGGAGCAGATTTGAATGCAATTAAAGAATTATTGGGGCACGCTAACCTAAGTGCTACACAGGTTTATACTCACAATTCATTTGAAAAATTAAAAAAAATATATACTAACGCCCATCCTAGGGCATAAAAACTTAAAATCATGAAAGTAGATGTGAAAATCCAATCAGTACATTTTGATGCAGACCAAAAACTATTAAACTTTATTCAGGCTAAAGTAGATAAGCTTACTCAGTTTTATGACAGAATAGTAGGAGGGGAAGTTTTTTTAAGGTTAGATAAAAATGATAAAGCACAAAACAAGATTGTAGAAATAAAATTACTTATTCCCGGTTCAGACTTATTTGCAAAAAAGCAGTCGGCATCATTTGAAGAATCAGCCGATTCTGCTGTGGAAGCTATTAGACGTCAAATCGTTAAGCACAAAGGGAAAATGGCAGTTGCTTAACCCTCCTAAAATATTTTTTCAAAACACTTGAAAAAATATAGATAATTTTTGTTAGGAAATAAATCTTTTATACATTTGCAGACCTTTTTCGGAAGGTCTGTTCATTTTATATGACTGCCGGTGTAGCTCAGTTGGCCAGAGCAGCTGATTTGTAATCAGCTGGTCGGGGGTTCGAATCCCTCCACCGGCTCTCGTTCTTTAAAATAAAAAAACATTAAAAATGTTGGGGAAATACCAAAGCGGCCAACTGGGGCAGACTGTAAATCTGCTGTCTTATGACTTCGTAGGTTCGAATCCTGCTTTCCCCACATGAAATTGAAACTTTGGGTTTCAGCAAGAATTAAAAGCGGGAGTAGCTCAGCTGGCTAGAGCATTAGCCTTCCAAGCTAAGGGTCGCGGGTTCGAATCCCGTTTCCCGCTCTTTAAGTAGCTGATGTAGCTCAGTGGTAGAGCACTTCCTTGGTAAGGAAGAGGTCACGGGTTCAAGTCCCGTCATTAGCTCAAATTGAAGATGTAAAAACTATATATTAATAATAAATTAAGTCTAATAAATTAAAAATAAATAAAAATGGCAAAAGAGAATTTTGATCGTTCGAAACCACACCTTAACATAGGTACAATAGGTCATGTTGACCATGGTAAAACTACTTTGACTGCTGCTATTACAACAGTATTGGCAAATAAAGGGTTAGCTCAATTAAGAGATTTCTCTTCAATTGATAACGCTCCTGAGGAGAAAGAAAGAGGTATTACTATTAATACTTCTCACGTTGAATATGCAACTGAAAACAGACACTATGCTCACGTTGACTGTCCAGGTCACGCTGACTACGTTAAGAACATGGTTACCGGTGCTGCTCAAATGGATGGTGCTATATTAGTGGTTGCTGCTACTGATGGTCCAATGCCACAAACAAGAGAGCACATTCTTCTTGCTCGTCAGGTAGGTGTTCCTAAGATTGTTGTTTTTATGAACAAAGTTGATATGGTTGATGATGCTGAGTTGTTAGAGCTTGTTGAGATGGAAATCAGAGATTTATTAAGCTTTTATGAGTTTGATGGTGATAATACTCCAATAATTCAAGGTTCTGCATTAGGTGGATTAAACGGAGATGCTAAGTGGGTTGGTAAAATTGAAGAGCTTATGGCTGCTGTTGATTCTTACATTCCAGTTCCTCCAAGAGATGTTGATAAGCCATTCTTGATGCCAGTTGAAGACGTGTTTACTATTACAGGTAGAGGTACTGTTGCTACCGGAAGAATTGAGCAAGGTGTTGTTAATGTTGGAGAGGAGATAGAAATTATTGGTTTTGAAGATAGCAGAAAATCAACTGTAACCGGTGTTGAAATGTTCAGAAAACTTTTGGATAGAGGTGAAGCTGGTGACAATGTTGGTATTTTATTAAGAGGTATTGACAAAAATGATATCAGAAGAGGTATGGTAATCGCTAAGCCTGGTTCAATTACTCCTCATACTGAGTTTAAAGCTGAAGTGTATATTCTTAAAAAAGAAGAAGGTGGACGTCATACTCCATTCCATAACAAATACAGACCTCAGTTTTATTTAAGAACAACTGACGTTACCGGAGAAATTGATTTAGGAGAGGGAAGAGAAATGGTAATGCCTGGTGATAATGTAACTATTACAGTAAAATTAATTGCTCCTGTTGCTATTAATAAAGGACTTCGTTTTGCAATCCGTGAGGGTGGTAGAACAGTTGGTGCAGGACAAGTTACTGAAATAATTAAGTAATAAAATAAACCAAGTAAGCATTAGGTATTTTTCCTGAAAAAGGAGAAATACCTTTTGTACTTACGGGTGTAGCTCAACTGGTAGAGCACTGGTCTCCAAAACCAGGGGCTGTGGGTTCGATTCCTACCACCCGTGCAAAATAAAAGATATGTCTAAAATAGGCGCATATATTAGGGAGTGTAGTGATGAACTTATCAATAAAGTTTCATGGCCTACATGGAGTGACTTACAAAGCAGTTCAATAATTGTTGTTATTGCATCTTTTATTATTGCTTTTATGGTTTTTTTAATGGATTATGTTTTTGGGGCAAATGGTCAAGATGCTTTGTTTAAAGGTGTTTTGGGCTACATATACGAAATGTTTTAAATAAGCAAAGATGGTAGAGACAGGTGCAAAAAAATGGTATGTAGTAAAAGCTGTTAGCGGTAAGGAGAAAAAAGTTAAACAGTACATTGAGGATGAAATTGTTCGTCTTAAGATGGAAAATTACGTTTCTCAAATACTTATTCCTACTGAAAAAATCTACCAAATAAGAAACGGTAAAAAAATAATTAAAGAAAGAAGTTTTTATCCCGGATATATTTTAATTGAGGCAGATTTAGTTGGTGAAGTTGCACATGCTATTAAAAATCTACCTAATGTAATTAGTTTTTTAGGAGCTTCAAAAGGTAGCGAGCCTTTACCATTAAGAATGTCGGAAGTAAATAGAATTTTAGGAAAAGTAGATGAATTGGCAGAACAGACAGAGGAGATAAGTATTCCTTTCATTGTTGGAGAGTCTGTTAAAGTTACTGATGGTCCGTTTAACGGATTTTCGGGTACTATAGAAAAAGTAAATGAAGAAAAGAAAAAACTAGAGGTTATGGTAAAGATTTTTGGAAGAAAGCAACCTTTAGAATTAAGTTTTTTACAAGTAGAAAAAGAATCCTAGTAAGTGAGTAATAAAAAATCCAACAGCTTCCATGTTGGCACTAAATTTTTAAATAAAGTAAAATGGCAAAAGAAATAGGAGCATTAATAAAATTACAAATTAGAGGTGGTGCTGCTAATCCTGCTCCTCCGGTAGGACCTGCATTGGGTGCTAAAGGAGTTAATATCATGGAGTTCTGTAAGCAATTTAATGCTAGAACTCAAGATAAAGCCGGAAAAGTTTTACCCGTTGTAATTACTGTTTATAAAGATAAGTCTTTTGACTTCATCATTAAAACTCCACCTGCTGCTGTACAACTACTTGAAGCTGCAAAAAAGAAATCAGGTTCTGCTGAGCCGAACAGAAAAAAAGTAGCTACGGTTACTTGGGATCAAGTGAAAGCAATTGCAGAAGATAAAATGCCTGACTTAAATTGTTTTACAGTAGAGTCGGCCATGAGTATGGTTGCCGGTACAGCTAGAAGTATGGGATTTGTTGTAAAAGGAGGAACTCCTCCAGAAAACTTAAAGCAATAACATGAAACAGACTAAGAATAGAAAAAATGCTCTTTCCAAGTTTGATCAAGGCAAGTCTTATTCGGTAGAAGAAGCTGCTAAGATTGTTGGCGAAATTAAGTCTGAAAAGTTTGACGCATCTGTTGACTTAGATATTAGACTTAATGTTGATCCAAGAAAGGCTAACGAAATGGTTAGAGGAAGTGTAGCATTACCACATGGTATTGGAAAAAAAGTTAGAGTTTTAGCATTAGTTACTCCAGATAAAGAGAAAGAAGCTAAAGAAGCCGGAGCTGATTATGTAGGTGTAGATGAATACATCGAAAAAATCAAAGGCGGATGGCTAGACTTTGACGTAATGATTACAATGCCAAGCTTAATGGGTAAAATAGGTGCTTTAGCTAGAATTTTAGGACCAAGAGGTTTAATGCCTAATCCTAAATCTGGTACTGTAACTATGGATGTTACTAAAGCAATTACTGAAATTAAAGCCGGTAAAGTTGACTTTAAAGTGGATAAATTTGGTATCATTCACTCTACAGTAGGTAGAGCTTCTTTTGATGCTGATAAGCTTAAAGAAAATGCTGCTGAACTAATTAATACAGTAATTAAGTTAAAACCATCTTCAGCTAAAGGAACTTATATGAAAAGTGTTACAATGTCAACCACTATGGGGCCTGGCATTAGCATTGATACTAAGTCTCTAACTGTCTAAAAAATACAATTATGACAAGAGAAGAAAAGAACAAACTAATAGATGATTTAACTGAAAGTATCAGTAATTCATCTGTTTTTTACTTAGCGGATATTGCAAGCCTAGATGCTGAAAAGTCAAGTACTTTAAGAAGAACTTGCTTTAAAAATGACATTAAAATAAATGTTGTAAAAAACACTCTTTTAAAGAAAGCATTTGAAAAATCAGGAAAAGATTACTCTGAGCTTTTCAATACTTTAAAAGGAAATACAGCAATAATGTTTGCATCGGTAGGTAACGCACCTGCAAAAGTAATTAAAGAATTCCGTAAGGCTAGCGAAAAACCTGTTTTAAAAGGCGCATATATTGATGAGGCTTTTTACATTGGAGATGAGAATTTAGAAGCATTAGCTTCATTAAAATCCAAAGAAGAAGTTATTGGAGACATTATCTTCTTACTTCAGTCTCCAGCGCAAAATGTGGTTTCAGCGCTTCAGTCAGGAAAAAACAAAATTGGCGGCTTAATCAAAGCATTAGAAGAAAGAGCAGCCTAATTAAAATAGTGTACGCACTCAAATAAATATAAATTAAACAAAAAGTCTAAAAATTAAACTTAAATAAAATGGCAGATTTAAAAGCACTTGCAGATCAATTAGTAGGATTAACAGTTAAAGAAGTTAACGAGTTAGCTACTATTTTAAAAGAAGAACATGGTATCGAGCCTGCTGCTGCTGCAGTAGTTGCTGGTCCGGCAGCTGGTGGTGCAGCTGGTGGTGGTGCTGAAGAAAAAACTTCTTTTGATGTAATACTTAAATCAGGTGGCGCTTCTAAATTAGGAGTTGTTAAAGTGGTTAAAGAAGTTACAGGTTTAGGTCTTAAGGAAGCTAAAGATTTAGTTGATGGTGCTCCAAAACCGGTTAAGGAAGGAGTTGCTAAAGACGAAGCAGAATCTTTAAAAGCTAAATTAGAAGAGGCCGGAGCTGAAGTTGAACTTAAGTAAACAGTTCCAATAAAATATTGCTTAGACCCTTTCATAACAGGAGGGTCTAAGCGTATTTATAAGATTACCTAATAATTTTCTTTTTCCTCAAACATCAATATAATTGATAATGGCTAAAACAGTTGCACAAGACAAAACAGAAAGAGTTTCTTTCGCCTCCATTAAAAATCAGCTTCCTTATCCTGATTTTTTGGAAATACAGCTAAAATCATTCAACGAGTTTTTTCAAGTTGAATCAACTCCTGAAACAAGAAAAAAAGAAGGATTACATAAAGTTTTCACAGATAACTTTCCAATCTCTGACGTAAGAAATCAGTTTGTATTGGAGTTTCTTGATTACTCAATTGATCCACCAAGATACACTATGGAAGAGTGCTTCGAAAGAGGTCTTTCATTCACTGTACCTTTAAAAGCTAAATTAAAGCTTTATTGTACCGATCCTGAGCACGAAGATTTTGAAACTATTGTTCAAGAGGTTTATTTAGGAACTATTCCTCAAATGACTCCAAGAGGGACATTCATTATCAATGGAGCGGAAAGAGTAATTGTATCTCAATTACACCGTTCTCCTGGTGTGTTCTTTAGCAACAGTGTTCACGCTAATGGTACAAAATTATACTCAGCCAGAATTATACCTTTCAAAGGTTCATGGATTGAGTTTGCAACTGACATTAACAATGTGATGTATGCTTACATCGATAGAAAGAAAAAGTTGCCGGTAACGACACTTTTAAGAGCTATTGGTTATGAAGCAGATAAAGATATCTTAGATATTTTCGGACTTTCAGAGGAATTAAAAGTTAGTAAAGCCGCTCTTAAAAAAGCAGTAGGCAGAAAACTAGCAGCTAGAGTTCTTAAGACTTGGGTTGAAGATTTCGTAGATGAAGATACAGGTGAGGTGGTTTCTATTGAAAGAAACGAAGTAATGATTGAAAGGGAAATCATTCTTGAAGATGAGCATATTGACCAAATCATTGAATCCGGAACTAAATCAATAATTCTTCATAAAGAAGGGGTAAATGCGGGTGATTTTGCAATTATGTACAACACATTGCAAAAGGACCCTTCAAACTCAGAAAAAGAAGCGGTGGAATATATCTACCGTGTACTTAGAAACGCTGAGCCACCAGATGAAGAAACTGCAAGACAAGTAATTGAAAAATTATTCTTCTCTGAGCAGAGATATGACTTAGGTGCTGTTGGTAGATTTAAAATCAATAACAAGTTAGGTTTAGATATTCCTGCTGATGTAAGAATATTAACGAAACAAGATATTATCTCTATCATCAAGTATTTAATTGCATTATCTAATGCAAAAACTGATGTGGATGATATTGACCACTTAAGTAACAGAAGAGTTAGAACAGTTGGAGAGCAATTATCTAATCAATTTGGTGTTGGATTAGCTAGAATGGCTAGAACCATTAGAGAGAGAATGAACGTTAGAGATAACGAAGTGTTTACTCCTACAGATTTGATTAATGCTAAAACGCTTTCATCTGTAATTAATTCATTCTTCGGAACCAACCAACTTTCTCAGTTTATGGATCAAACCAATCCTCTTTCTGAGATAACTCACAAAAGAAGGCTTTCTGCTTTAGGGCCTGGTGGTCTATCAAGAGAGAGAGCAGGTTTTGAGGTAAGAGACGTTCACTTTACACACTACGGAAGACTTTGTCCGATTGAAACTCCTGAGGGACCAAACATTGGTTTGATTTCTTCATTGTGTGTATATGCTAAAATTAATAACTTAGGATTTATTGAAACTCCTTATCGTCCTGTTACAACAGGTAAAGTAGAGCTAGATAACACTAAGATTACTTATTTATCAGCTGAAGAAGAAGAGAATAAAACCATTGCTCAAGCAAATGCTGAGATAGATGGAAAAGGAAACTTCACAGGTGATAAGATTAAGTCTCGTCATAACGGAGATTTCCCTGTAGTAGAGAAAGATGCATTGGAATTAATGGACGTTGCTCCAAACCAAATTGCATCCATTGCAGCATCGATGATTCCGTTCTTAGAGCATAACGATGCCAACAGAGCATTGATGGGATCAAACATGCAGCGTCAAGCAACTCCGCTTTTAAATGCTGAAGCTCCTGTAGTAGGTACAGGTCTAGAAAAAAGTCTTGCAAAAGACTCTAGAATATTGCTTTACGCTGAAGGCGATGGAGTAGTTGAATATGTTGATGCAAACGAAATAACAATACGTTACAAACTTTCAAAAGAACAAGAGTTAGTTTCTTTTGACGGTGAAGTAAAAACATATAACCTAACTAAGTTCTTAAGAACTAACCAAAGTACGTGTATTAACCTTCGTCCTATTGTATCTCCAGGAGATAAAGTAGAAGACGGAACAGTATTATGTGAAGGTTATGCTACCCAAGGTGGTGAAATTGCTCTTGGAAGAAATCTTAAAGTTGCTTTCATGCCATGGAAAGGATATAACTTTGAGGATGCAATTGTAATTTCTGAGAGAGTAGTTAGTGAAGATATTTATACTTCTATTCACATCGATGAGTATTCACTTGAGGTAAGAGATACAAAGCTTGGAGCAGAAGAACTTACTGCGGATATTCCAAACGTAAGTGAAGATGCTACTAAAGACTTAGACGAGAATGGTATCATTAGAATTGGTGCTGAAGTTAAAGAAGGCGATATTCTAATTGGTAAAATCACTCCTAAAGGTGAAACAGACCCTACTCCTGAAGAAAAGCTATTAAGAGCTATCTTTGGTGATAAAGCAGGAGATGTTAAAGATGCTTCATTAAGAGTATCTCCTTCAGTTGAAGGTGTTGTTATCGATAAAAAATTATTCTCAAGAGCAGTTAAGGATAAAAAAGCAAGAGAAGAAGACAAGAAAGTAATTGAAAAGCTAGAAGCACAATTCAAAAAAGATGCTGCTGCTTTAAAAGAGATTTTCTTAGAGAAGATAGGAAAAGTGTTATCCGGACAAACTTCAGCGGGAGTGAGAGACCTTTACGGTGACGATGTTATCAAAAAGGGAAACAAATTCACGGCTAAGTCATTAAAGGATATTGCTGATTATACATTAATCAATCCTGAGAACTGGACAACTGACAAAGAAACAAACAGATTAGTTACAAGAATCATCTTAAACTATATTAAAAAGCATACAGAAATATTAGGCGTATTTAAGCGTCAAACTTATGCTTTAACTGTAGGAGATGAATTACCATCAGGTATTGTGAAGTTGGCTAAAGTTTACATTGCTAAAAAACGTAAACTAAGAGTAGGGGATAAAATGGCGGGACGTCACGGTAACAAAGGTGTTGTAGCTAAGATAGTTCGTAAAGAAGATATGCCATTCTTAGAAGATGGAACTCCTGTAGATATTGTATTAAATCCACTAGGTGTACCATCAAGGATGAACTTAGGTCAGATTTATGAAACTGTTCTTGGATGGGCAGCCGATAAATTAGGAATGAAGTTCGCAACTCCAATTTTTGACGGAGCTACTATTGATGAAATCAATCATTACACTGACAAAGCGGGAGTACCAAGATATGGTAAAACTTACCTTTATGATGGTGGAACAGGTGAAAGATTTGACCAACCGGCTACAGTGGGTGTAGTGTATATGATTAAACTTCACCACATGGTTGATGATAAGATGCACGCAAGGTCTATTGGTCCTTACTCACTTATCACTCAGCAACCACTTGGAGGTAAAGCGCAGTTTGGAGGTCAAAGATTTGGAGAGATGGAGGTTTGGGCACTAGAAGCATTTGGTGCGGCTAACATTCTTCAGGAAATCTTAACCATCAAGTCTGATGATGTAATGGGAAGAGCTAAAGCTTACGAAGCAATTGTTAAAGGCGATAACATGCCGGTACCGGGAATTCCGGAATCATTTAACGTATTGTTACATGAGTTAAGAGGTTTAGCACTTAACATTTCATTAGACTAATAATTTTTATAATAATTAAACTATATAACACTTTTTGAAGTTATGGCGTTCAAAAGAGAAGTAAAACTAAGCAGTGATTTTAACAAGGTGACAATAAGCCTTTCGTCTCCGGAAATGTTATTAGAACATTCCAGAGGTGAAGTGTTAAAACCTGAAACGATTAACTATCGTTCTTATAAACCGGAAAGAGATGGATTATTTTGTGAGAGAATATTTGGTCCGGTTAAAGACTGGGAATGTTACTGCGGTAAATACAAAAGAATCAGATACAAAGGTATTGTTTGTGATAGATGTGGTGTTGAAGTAACTGAAAAGAAAGTAAGAAGAGAGAGAATGGGACATATTTCATTAGTTGTTCCTGTGGCTCACATCTGGTATTTCAGAACACTTCCTAACAAAATTGGCTACCTACTAGGTTTACCAACTAAAAAGTTAGAAACTATTGTTTATTACGAAAGATATGTAGTAATTAATCCTGCCGGAGCTAAAAACAAAGACGGAGAGGATGTTCAGTATCTTGATTTCTTAACTGAAGAAGAGTACTTAGACATCTTAGATGCTTTACCAAAAGAAAATCAGTATTTAGATGACAACGACCCAGAGAAGTTTATCGCTAAAATGGGTGGTGAAGCGCTTTATGATTTACTTCAAAGACTTGACTTAGATTCTTTATCGTATGATTTAAGACATCAAGCCAATACAGAAACTTCACAACAAAGAAAGAACGAAGCTTTAAAAAGATTACAAGTTGTTGAAGCGTTTAGAAAAGCTAATCAGCATATTGTAAACAAGCCGGAGTGGATGATTGTGAAAGTTATCCCGGTTATTCCACCGGATTTACGTCCACTTGTTCCTTTAGATGGTGGTAGATTTGCTACATCTGACTTAAATGACCTTTACAGAAGAGTTATTATCAGAAACAATCGTTTAAAAAGATTGATTGAAATTAAAGCTCCTGAAGTTATCTTAAGAAATGAGAAGCGTATGCTTCAAGAAGCGGTGGATTCATTATTTGATAACTCTAGAAAGTCTAGTGCTGTTAAAACAGATTCAAACAGAGCTTTAAAATCACTATCAGATAGTTTAAAAGGTAAGCAAGGACGTTTCCGTCAAAACTTATTAGGAAAAAGGGTTGACTATTCAGGTCGTTCGGTAATTGTTGTAGGTCCAGACCTTAAATTACATGAGTGCGGTTTACCTAAAGATATGGCTGCTGAGTTGTTTAAGCCGTTTATCATTAGAAAGCTAATTGAAAGAGGAATTGTAAAAACAGTTAAGTCTGCTAAGAAAATAGTAGAAAGAAAAGATCCTATCGTTTGGGATATTTTGGAAAACGTATTAAAAGGACATCCTGTTCTTCTTAACCGTGCCCCAACTCTTCACAGATTAGGTATTCAAGCTTTCCAGCCAAAATTAGTAGAAGGTAAAGCTATTCAACTTCACCCATTAGTATGTACTGCATTTAACGCTGACTTTGACGGTGACCAAATGGCGGTTCACGTTCCACTAGGAAGTGCTGCAATCCTTGAAGCTCAATTATTAATGTTAGCTTCTCATAACATTCTTAACCCTGCTAATGGTTCACCAATTACTGTTCCTTCTCAAGACATGGTACTTGGTCTTTACTACATTACTAAGGGAAGAAAAAGTGAAAAAGACCATCCGGTTTTAGGAGAAGACAAAACATTTTACTCACCTGAAGAGGTAATTATTGCTTATAATGAGCGAAAATTAGCGATGCATGCTCATATTAAAGTGAGAATTGCGGTTAAAGACGGTGAAGAAACCAAGTATGAAATAATAGAAACCACTGCCGGAAGAGTAATCTTCAATCAAATGGTTCCTGAAGAAGTAGGTTACATTAACGAAGTATTAACTAAGAAATCACTTAGAGATATTATCGGAAACGTGCTTAAAAAAGCCGGTTCTGCTAAAACGGCTAAATTCTTAGATGATATTAAAAAGCTGGGATACGAAACTGCCTTTAGAGGTGGATTATCGTTTAACCTTGCAGACGTTATTGTTCCTGCTGAAAAAGATAAATTAATTGAAAAAGCCCATTCTGAAGTAGATGAAGTTACCTCTAACTATAACATGGGATTCATTACTAATAACGAGAGATACAATCAGGTAATTGATATCTGGACCAATACCAACATTAAATTAACCAATGTGGTAATGGACAGATTGAAAAACGATAACCAAGGGTTTAACTCAGTGTATATGATGTTTGACTCAGGTGCGAGAGGTTCTAAAGAGCAAATTCGTCAGTTATCAGGTATGAGGGGATTAATGGCAAAACCACAAAAATCCGGTTCAGGTGGTGGTCAAGACATTATTGAAAACCCTATTCTTTCTAACTTCAAAGAAGGTCTTTCTATCCTTGAGTACTTTATCTCTACTCACGGTGCTCGTAAAGGTTTGGCCGATACGGCTCTTAAAACTGCCGATGCGGGTTACTTAACCAGAAGGCTGGTTGACGTTGCACAAGATGTGGTGGTAAGAGAAGAAGATTGTGGGACATTAAGAGGTCTTGTAGCCGAAGCATTAAAAGCTAATGATGAGGTTGTAGAACCATTATTTGACAGGATAGTAGGTAGAACATCTGTTCATGATATTATTAATCCTAACACGGATGAAGTTATTGTTGAATCAGGAGATGTTATTACAGAAGATGTAGCCAGAATTATTGATGAGTGTGGTATTGAAGAAGTAGAAATACGTTCGGCACTTACTTGTGAATCTAAAACAGGTGTTTGTGCTAAATGTTACGGAAGAAGCTTAGCTTCAGGTAAAATGGTTCAAGTAGGAGAGTCTGTAGGTGTAATTGCCGCACAGTCTATCGGTGAGCCGGGTACACAGCTTACATTACGTACATTCCATGTGGGTGGTACGGCTTCTAAAATTACCGCTGATTCACAAATCATAGCTAAAATAGACGGTGTAGTTGAGGTGGATGAGCTAAAAACTATTGAAAGAAAGAACAGTGCTGGTGAAAAAGAAAATGTAGTAATAGGCCGTTCTGCCGAAATGAGATTAATTGACCCTAAAACAGGAGTAGTAGTGAATACTACTAACATTCCTTACGGTTCGATTATGTATGTAAAGCCGGGTGCTAAAGTGAAAAAAGGTGATAAAATATGTGATTGGGATCCGTATAACGCAGTTATCCTTGCTGATAACTCCGGTACTATCGGTTTCGAAAACATTATTGAAGGTATTACCTTTAGAGAAGAGAGTGATGAGCAAACAGGATTTACCGAAAAAGTAGTTACTGAATCTAAAGACAAGAAAAAACTTCCTGTTATTAATATCAGCGACAAAAAAGGTAATCTGTTAAATAGTTACAACATTCCTGTAGGAGCACACATTGCCGTTGAAGATAACAAAACAGTAGAAGCAGGTACTATCTTAGTGAAAATACCGAGAGTTGCCGGAAAATCTGGTGATATTACGGGAGGTTTACCAAGGGTAACTGAGTTATTTGAAGCGAGAAATCCTTCAAATACAGCTGTAGTTTCTGAAATTGACGGTATTGTTAGCTACGGTAAAATTAAAAGAGGTAACAGAGAGATTATAGTAGAGTCTAAAACAGGACAAGTAACGAAATATCTTGCTCCCTTATCTAAACACATCTTAGTTCAAGAAAACGACTTTATTAAAGCCGGACAACAAATAACGGAAGGAGCCATTTCTCCTCACGATATCTTGTTAATTGAAGGTCCTACTAAAGTTCAGGAATATATTGTAAACGAAATTCAAGAGGTATATCGATTACAAGGACAAAAAATCAACGATAAGCACTTTGAGGTAATTGTTCGTCAAATGATGCAGAAGGTTGAAATTGTTGATCCGGGTGATACCAGATTCTTGGAAAGAGCAATCGTTAACAAAACCGAATTCATGGATGAAAACGATTGGATTTACGGACAAAAAGTAGTGGTAGAAGCAGGTGATTCTGATGTGGTAAAACCGGGTCAAATCATTTCTCCTAGAAAACTAAGAGATGAAAACTCTAAGTTAAAGAGAATGGATAAAAAACTGGTAGTTGCCAGAGATGTTATTCCTGCTACTTCACAGCAAGTTCTTCAAGGTATTACAAAAGCATCGTTACAAACCGATAGCTTTATTTCTGCCGCATCGTTCCAGGAAACTACTAAAGTGCTTAACGAAGCAGCCATTAACGGTAAAGTAGATTTCTTAAACGGATTGAAAGAAAACGTAATTGTAGGACACTTAATTCCTGCCGGTACAGGTATCAGAGCATTCCAAGGTACTATTGTAGGAAACAAAGAAGAATACGAAGAATTAGTAGAAGTAACCAGCAAAGACAAAAAAGCGAAAGAAGTTTCTGCATAAAAACTAGCAAATGGCTGACGAAAAAAAACAACCGGACAACGCATTAAACATTGAGCTTTCTGAAGAAATAGCTGAAGGAATTTATTCTAACTTAGCTATTATCAGTCACTCAAACAGCGAGTTTGTGTTGGATTTTATTAAAGTACTTCCGGGTATTCCTAAAGGAAAAGTAAAATCACGCATTTTAATGACGCCACAGCACGCCAAAAGGCTTATGAGAGCCTTAAACGACAACATTGCTAAGTTTGAAAGCATGCACGGCTCCATAAAAGAGGCAGAGCCTACGGCTATCCCTTTAAACTTTGGCGGCCCTGCCGGAGAAGCTTAAGCTTTTTAAAAATAAACACTGATAAAAAGGCTGCTCTTATGAGTGGCCTTTTTTGTTTAAGTAAGTTGTGCAAAACCAACTCAATTTATTTGTATTTTTACTCACAAGCGGATACGTTCGACAAGCTCAGTACAAGCTGCTTGCGGGAGATGGGAAGCGGAAGAATTTTAAACTAAACCATATGAATATAAAATGTCTTTTTACAATTACGCTTGCTTTGTTTGTATTAAGTTGTGCTGACAAAACTAATGTTATTTCTAATAACTCAGTTTTGTCAAAAACTACATCTAGAGTATATTTCAAGTGGGATAATTCAAATTTAAAATATCCATTGTCAATTGAATTTATTACAAAAAATGAACGAAACCTAATTTCTATTGAAAGTACTAGAGCAAAATTTGACACAATTCTAAAATGTCAGACACCATATACTATTCTAGTGCTGTCAGAGGGTATGTTTAAGGAAACAATTTATTATCACAATTGTGACTGCTTAGACACAACACTATCTTTTACTCTAAGGCCGATTAAGTGGTAACACTCCATCTCACCAAAGAACAAATGAAATCAGAACTACACAATAAAAATTAAGAATTAAAAATGCAGAATTATGAATTGGTGTGGAAGGTTTAAGGAGAAGTATTGAGGTTGGGTTGGGGATTTAACTATCTTTTTTCCCAGTTTTTAGGGTCAACAGAAGTATTGAATACAGCAACAATAGTAATTATTTTGTTTTCAAATTTATAGTGGACACCAAAAGGAAACTTTTTAAGATAAGCTACCCTAATATTTTTATATCTCACTTGAATAGTTTCAGGGTATTCAGATATATATTTTTTAACCGCTTTAAGTTCTGCAAGGAATTGTTTGGCTATTTTAGTATCAATATCAACATACCACTTTACTGCATTATCTATATCATTTTCAGTAAGAGGGGAAGAAATGATTTTATAAGCCATACTTACTTTCTATAGCTGCAACGGTTTTATCAAAGTCAATAGCTTTTTCAGGATGTTTTTTAAGCTCCTTTAATCTTTTATTAACTTCCTTAATTTGCCATGCAGGAGTAGTATCGTCACTACTCAATGATACATAATCAAGAGTTTTTATAAACTCCAAAAAAGTATTTAATCTACTTTCTTTTATATCAAGTGTGATTTTCATAACTACAAATTTAAGAGTTTTATTTAATTGCTTTTTTTTAAATACGTAAAATAGGATAGATTGTTATAAAATGTCACAGTAAATTTTATTAATAACTCTATCTAAAACAGTTCATCGGGTAATGTTTCATCTTACCTATTTTAACAACAAATGAAATCAGAACTACTCATTTTCTAGTTAACTAGGTACTAGTTTAGGTTACTCACCCTCTGTGTCTCCCCCCAAGGGAGAAGTTTTTATTTAAAACGTAACATTCAACACTTAAAATTTCTAATGAAGTGCATTACGGTTAAACAAGATGTAACCAAAGTGGAATAGGAAACTAAAGGATTCTTCTCGGTTGCTGTAATAATTAAAGTTTACGGCAATAGGGCCAAGCGGTGTGGTATATACAATAGAGCCCGAGCCAATTAAATAGTTGACCGAAAACGGGTCGCCCAGTTTAGCATTTCCTTGATTGTCTAGTATTTGCTGGTAAGGTTGGAACAAGAAGCCTTCGGCTCGTACCTGAAAGTTTTTGTTTAACGCAAAGATGGCTCGTAAGCCTCCCGCACCGTAAGAAAAACTTCTCAGGTTTTGTAAGAAAAGAGTTTGCGATTCGGGTATTGGATTAAAGGCATTGGTGGCTAATATGGTAGCGGTATAGTTTTGAAAAAACGGTTGATTGCTCCACTGTGCATCGGCAAAAATACCAAAGCGTAATTTGTGTTTGCTGTTAAAGTACTTTTCGTATCGGGCTTTGGCCACAAACCAAAAGGTAGTGTTTTTATAAAGTGTTTTATTGCCAATGGCGGTAGAACCGGGAAGGGTTAATTCGTCTCCGTAAACAAAGCGTCCTTTCAGCCGTAAAAGGCTTCCTTTATTAGCATATTGCTTAAAGTTAAGTGAGTTTCTTTCGTATTGAATAAAAGCGGTGTTACCTGTAAATTCAGTAATGTCGGCAGTATCTACACTGGTAAAATCTTCTCCCTGATAATATTCATTTTTTAAATTAAAGTAAGCGCCACCCAATTCTATTTTGCCTTTGTAAGAAACGGGAAAGCCTATTTTTCCTTCCAAATAATTGTCTCCCACAATAAGGTAAGATGGTTTTACGTCTTCAAAGAAGGTGGTGTTGCTTTTAAAATAATCCCATTTGTTAAGGGTAAAGGCAGTTGAAAAATAAAAAGGGACTTTAAACGGAAAGTCAATTCTGGCTTCTGACCTGGCAGAACTATAAAACTTACCAAAGTAAGAGTTACCCGAAAGTGAAATACCTACTTTGCCTAAATAATTGTATTGCAAGCCCACATAACCTTCGTTAATGGGGCGTGAGGAGAAGTTACCGCCAAAGGAAACAAAGAGGTCACTTTCTTTCTTTACATCCAGCACAAGCTTGTATTTGCCGCTTACAGGGTCATAAAATGCAGAAGGATAAACATATTTTATTTTTTCATCGGAGGTAAGCTTTCCGTATTCTTGCTTTAGCTGCTGAATGGTTACGCTATCTTTTTTGAACCCTAAAGATTTAAAGATGTAGGGAACTTCTTCTTTATCCACTCCGTTGACATAAATTTCATTAAACACAATGGGCGGCTTTGCTTTGTTAAATGCGTCTCGCTTTTTATCTACCAACAATTTAGGAGTAAATCTATCTACATAATAATTAATACTGTCAATTTCTTTCAGTGTGGCTTCATAACCAATTTTTATAATGTCTTTACCTTTATTGAAATCAAAAGTACCTACTTCAGCTACATTGGGTTCAATTACTCTGCCTTTTTCACAAGTGATGGTGTAGTCGGTTTCGCTTACCAACATACTTTTTACTTGTGATATAATATTGTCTTCATCGGGTGCGGGAAAGTTATACGAAACATTAGAGCCAATTACATAATCCGGATTAAAATCATCACACATAATGTCTGCGGGAAAGTTGTTGTATAAGCCACCGTCAAAAAGTAGTTTGCCATCTACTTTAATAGGTTTAATAAAGAAAGGGTAGGAGATAGAAGCCCTAATGGCAGTAGATAAATTACCTGAATTAAATTTTACTTGTTTTTTATCTTCAATGTCTGAAGCTATGCATCTAAATGGAATGAATAAACTATCAAAGTTGTAGTTAGATTTTGCAGAGGCAGAACTAAACATTTCCATCATGGCAAAATCTATGGCAACGGGAGAAATAATGTTGGTGGGTAAGCTTTGTTGCAAAATAGTATCTAGCTGTACTTTAAAAGTAATCCAAGAGGCGTCATCGTCTTTTTTCTTGATGTAATAAAGATACTTATCGTCTAATATACCTGCGGCAAGTTTTTTCATTTGGTCAGAGGTAAAAAGAACAGCAATTTCATCGGGTGAATAACCTGCTGCATATAAACCACCAACCAAAGCACCCATAGAGGTTCCGGTAATATAATCAATCGGGATGTTGTTTTCTTCCAATGCCTTTAGAACACCAATGTGTGCCATGCCGCTGGCACCACCACCGCTTAATACTACACCTACGGTTTGTGAAGTAGCAGAAACTGCAAGTAAGCAAAGCAAAGCTAATATGGAAGTTTTAAGCGTATTCACTCTTTCAAATATAATATTGATTTCGTAATTGAGAAAAATAGGGGAAGCACTTTAACAATCGGTTGCCATACCATGAAAACATTTCTCCGTCAACCAACATTACTTTTGTGTTAGGGAGTTCCTGCTGAAGTTTTTTTAAATGTTCTTCTTTAAATGGAAAAGGTTCGGTGGAAAGCAATAAGTAATCGAGCTGTTTTTCTTTTAACTCATTTAGCGTTACCTCCGGGTATCTGTCTTTCTGTTCAAAGCTATTTTGTAAGCCAAAGATGGTTATCATTTCATGAATAAAGGTGTTGTTTCCAACCGTCATAAATGGTTCTTGCCATATTAAATAAGCACAAGTTTTTTTAGTTTTTGGATGCGTGCTTTCAAACTGTTCCTTAGCAATTGTTATTTCTTGAATTAGCTGTTCAGTCTTTTGGTTTGTATCAGTCATTTTACCAATGTCAGTTATCATTTGCAGTGCATCGTTAAAGGTATTTACATCGCTGGTGTAAACGCAAAATTGCTTTTGTAATTGCCTTACATGATGCGCCAGGTTTTCTTCTTTGTTGGCAATAATTAAATCCGGTTGCAACGATTTAATTAACTCTAAGTTTAAGTTTTTAGTGCCTCCTATTTTTTGTTTGGAAGAAAGCCATTCTTTGGGATGAACGCAAAACTTAGTGATGCCAATTACTTCTTCTTCTAAATCTAAGTAGTGAAGCAGTTCCGTTTGTGACGGAACTAGCGAAATGATTTTTTTGGGAATAGCCGAGAGAGTAAACGTGTGTTGAATTTGGTCGGTAAACTCTTTCAGAAACATTACTAAGCTAAAGCTTCAATTAAATCATGCATGGTAATAATATGATGACTGCCATCACCATTTTTTACCAATACGGCTTTATTGTCTTTGTTAATATGCTTAGATATTTCATCAATTTCAGCGTTTGAAGCTACAACCGGAAATGGTGCATCCATCACTTCACTTACCTTTTTGTAACGAAGCTCGTTATCTGCCAAAACTTTAGAAAACAGCTTGCCGTTATCTACAGAGCCTACAAAGTTTCCGTTATCGGTAACCGGTATTTGTGAAATATCGTAATTGGTCATTTTAATTAGGGCATCAGACACTTTGCTGTTGGCATCTACCGTAATCAAATTTTTGTCAGCATGTTTACTAATTAACTGAGAAGCTTTAGGTTTTTCTCTGTCTAAGAACCCTCTTTCTCTCATCCAGTCATCGTTATATATTTTACCAACATAACGGCTACCATGGTCATGAAATAATACCACCACCACATCATCTTTAGTAAGCTGGTCTTTCATTTGTAAAATACCTTGCATTGCCGAACCGCTTGAGTTTCCAAGGAATAAACCTTCTTCTTTAGCTAGTCTTCTGGTCATTACTGCAGCGTCTTTGTCGGTTACTTTTTCAAAATGGTCAATTAAATCAAAATCTACATTTTTGGGTAAAATGTCTTCACCAATTCCTTCGGTGATGTATGGGTAAATTTCTTTTTCGTCAAAGATTCCTGTCTCATGATATTTTTTGAATACCGAACCATAGGTGTCAATTCCCCAAATCTTTACATTAGGATTTTGCTCTTTTAGGTATTTTGCAATTCCTGAAATACAGCCACCTGTACCCACACCCACTACAAAATGAGTGATTTTACCTTCTGTTTGTTCCCAAATTTCCGGACCGGTAGTTTCATAATGCGCTAGTCGGTTAGATAAATTATCATATTGGTTAGGGTAGAATGAGTTAGGAATTTCTTCACTCAATTTTCTGGCAACGGAATAATACGACCTTGGGTCTTCGGCAGCCACATTGGTAGGACAAACAATTACTTCGGCACCAACGGCTCGCAAAATGTCCATTTTTTCTTTGGACTGTTTATCAGTGGTTGTACAAATAAGTTTGTATCCTTTTACAATGGCGGCCAATGCTAAACCCATTCCAGTATTGCCTGATGTTCCTTCTATGATGGTTCCGCCCGGTTTTAGTTTTCCTTCTTTTTCAGCATCTTCTACCATTTTAAGTGCCATACGGTCTTTTACTGATTGACCGGGATTAAAGTATTCTACTTTGGCTAAAACAGTGGCAGGAAAATCTTTAGTGATTTTATTAATTCTAACAAGTGGAGTATTTCCAATGGTTTCTAAAATATTATTGTAAATCATTTCGCTTTTGTAAAATTTTTGAGCTGCAAAGGTATCAAATACTTCTAAGAGATAAGTAAAGAGCAATTAGTTTTTATCTTTGCGGGCAATAAAATGCTTGAAAATAAAGAAGACATATTAGAAAAATTAGAAGCAATTCTTCAAACCAAACAGAAAGATGCTGTTGAATCTTTGTTTGAAGGCTTGCACCCTGCTGATATTGCTGAATTATTAGAAGATGTTTCTGATGAAGAGTTGATTTTTGTTTTTGATGTATTTTCTTCCAAGTTGGCATCTGATGTTTTGGTGGAGATGGACGAAAATTCCATCAAAAAAATATTGTTGGGTTTTGAATCTCATGAAATAGCCAACTTTTTATCTACTCATGTAGATACGGATGATGCGGCTGACGTTTTAAGTTTACTTTCTGAAGAAAAAAGAGAAGAGATTATTCGCTCTATTGAAGATGTTGACCATGCCAGTGACATAGTAGATTTATTGCACTATGACGAAAACTGTGCCGGTGCATTAATGGCAAAAGAGTTTATCGTAGCCAATGTAGACTGGACAAGAGAGCAATGTATAGATGAAGTAAGAAAGCAAGCAGAGAATGTTACGGATGTATATACTATTTATGTGGTAAATGCTAAAAATGTTTTGTTGGGAAGGCTTTCATTAAAGCGTTTGTTATTAGCATCTGAATATCAAAAAGTATCTGATTTTTATAAAACGGAAATTCAGTCTGTAAAGGCTACTGCAAAGAGTGAGGTGGTAGTACAAATCATGGAAAAATACGACTTAGTGGTACTTCCTGTGGTAGATGAGTTAAATAGATTGATTGGAAGAATAACCATTGATGATGTGGTGGATGTGATGCAAGAAGAAGCAGAGAAGGATTACCAAATGGCTTCGGGTATTTCTGAAAATGTAACTACCGATGATACTGTCTGGACGATTACTCGTGCAAGATTACCTTGGTTGCTAATTGGTTTAGTGGGAGGAATATTAGGTGCTAAAGTAATCGGTTTGTTTGAACATCAACTTGCCGAATATACCGAGCTGGCATTTTTTATTCCGTTGATTGCTGCAATGGGAGGAAATGTGGGAGTACAGTCCTCTGCAATTATTGTACAGGCATTGGCAAAAGACGTAAATGAAATAACAGCCATTCTGCCAAGATTGTTAAAAGAATTAAGTGTGGCGGTTGTAAATGGCCTAATTTGTTCTGCTGTACTTTTCCTTTACAACTTTATTTTTTCTGATTCTTATTTATTGGGGTTAACGCTAGCCGTTTCTTTAATGACGGTCATTCTTTTTGCGGGAATATTTGGGGCGTTAGTTCCTATGATTTTAAATCGTTATAAAATTGATCCCGCTCTCGCTACAGGCCCATTTATTACTACCGTAAATGATGTGTTGGGCTTGTTTATGTATTTCATCATTGGGAACTGGATTTATATCAACTAAGCTCTTTAAATAAAAAAGGGATAGCAAATCTTAAACCTAAAACTATGTTGTGAGCTACCCCTTTCGTTTGATTGGATGCGATACTTGTTAAGTATCGAGTATATAAAGAACGATCTTTAGTAAAAATTATTTAAAAAAGTGAATGTAAGACTGGTCGGCTATTACATGTACTTTTTCGGGAAACTCAGCATGAACGATTAGTTTATTCTCATGATGTTGTTCCAAACTTTTAATTTTTTCTTTATCTAGCATTAAGATAGTAGTGCTACCGTAATGGTCAACTGTATCTAATAAAACTTCATCATTAAATTCGCATTGCCAATGTGTTGCTTTTACTTCCTCTTTGTAGTTGATTTCTAATTTTGGAATTTGGTAAAAATGATGTTCGCCAATACCTTCAAAGTCAAAAACTAGTCTTAGCATACCACCTTCTAAGTAAAGGTCTTCGTTAAGAATTCCTAATTCTTTAAATGATACTTTTCCTGCTAAGGGCTCTGTAAATTTTACTTTTACTTCTCCTGGATTTATTTCTATTGATTGTGTCATATACTTAATTTTATGATACAATGTTAGATGAAAGCGTACGGTAAAAAAATGAGGATAGTCATAATTGAATATGATAGCTATCAAGAAAAAACAAAGTATTGATTCATCTAGCTAAATAGACCTCTTATGTTGACTTGAGTAGCGCCAAATCCGTATTCTTTGTAAGAGCCGTCTTCATATTCTACATCACCCAATCCATTAAGGTAAGTTCTGATTTCTGCCTTTAGTTTTCCTTCACCCACACCATGAATAATCACTAAGTTGGGAATACGAGCTCTGCGAGCTTCATTCAAGCATTTTTTAAAGTAGGTCATTTGGTAACTCAACTTTTCATGATGCTCAAGCTTGTTTGGGAACTCTACCAATTCTTCAATATGCAAATCAATTTCTACTACGTTTCTTTTATTCTTTTTTGATGGAGTGCTCAAATGTTTTTTAAGATACTTTAAGCTTGATTTTTTTTGAGGTGTTTTATCTGCTTTAGGTTGAAATACAATCGGTTCTTTTGTGTCTATTACTACTTTTACCAGTTCATTCACGGGATAATGGTATTCAAAGCCTTCTTCGGTTTTTATCAAAACCATTTCGGTGTTGATAACCTTTAGAACAGTGGCTTCGCCTACATCGTTCAAAAACTTAACTTTATCTCCTGAATGAAAGCTCATGGTAGCACAAAATTACTGAATAGTGTCTTCTAAAAAAAGCAAAAAAGAATTAGAACAAAATCCCTGGAAAACCATTTCGGGAGAAGTAAAGTACGATAACCCCTGGATTGAAGTAACGGAATTTAAAGTAATTAATGCTGCGGGAAATGAAGGCATTTACGGAAAAGTACACTTTAAAAATTTGGCGATAGGCATTATTCCGATGGATAAAAATGGCAATATCTGGTTGGTTGGGCAGTACCGTTATCCATTAGATGAATATAGCTGGGAAATACCTGAAGGTGGCGGAAAGATAGGAGTAGAGCCATTAGATTCAGCAAAAAGAGAATTGCTGGAAGAAACCGGATTGATAGCTAATGAATGGCAAGAAATACAGCGTTTACATTTAAGTAATTCCGTAAGCGATGAACTGGGAATAATTTATTTAGCTACCGACTTAGAGCAAAAAGAAGCCGAGCCGGAAGAAGATGAAGTATTACAAATTATTAAAGTTCCGTTCACTGAAGCTTTTGAAATGGTAATGAAAGGTGAAATTACAGATAGCTTAACGGTAGCGGGAATATTGAAGCTAAAAGTCTTGAAGTTTACCTAAAAATAAATTCCTTTTCCTACTACTCCATTTTTAGAAAACTCAATTGCCGGAAACGGAATCTTTAACATATTTAGCGTATTCAATAAAATTCTGATTCCTCTTTTATTGGTGTTTATTTTTGAAAAATCTACATCTAAAGAAACATAATAACTTCTATACCTATCCATCAAAGGAATAATTTCATAACCATCACTTACCCTTGGGTTTTCTCTTCCGCCTAACATACCGTTTCCGCTGTAGCCAAACGCAATGTTTAACCACTTTGGTGATTTTTCCAATTTAAAAAGTGAATGGATGTTGGCACTTAACCAATAAGTTTGTCCGTTATAATCTTTTAATAAATTCTCCGCATAATTGCTTCCCAATAAATCAGGGCGGTATTTACTAATGCCTGATTGATGAAACGAAAACTTTGGAATAATACGCTGCTCGTTCCAGACCAATTGTTGCCCGATAAATAATCCTGTGCCGCCAACATTAGCAATCATATCACCGTTGGAAAATCCCCAGCCCGATGAAAAGCCGTCTAATACTTCAACAGTGCCTAAAAAAAGTAAACCAAAACTCCCGCCAATAAGTGTAGATGGTTTTTGTTTAAGTCCGCTCCATTGCATGCACTCGTATCCGTATTTTCCAATCCAGTAAGAAGAATAAACATGCCCCACCTTATCCATTTGCAACCACTCTTCATTATCATTAAAAAAATGAAACGAAGACTGTGGGTATTGACTGTACCATTGGCTGTGAAGCATGGCAATTGAACCACCATAAATTGTTGCGTTTACTCCCGTTTGTATCCAAAACTTTTGTTTTGAAAAGGTGCTGCTGTCTTGTTGCTGAGAAAATAAAGAACAAGACCAACCTACCAATAAGATGTAAATAAAATGCTTCAAATAGAGTTGAATATGAGCAAAGATAGACAATTTGCAAACCAATTTATTTTGGTATTATTGTTGCTTAATTGCAACACGTTAAAAACTATAACCTTATAACATTATGAAGAAAATAAAAATACTTGCAGGAATTGCTTTAGTTGGAATGATGGCAGTTGCCTGTACCGAATTGCAACAAGTTGCCGGAGAAGTGTTAACCACTCCTACTACCGGAGAGAAGCCATTAACCAATGATGAAGTTATTTCAGGATTAAAAGAAGCCTTGACTGTTGGTGCTAAAAACAGCGTGAGCTTAACATCGGCTGTTGACGGCTTTAACGGAAACTCTTTAATCAGAATTCCTTTTCCGCCTGAAGCAGAAAAAGTAAGAACAAAAGCGTTGGAATTAGGCTTAGATGAACAAGTACAAAAGTTTGAGTTAACCCTAAACCGTGCCGCTGAAGCAGCAAGTAAAGAAGCGGTTCCTATTTTTGTAGATGCCATTAAAGGAATGAGCATCGGTGACGGTTTTGCCATTTTAAGAGGAGAAGACAATGCCGCCACTAATTACTTAAGAGAAAAAACTTCTGCTCAGTTAATGGAAAAATTTAGACCGGTGGTAAACAATGCTACCCAACAAGTAGAGTTAACCAAATACTGGAACCCTATTATTACTACTTACAACAAAATACCGTTTGTAGAAAAACAAAACCCTGATTTAGATGCTTACGTTACCGAAAGAGCAATGGCAGGTTTGTTTACCATGGTAGAAAAAGAGGAAAAGAAAATTAGAGACAACCCTGCTGCAAGGGTAAGCGATATTTTAAAGAAAGTATTTGGTAGTTTAGATAAATAAACCACACCAACATAGAAAATGAAAAGCCCAACAATGTTGGGCTTTTTTGATATAAGGTTTTGTTTCTTATTCTTTTTTTAATTTTTCATCAATAGATTTGATGTGTTGCTCAAAACCTCTAAGGTCTGCATATTGCCAACGTATTTCTTCATGTGTTATTGATTCAAATGATTCAAATGGGCGCTGACCAAGTCTAGCAAATCTTTCAGGCTCTCCAGAGTCGTTATAAATATAAATTAAACATTCTTCTATATGCTTTGTAAGAAACTTTCTAATGAAGATTGAGTATTTAATTTTGTTACAACTATTCTTGTATGGAATCGTGATTTCAACAATAGATTTAAGGATGTTCCAATTGACTAATACAGGGCCTCTAACAAAGTCAAATTTCTTAACTCTTTTTCCATTATTTTTATTTGATTGTGGATATAGAGTATGAACTATTTTAGTCCTCTTGTAGGTCAGTAATTTATACTTTTCGATAGATCCATCTTTGTGTCTGTGCTGTCCAATAAATAAGTCAAACTCTTTTGGACGTTTGTTACTTTCATTATCTAAATTGTCAATACTGTAAATTGAGTCAGCTATACTTGGATAATCCCAGAATGGTAAAGAATCTGCTCTGAATTTACTTTGGTTTTGGAGTTTTTTTCTTTTTTTACCTGATTTGTCAATGATGTCAATCCAATAAGGTGTGTTTGACCATAACTCATGCCGTTTGTGTATATGTTCAAATCCTGTATATTCATTACCCTTAACAATAATTAGTTCATGCTTTGGTGATATTTTCCAAATTGTCTTATGTCCAAATCCAAAGAGATTAACTCTATTTGGGTCTTTTAGTTGAGGATTTTGCTTTGCGTATTCCTCAATCTCTTTTATTTCATCCCCATTCAACAGTATTTCATTCTTACTCGTCACTTAATATACTAATTTGTTTGTAGTAATCGAATCCTAAATAAAATTATACTTTTCCTTTTAAATAAAAAAGCCTTCCAGTAACTGAAAGGCTCTTGCTTAATACTAATATAATCTTAATTGCTTCCTTGTGCTTTTTGCTTGTTGTAGGCTTCAATCATTTGGTCAACACCACCTGTAAAGGCAGTAGGTCCGCCTGCTACATAGCCTGTTTTGCCTAAAGCTTCAATGTTCATTTGTTGGTTTTCGGCTCCTTTGGTTAGGTAAAATACCCAAATAGTAGGGTAACCCATTACGTTAAAAGCTTGGCGTAAGCTGTTGTTTTGTGCTTTTATATCATCAGGAATTTGTTTGCTTCTGGGAAAATCAAGTTCTACCAATACTACATTTTCTTTTGCCCAATCTTTAAACTCTTGTTGGTCAAACACCTCACGCTTTAGTTTTTTACACCATCCGCACCAGTCAGATCCGGTAAAGTTGGCCAAAATAGGCTTGCCTGTTTTTTTAGAAATTTCGTAAGCCTTTTCAATATTTACTTCCCAGCCTTCGTTTTCGGCTTTGTATTCGGTATCTTGATTATTGGTAAACGCAAAAAGAAAAAGTGTACTTGCTAATAAAATAATGTTTTTCATCTTCTAATGTGTTGGATATTGTTCCCAAAGTTAAGCCTTTTATTTTCTTTTTATTGTATTCAATCACACTAATTTTGTTAAAGTATTCTTAATTTTGAGCAGAATTTAAAGTATTCTATCGTGTTCGCCTCAGGCGGATAAGGAAAGTCCGGACAGCAGAGAGCAACTTGCCCTTTGAAAAAAGGGGTGGTAAGTAGCAATGCTTATCAACAGAGAGTGTTACAGAAACAAACCGCTCGCCTTAGGGTGGGTAAGGGTGAAAACGTGAGGTAAGAGCTCACGACTGTGCATGGTAACCTGCATAGTGGAAAAACCTCAGGTGCTGAAAGGTCAAATAAATCTTGGGAATTTGGTAGCTCGCCAATTGCTTTGCAACCAAGACGGGTAGACTGAAGAGATAAATGATAGAAGTTCACCTTGTGTGAAAACAGAATCTGGCTTATCGCTTTAAATTTTATAATATTGTCTCACTTTTAGTGGGACTTTATTATTTTAATGGTTAGCTAGTTTATGGAAAGAATTTCGGTAGAGCAAAATCAATCAGAACTAATTATTTCAATTAAGGCTTATATAGATGAGCAAAAGCAAAACCTGTTAAAGTGGTGGTTAATCTTATTCAGTATTTGCGGTTTAATTGTAATTGGCTACGCTATATTTGCCGGATTCTCAAAGCAGGAATGGATTTTTGTGGGTATTTACCTGGCTTTTTGGTTGTATTTTGAATACAAGATGTGGTTTATTTTTCAGTGGAGAAATTACGGAGTAGAGCAAATAAAAATAGATCATGAAGCCATACATATTACCAAACTGGTAAAGGATAGAGGAATACCGCAGAGCTATTATTTTGGGCATGTAAAGAATTTTAGCTTGTTTAAAGATGAAACGGGTAAAGTATTTACCAAACTTTCTGATTCGTATTGGCAATTAACCAACCCTGCGTTTGTGTTTGAATACCTTGGAACAACCGTAACTTTTGGGGTAGAACTAAGCGAAAAAGACAAAAAGAAGTTGTGGAAGCAAATGGAGAAATTTTATGAGCAATCGCACAAGCCACAAAACTTAGATAAAAATGCGTAATTTTAGCAGATAATTAAGTGAAAAGAACCTTCTCTATATTAGCTTCATTGCTTTTGCTGCTAACCATTTCTTGTAGAAAAGGCGGTGTAAATCCTAGCTGGAATGCCGATTATCTTTTGCCGGTCGTAAAAACTACTTTTTCTATTCATGACATTGGCGATACATTAATTGAAACCGATGCAAATGGTTTTGTGAGTTTGGTGTATCAAAACAGCTTGTTAGACTTTGATATTGATACGCTGGTTCAAATGCCGGATACGGTAATCACTAATAACTTGACCTTATTACCGGGTTACAATGCTTATCCTTCTACTCCTTTTTATTCTCAAAATGAAAACATAAAGTTCAATTTGGGTGAACCGGAGCTTTCTCAAATTATTGTAAAGTCAGGAAAGTTAACGGTAGAATTGGAGAGTACACTTCCTGAGCCGGTAGATGTGGTGATTAACGTACCTAGCGCAACAAAATCGGGTGTACCTTTTCAACGAACGGAAAGTGTGGCGGCTGCCAGTGGCAGTACAAATGCTACCCTTACCAAAACGTATGATATTGCAGATTATAGCTTTGATATGAGAGGAGTGAACAAAAACGCTGTCAATACCATTTACTATAATTTACAAGCTGCTATTGCTGCCAGTGGAAGTCAATATACCATCAAACCTTCCGATAAAGTAAAAGTGAAGTTTTCTTTTGAAGAGGTGTACCCTAAATTTATTAAAGGTTACTTCGGTCAACATGTAGAAGCAATTGGCCCTGAAAATTCTGCGTTTAGTTTTTTAAACGGCATTGATTCAGGAGCTATAGATTTTGAAGATGTTTTTGTGGATTTGGAAATTATTAATTCAGTAGGAATTGACGGTACGTTTAAGCTCAATCAATTATCTTCTTACAATTCCAGAACAGGCAATTCGGTTGCTTTAAATCATTCAATAGTTGGGAATACGATAAACATAAACAGAGCTGTAAAAACAAACGGAAATCCGCCTGTTACGCCTTGGATTTATACTCAAAACTTAGATAAGAATAATTCAAACATTGATGTATTTGTAGAAAACTTACCTGACCAAATTCAGTATGGGTTTGATTTATCTATTAACCCGCTAGGTAATGTTTCTAACGGAAATGATTTTTATTATTCTGATTATCCTTTTCAGGCCAACTTAAATGTTCGCATACCACTTTCGTTAACCATGAATGGTTTGACTATGTACGAAACGGTTGATTTTCCTTATGCTTCTGAAGAGGTGGAGAAATTTAACTCAGGTAGTTTCAAGTTATATTATAAAAATGGTTTCCCTTTAGACGCTACTATTTTTATGGAAATTTTAGATGTGAGTGGTTTGAAAATTGACCAACTTCAAATTACCGGAAACATTGCTTCAGGACAAGTAGATGCAAGTTATTTTGTGATAGCTCCTACTTCAGGAGAAATAAACATACCGCTATCTGCTGATAACATTGCTAATTTTAAAAAGGCTGGTAAAATCAGATTTAAAACGGTATTTAATACTGTTTCTATTACCAATTATGTAAAAATTTATGACCACTATGAATTGGAGTTAAAATTAGTGGGAGACTTTAATTATCATGTTGGGCTGTAGATTTTTTTACGTCATAAGTTTTCTCTTTTTGTTTGTTTCTGGTAAATCTCAACAAGAAAACTACTTTTCGTTTTCTGACACCTCAAACTTCGTTTCCACTTATGTAGATGTAAGCTATAACTCCAATAATCTTGGCAACAAGTTTATTAATGCGTTTAGAAACTCTGAATTCATTACTGATGAGTTAAAAACAGAAGCATCACAAAAATTAAACGCTAACAATAGATTTGGAGGAGATTTGTTTGTAGATATTCTTGCAAAGATTAATTACGACACACTTTTCAAACGCCCTAATTTATCTTTGATTTTTGGATTGCAGGATAGAGAGCATATAGATTTGAAGTTCAGTAAAAATGCATTTGATTTAATGTTTTTCGGGAATAAACCTTTTGCAGGTGATACATTTGATTTAGGTGAATTGTCTATGAATGTTTACCGTTACCAAAAGCTGAAAATTGGTTTCTTGAATGAAAACAAAGAAGAGGGAATGGTTACGGGAGTTGCCATGAACTTTATCAAGGGAGAAATGAATCAAACCATTTACAGCCCAACTACGACAATATACACCGAAGAATTTGGGCGTGAGGTAAGTGTTTCCAGTTTGTCTGTTTATAATGGTTCCGATACTACCAATAATGGATTTTGGGCGTTAAATGGTGCAGGTGTTTCTTTTGATTTGTTTGGGGAGTTTGAATTGCGTAAAAGAGGAAAAATATCTTTTAATGTTACTGACATTGGCTTTATCAATTGGAATAGAAATTCTACCACAATTTCAATAGACAGTACTACCGTTTACGAAGGTGTTGAAATTGATAATTTGTTTGACATTCAAAGCGGTTTTTCATTTACTACTGATTCTATACTTAATGAAGTTGGAGCATCAAAAAGAAACAGAATTTATATGAGTCCAACACCAATTGTATTTAACAGCTTCTTTTCAGATACCATAAATGCAAAAATGAAATACTCAGTGGGAGTTTACCATCAATTGTTTGTAAACCATATCCCAAAAGTATATGCTCAATTTTTTTGGTCTCCGGTTAAAGCCTTTACTATTGCTCCTCAAATTAACTATGGCGGCTACGGTAAATTTAATTCCGGACTAGGTTTGATGGTAAATACAAAAAGTCTTAATTTGGTTTTTGGAACAAGAAATTTAGAAGCTCTTTTTTCTGAAGACACTTATGGAATGAGTGTGTTTGGAGGGTTAAGTTACAGGTTTTAATCGGTTCTATACTTTTCATTAGATAACTTAAAGTAGCTCTGATTTAGTATTTCTCTTGGTATTTTAGTTTTATCATCTATGATGAGAAATTGCTCTGAGTTTACGTCCATTACTTTAATGTTCGTTACAATTGTAACAGCCTCTTTTTCATCTAATGAACTTTTAAGTAATGTCTCAATAGGTAAAGCCCAAGGGATTTTAATAATATCTTGATTAATACTTTCACATTTCATTATGCGATTAAGAATCTCTTTCTCTTTTGATTCTTCAATTAGTTCTGAAATATAATTTAGTCTTTTTTCAAATGGTTTGATCGCTAAAGAAATATCTCTGGTTTTTATACCGATTATAATTATCATTAAAACAAAAGCCGTAATGTTTTCCAGTTTCTTAGCATTTTTAAGAGAATAAATCAAAGGGATGACACAAAATATAGTTAGTGTAAGAGTTGTTTTCTCAAGTACAATACCACTTTCTCCATCAGCCATTACGCTATTGTTTAAAGCAATAAAGAAGAATGTGAAAATTAGAATAAGAGATGCTTGCAAAACTTTTCTTTGAACTAAAGACATAAAAAGACTTGCTATGAATATAAAACAGAATGGAAGGTAATTGAATGTAAATTTTCCTGAGTGATTAATAATAAATTGAGTTACGGGTAATTCAAAAAAGTGAGGTATGTCAGACCAAAAGCTAAAGGCAAATCCTAATTTTTCTTTTTCAATTACATCAACAAAAAAAATGTCTTTTGCTAAAAACATTACTGCAGCAAGGCCAAATAAAACTATAAAATGTCTGATGTTTTTGTTTTCCAAATAATGGAAAATTAGAATAAATGACACCGTAAATATTCCGTATGGATGGCATAAAAAAATTAAAATGATGAGAAGAAACTCCAGGATATATTTTAAATTTTTAGATAGCCTTTCTTGGACTTGCAAAACGGTAAAAAATAGAATTGAATAACCAATTAGCTGGTGAACTTCTGTAACAGCATAATAAAAACTTTCTCGCATACATAAGATAGTGCATAATATTAATATTAAACTATTTGTATAGTTTTTAAAATAGTGTGTAATAAGAATAAATATGGAGTAAAATAGCAATGTAAATGAAATGGAGTAAAGAAAAAGTATAGTGCTTAGCTTAAGTTTTAAAGCTATTGCTATCCATGGCAATATCATGGGGATAATAGAAGTAATTCTCCCTACAAAAAAGGGTGATTCACTATTTATTAACTGAAAGGAATGTAAGGCTGTGTCTAAAAAAATGGCTCTTTCTTGGTAATATAAAGCCGATAATATAATCAGGTAGAGGAAAACAGCATGACCAATAAAAGCATACTTTTTCATCACTTAATTATCTAGTATGATAAGTTTTCCTGTCATAGATTTAACAGGGATTTCATTAATTGAGTGAAATTGAATAGTAAAAAAATAGATTCCACTTTTTAAACTATTTTTTTCTAGAATATAGTTTTTTGTTTCACTTACTGATTCTGTAATAATAACTTTTCCGCTAATATCCATTAAGTAAAAAGTGAAGTTTGAATCAAATGGAATGTTAATGTTGGTGAAGTCTTTAAAAGGATTTGGATAAGCATTGATAGTTAAATTTTCTTTAACATCTTCAACAGATAAAATAGCGTTTGAATCTGCTGAACATTCTGTGTTGATAATCATACTATGGTTAACATCTGAGGCACCAACTCTTGTTCTAACTAAAATGATGTCTTCTATTCCTGCTCCATAACTGTCAGTAGTTCCTGCCATAGCAAAACCTCCCTCAATTAGACTAACTACTCCATAGCCTCTTTCATATTCTAATCCACCATAAGTAGATAAATTTAAGAAGCCTCCAAAAGGATTGATTTGATATAGAAATATGTCTTCTTTACCGGCTCCAATAGTTGTAAATGAATAACCACAAGCAGAATAATTTCCGTTTCTATCTTTAATTAAATCAAACCATTCTTCAGCATCAGGTCCGCCAATAGTATTAGTCCAGAGGGTATCACCGATAGAGTTGGTTTTAAATAAATAAAAATCTAAACTTTTATTTACCGGATGAACTCTGTGTCCTGCCATGGCATAGCTTGAATCAGTATCTTGAATTAATGCAAAGACTGTATTAGCACTATCTCTTTCGTAAAATTTGTCCCAAAGCATTACTCCGTTGGCATCAGTTTTTACTAGATAAGAATTGTAAAGACCTGTTCCAAAACTTTTTGTTTCGCCCGCAATTGCGTAGCCACCATCAAGTGTTTGTATGATGCTTCTTCCAACTTCGGATGATGTTCCACCATAATTATTTTGCCACATTAAATTGCCTACTGAGTCCGTCTTTATGATATAAAAATCAGTATTATTTAACCCAAAACTTTTGGTTTCACCACCTATTGCAAAGCCGCTGTCTGAAGTTTGAACAACGCTGTAAGCTAAGTCCCAGTCGTTACCTCCATAGGTTTTTACCCATTTTAGTTTTCCTAAACTATCGGTTTTTATAAGTAAAAAATCATAGTCATTATTTTGCGTGTTATTTGTATACCCTGCTATGACAAACCCTTTATCATGACAAACAGCTATGCTTTCTCCCCATTCAATTTGTGAACTACCAAAAACCGCTGACCAAACCACTTTACCAAGTTTATCTTGTTTTAGTAAATAAACATCCGAATTTCCGGTTCCTTGACTTCCTGTACTACCCACAATAACAAACCCACTATCTGAAGTTTGAACTATATCTCTTGCATTTTCATAGCTTTTACATCCGGTAATACTGTAAAAGCTGGTGTCTTGTCCGTAAGCAACAGAAACTAACGTAAAGGAAAGCAATATAAAGAAATATGAAAATACTTTTTTCAAGGCTAATAAAATGAAATGTAAAGATACTAATTGTTTCAATTAACTATTTTTGGGAAAAATATTTCACCTTGCTCTCAAAATCAAAAATAAACCTCATTCAATCTTTACGACTTAAGAAGTTTAGAAAGGAGAATGGGCTGTTTGTTATAGAAGGAGAGAAGCCTGTACAAGAAATATATCATTCAAATTATAAAATTAGAGAGTTGTTTTTTGTTCAAAAACCTTCTTGGTTGCTAAATGAAAAATTTGATACAACTGGAATATCGGAAGCTGAATTAAAAAAGATTTCTTCCTTATCAACCCCAAATAATGTACTGGCATTGGTTGAAATACCAGAGTTGAAACTAGCTGCTAGTATTTATTCTACTGAGTTAGTTTTAGCTTTAGAAGATATAAGAGACCCGGGTAATTTAGGAACGATAATAAGAACAGCTGATTGGTTCGGGATTAAAACCATTTTTTGCTCGAAAGAAAGTGTTGATTGTTTCAATCAAAAAGTGGTGCAAAGCACAATGGGTTCAATTACCAGAGTAAATGTTCATTATGTTGATTTAGCCACTGAAATTCGTCAATTTGAAAATTCTTATATAACTGTTTTAGATGGTCAGAATGTGAAGGAGGTTGAAAAATCAACATCCGGTATCATCATTTTTGGAAATGAGTCTAATGGAGTGAGTAAGGGGTTAGTTGAATTATCAAAAACCAAACTCACCATCAATAAAGTGGGAGGAGCGGAATCTTTAAATGTAGCGACTGCTGCTGCTATTTTCATGTATGAATTTTCCGGTAAATAGCCTGAGCTACTTTTACGCCATCAATTGCTGCTGAAACAATACCACCTGCATATCCTGCACCTTCGCCACATGGATAAAGTCCGTTGACTTCGCTATGTTCTAGTGTTTCTTTATCTCTAGGAATTTTGACAGGAGAGGAGGTTCTAGATTCTACACCAACTATAATCGCATCTTCATTTAAAAAGCCTTTCATTTTCTTTCCAAATTCTTTAAAGCTTTCTTTTAAGGCTAACGAAATGGTTTTAGGTAAAACCTCATGTAAATCTACTGAGGTAACTCCCGGAATATAAGAGCAATCAGGCAAGGTAATTGATGTTTTGTTGTTGACAAAGTCGATTAATTTTTGAGCAGGAGCTAATTGTGATTTCTTAATTTCACCCGTATTTCCTGCCGATTCGTATGCTTTTTGTTCAACAGAACTTTGAAAGTATAATCCGCTAAGTTCATTATATTTTGAAAAATCTTTTAAATCGGTTTCTTTTACTTCAGCCACAATGCCTGAATTGGCGTAAGGATTGTTTCTTTTGGATGGAGACCAACCATTGGTTACTATTTCTTTTGGGCTGGTAGCACATGGCGCAATAATCCCACCTGGACACATACAAAAAGAATAAACGCCTCTGTCAGTTGTTTGATTTACTAACTTGTAAGATGCAGCGGGTAAATACTCTCCTCTGTCTTCACAATTGTATTGAACACTGTCCACATAATTTTGAGAATGTTCTACTCTTACACCTAACGCAAAAGGCTTGTATTCAATGGTTATATGCTTATTTTGTAGTAACTGAAAAATATCTCTGGCTGAGTGTCCGGTGGCCAAAATGACTTCATCAAAATTTAAAGTTTCATTTTCATTAATGGTAATTGACTTAATTTTATTTCCAATGATGGTAATGTCCGTTAACTTTTTTTCAAAATGAATTTCTCCGCCATGTGCTATAATACTTTCTCTAATTTTAGTAACCACATTGGGTAAGTGATTAGTTCCAATGTGAGGATGAGCATCAATTAATATATCTTCAGGAGAGCCATGTGCAACAAGCCATTCTAATATTTGTTGAACATCGCCTCTTTTTGTAGAACGGGTATAAAGTTTTCCGTCTGAGTAGGTGCCTGCACCACCTTCTCCAAAACAATAGTTTGAATCCGGATTAACAATGTGTTCTTTGGTTAATTGTGCCAAATCTCTTCTTCGTTGCCTTACGTCTTTTCCTCTTTCAAAAATCACAGGCTTTATACCTTGCTTAATTAATTCTAAAGCGGCAAACATTCCTGCAGGTCCCATACCAATAATGGCTACCTGCTTTTTATCTTTTACAGAGGGAAAATCAAAAGAAAAATTTGATTTTTTAGGTGTGTTTAAACTAAATCTTAACTGATATTTTGGCTTTCTTCCTCTTGCGTCAATAGACCTTTTAATGAGTTGGATATTTCTTAACTCACTAACGGGAATATTAGTTTTTTCACTAATAGCCTGTTTTTGAAAGTTTTCATCAAAAGCTTGTTCAGGGAAAAGAATAATGTCAATCGTTTCCATTATCCCTCAAATGTAAAAGATAAGGTAAACATTTTAGAACGTAAATCATCTATTGGGCTGGAGAACATCGTTTTGTCCTTAACCATTACATTTCTTAATCCGTAACTCATTTTCAGCTCTATACCAAATTTGAAATAGGGCAGATAATAATCTGTTCCGAAGCCAATTTCTCCTGCAATATCATGTTTGTAAAGCTTTACTATAATATCTTTTGGATTCGTACTAATGTTGTCAGTGTTTTGTTGTGATGCAAGGTCGTACGAATACTTTGCTCCGCCAATTACATAGGCAGCGAAGTTGTTTACCCTAGCCGACTTATATTTTAAAAGAATTGGAAAGTCTAATAAAGTGGATTCAATTGGTTTAATATATACTTCTTCTTTTTTATTTTGAAGAACAGTAAACTCAAGATTTCTTTGGGTAAAAATAATAGATGGTATAAACCGAATGCTGAAATATCGATTAAGATTAAGAGAAGAAATAATTCCTAGGTTAAAACCACTTTGATTATCCACTACAATATTTCTAATGGTATCTGAAATAATAGACTCATTAAATGGCTTTGCTCTAAAAACAGAAAAACTTGCAGAGTTTCCTGCTAATACAAAGCCAAAGTGGATTCGCTTTACATCAAATTCAGGTAGGTTTTCTACTTTTTTTCGTTGCGAAAAAAGGAGTTGTGAAGTCAACAAAAATAAAACTGATATGGTTATGATTTTTTTCACTGAATTTGCTCTTCTAACGCAATTTAACTGCTTTTATTTCTTTGCAATATAAATAGAAGCTACTCCAAAAAACAATCTTTTATCGTATGCGGATTTGAATCCTACTTTTTTTAGTATTTCAATAAAATCATTCCCTTGAGGAAAGGCATTTACACTGTCAGGTAAGTAGGTGTAGGCTACTTTGTCTCCCGATATTATTCTGCCCCAAAATGGCAAAATGTATTTAAAGTAAAAACCGTATAACTGCTTAACCGGAAATTTTTGTGGTTTAGAGAACTCAAGGATTACGGCTGTTCCATTTGGTTTTAAAATTCGGTTCATTTCTGTTAATCCCAACTCAAGATTTTCAAAATTTCTAACACCAAATGCTACGGTTGTAGCGTCAAAACTTTCATTTTCATAAGGAATACTCTCAGAGTCGCCTACTTTTAATTGAATAATTTCTGACAAACCTTTGGCTTTTACTTTTTCTATGCCTTTTTCTACCATTTTTTCTGCAATGTCTATCCCCACTATTTTTTCAGGATTGAGTTTCATGGTTGCTAAAGCAAAATCTCCGGTTCCTGTGGCAACATCCAATATAGTTTTTGGGTTTTCCTTTGCCAGTATTTTTATGGCTTTTTTTCGCCAATTCTTGTCAATTCCGAGGGATAGAAAATGGTTAAGAAAGTCATATTTACCTGAAATGTTGTTGAACATCTCAGCCACTTGCTTTTTCTTATTGTCCGAACTGTTTTTATAGGGTAATACTTCCATTCAATAAATTAGTCTGCAAAAGTATTAATTAAAAAAGAATGATGAGAATTACTTAGCAAGCTTTTCCAAAGCTTCTTTTAGCAAATCCTCTTTTTGAATAGGTACGACACCTACTTTTTCGCATACTAAGCCACCTGCCAGGTTTGAAAGCTCTGCAATAACTTCAAGCGGTTGTTCACAAGCTAGAATCATAGAAGCAACACTAATTACGGTATCACCCGCACCGGACACATCCGCTATATCTCTTATGTGCGCTTTTATATGATGTTTTGATTGATTATTTTTTATAAATACTCCGTTTTCAGAAAGAGTAATAAATGAAATTTTAGCGTGTAATATCTTTTCTAATTCATCAATTCCTTTTTCTACTTCACTAATATTGTTTCTTTCAACTTCAATTTTTAAACCTTCGCATAGCTCTTTCAGATTGGGTTTAAATAGAGTAACGTTTTTGTAGTCAAGAAAATTTCTTTTTTTTGGGTCAACAGTAGTTGGAATATTTTTTTGTTTGGCTAGATTAACTACTTTTTCAATTAATGTTGGAGTGATTACGCCTTTGTCATAATCTTCAAAAATAACTACGTCTATTTTTTTAGCATCAAGAATTTCAGAGATTTTTGAAAACAATTGTTCAGTTAGTGTGCTATCAATATTCTTATCAGTTTCAGAGTCAACCCTAATCATTTGGTGATTATTACCAATAACTCTTGTTTTAACAGTAGTAATTCTGTCTTTGGAACGTATAATTCCATCATTACTCATGTTTTGTTTGTCAAGTAAGCTAGTAAGTATATCTGCGTCTATTTCGTTACCAATTACAGAGCATAAATGAGGAGTTCCGCCAAGTCCTTGAATATTAAGTGCAACATTTGCAGCACCTCCCAATCGATATTCTTTTTTATTAACGGCTACAACCGGAACAGGTGCTTCGGGTGATATTCTGTTAACGCTTCCCCAGTAATAGGAATCAATCATTACATCACCGATAATGAGAACGTTTAAGTCATTAAATCGATTAAATAATTCTATTATATTTTCTCTTGTTAGACTCATTTTAAAAGAGCTACTGCTTTTTCAATTCTTTTAATGGATTCTATTAAAATATCATTTGAAGTGGCGTAAGAAATTCTAATATATCCTTCTGCTCCGAAAGCCTCACCACTCACTAATGCCACATTAGCTTCGTTTAACAAGAACATACATAAGTCTTGTGAATTATTTATGGTTGTTCCATTGTATGTTTTTCCAAAGAATGAGCTGATTTCCGGAAAAACATAAAATGCTCCTTCAGGTTGGTTAAGTTTAAAACCTTCAATTTTTTCCAGTAATTCCAGCACTAAATTTCTTCTTTCTAGAAAAGCTTTTTTCATTTCAGAAGTAACACTTGGGTCTGCCAATAGGGCTGCTTCAGCAGCTTTTTGAGAAATGGCAGAAGTTCCTGAGGTAAACTGACCTTGTATTTTAGTACAAGCGTCAGCAATCCATTTCGGAGCTCCTATGTAACCAATTCTCCAGCCTGTCATTGCATAACCTTTGGAAACTCCATTTATGGTAACTGTTTGTTCATAGATGTTTTCAAACTGTGCAATGCTTTCATGCTGTCCGACAAAGTTGATGTGCTCATAAATTTCATCTGAAACAACAATTATATCAGGGTAATTTGATAGCAAGTCTGCAATTTCTTTTAATTCTTCTTTACTGTATAATGAACCTGTTGGATTGCATGGCGAGCTGTAAATAATCATTCTCGTTTTTGGAGTAATGTGGTTTTTAATTTGCTCTACGGTTACTTTAAAATCGTTTTCAATGTCAGTAGGGATAATAATAGGAGTAGCTTCTGCCAATTTTATGATTTCCAAATAACTTACCCAATATGGGGCAGGAACCAGCACTTCGTCTCCTTCATTTAAAATACTCAAAGCAACATTGGCTATACTATGTTTAGCCCCTGTAGAAACTACAATTTGCTCGGGAGCGTAATTTAAACTATTATCTCTCTTAAATTTAGTAGATATGGCACTTCTTAATTCAGGTAAACCGGATACAGGCGTATAATGAGAGTAATTATCATCAATTGCTTTTTTTGCTGCTTCTTTTATAAAGTCCGGAGTATTAAAATCAGGTTCTCCAATACTTAGATTAATTACATCTTTTCCTTGAGCTTTTAATTCTCTTGCTAGCCTTGTCATTGCAAGGGTTTGAGATTCTGCTAGTCTGCCTAGCCTAATAGCTTCTACTTTTCTTGACATATCTAAACTTAACTCACAAAACTAATAAAATTGAGATTGATACGTTAATTCTTTTAATTTTACGAAAACTTTTTTGAGGTATGGAAACGATTTTAGATTTAATAAAGTACATTATTCCTGCATTAGTTGTATTTGGTTCTGTCTATTATATAATGAGGCAATTCTATGATAAAGAAGATAAAAAGTATAACTATGAATTAAGGAAAGAGGCTCAAAAGAAGATTTTGCCCCTTCAAATTCAGGCTTATGAAAGACTAATTCTATTTATGGAGAGAATATCTCCTGAAAATATTGTTTTAAGACTGCACAAGAAGGGAATGACTGCTAACCAATTACACAGTGAACTAACGGCTAATGTAAATGAGGAATTTGAGCATAATTTAACGCAGCAAACTTATGTTTCTCATGAGGCATGGTCAATTGTTAGAGCTAGTAAAGATGAAATACTGCATGTATTTAACGAGTCAATTAGGGAAACTAAGCCAGATGGCACAGGAATAGATTTAGGACAAACTATTTTTAATAAAATGTCTAAAAGAAATACATCTCCTACACATGATGCAATCAGGAAGTTAAAAGAAGAATTTAAGTTGTTGTTTTAAGAAAAATATTTATCTTTGCCGTCCTTAAAATTGAAAGAAATGAAAAAAGGAATTCACCCTGATAACTATAGATTAGTGATTTTCAAGGATATGTCTAATGGATATTCATTCCTTGGACGTTCATGTGCAGCTACAAAAGAAACCGAAAAGTGGGAAGATGGTAATGAGTATCCGATTGTTAAATTAGATATTTCACACACTTCACATCCTTTTTATACCGGTAAAATGAATTTAGTAGATACTGCCGGTAGAATTGACAAGTTCAAAAACCGTTATGCTAAGCATAGCAAAAAAGCAGCTCCTAAGAAAGAGGAAGCTACTGAAGACAATAAAGAAGCTTAATTTTATTAATATATAGTTAATTATAGTCCCGGATTTATTCGGGACTTTTTTTTGTAATTTATTTAATAATGTTTTTCTTTAGTTGATGAATGTAATCTTAATTGATAATCTTACTAACTGGCAAAACGTAAAGCCTTTTACCTTTACAAGACCTGTATCTGAAATACGAATAGGGGCGTTTACTATAGCCGAAAAATGGGAAAATTACCTATCTGTTTCTTTAAGCTACATCACTACTGATTACCTTTCCAAAAAATATAAGTGCAATTATTCGGAAGATAATCTTTACGTATGTTCTAATGTTTTACCGGATTCTACTATTGTTGAGGCAATAAAGTCACTGAGTATTGGTCAAGTGCTGAAGAAAGAAGGTAAAACTATTGCCAGAAGAACAAGTTTAAAGCTAGATTTTACAAATCAGGAAATTGATGGCGAAGAAATCATTGAGTATAAAGAAGACGTAAACTTTCTTATTAGTATTCTAGATATTTTCAAACTCAATGGTCAGGAAATAGAAAAGGATTTTAAACTGCTTACTAAAAGCAAAAACTCTCAAAAGCTTTCAGAAACTAATAAAATACTAGGCAATAATATCTTTATAGAGGAAGGAGCAAAAGTGGAATGTAGCATTTTAAACTCTACGACCGGTCCTATTTACATAGCTAAAAATGCTGAAATAATGGAAGGCTCAATTATAAGAGGCCCATTATTTTTAGGAGAAAACGCTGTTATAAAAATGGGTGCAAAAATATATGGGCCAACTACTGTCGGACCTCACTGTAAGGTTGGGGGAGAAGTAAATAATTCAGTATTTTTTGCTTATTCCAATAAAGGGCATGATGGTTTTTTAGGAAATAGTGTAATAGGTGAATGGTGTAACTTAGGTGCGGACACCAACACTTCTAACCTAAAAAATAATTATAGTGATGTGAAGATATTTAATTATGCTAAAAACGAAATGATTCAAACCAATGAACAATTTTGTGGGCTGATGATGGGAGATCATTCAAAAAGCGGGATTAATACCATGTTTAATACCGCTACAGTTGTGGGAGTGGCAGCCAATGTATTTGGTGCGGATTTTCCACCTAAACATATCCCGTCTTTTAGTTGGGGTGGTGCTTCCGGGTTTGTGAAATATGACTTTGATAAAATGCTTGAAACAGCTAAAAACATGATGTCGAGAAGAAATGTTACTTTATCTCAAGAAGAAATAGACATTTTGCGTCATATCTATCAAGGTAGTTAATGACAGAATTACCGATTTATTTCTTTGGCACTATCATTGAAACTATTGGTTCCACAACAATTTTAATAGAATAACAGTTTATATACTGACAAAATAACCGAATTAGATGAGTAAATATGATTTTTTAGATGATGCTTTTTTTTCAAACTTGATTGATGAGGGAACGGATTTCATTCCGTTACTTTCTTCAGAAGATGAAGAAAAAGTGATGGGGGGAAATGTACCTGATATATTACCAATACTGCCTATACGAAATACCGTTTTATTTCCCGGAGTTGTTTTGCCAATTACAGTTGGTAGAGATAAGTCTATAAAGCTTATACAAGAGGCAAATAAAGGAACAAAAATAATAGGTGTTATTGCACAAAAAGACCAAACGGTAGATGAACCCGATGCAAAAGATTTAAATTCTATTGGTACTGTTGCGCAGATTTTACGATTACTTAAAATGCCTGATGGCAGCACCACTATTATTATTCAGGGGAAGCAACGATTCAAAGTAAATGAAATCATAGAAGAGAACCCATACATAAAAGCTAAGGTTTCATTAGTGGCAGAAAATCCTACCCCAAAAGACCAAAACTTTAAAGCCTTAGTTGATTCTATTAAGGATATTGCTTTGCGGATTATTACAGAATCTCCAAATATTCCTACAGAAGCAAGCTTTGCACTTAAAAATATTGAATCACCTAGCTTTTTAATAAACTTTATTGCCTCCAATTTACCGGTTGAAGTGGCTGAAAAGCAAAAGCTATTAGAAGAAGTAAATGTAGTTCAACGTGCTACAAGTTTATTGGAAAAGTTATCAAAAGAACTCCAAATGCTGGAGTTGAAAAATGATATTCAAACTAAGGTGAAGCTTGATTTAGACCGTCAACAGAGAGAATACTTCTTGAATCAACAGATGAAACAAATTCAGGAAGAGCTTGGTGGTAACCCTCAGGAAAAGGATATTGAGGACTTTGAAAAGCTAGCTAAGAAAAAGAAATGGCCTAAAGAAGCAAAAGAACGTTTTGAAAAAGAAATCAGTAAGCTTCAGCGTATAAATCCAATGGCGGCAGAATATTCTGTTCAGCTTAATTATGTTGAGACCTTACTAGAATTACCATGGAATGAATATTCTAAAGACCGATTTGATTTAAAAAAGGCAGAGAAAATACTTGATAGAGACCACTTTGGTTTAGAAAAAGTAAAACAAAGAATTTTAGAACACTTAGCGGTTTTAAAATTAAAAGGAGACATGAAGTCGCCTATTCTTTGTTTGTATGGTCCTCCGGGAGTGGGTAAAACTTCCCTTGGTAAATCTGTTGCTGAAGCGTTAGGAAGAAAATATGTAAGAATGTCTTTGGGTGGTTTACGAGATGAGGCAGAAATAAGAGGGCACAGAAAAACATATATTGGTGCCATGCCGGGAAGAATTCTTCAAAACCTGAAAAAAGCCGGAACTTCTAATCCTGTATTTGTTTTAGATGAAGTAGATAAGTTAACCCGTGATGCTCATGGCGACCCATCTTCGGCACTTCTGGAAGTGTTAGACCCGGAACAAAACAATACGTTTTATGATAACTATATTGAGTTAGATTACGATTTATCCAATATTTTATTCATAGCCACTGCTAATGATTTGAGTTCTATTCAACCTGCTTTAAGAGACCGAATGGAAATTATTGAAGTAAATGGCTATGAAGTAGAAGAAAAAATAGCAATTGCAAAACATCACCTTATTCCCAAACAGTTAAAAGAGCACGGCTTAAAGGCAAAAGACTTAACCCTTACGGATGAAGTGTTGGAAAAAGTAATTTCTGAATATACTAGAGAATCGGGTGTTCGTCAGCTTGATAAGACTGTAGCTAAGCTCGTTCGTTATGCAGCTAAGTCTGTGGTAATGAAAAAGAAATATAACAAAAGGATTAAAGCCTCTGAATTACTTGCAATTCTTGGACCCGGAAGAACCAAAGACGCTTACGAAGGAAACGATGTGGCAGGTGTGGTTACTGGAATGGCTTGGACTTCAGTTGGTGGACAAATTTTATACATTGAAACTTCTTTAAGCAAAGGAAAAGGAAAAGTAACCGTTACCGGAAACTTGGGAGATGTAATGAAAGAATCTGCTTCCATTGCTATGCAGTTTATAAAGGCAAACTGTGATAAGTATGGGTTAAAGCCTGAAGTATTCAATAATTGGGATGTGCATATTCACTTTCCTGAAGGCGCTACGCCAAAAGATGGACCTTCAGCAGGTGTAACTATTTTAACAGCATTGGTTTCTATTTTCACACAGCGTAAAGTAAAAAATAAGCTAGCCATGACGGGTGAAATTACGTTGAGAGGAAAAGTATTACCGGTGGGTGGTATTAAAGAAAAAATATTGGCGGCAAAACGTGCCGGTATTAAAGAAATTATTCTTTGTGAAGACAATCTTAAAGACGTTAACGAAATAGAGAAAAAATACCTAAAAGGATTAAAAATCAATTATGTGAGTACAATGGATCAAGTAATTGATATAGCCGTGCTAAAACAAAAAGTAGCTAACCCTAGAATTATTAGTTAGCACACAATAATTCACTCAGAAAACCGTACTTTAGCTTTCGTGAAGAAACTTTTTTCAATAACTGCTTTTGTATTTACTTCATTTTGTGTGTTTTCGCAAATTGGTGGGAATAGCGTCTATCGTTTTTTAGATGTTCCCGTTTCTGCAAGAGTAGCTTCATTAGGCGGAAGCGCCATAGCCATTAGTGATGATGATTTAAATCTTACTTTCGATAATCCCAGCTTATTACATTCCGGACTTTCAAGGCATTTATCTTTTAGTTATATCAATTATGTTAGCGACATTAATTCCGGTCAGGTAAATTATGCGCACCATTTTAATAAGTTAGGAACATTTAGTGCAGGCGTAAAATTCTTTAATTACGGAAAGTTTGTAGAGACTGATAATGGTGGCAACATTCAAGGTGAGTTCAATCCAGGAGATTATGCTTTTATTATTGGTTATGGAAAGATGCTAGATTCTTCTTTTTCGATAGGAGCTAATCTTACCAATATTTATTCCGACTTTTATCAATACAATAGCTATGGAGCAGCTTTAGATATTTCAGCTACTTATCAAAATCGTAAAAAAGAATTTGTGGCAGCTCTTGTAGCAAGAAATATGGGGTATCAGTTTGTATCTTACAACAGAACAGAAAACGAGCCTTTGCCTTTTGATTTACAGTTAGGTATATCCAAGAAGTTTGAACACGTACCTTTTAGATTTTCAGTGGTGGCACATCATTTACAAAAGTTTAATTTCACTTATGTGGATTCTACTCAAATTCCTCAATCATTGGACCCATCGCAAGAAGAAGAGTTTAAAGGTCCACCGTTTACTGAAAAGCTAATGCGTCATTTTATTTTTGGAGGAGAGTTTTTACTTACTAAAAACTTTCATATCAGGATGGGCTATAATTACCAAAGAAGAAAAGAGTTGGTTTTTGCCAACAGAAAAGGTGCTGTGGGTATGAGCTTTGGACTTGGTTTTAAGGCCGGAAGATTTCATTTTAGCTATGGTCTAGCCAATTATCATCTGGCAGGCTGGTCCAACCATTTTACGCTTTCAAGCAACTTGGGCGAATTCTTTAAAAGAGCCAATTAAAGTAAGTTTAATTTCATCATTATACATTCTTATCCTATTTTAGTCGTCTGAACTGATTGAGTTGAAAGACATCATTATTGCCATAGACGGATATTCTTCTTGTGGAAAAAGCACATTAGCCAAAGCATTAGCCAAAGAACTTCAATATGTTTATATTGATACGGGTGCTATGTACAGAGCTGTTGCATTATATTTTTTGAGAAATGATATAATGAAAAACGGAGAAGTAATGTTGGATAAAGTGGAAAATGCTTTAGATAATATTACCCTTAATTTTCAATACAATAATCAAATCAATAAAGCAGAAACCATTTTAAATGGAGTAAATGTGGAGCAGGAGATAAGGGGATTGGAAGTTTCCGAAAATGTAAGCAAGGTCAGCAGAATTAAATCGGTTAGAGCCAAAATGGTGGAGTTGCAACAAAAAATGGGGCAACAAAAACGAATTGTAATGGATGGTAGAGATATTGGAACGGTTGTTTTTCCGGATGCAGAGTTAAAGTTATTTATGACGGCTGATGAGGATGTACGAGCACAAAGACGTTTCAAAGAATTACAAGAAAAAGGCGAAAACATTACCATTGATCAAGTAAAGAAAAACATTGCCAGTAGAGATTTTGCTGACACTACTCGTGAAGAAAATCCACTAAAGCAAGCCAATGATGCAGTGGTAATAGACAATACCAACATTACTCCACAAGAGCAGTTTGATTTAGTTATGAAATTAGTGAAAGAACGAGTTAGCTAACAAAAGCAACTATTTCCTCAGCCGCTTTTTTCGAAGCACCTTTTCCGCCTAACTTTTGAATGAGTTCTTGATAACCGCTTAATAGTAAATTTCTGTAATCATCAGATAAAAGCTTTGATAGTTCTGCTTTTAGATTCTTTTTGTTTAATTCAGACTGAATAAGCTCTTTTACTAGTTCTTTATCCATTATCAGATTAACCAAACTAATGTATTTTACTTTTACCAGTTGCTTAGCAATTAAGTACGAAACAGCGCTTCCTTTATAACAAACTACTTCAGGAACTTTAAATAAAGCCGTTTCTAAGGTTGCAGTTCCTGATGTAACCAACGCAGCTTTTGAATGCCTTAGTAAATCATAGGTTTGATTTTGTGCCAGATGCACATTAGGATATTTACTGACAAACGGTTCGTAAAAGCTTTTTTCTTGAGAAGGAGCTCCGGCAATGACAAATTGATATTCTTTAAAGTCATTTACTACTGATAGCATAATCGGTAACATCGTATTAATTTCTTGTTTTCTACTACCCGGTAAAAGCGCTATAATGGGTTTTTCAGACAAATTGTTTTGAGAAGTAAACACTTTAAAATCTTCTGGAATTTCATTAATCGCATCTAATAATGGGTGGCCAACATAACTTACTTCATAGTTATGTTTCGCATAAAACTCCTTTTCAAATGGGAGAATCACCAACATTTTATCGATATACTTTTTAATTTTATGAACCCGAGATTCTTTCCATGCCCATATTTGCGGAGATATGTAGTAAATGGTTTTAATCCCTAACGCTTTTACATGCTCGGCAATGCGTAAGTTAAAACCCGGATAATCAATAAAAATAACAGCATCCGGCTGGTACTCTTCAATATCTTTTTTACAAAAATCAATGTTTTTGAGAATAGTTTTTAGATTAGCAATTACCTCAATAAAGCCCATAAACGCTAAGTCACGGTAATGTTTTACAACTGTAGCTCCTTGTTCCTGCATTAAATCACCACCCCATGCCCTAAACTCTGAATTTGGCTGCAACAACTTAATTTCCTTCATTAAATTAGCTGCATGTAAGTCTCCGCTTGCCTCTCCTGCTATGATGTAATATTTCATCTAAATTTATTGACTTGATAATCAGTTAGTAACTTTTTTAGCCACTGTAAATCTTCAAACTTTTTTAACATTTTCCAGTAACATGTTAATAAAATATATATATTTGTTAGTAACTGTGTTAATAAAGGGACTATGAGAGGATTAATTACACTAACTGTATTTGCTGCTTTTTATTTTACATCTTACTCTTCAAACTACATCAATTCAAACTACATTTTGCCGCTTGATTCACCGGATGTAAGTGTTGATTCTTCTGAAGTAATAGAAGGAGCAAATACTAGCGTTACACCTAAAGATTCAACAAAAAAAACAACCATAACAAACGATATTAATGTTAAGGGTGTGGCTGTTTCTCCGTCACATTTTCACCTTCATATAAAACCAGGAGAAGAAAAAACCGTTAAAGTAAAAATTACGAATAGTACAGACTCTAAAAACAGCTTTAGAATACGTATGGTAGATTTTGCAATGGATAACAACGGAAAAACAGTTTTTTTAGACCCTAATGACAGTAATTCAACAGCTATTTCAAGATGGGCCAATATTGCTCCAACATTTGTTGAAATGGAAGCAGGGGAGAGCAAACAAATCAATTTAACGGTAGTAGTTCCTTCCGGTCAAGAAGGATATAAAGCAGCCTGGGGAGTATTAATGGTAGAGCAAGAAAAACCAAGAGAAACTATTGATGTGTCTAATTCAGGAGGAAACTCTGTGGCTTTTGGAGTAATTCCAACCTTTGCTTTCGGAGTATATGTGTATCAAAACCCACCAAATGTGAAAAATACTTCTGTTGAAATAACAGGATTTAAACATGAAATGAAAGATACTTTAAATACCATGAAGATTACCGCAACTAATACAGGTGACGGAATAGCTTATTGTACTTCATATATTGATGTTACTAATTTAAAAACAGGGTATCAAAAAAGATTATTAGTAAAAAGATTTACCATTTTACCGGGAATTTCAAGAGACTTTTTATTCTTATTGCCAGATGATTTACCTCCGGGTGAATATGGTGCAATAGGAGTCATTGACTTCCAAGAGGCAGACGAAATACAAGCTGCCAAAACTAAATTCGTAATCAATTAAATCAATATAAGTTAAACCCTAAATCTTTTTTTATGAGAAAGTTTAAAGTCTATGCAACTGCTCTGTTTATTGGTGCTTTTGCTACAGCCAATGCACAGCTGATCGATGAAAAGGATGTAACCATTACGATGGACCTACAACCGGTGCTACAATTAGAAATGACAACACCAAACCAATTAGAGTTTGTGTTTGATGAAATCAATGAATACTACTCCGGTATTACTCAGTACGGAGCAACTATTCTAAAAGTAAGTTCTACCGTGAGCTGGGATTTATATGCCGTAGGTAGATCTACAGGAACAAATGGTCCTACTTTTTGGGATCAGCAAATAGATTATGGTAACAACAACCCTAATGCTATTGCAAACTTACCGCTAAGCTTAGTAGAGCTTAGACAAAATCAAGTGAACAATGGAGCTGGTGCTGCACTTGGTGCATTTGCTGACTACAGTGCTCAGTTTTCTCCTGCTACTACTCCAAGTGGGCAAAACAGCTTGTATGTGAATGCAGGTACAAACACGCCTCCTACAACTAACGATAAGTACATTGGCGGACATGCCGGTACTTCAGGGGTTGCCGGTCAGGATTTCTTACCGGGTGGAAGTTATTTAACACAAACAGGTACAACTTCAGACTACTACTACTCTATAGATTATAGAATTTTACCTAGTCTTCCTGCTATTTTCCCAATGGCATTTGATGCTACGGGTTTAGTATCTCAGGATTTAGTTACTGTGAATGGTGCCGGAGCTTATGCTGAGCCGGGTGTTTACACCATGTATGTACAATACATTTTACTTGAAGATCAATAGAATTTAAAAATATTATAGTTCAAGGGTGAGAAATACTTTTCACCCTTGATTATAATTTCTATGTTCTTACGTAAGATATATATTATTCTTTTTACAGGCATTCTATTGCTTGTAAAACCCTCATTTGGGCAACTTCACTGTGGAACAGTGGATATTGTGCCAAACACCTCTGTTAATGAGCTATTGACCTTTGATTCTTTTAGTCAATATCAAGGCGGAATAGTGATTAATAGTGTTGCCAGAATAAGAGTTAGAGTTACTGACCAAGCAGTTCCGGATCCACTCTGCTCATGGCATTTATATATGATTGTGGACAACAATCCTGGAGCAGGAACACCTGTTAACGAGTGGGAAGAACTCACACAATACGGGAACGGATTAAATATTAATCCTCCCATTAATTCATTAGAAATTAGAGTTAGAAACGGTTGTCAAACATCCCCAATTGACGGAGTTTTTCAAACCTTCACTAACCATGGCGATATTATAGATATTATCGCTCAAATGATACTTATCACACCTGCAGGTTCTTGTGCGCCTAACGTAAATGGACCGGGTGACTATTTAACCAATTACAACGAATACAACTTTGATATAGATATTAGGGTAAAACCTAGCTTTCAATTTAATCCGGGAATTTATCAACTAAACGTAAAATTTCATTTAGAAGAAAATCCTTAATGCAAAACAATGGTCATATACTATGGTTATTGCTTTTCGCTTTTTTGATAAGTGGAGGTTCGGTGTATTCACAAAACAATACGACCGACAGTATTAATACAGATGTACAAGTAGATACTTCTGATTTTTTTAATAAGAATAACCTAAATGCTCAACAAGATTCTTCTAAAAAGGTTACTAAAAGCAAAGTATTTCAAAATGATAAAGTAATACTGTTCTTTAGAAAGGATAGTATTTTACTGGAAGAAAACGAAATCGTATCAAACGTATTGGTTGTTTACAATTTATCTCCACAAACATTAAGCTTTAAGGCTGACATTATTTATCCTGAGGTATGGAAAAACATTAGTTTTAATGATGATAACTATACTGTAAATCCTGGTGATTCAGCATTTATTCCCATTAGTATAATTCCATCAAAAGGATTGATGGGGGCGACTACTGTAATGATAAATGGTGTGTTGTTAGACTCATTGTCAGAGCAAATAGGGTCCAATTATTTTTATGTGTACACACAAAAGATTATGTCATGGGAAACATCTGTTGAGCCCGGTAAACGTATTTATTTTAGAAATGGAGAAAATTCAAAAGACATAGAGTATAGCATTTTAAACACAGGTAATAATCGTCAGGACTTTTTTATTAATCTTCGTTCTATTGGACAAAACCTGGTAGTAATTGACTCTAATCAATCAATAGTTAAGTCGGGAAAAACAATTATTTTAAACCCCTATCAAGACTCAACTTTTAAGTTTACCGTAAAGGCTATACATGAAGGTCAGCGTAATTTCAGAAGAGTATCTAACATTAGCCATAGACCTAGCACTGATTTAGTAGAAAAAAACTATACACTATTTATTGAAAGTAAAGACCCTAAAGCTGTTGGAAATTCTTTAGGAAAGGCAAATAGGGTAGATTTTGTGAAGTTACCTAATGAAGTTACCGTATCGGAGCAAGGAAGTGCTACTTTTCCTCTTACTGTTTGGGCAACTGCCCAAAATTTGTTTGGCGATTATTCCTTCATGAATATCAATATGCAAGGATTTAAGCAATTAAACAGCAAAGCAAGTTTAGTTTATTACTCTCAATTAAATTATAATACTGTTTACTGGAACAGGAGATTGCTAAATGGCTCTCCATGGTATATTGGTTATTTTGATGATAAAATATCGGCCGAATTAGGGCAGCTTAGTGGAGATATTATTGGTATTGTTAACTACGGAAAAGGGGCAAAAGCTTCCTATACTTATTTTGATAATAAACATAAAACTTCTGCCTTTTATATTAAGTCACCTTTCTTATTTAATGCGCCTCAAACCGAATCTTATGGGATGAGCCACATGTATAGAATTAACCCTAAAATTAACATCACTGCCGGAGCGGGAAGAGGTGTTTATCATCGTTCAAATACTACGGTAGATGCAGCTAATCTTAAGGGTAGTTTTAGCATTGCCAAGAATCATAACCTTTCCCTCATTTTTGCGGGTACTAATACTACAAGAGATTCAAGCGGAACTAAGAAAGTTACGCAAGGATATATGGCAGGTTTAAACTATGCTACCAGCTTCTTTGATAGAAAAATGAGAACAAATATTGGCGCAAGGTATAGAGACAGAAACTTTTCTACAGGAGCTTATGAAAGAATTGATTTGAACCACATGTCTATTTATACCATTTCAGATAAGTGGAACGTAATGTTGAATAACTTCTATAACAAGAACAACATTTTTAATATTTACACCGACACATTAATGGCCACTCAAGAGCAAGTAAACAATACCTTGTTGTTTACCACCATGACAGGAGTTGGTTCGTTTCAGCCGGGTTTATTTTACAACTATTCCGATATCTTGGATAACAGAATTCATTCAAGAGGGATAAGCATGAGGTATTCTACTTATAGCTTTAACAAAAACGCATTTGCTTCCGCATTTTTTAGAGCGGGTTATAATGACGCACTGGATTTTCAAGGCATTAACGACTATTTTATCTTCCAGTTTTATTCCATAGTACGTTACAAGGTGTGGAACTTTACCGCACGTTATGATTACGGAGCTAATTCCCTGGTAACGCTTCAGTATATGGTAGATTATGGTATTGCACCACAAACATTGCGATTGTCGTTACAACACCAACACCTTTTTAAAAACACGCACTTTTTATTGGAGAATACTTCATCGTATAACTACAACAACATCTTTAAAAGTCACACTTTTAACTATTCTCCGGAGATATTCTACTTTACTAATTCAGGATGGAGATTTAGCTTTGCGTCTAATTACTCATATTCTTCTAATAACTACGCATCTATTTATGCTAACGTAATTACTACTCCTACTTCAGATGTGCAGCCTACCGCTGCTCACAACATTACATTCAGAGCAAGTATTTTAAAAGACTTTAATATTCCTGTGCCTTTTGTAAAGAAGAAAGCGGTAGATGCCGATTTCATTGCTTTTTATGACTTAAACGGTAATGGTATCAGAGAAAACAATGAGCCGTTAATTGAAAATGTAGTGATTAGCATTGATAAAATGAAAGAAGTGCTAACCAACAGAAAGGGAGAAGCGGTAGCTAAAAACATTCCTTTCGGATCACATAAAGTTGAATTAATGGCACTTGACCCTATTGAAGGATGGTTCCCTAATTTACCTGATTCAACTGATTTTGTGAAAGACGGTGATTATTATTTACCGTTTGTAAGAGGTGTAAAAGTTTACGGAGAAGTGGTGTTGGATAGGCAACGAATTGCGGTGGTAGATGAAGAGAAGAAGTTTGATTTATCTAGAATTAAAATTACGGCTACCAATGGTAAAGTGTATAGCACACTTACGGATGTAGATGGTAAGTTTGAGTTTTACATGCCGAATGGAGATTACATCATCACGATTGACGAATCTATCTTAGGTAGCAGATATAAGCTCACCAGAAACAATATTCCGTTGAACTTACAAACGGAACAAACCAATGTGTATGTTTCGTTTTACATTGTAGAGAAAAAACGTAAAGTTGAAATCAAAGACTTTAGCGGAGACGAATAAACTTATTTTGCTTCTACAAACTTCCCTTTATTGATAATTCCCAACGCTTTTCCTGTTAAGGCTTTTCCAATAAAAGGTGAATTCTTTGATTTTGAAAGAATCATTTTCTCCTCTAGTTTCCACTCTAGTTTTGGGTTGAAAAGTGTTAGGTTGGCAGTTGCTCCTTCTTCTATTTTCAAGCTTTTAAGTTGTAAAATCTCTCTAGGCGCTGAGGTAAGCTTAGTTATAATATCTTCTAAGTTGAGGTGTTTTTGAAGTACGCTGTTTGCTGCTGCAAAACAAGTTTGTAAGTTAATGGCACCGTAAGCGGCATTGTCAAATTCGCATTTCTTTTCCTCAATATCTTTCGGGTTGTGGTTGGAGCAAATGGCTGCAATAGTTCCGTCTTTTAAGCCTTTAATAAGCATATTGATGTCCACCTTTTCACGAAGAGGAGGCTTTACTTTAAAGTTGCTGTCAAACTCTTTCAGCATATCATCAGTAAAGAAAAGGTTCACGGAGCTTACGTCTGCCGTTACTTTAATCTTTTTCTTTTGCGCATTTTTAATAATTTCCACACTACCTTTGGTAGAGATAGTTGTTAGGTGAACCGGGCTTTCGCAATATTCAGCTAAGAAAATATCTCTGGTAACCATTATTTCTTCTGCCAGTGCAGGTATTCCTTTCAAGCCAAGTGAAGTAGAATTTACCCCTTCATTCACCATTCCTTTACCTGCTATGTTTTCGTTATTCGGGTAGTTAATCACTAAGCTGTTAAATCCTTTGGTATAGAGTAAAGCTCTTTGCAGTAGTGCAGAGTTTAGGATAGAGCTTTTATCATCAGAGAAGGCAATGGCGCCAGATTGTGCCATGTCAAACATTTCGGAGAGTTCTTTTCCTTGCATTCCTTTGGATACACAACCTATCGGAAAAACATCTACTACACTGTTTTTGGTTCGGTTTACAATGTATTCTACCGCACCTTTATTATCGGTAACAGGTTCATTACTTGGCATAGCGGCTACTCCCGTAAATCCTCCGTTGGCAGCGGCCTTTAATCCTGTTTCAAAGTCTTCTTTGTATTCAAATCCCGGGTCGCCAAAGTTAGCGTTCATGTCAAACCAACCGGTAGAGATGTGTAAGTCTTTAAAGCTGATTTCCGTGCATTTTTCTTTCGGTTTTAAGTCTTTGCCAATCTTTTTAATTTGATTGCCAACCACTAAAACGTCCAGCGTTTTACCGTTGTGCTTGCCGCCTTTGTCAACAATTTTTGCTTTTCTGATTAAATAGTTCATGTTTTCCAAAGTTTAATCAATGCTATTTCCGTTGCTAAAAATAACAATGCTAAGATTAAAAAATACTTCCAAAGTTTGGTGCCTGCGTTTTGCTCTGCCAATATCTTTTCTACGCTTTTATTTTCGGTATCAAAGAAGTTTACATTAATACCGCTTTTAGTGGTAATGTCTTCTAGCTCTTCTAAGGTGTAACAGCTTAGTAAAGATTCCTTTCTGTTGTAGTTAAAGGCAATGGTGTTTATGCTGTTTCCGTTAAGCGTAATGCTGTAAAAGCCTTCTTTGGTAATTTGGTTGTTGGTTTGTAAAAAGAAGGACTTGCCATTGCTTTTCAGTTCTGGAATAACGTCTAACTCATCCTTTACCAGATGATAAATGTTTTCGGTTTGATGTTCGTTTTGAAGCGGTATCAACTCATCTTTACCCACTGTGTAAAAGAGCGGATACGTCTTTTTGCTGTAAAGGGCAATGTTATAAACCGTTGGAATAAAGATGGCATGGCTGGTAAGGTTGCCCGATTTATCGGTTAGCGGAGAAGAGAGCACATACACCGTTCCTTTGCCGAAGTTGTTGGCGGTAAGCAATGGATAACCGTTTTGTAAACTAATGATGTTCTGCACAGATTTTTTACTTCCCGTAAGTAACGGATAGTTTTTGGTAATGTAAGGCAAATCAATGTTTTCGGGTTTTTTCTCAAACACACCTTTAAACAAATGATGTTGGTCGTCAAGTGCGGCTACTTTGGTTTTAGAAGTATCTAGGTTTTGAATTTTGGGTGCGTTCAATCCGGCAAACAAACTGTTATAGCTTTCCAGTTGAATTTCTTTTTCGGGTAAGTTGATGAGGATGGTTCCGCCATTATCTACAAAGGTTTGTAACTCTTGTTGTAATCCGGTAGGAACTTCTTTTAATCCCGTTACCACAATAAGTGTAGCCTTGCTGAATTCCTGAAAATCTATTTGAGTGGACGGAGTGGTTTTGTAGTTAAAAGCACTGTCTTGTCCCAGCAAAGCATTGATGTAAATGTTTTCTTCTTCGTAAATGTGGTAGATGTTTACGTCTTTGTGGATGGAGTAGTTGAAGTTAAAATGGTCGTCAAAAGTTACGGGATAATCATTGATTTGCACTTTGCAAGAGTAGTTACCCATATCTGAATTGGTGTAGTTGAGCTCTACGGTTTTGGTTTCTTCTGCGGCTATGCTAAAGCTGCCCACCGTTTTTGACTTTCCGTTGATGTAAAGCGTAGCCGGTATGTTTTCCAGGTTTTTATCAGACGTATTTATGATTCTCACCTGAAGCTTTTCATTGGCTTTGTGCAGCCTTACCGGGCTTTGCAGCCATACACTGTCTATAAACAAATTACCCGTTACGGGTGCTTGTATTTGCAAGGCATTATAGTTTACCGTGCTGTCGGTGTTTACGTTTTCCCAGTTGGTGGTGGACTTCTGAAAGTCAGAGATAAGATAAGCCTGATGGTTTAGGCCTTCGTTTTGCGCCAGCAGGTCATTCATTCTGGAAACTACTTCATGGGTGCTGCGGGTGTAAAAAGTGGGTTTAATTTCTTTTAATTGTTCTATAAACTCATCTCTTGAAATGGTGCGTTGCTGCTCGGGTCTGAACTCATTGGTGAGTAGCTGAAACTTATCATCAGGGCGATACAGCTCGGCTATTTCATTGGCTTTTAGCACGGCTTCGTTTAGCAGGTTGCCCTCTTTGCTGAGCAACTGCATACTGTAAGAGTTGTCAATATACACGCTAACGGCTTTTTGGCCTATTACGGCTGTGGTATTGTCGTTTTTAAAGTAAGGCTGTGCAAAGGCAAAGATAAGTGCCGTAAGTGCCAGCAAACGACTAATTAAAATAAGTAGATGCTTGAGTTTAGAGCGAGAGTCGGTTTCCTGCTTAATGTCTTTTAAAAAGCGGACATTGGTAAAGTAAACGGTTTTGTATTTTCTAAAGTTGAATAAATGAACGATGATGGGAACTGCCAGTGCGAAGAGTGCAAACAGAAAGGATGGATAGACAAAGCTCATTAAAACGCAAAAATAAGCTATTTTTTGAAATGCGGTGCTTTTGGTGTTAAAAACTATGGAAAGCTTTGTTTGTAAGGTTAAAGAAAAGCTGTTAATTTGTGGAGGTTATATCTTAACTAATTGATTTTAATGGAAAGCAAACTTAAGTCTATACATAATATTCCATTTTTAGTTTGTTTGGTACTTCTTTTTCTTAATGATTTTTATTTTAAGTTTGAATATCATAATTGGCTTACTGGTAAGCTATCTGATTTTTGTGGGTTATTTGTTTTCGCTAGGTTTTGGACTGCTTGTTTTCCAGATAAAAAGCAAACAATATACTTCTCAACGGCAATTACTTTTATTATATGGAAAAGCCCTTATTCACAAGGTTTTATTGATTTCTTTAGTAATAACTTCTTTACGATTCATAGAGTAGTTGATTACACGGATTTGATAGCACTATCAATACTACCAATATCTTATTTTTATAAACCAAGAAAATCATTTGAATTAAGGTATAGTCATATACCTTTAGCAATCATTACACTTATTTCTTTTTGTGCAACTACTATTCCTGAACCTTCCCAGACATTTAGTCAGCCACAATATTTATTATTTAAAACTGAAAATACTGATTTTCAAGTTAAAGAATATTGGAATGATTATATAGTTCACAAACTTGATAGTTTTACCATTGTTGAAGTGAAGAGTATTAGAATAGATAAAGAGGCTTCTTTAGATGATGATTTTCATAAAACTAAAATTTTAAAAGATTTAGACCTGCTTTTATTAAGAGAGTTAGGAAGAGGAGATAATTTTAAAAACGAGTTAGGGGAATATAAACAGTTGAGAGATTCATTAATTTTTAGTGGTAAAGTTTCTGTTTTGTTACCCTTAGAGTCATATGTTGATAGTCTTAATTTTAAAAATAGTAGATTAGATGGAGTGTTTAAAAGGTATTCAAAAACTAATCAGTTGTTGATATCTGGTAAATATATAAGTGGTATTGAAGATTCAGTATGGACTTTTTATAATAACAATGAAATTAGTTCAATAAAGAAATTTGAAAATGGAGAATTGGTTAAAATAGAATCCTATGTTAATTCAAACCTGGTTTGTGAAGAGGAAGTAAAAACTAGATATGAAGTAGTAAAAGCTAAGTATCTTCATTTGACTTTAATCAGCTTATCTCTGATCGGGTTGATAATATTACTTGCTTTAAATTATCGAAAATCAAAACAAGCGGATATCCCAAAATTATCAAATCTTACAAAAATCTTAGGAACGATTGTTTTGCCTATAAATGTATTAGTAGTGTCAAAGCTAATATCATCGATAATACCAACCTCTTTTTCAATTTTTTTCATTAGCCTATTTTTTGAATTGTTTTTTTCTTATGTGGTTTTAATTATACTATTCCTTATTGTCTTTTATTCCATAAAATTGAGAACTAGATATGATTTATTAATTTACATATTATTATTTGCACTTACATTGGTATTTATAGAAGAACTTTTTTTCTTAAGAAGTATTATTAGTGAAATGTGAGTTTCTATATGTGTAATTTGAATTCCTAAAAAATATGTTAATCCGTTAAAATCATAATTTTATCCGATGAACCCAAAAGTAGATGCCTTTTTTAGCGAAGCCGAGCAATGGCAAGATGAATACCAGGAATTCAGAAGAATTGTATTGGAATGTGGCCTTACCGAAGAGCTGAAATGGAAAGTTCCGTGCTATACCTACAAAAATGCCAATATTCTTATCATACATGGTTTTAAAGAGTTTTGCGCCATTAACTTTTTTAAAGGGAGTTTATTAAAAGATGAAGGAGGTATATTGGTTCAGCAAACCGAAAACGTACAAGCCACCCGCCAAATAAGAGTAACCGGTGTTAAGGAAATAAGAAAACTGGAAGGACACATAAAAGCCTACATTTTTGAAGCCATTGAAGTAGAAAAAGCAGGCTTAAAAATCAATTACAAAAAGGTAGATGACTTTAATGTTCCCGAAGAGTTCCAACAAAAACTGGACGAAAGCCCTGAGCTGAAAGAAGCTTTTGAAGCTTTAACACCCGGCCGACAAAAAGGCTATCTGTTACATTTTTCACAGGCCAAGCAGTCGGCTACCCGAGCTGCAAGAGTGGAAAAGTATCGGCAGCGTATTCTCAATGGCAAAGGCATTAACGATTGCGTTTGCGGTTTGTCCAAACGCTATCCCGTTTGTGACGGTTCGCATAAATATGCTAAAAAGTAATTAGGTGAAAAAGAACAAACAATTCATAATCAGCTTTTCTATTTTGCTATTAGGGATTTTGATGTTCTTAATTGCAATACATGTGTTCACTTATCAGGGTAACATGAGTGACTTTTATACTAAAGTAGGAGAAGTTTGTGTTTTGTTCTCATTACCAATTTTATTGTTAGGAATAGTCGCTTCAATTTATTCAAAAAAGGGAAAGAAATAAAAAATGAATAAAGACATTCAAGCCTATAACGAAAAGCAGACAGCAGAAGAAAAAGAAATCTGTGATGTGTTGTATCAGGAAATCAGTAGCGGACTGCCTGAGGCGGAAAACAAAATATGGCATGCACACCCGGTGTGGTTTTTAGACGGTAATCCCATTGTGGGATATCATAAACTCAAAGGCTGTATTCGTTTGTTGTTTTGGAGCGGGCAATCGTTTGATGAAGAGCAATTGAAAGTAGAAGGGAAGTTTAAAGCAGGGGAAATGCGCTATACTTCTGCCAGTCAGATTAACAAAAAAGACCTGAAGCGTTGGCTTAAAAAATCAAGAGATATTCAGTGGGATTATAAAAACATTGTAAAACGCAAAGGCGTTTTGGAGCGGTTGAAGTAAAATGTCCGCACAAAACCTCAAAACGTCTTCACGTTTGTCGAAAATGTCTGCACAAAAGCTCTAAACCTCTGCACGTTTGTTGAAAACGTCCGCACAAAACCTCAAAACGTCTTCACGTTTGTTGAAAATGTCCGCACAAAAGCTCAAAACGTCTTCACGTTTGTCGAAAATGTCTGCACAAAAGCTTAAAATGTCCAAACAAATGCTGTAAACGTTCAAAGAAAAGTCGAAAACGTTCAAGCAAAACCTTAAAACGCTTAAGCAAAAGCTCAAAATGTTCGAGCAAAACAAGAAAATGCTTGAACAAAACAAGAAAATGCTTGAACAAAACAAGAAAATGCTTGAACAAAACAAATAGATCTTATGGCATAGGTTTTGCTAAAGGTGGTTATATTTGAAAAACCATGAAAGGAATACTTCTATCTCTGTTTTTACTTGTTACTACTACTTTACTTAATGCAATGGGTGGTGTATGGGCCATTCAATTTAGTTATGAATTAAACGGAGTAACAAAGACCGGTTATATATATGCCGATTATTGGGCGAGAGATTATGAAAAAGTTTATCCTAATGGGATAAATAGGTCAGCGAATGAAGATTTTTCAGCGCATGAAATTACCTTTGAAAAAGAATTCCGTAACAAGTTAAAAGATTATTCTCCGCTTACCATTTATGATAGTGTTATTGACAATGTATTACTTGCTTCTAAAGCAAAGTTTCCAATGGTGCCTTATGAGTTAATTCATAGTTCAGGGAAACCAGTTGACGTAACTGTATTAAAAAAAGTAAAGCTTATTAAAATTTGGGTAAAAGATGATTACGGAATCTACTTGCAAACAAAAATAAATAAGTCTGATATCGATTGGATATCATCAACTCCAAAGGTTGATTATCCGTTGGGAGAGGATATAGGTTGTAGAATGGTGTTGTATCAATTTAGGCAAATAGCAAACCCTTTTCTGGTTGATGAATTGTCGAAATTATATCTTAAAAAGGAAAAGTGGAATGATAAAGAGCAAGAAAGGTTTAAAGCAATTGTGGCCATACTTAAAAATGATAAAGTAGTGGTGGTAGAGCTTTGTGGCTGTTAAATTATTTTCTTAACTTGGCTAAAATTTAATCCATTAACCATGAGAAAGATATTACTTGTTTTAGCTGCTTCATCTGTGCTTTTCTCTTGTAATAAAGAAAAATTCGAGAAAGAAGAACTTTGTCCGAAAGTAGAGGAAACTAATGTTCCTGTTGCTGCTGTTGACAACTTTAACGCAAAGCATACTACCGCTACCAATACAGTTTGGTTCAGCGTTAGTGAGGAAAAGTATTGTGTAGTGTTTGATATGGATGGAAAAGAGCAATATGCTTATTACGATATTCACGGAAACTATTTATCATGGGACAAAGAAAAGGAGTATGATAAAGACAAAAAAGAGAAGAAGTGTGGCTTTGGCAAGAAGAAGGAATATAAAAAGAAGAAATATGATAAAGGTTGCGTTTGCAAACGCTACGAAGACAAAAAGTAATTTCTAAATAAACTTAACTTAAAAGCTTCAGTTTTCCTGAGGCTTTTTTAATGGTAGAAAAAAATGGAAAAACCCAAAACCTATTGCCAATACGTAAGCACATTAGCAAAAGATAATGTGCACAAAATCTATCACGACACACAGTATGGCTTTCCTATTGATTCTGATGATGAATTGTTTGGAAGATTGGTTTTAGAAATTAACCAAGCCGGACTTTCCTGGACAACTATTTTAAACAAGCAAGAAAACTTTAGAAAAGCTTTTTCTAACTGGAACATTAAAAAAATAGCCAATTACAAGGATAAAGATATTAATCGATTAATGAATGATGCCGGCATTATCAGAAACAAGTTAAAAATAAATGCCGTTATCTACAATGCCAATCAAGTAGTAAAGTTGCAGAAAGAGTATGGTTCTTTTAAAGTATGGCTAAATAGCCATCATCCCAAAACAAAAGAAGAGTGGGTAAAATTGTTTAAGAAGACATTTAAGTTTACAGGCGGAGAAATTACTAATGAGTTTTTAGTAAGCTCCGGATATCTAAAAGGTGCACACGAAGAGACGTGTGGTGTGTTTAAGAAAGCTTTGAAGCATAAGCCTATGTGGACTAAGAACTAAGTAGCTTCGCTTTATTTTTATATAATTTCCAAAAAATCTTTAGGAGAAAGATATATAGATAGTCTTAGATGAAGTTGAAATTGAGTGTCTAAAAACACACTTGTGGGAAACTGTAATTGATTGTTTGCTTTTCCTAAAAACACAGCCAGTTGATGTTTGCCTGCATACTCACCGGAAGTATTGTAAGCATATATCTTTCCTAAAAACGTTACTTCTTTTTTACTTTCGGCATTAAACCGTAAGCAATAATAGTCTTTGTTTAATTGGTTAATTACGGCTGTGTCTTCAAAGGTGGTAAGCTTCATCATCTTACAGTATTTGCACCAATCCGTTTCTAAAAAGATAAATACTTTTTTAGGTTCATTTCGCATGAGTTGGGGTAGCTCCTCAAAGCTTATCCAATTAATTTGTGCTTTGGCATAAACCGATACAAGTAGTAATATGACCGTAATAAACTTCATTATTTATTAAATGAAAATTTTATTCCCGCAAAAGCTCTTATGCCTTGAAAGGAAGTGTACACATAGGAAGGGTCGAAAGTAAGTGCATACGGATTTTGTGGTGTGGCCATTACATTTCCTTCTGCATCTGTTTGTACGTTTTTGTCAAAAGGGTCGTTTGCATTGGCAATAGAATTAGCAGGCGGAACCATGTTTAACAAATTCTTCACGCCTCCGTATATTTCCCATTTACTTCCCAGCTTTTTGCTAAGCTTAATGTTTTGAATGCTAAAAGGCTTAGAGTATTGGGCTCTCGGGTCTAAGTCAGACACCAAAGGGAGCTTCATTTTGCCGTAATAATTTCCGGTATAATCTACATTCAATCCCATTTTACTAAACTCATAAGAGATAGCCCATGTACCCGATATTTGTTCGGTTAAAAGTTGTTGAATTTTTAGGTTGTTTTCTACTGAATATACGTCCATTAACGTTATGCCTGCATTAATGCTAAGCGGTATGCTAAAGGTGAAATCGCTATTAAATGTAAATCCATTGCTAATGGCATATCCGTTTAGATTGTCATAAATAATTTGGTTAGGATTGGTTTCGTAATCAGCAATAATTTTATTGGTAAAGTAAGTGTAGAAAGCTGTTGCGTCTAGCGTGAGCATTGTGCTTTTTATTTTTATAATCTTCTGGTAGTTAAGGTTTATGTTATATGATGTTTCGGGTTTTATTTCTCCTTTTATTACTACATCTCTGGCACCGGTTAGTGCGGCATGGTCTTCGGTAAAAATGTTTACCACTCTAAAGCCTGTTCCGGAGCTTAACCTAAATGTGTTTTTAAAGTTTGGCGCATACTTAAAGCTAATTCTGGGAGAAAAAATATTGCCATGCTTTTCATGATAATCATATCGAACTCCAAGTAGTGAGGTTAGTTTTTCGGTAAGGTCTATTTCATCTTGCACAAAGGCTCCCATTAAATTGGCTGCGTCAGGTTTATTGGTGGTTCCTTCTGCATTGGAAACTTGAGTGGCAGGGGTATTGTCATCATAAAAAGTAAAGCGATTTGAAATACCGGTAAGTAAATCATGGTTGCCCAATTCTTTTTGCCAAGTTAGTTGTCCGAAAGCAATTTGCTGGAGAGCAAAATAAGGGGTTGTTCCGTAGTAAGAATTTTGCTCATGGCTGTTAGCTGAAAAGCTCAGCATAAATTTCTCCTTTGAAGGAAGCTGATAGTTTCCAAATAGCTCGTATCTATTCGTGTAGATTGATTCACCGTAAATGGAATCACCGCCTCTGTATTCAGGAGTCCAATTCATTTGTCCGCCCCAACGGTCTTCATAAAGATACCTTGCCGCAATATTAAATGCTCTATTTTCTTTTCGCTTTACATTCCATTTATTGAATACAGATATTTTGTGTTGAAGGGTAGCGTCTGTAAATCCATCACCGTTATTATCAATGGGGTTGAGATAATTGTAATAGTTTACTCCAATCATAGCGCTAACTTTTTTACCTAATTTGTATTTGCTTGCTATATCAAGATTATGCTCTAGCCAAGAAGTGGTCATAATATTGGCGTCAAATAGCGCAACATTTTCAGGGGATTTTGTAATTACATTGATTAATCCCCCAACCGCTTCTGAGCCATAAAGAGATGATGCCGGACCTTTTACTACTTCAATGCGTTCTACCATACTGTTTGGAATTCCACTTAACCCGTAAACAGTAGAAAGTCCACTAACGATAGGCATTCCGTCAATTAAAACCATAGTATAGGGACCTTCCATACCATTAATATGAATATCTCCTGTGTTACAAATGGCACAATTTAATTGTGGTCTAATTCCATTTACATTTTGTACTGCCTCAAACAAAGAAGGAGTTGGGTTTTTCTCAAAATGTGCCAGCTTATATACCTCCACCGGAATGGGTGACTGAAGTTTGCTGATGGGTTTCATGGTGCCGGACACAACCATTTCTCCTAAAGTGTAACTGCTTTCAATTAATTTAGAAGTGTAATAATATGTTTCTCCACCCGAAAGTTTTATCCGTTTTGAAACCGTTTCATAGCCAAGCATACTAACCGTTAGTTTGTATTCACCATCAGGTATTTGCGTTATTTCAAAATTTCCTTTTTGATTGGTGGTGGCGTAATATTTTGTGCCTTCAAGGTTAACAGAAGCAAACTCAATAGGTGATGAGCCGTCTGTAATTTTTCCCTTTACAGTATTTTGACTATAAGAGATAAACGGAATAAATACAACAGCAAAAAGAAGATATTTCATTTTGAGGTTTAGTTGTTTATAAAATAATTTTTAGCAAATATAAATAAAAATTTAGGTAAAACTAAAAATTTAAGTAACTACTGATAGTGCACATAAATTAGTTTACTGAGTAATTAATGTTACCTTAGGAGAATTATAATTGTACTTAATGAATGCTAGTGGGGTAAAGTTTAATGTGGAGGATCAACCGGAATTCATTAAGGAATTGCGAAAGAAGGTAAATCAATACTTCAAAGAAAATAATCTTTCAAGACATGCGAATACTAATATGAGGCTTAAAACAGCATTTATGTTGTTGTTGTATTTTGTGCCCTTTGCTTTTTTGTTATCCGGTCAAATTTCTTCAGTTGGAGGTATATTTTTGCTTTTTGTAATCATGGGTTTTGGAATGGCAGGTATAGGCTTGGCAGTCATGCACGATGCTAATCATGACTCTTACTCAAAAAACAAAAGCACCAATAAGTTACTAGGTTTTCTTATTAATTTCTTAGGCTCTTATCATATTACCTGGCGAATTCAGCACAACGTATTGCATCATTCGTTTACTAATGTTCACGAGCATGATGAAGATATTGATAATGAAGTGATGCGATTTTCTCCAAACAACAAAAGAAAATGGATTTATCGGTTTCAAGCTTTTTATGCTCCTTTCTTTTATGGCTTGCTTTCCATGCATAGACTTGTTAGTAAAGATTTCCAACAATTGTTCCGTTACAATAAAATGAACTTGTTGGTTACTCAAGGGCTTACTCTTAACAAGGCATTAGTTCAAATTATTACAAATAAGATTTTTTATTTGATTCTGACATTAGTACTCCCCATTTTAATTTTAGACATAGCTTGGTGGCAAACAGTTTTAGGGTTTTTATTAATGCAGTTTATCTGCGGATTGATATTAGCTTTAATCTTTCAGTCAGCACACGTTATTGAAGAAACCGGTTTTTATAAAATAGATGAAACAGGTAGCTTAGAAAATAATTGGGCAATTCATCAAATGAATACAACCGCTAATTTTGCCAATAATGGTTTGATTTTTTCCTGGTTCATTGGCGGATTAAACTACCAAATAGAACACCATCTTTTTCCGAATATATGTCATGTGCATTACAAAGACATAGCTATAATCGTAAAGCAAACGGCAAAAGAATTTAATGTTCCTTATCATCAGCACAAAACATTTTTTGGGGCTTTAAAAAGTCACTTTTCTTTACTCAACAGCCTTGGAACAGGTAAATATGACTTAAAGCCAGTAGTGGCTTAGGTTTTCAAGTTGTTAATCTTTAAATACGTTGATTTTACGGGCTATTTATAGCTTTAAAGTTTGCATTTTTCATAAAAATTGATATAATATGGGGCAAACAATTCAATTATGGTAAACACAGAGATAATGACGAGTACAAAAATATTTGATGCAATAAATCTTCCTACAGAGGTGGAAAAACAAGAAATAATAAACTTTTTGTTTGTAAATCTTGAACAATATGGAGATAAAAAAGAAGACATTAGAAAAGCATTAGATTATGCTTTAAAAGAGACTCCTTCATTTGGTGGATTTGTAGTGGTGGCTGAAGATGAAGGACTGATTAAAGGAGTTGTTGTGGTTAATCGTACAGGAATGAGTGGTTATATTCCCGATAATATTTTGGTTTACATTGCTACTCATAAAGAATCAAGAGGAGAAGGAATTGGAAAAATGTTGATGGAGGAAACCATTGCTTATGCTAAAGGAGACATTGCTCTGCATGTGGAAAAAGATAATCCGGCTAAAAAGTTATACGAAAAATATGGGTTTACAAATCCTTACCTTGAGATGAGGTTAAAGAGGTAGACTTAAACCATGGATATTCACTGGATAGACCTAAGCATATTTATGCTATACCTAATTGCTATGTTAGGTGTTGGAGTATACTTTCTAAATAAGAATAAATCAAAAGATGACTATTACGTTGGCGGAAGAGATTTATCTGCCGGACATGTAGGCTTATCTGTTGTAGCAACAGATGTAGGTGGTGGTTTTTCTATTGGTTTAGGTGGTCTGGGTTTTGTAATGGGGCTTTCCGGTAGTTGGATGTTGTTTACGGGTTTGTTGGGAGCTTGGTTAAGTGCAGTTTTCTTAATTCCAAAAGTTTATACCATTGCAAGAGATAAAAGTTTTTTAAGTTTTCCGGAAATTCTTGCTTTTAAATACAATAAAAAGGTTGCTTTAATAGCAGGTATCATTTCTTTAATTGGTTACATCGGTTTTACCAGTTCGCAAATTCTGGCAGGAGCTAAACTAGCTTCAGCTACCTTTTCTTCAATTAGTATTAAAGACGCTGTTTTAATAATGGGAGTTATAGCGGTGGTTTATACAGTGGTAGGAGGAATAAAGGCGGTAATTTATACAGATACAGTACAGTGGATAATATTAATGGCCGGATTAATATTAATTGGTATTCCAATTGGATATTACAAGCTGGGAGGGTGGGAAGCCATTCAGCATACTATTCCTGCTAATTTTTTAAGTCTTTCCAATGTTTCCTTTTCAGATTTATTTAATTGGTTAATCACCATTGTTCCTATTTGGTTTGTGGGAATGACACTTTATCAGCGAATATATGCTTGTAAAGATGAAAAGACTGCAAAGCGAGCATGGAAGATAGCCGGCCTTTTTGAATGGCCTGTAATGGCATTTATGGGAGTTGTTTTGGGTTTATTTGCTCGAATTGCATTTGAACAGGGTATGTTTATATCGCTTGGTTATTTACCGGGAAGCCAAATAGATGCTGAATTAGGATTGCCTTTGTTTTTAAGTACAATTTTACCTGTTGGATTAATGGGGCTAATGATGTCGGCTTATTTTTCTGCAATAATGTCAACAGCTGATAGTTGTTTGATGGCTGCATCAGGTAACTTTATTACCGATGTTTTAGGAGCACTTAAAAAAGGAAAAAAGTTAGATAGTATTCGTGTTTCACAAATCACAACTTTTGCAATAGGTGCATTAGCTATTCTGTTGGCAACAGTAATGCAAAATGTGTTAGAACTAATGTTATACTCCTATGCCTTTATGGTTTCGGGCTTATTTGTTCCTGTGCTGGGAATGTTAATACTTAAAAAGCCATCAGCAATTGCTGCTTTATTTGCTATGATTGTCGGAGGTGTAACTACCTTATCATTAATAGTACTACAAATAAAATTGCCTTATGAACTAGATGCTAATTTTTTTGGAATTAGCTTATCAGCTATTTCATTTATTATTATTCAAACACTTACAAAAAAAGGAGGTGCTTCATGGCATTCATCACATTAGATACCGAAAAGTTAAAGAAGAATTATATTTATTTAGACAACTTATTTTCTAGCAATGATATAAGCTGGGCAGTAGTTTCTAAAATGTTGTGCGGAAACAAAAAGTATATCCAAGAGCTTATAAATTTAGGAGTTAATCAGTTTTGTGATTCCAGAGTTTCTAATCTTAAAACTATAAAGTCTTTATCTGACAAAGTAGAAACAATTTATATCAAGCCACCGCCAAAGCGTTCTATTGAGTCCATTATAAAATATGCCGATATAAGTTTTAATACCGAAATTGATACCATAGAACTTTTGTCGGCAGAAGCAAAACGGCAAAACAAAATCCACAAAATCATTATTATGATTGAAATGGGGGAGTTGAGAGAGGGGGTGCTACGAGAAGATTTATTAGAATTTTATGCAAGAATATTTGAATTGCCAAATATTGAAATCATAGGCCTTGGGACTAATCTTACGTGCATGTATGGCGTATTACCCAATAATGATAAGCTAATTCAGCTTTGTCTTTACGAACAATTGATAGAAGCGAAGTTTAACCGTGAAATTGAATATGTTTCGGGTGGCTCATCTGTAACCGTTCCTTTAATTTTTCAAAACCTATTACCCAAAGGAATCAATCATTTTAGAGTGGGTGAGACCTTGTTTTTAGGAACTGATGTTTATAATAATACCACCTTAGAGCAAATGGAAAATGATGTTTTTCAGCTTTATGCAGAAATTATTGAACTGACTGAAAAGCCTATGAATCCTGATGGTCAAATAGGTAAAAACTTAACGGGAGAAGTGTTAGAGTTTGAAAAAGATAATGAATCAAAAACTTCTTATCGTGCAATTATTGATTTGGGTTTGTTGGATATTGATGAAAATCATATTCGATTAAAAAATAAAAAGCAAGAGGTGGTTGGCGCATCTTCTGATATGCTGGTGATTAATTTAGGTGATAATAAAGAAAACTATCAGGTAGGAGATTTGCTTGAGTTTGAAATGGATTACATGGGTGTATTGCGAATAATGAACTCTAAATACATTGAAAAGCGAGTGAAAAATAACGCAAGTAAAAAAACATTAGTAAAATCGATTAAAGACGGTATAGGTAAAGCAACTGATTCAATAAAACGCATATCTTCGTAAGCTGATTTTAAGAAAGTTAGATTATGGGTTTACCGAATGTGTTTTCAAAAGAAGTTACCGAGCAGCTAGTTGCCAGAATTAACAAGCTATTGCCTACTACGCAACCTAAGTGGGGAAAAATGAATGTCGCTCAAATGTTGGCACATTGTAACGTTACTTATGAAATAACATTTGAAAATATTCATCCTAAGCCAGGTAAGTTTAAGCAGTCTATCTTAAAACTTTTAGTAAAAAGGGGTGTAGTAAATGATGTTCCTTACAAGCAAAACTCACCCACTGCTCCGGTTTTTAAAGTTGCCTCTCAACAAGATTTTGAAAAGCAGCATGAGCGTTTAATTGCATATTTGAATAAAACAGTTGAATTAGGAGAAGACTATTTTGAGGGTCGTGAATATCCAAATTTTGGGGCTTTGAATAAACAAGAGTGGAGTAATATGTTTTACAAACACCTTAATCACCACCTTACTCAGTTTGGAGTGTAAATGCAGCTAGTTTTTTAATTGTTATCTTAGCGCCCATGAATTTTGATGAGATACGGCCGTATAGAGATGAAGAGGTAAGGGAAGTTATTCAACGGCTAATCGAAAGTGAATCTTTTTTAAAATCCTTACAGAAGCTAATTCCTACTTTAACCATAGAGGTTATTAAGGAATATTTTAAAGACGTTAATACGATTTATGATTTTCAAAAAAATGTTGTCCGAAAAGTCGCTCAACTTATTTTAGATCATACCACAAGCGGGTTTTCCTATCACGGAATAGAAAACTTAGACAAGCATAAAGCCTATATTTTTATTTCTAATCACAGAGATATAGTGTTGGATTCAGGCTTAATTAATTCTGCTTTACATGACAATGGATTTACTACTTCTGAAATTGCCATAGGAGATAATCTTTTAAAAGTTGATTGGGTAAAAGACATTGTAAGGCTCAATAAAAGCTTTATTGTTCAACGTAATTTGCCGGTAGCAGAAGTTTTAGAAGTATCAAAGCAACTTTCTTCATATATTTTTGATACTGTGGTAAACAGAAATACATCCGTTTGGATTGCTCAAAAGGAGGGAAGAGCAAAAGACGGAAATGATTTTACGCAAGGAGCTTTACTTAAAATGCTTGGGCTGAGTGCCGAAGAAAATTGGCTTGAACACTATGCTAATTTGAATATCGTTCCTGTAGCAATATCTTATGAATACGACCCTTGCGATGTTGCAAAAGTGCCCGAGCTTCAAGCTAAAATGAAAGGAGAGGAATACATTAAAGCACCTAATGAAGATAATCAAAGCATGCTTAACGGAATTGTGGGGCAAAAAGGTAAAATACATATTCATTTTTCAAAACCAATAACTAAAGCTGATTTGGAGGAGTTAAATCAGAGTAATAAAAATGCCTTTGTAAAAGATTTAACTGCTCTTATCGATAGTAAAATACTTAAGAATTATCATCTTTTCGACAGTAATAAATATGCATTTGATTTGCTGGAGGATAATGATGTTTCAGATTATTCTGATGAAGTGAAGAAAGCTTTTGAACAGCGATTAACCCAACTTACAGATGATGAAAAAACCATTCTGTTAAGTATGTATGCCAATCCTCTTAGAAATAAGAGAGTTCAGGAAAGTTTAGCCAATTAATTTAAAACAGGGTCTTCCGGAAAGTTTGCCATTATCGATTGCATTTTTCCCATTTTAGCCAACTCTTGACTCCATAAATTTTTTGTTGGCGTTTGAAAAACAGCATCATTATTTACTTTGGTAATTAGCCAGGAATCTTCTTTAATTTCATTTTGAAGTTGTTCTTCCGTCCAACCCGAATAACCTATAAAAAACTTAATCTGCCACTCACTAATTTTATTGGCAATAATTAACTCTTTTATTTGTTCAAAATGCCCACCCCAAAACAGGTTTTTAGTAATTTGGAAACTATCTTCAATATCAGGAACGGAGTGAATAAAATGAAGTTTGTCAGGGTCAACAGGACCGCCCATATACACAGGAACATTAAACTCCGGAAAATCATGAAGCGCATCATTTAATTTAATTTTCATGGGCTTATTTAAAATAAAGCCAATGCTTCCGCTAGAATTATGCTCAACCAATAAAACAACCGAGCGTTTAAAGTAAGGGTCTTTCATAAATGGCTCTGCCAATAAGATTCTGCCTGAATCAGGTTTCAGCGAGTTAAGCTCAGAAATCTTGTAGTTAAGCACATTCATTACTCATGATTTTGTTTAAATTTAAACAATTTTATTTAATTATAGTTTATTGAGCAAATGAAAATTAACGAATACATTTCACACGAACGAGAAGATTTTGAAAAAGGTAGTTTAGATGAAAGTGTGCTTACTCATAACCCGTTTGAGCTATTTGAAACCTGGTTTAACATTGCCATTTCAGAAAACATAGGCGAGCCTTACGCTATGTTATTGGCAACTTCTGGAAATAATAACATTCCTATTTCACGAACGGTTTACATGCGAGATTTTTCTGAAAAGGGTTTGATCTTTTATACCAACTATGAAAGCAGAAAAGGAAAGCAGATAGAAGAAAACCCAAATGTGAGTGTTACGTTTTTGTGGAGAGAGCTAGAAAAACAAATTATTATTTCCGGAAAGGCAGAAAAAGCAGATGCTAAAATTTCGGATGAATATTTTTCAAAACGACCAAGAGGAAGCCAGTTAGGGGCATGGGCTTCAGCGCAAAGTAGTAGTATAAAAAATAGAGAAGAGTTAGAATTAAAGTTGGCGGATGTAATTAAAAAATTTGAAGGAAAGGAAGTTACACGACCACCGTATTGGGGAGGATATATTATCAAACCAACTTATTTTGAATTTTGGCAAGGAAGAAAAAGCAGACTGCATGATAGAATTGCTTTTAGTTTGATAAATGATAAGTGGGAGAGGGCTAGATTAAGTCCTTGATGTTATCTACAATGTTTTTCTAACAATTGATTTACTTCTTCGCCATAGGTAAGCGTAAAACCTAAATCTTTCGCTTGGTTAAGGTCTAAACAAGCTAAGTCTTTGTTGTTTAAGGCGAGTTGTACCAAAGCTCTGTTTTTGTATGCGTAGGCGTTTTGCTTAAACTGTTCAATAGATTGGTTAATATATTTTAACGCCTTTTTATGATTACCAAATTTATAATAGCAAAAGCCCAAATTGTTTAGGGAGTAGGGCTCTTGTTTTTGAATTTTTTGAACCTTTTTAAACAGTTTAATGGCTTCTTTATATTTTTCCATTTGCACGTATTGATAACCCAAGTTACCTAATCCGCCAATATCTTTAGGGTTAATTTCAATTACTCTTTTTAAATAAGTGATAGCTTCTTGCTGTCTTCCTAATTCGTCCAGCAATGCTCCTAAATTGGTAAGTACACCCACATTCATTGAGTCGTGTTGGTAAAATAGCATATAATCTTCGTAAGCTCCTTCAAAATCTCTAATAAACATTTTGGCATTTCCTCTATTTAAAATGCAACTGTATTTTAAGGAATCATTGGTTGCCAATTTTACACAATCATCATTATCCATAATTGCCAGTTGGGGCTCTGCTACCGAATAAAATAAAAGTGCTCTCAAATGATAAGTAACGGCATTTTCCGGATTCATTTCCAATGCTCGGTTAAAATCATTATAAGCCTCTTCTTTTTTGCCTAGTTCTAAAAAGCAGTTTCCTCTTTCTTGGTAATACTTTTCATTGGTTTTATTCAGTTCAATAATTTGATTGTAAAACTCCAGCGCTTTCTCATAGTTACCTTTTTCTACTTCTTTGTTGGCGGATGTGTAGAGTTCTTCTTCTGATTGTGAGTAACCTAAAAAACTTGAAAGTAGTAGAAGTATGACGGTTAGTTTTTTCATGCTTATTGTTTTTTAAGAAGCGCTACTGTTTCTATATGTGCCGTATGTGGAAATTGATCCACCAAACTAAACTTTTGCAGTTCATAGTCTTCTTCTTTAAGAGCAATTAAATCTCTAGCCTGTGTAGCGGGATTGCAGCTAACATAAACAATGTTTTTAGCATTTAGTCGCATTGCTTTTCGCAAAGTTTTAGGAGCTATTCCTCCTCTTGGAGGGTCAAGTATTATCAACCCGATTTTATCTGTGTACTCAGGATGATTAAGTAAAAATTTACCAACATCATCAGCATAAAATTTAGTATTAGGCGTATTGTTTTTAATGGCGTTTGTTTTAGCATTTTCAATAGCTTCTTCTACAATATCTACACCAACAATTTGTTTGTTAGGATTTGCTTTTGCCAACAATTGCGCAATAGTCCCTGTTCCGCAAAACAAATCCATGATAATGTCATCATTTTTAAGACTTGTTTCTTTAGCGTAATCAATAACTTTTGAATACAATCTTTCAGCGCATTTCGGATTGGTTTGAAAAAAGCTTTGTAGGTAAATGTCAAACTCAAGCCCCAAAATGTTTTCAGAAATATAATTTATACCTCCTTCAAAATAACTGTCTTGCTGAAGTTTGTTAAAATCACCTTCTTGATTGTTAATGATGTGTACAAAGCCTGTCAATCTTTCTCCTACGACATTCTTAAGAAAGCTGTAAAATGCATTAGTGTCAAACTTCTCAATGTTTTTTGATGTAGTGGTTAGCCCAACCAAAAGCTTGTTTTCCGAAAAAGATTTACGTACGATTAAGTGCCTGAAAAAGCCTTTTTTTTGTGGAGCATGCCAAAACGGAAGGTCAGTTTTTTCACAATATTCTTGAATTTGAGGAATCAGTTTTTCAAATTCTTCATCAAACAATCCGCTTGGTTTTAATAATGGTTCAACCATCCACCAAGTTCCTTTTCGTTTAAACCCTAAGCCATTTTTATCAGCGTCAGTTTGCGTTTCTTCATCAAAAATGATGGAAGAAAAAGAGTACTCTACTTTGTTTCTGTAGAAATAGTCATTTGGTGAAGCGACATATTCGTCCAGTAAAATTTGTGGATTATCAATTTTTCCGATTTTGGAAAATAAGTCTAACACCCACTTTGTTTTGAGTTTGTGTTGTTCGCTTATAGGTAATGAAATGTATGGAGCACCTGAAATGGGTTGAAAATTGTTTTCTATCTCTAAATTTGAAGACTTTGTTACTTCAATTACTCTGGCTTCTGCATAATTTTTTTTAAGCTTTTCCAGTTTTACTTTAACCGTTTGACCGGGAAGCGTATTTTGCGTAAAGACTACACATCTTCCTTTTTCAGTTTCTATTTTGCTAACTCCTTTTCCGCCATAGGCAACATCGTCAACAGGAATTTCAATTTCTTCACCTTTCTTTAATATAAACGTCATGGGGTAAAGATAGAAAATGGATGTTAAGCAAAATAAGCAAATGCAGCAATTGCCAGCACTACAATGGCTATTACTATTGCTACTTTTACCCAGCTAATAGGTCTTTCGCCTTTAATATCGCCTGTTCTGCCATTAATAATTGCTTGATAGAGCTTGCCTTTATAGGTGTAAGCTGAAATATAAAGCGGTAATAAAATGTGTTTAAATTTAATCTCATTAAATTCGCTTTCTACACTTAAGATTCGTTGTTCATCACCACCAATTTGCCTTTTTACGGAAGACCTAATTCTTCTTTCCATTTCTTGTTTCCCAATGGCAAAACCATCTTCCAATCCTACTTGATATACTTCGGTAACAAAACCGCTTAAATAACTTGAATCAAAATTCGTAAGGTTTTGTAAGTCCCAATTGGTTAAGCTTCCGGCATATTTTTTAGGAACACTGTGAGAAGCAGGTACCAAAACATCATCAAAAAACTCATCTAATTGTCCGCTTACATTTGTCCATCTTATTTTTCTCACTTGTTGATTTTGAACTTGGCTTTTACCATCTACTATTCTGGTAACGGATTTGTTTTCATAATAAGCATCACCTCTTTGTCCCACATAGTACGAATGTGTTTGTGAATCAAACGTCCAATAAGGAAGGTAAAGTGCTTTAAACTGTTTGAAATTAAGCGTAGCTTTTTTTACATCGTTTGGTATAAACCAACTTTTATGTAGCCACTTTCTTACTTTTTTGATGGCTTCATTTTTATCAAATGCAAAAGGCAGAAGCGATTTAGGACGAATAATGTCTTCACTTCTTGCATCGCTTGTTAAAACAGGCTGACTGCAATACGGACAATGTGTGGTTTCATGTTTTTCATCAATAGTTGTATGCGCACCACAATTAGAGCAATTGATGGTATCAACTTTTATTTTGTCGTTAGCATCAGCAGATTTAACTACATAATCATGAAAATCTAATTCTTCAATATTCGAAGGCATTGAAGGAATTGCATTTTCAGTATCGCAATATCCACACTTTAAGCTGGTAGTGCCGGGCTTGTAATTTAATTTTGAGCCACAGTTATTGCAATGAAAAGTATCAGCAATAACTACATTTTCTTCCTCTGCTACTTCACTCATATGTTATTGTTGTGGTAATGGTGGAGGCGTGCTGCCAAATATTTGAGTGTTTTCTGGTATTGAGCTTGCAGCAGACCAATTGGCCATGCCTTCTTTCCAAACCAATGTGTCTTTCGTTATTTGATTTTGAGCTGCCATGTTTTTTAAAGTAGCAATGTCAAATGGTCCTGATTGTTGACCGTTAATAGCTACAAAATATGCCACAGCTGTTGGTAGTGGTGGTGGTGTTCCACCTGAATTTTGTTGTTGATTTTGTTGCGGCTGAGATTGTTGGCTAAAGCTTTGTCCCATCTGATTGGCCATGGCAAATCCCATTCCCATTCCCATTCCTCCGCCAGCCATGCCTTCATTTTCTGCAGCTTTCTCTATAGCTTTGGCTGTTTTAAATTTAGTTAACTTATCTAAATCAACTTTAGAATTTAGTCGGCTAAGCTCAAAAATTTCTTTCTTAATTTCATCAGGCATTGAAACACTTTCAATTAAGAATTTAGTTAAGTCAATACCATAATTCAAGAATTCAGGAGCTAGCACTTGATGTACCAATTCAGAAGTTTCATTTAGGTTGGCTGCATATCTTTCAACTGGAATGCCTGATTCACCAGCAGCATCTGTAAATCTTGTTACCACAAGACTTTTTAATTGTTCGTTTATTTCTTCAGTGGTAAATGTGCCGTCAGTTCCGACTATTTCTTTAATGAAAAGACCGGCATCTTTTATTTTAAACACATATGTTCCAAAAGCTCTTATTTCAAGCATTCCAAATCTGTCGTCAGAAAGCATGATAGGCGTTTTTGTGCCCCATTTTTGGTCGGTGAATTGGCGAGTGCTTACAAAGTAAACTTCTGCCTTAAACGGACTGTTAAAGCCATACTTCCATCCTTTTAAGGTAGCCAGAATAGGCATGTTTTCTGTGGTAAGCGTGTACATGCCGGGCTGATAAACATCTGCAATTTGTCCTTCGTTTACAAAAACGGCTACTTGACCTTCTCTAACCGTTAATTTTGCTCCGTTCTTAATTTCATTTTGATATCGTTCAAATCGATGTACAATGGTGTTGTTTGTATCATCTAAAAATTCAATAATATCAATAAACTCATTTCTAAGTTTCTCTACTGCTTTTCCAAATAGTCCCATGATGATGTTGTGTTTTGGTTATTTTAAAAATTGATGAAGTGTAAATTTAGTGAAAAATATTTTAAATATTTTTTCTTGTTAAATTAAAAGAATACCCTAGGCTTAGACCAAAATGAAAACCAAACTCCAAAGTATTATTCTTTAAATAGTTTTCACTTATGGTAGGTGTAAATGCAAATCTTAATAATAATCCTTTTTCTCCTATATATCTTCCACCGGCTCTGAGATACAATACTGAATAGTTTTGTTTTTTGAGTACTTCTAAATTATTTGATAAGTATCTAATTGGTTCAATGTAGTATGAATAACCGACACCATATTCAAAAATTACTTTATTAACTTTTAGTTTGAGTGGAAAAGTTAACTCACTGACTAAAACATAGGATGACCAATCTAAAGTGTCTTCATAACTTGAGTAGTCACTTCCTAGTCCAACTCTTAAATACATTAAATTTACTTTTGTAATCTTGATTAGCCTGTCATAGTTATATGATATTTTCCCGCCATTTCCCATCGCTTCAATATAAATTGAATTTTTTCTAAAGCTCAGAGAGTCTTTTTGCGAAAAACCTAAAATAGAAGTGCTAACTAGAATTAGTGTTAATAGTATTTTATAAAATTTGTGCAAGAATTTTAAATAATTAGCAGCCTTAAAAGTACTATATTTATACTTCACTTTAAGCAAATTCAATATTAAAATATTAGCTTTGTGAGACATTAAGAATTGAAAAATATGGAAACAAGTGTTATGGAAAAATTAAGTTCGGAAAAAGCAATGGAAATGGAGAATAAGTATGGAGCTCATAATTATCATCCTTTACCAGTAGTGTTAGACAGAGGAGAAGGAGTGTATGTTTGGGATTTGGAAGGAAAAAAATATTTTGATTTTTTATCGGCTTATTCTGCCGTTAATCAAGGACATTGTCATCCTAAAATAATTAGTGCATTAAAAGAGCAAGCAGAAACGCTTACGTTAACTTCTCGTGCATTTTATAATTCTGTGCTAGGTGAGTATGAGAAATACGTTACCGAATATTTTGGTTTTGATAAAGTATTGCCCATGAATACAGGTGCTGAAGCTGTAGAAACGGCTATTAAACTTTGTAGAAAGTGGGCGTATGAAGTAAAAGGTATAGCTGAAAATAAAGCAAAGATTATTGTTTGCGGAGAAAACTTTCATGGGAGGACAACTACCATAGTTTCTTTTAGTTCTGATGCAGATGCTAAAAACAATTTTGGCCCTTTTACAGCTGGTTTTGAAAGTATTGAATACAATAACATAGAAACTCTTGAAAAGGCTTTAGAAGATGAGACTGTAGCAGGATTTTTAGTAGAACCTATTCAAGGGGAAGCGGGTGTAAATGTGCCAAGTGAAGGTTATTTGGCAAAAGCTGCTGCTTTGTGTAAAGCTAAAAATGTGTTGTTTATTGCAGATGAAGTGCAAACAGGTATTGCAAGAACAGGTAAGTTATTGGCTTGTGATTATGAAAACGTAAAGCCTGATATGTTAATTTTAGGCAAAGCGCTTTCAGGTGGAGTTTATCCTGTATCAGCCGTATTGGCGAATAACAGCATTATGAATGTGATTAAACCCGGACAACATGGTTCTACGTTTGGAGGAAACCCTTTGGCTTGTAAAGTAGCAATGGCTGCTTTAGATGTAGTTAGAGATGAAAGTCTGGCTGATAATGCCTTTAAATTAGGTGAGATTTTCAGAAAAGAAATGAATAGAATTATTGCTGATAATCCTATAGTGAAAAAAGTTAGGGGAAAAGGATTACTTAATGCAATAATTATAAATGATACTCCTGATAGTTCAACGGCTTGGGATATTTGTGTTGCGATGAAAGATAATGGCTTAATTGCCAAGCCTACACATGGTAATATTATTCGTTTTGCGCCTCCGTTAGTAATGACTGAAAATCAACTAATGGAGTGTGTTTCCATTATTGAAAAGACAATAAAAGCGTTTAATTAGGGTCTGAGAAAGCAGGGTTTTGTATAAAGCTGCTATCCGTTAAAGTAAGTAAGAAAGCTTTAAGATTTGCTTTTTCGGTTGGTCCAAGCTGAACACCACCAAAACCTACATTTTTCATTAATGGGTCAATGGTTGGAGAGTTCTTTAATCCGGAGCTATAAAAATCGATTACTTCATCAATAGTTGCAAATCTGCCATCGTGCATATATGGTGCGGTAAACACTAAGTTTCTTAGTGTGGTTGTTTTAAACTTACCAATATCCGCAGGGTTTTTAGTATAATGATATAAACCAGAATCTTGAAAGGTGTTGTCTAATCCATTATTATGAAATTGATTGTCATGGAATAATACGTTTCCGAAGCCTGTCATAGGGTCAATTCCACCATGACAATGAAAACAGTCAGCGCCCATGATGTTATTATTAAAATCTCTGTCCGTATTAAATAAATTTAATCCGGCAGATTCTTGTGGAGTAAAAACATCTTCACCTCTTAACACCCTGTCAAACTTTGAATTAGCACTAATTAGTGTTCTTTCAAATTGGGCTATGGCTTTCACTACTAAAACAGAGTCAATGGTTTTGGTACCAAATGCTTTGCAAAATAAATCAGGGTATTCAGGGTCGGCTTGTAATGTAGCTACAGCATTTTGCCATGTATTGTGCATTTCAATTTCGTCAATAACCGGAAGGAAAGCTTGTTCTTCCAATGTTTTTGACCTTCCGTCCCAAAATAAATCTTTTGCCCAAGCCAGATTAACTATTGCCATAGCATTTCTTTTTCCGGGTATTCCGTCAATACCTAAGCTAAATTTTAAGCCATTGTCTGTAAAACCAAATGTTTGGGCATGGCAACTGGCACACGATTGAGTATTATTGGCTGATAGTTTTGTTTCGTAAAATAGCTTTCTTCCAAGAGCAATACCTTCTACTGTAAGAGGGTTATTTGGATTTGGAGGAGGCTGTGGAAACCGAAAAGGAACTTCTAAGTTATAGGGTGTTGGTGTTCCACAATCTTCTGTTGGATCGGTATGATCACATCCAGTTGGAACAAAATCCGCATCTTTTTTACATGCATTGGTAGCTAAGGCTAGTGTTATTAAGCAAAGCCCGGTTACAATAATGTATGTTGTTTTATTTATCACCTTTATCTATCCAATTAATTTTGATAGCTTCTCTTTGTACTTCAATTTTATCAACGGAGTTGTTTCCAACCTCAGTTACCATAAAAACCATATATACAGGTTCAAACGCTTCTTCTACCTCAATTATTTCATTGCTGTTTGGTTTTACCATTGTTTTTACGGTTCTAAAGCAGTTTACCTGATGACTGTACTCATCTTTTACCGTTTTATCGAACCTATTGTTTTCTTCGGAACTATAAAACCAGTAGCTTGGTGCATCATCATTAATAAGTAATGTTTTATCAGGGTTATGCTTTTCTTCAATCATCCCTTTTTCATTAAAAACCTCCAATTTGCCAATATGTTCATTTTTAATGGCCATTTTGTAAGTTTTAGATTTAAAAGAACTATGTACAAATATCCCCATTTTTTTTGACATTTCTATTTCTATTTCAAAAGGCTTTTTCTTTAAAGATATCTCATGGTCAACCACTTCTATTTTTTTGTCTTCTTGATGAAAGAACACCTTATATGCAGGGTTTTCTTCTGATGATTTAAAAGACGTAAATAGAGATAATAAGGTTGCTAATACTAAAATGTTCATGTGAATTCCTTTTTAATTTGTAGGCTAACAAATTTATTAAAAATTTTCGAGTAGTTGCTTAAGGCTGACAAGTAGCTTTATCTTTTCTTGGTCACTTTTTTCTAAAGCGGCATCTATTTCGGCTAATGAAAATTGTATGGTTTGTTCGTTTATGGGGCTGTCTATGTTTTCAATAACGGTTAATACTTCTAAGCATTCATGGTAATTTCCGTAGCAGGCGTGTTTTACCAGAAATTCAATATGGTCAGTTGGCTCTAACTTTGATTGCCAGAAAATAGAAATTAAAAAAGCTCTTAAATCTCTGAAATCAGGGTTGTCAATAGCATCTATAATGCCCGGAATGGCTTTTGAGTCGGTTAAGTCAAATAAGAAGTTTACAATTTTATCTTCTAATTCGGCAGAGGGTTTACTGTTGAGCACTCTCACAATGGGTTCTATGACTACAAAGTCGCCTTTTATTCTAAAAATTTCCAGTGCTTTGATTTGATCAGCTTCTTTTGTGGAGTGAAGGAGTTTTAATCCTTCTTCAATTGGGTCTTTCTTTTTTCTTTCTGTCATTTTTACTTTTATTGCTTCATCAATGAATCTCATACTTCGACTCCGCTCAGTATGACTAATTGCTTAGTTTATTTAAGTGTAATTTCTTTTTCCGAAAATGGAGCTTCCAACTCTTATTATGGTGCTTCCTTCTTTAATAGCTATTTCATAATCGCCACTCATACCCATAGATATTTCTTTAAACTCTGAGGACGAATAGAAGAATTGTTCTTTCAATTTATCAAAGAATGTTTTTAGAGATTTGAATTGACTTCTAATTAATGTTTCATCATCTGTAAACGATGCCATGCCCATTACGCCACATATTTGTATGTTATGAAAGCTTTTTACTTCTTCAGTTTTTAATAGCTCTTCACATTCTTGTTCATTCATTCCAAACTTGGTAGCTTCTTTAGAGATATCTATTTGTAAAAGAACTTTAATGGTTCTGTTATTTTGTGCTGCACGTTTGTTTACTTCTTTTAACAGTTTTAGACTATCTATGCTATGAATCATGTAAACAAAAGGGGCGATGTATTTTACTTTATTGGTTTGTAAATGTCCAATTAAATGCCATTCTATGTCTTTGGGAAGTTGCTCGTATTTACCGGTAAGTTCTTGTACTTTATTTTCTCCGAATATTTTATAGCCTCCATCATAGGTTTCTTGTAATATTTCGACAGGATGGGTTTTGGTAACTGCTACTAATTTAACGGATGGATAAGCAGATATAATTTGATTGATATTTTGCTGAATAGCACTCATTGGTTTTGTCTTTATCATGCTTTGACTAAGCTTAGCGTGATATACTTTTAGGCTTTACCTAAGGCAACCATTTTTATGGCTGTTATAGCGGCTTCGTCTCCTTTGTTGCCAAGTTTTCCGCCACTTCTGTCAATGGCTTGTTGTTTTGTATCGTCAGTTAATACACCAAAAACAACGGGTTTGTTGTATTTAAGGCTTACGTCTTTTACACCTAAAGCAGCAGCCTGGCATACAAAATCAAAATGACTGGTTTCTCCTCTGATGACACTTCCTAAACAGATAACGGCATCTAAATACAGTTTTTCTAAAATGATTTGAGCGCCTAATGGCAATTCAAAACTTCCGGGAACATGGTTTACAACAATGTCTTCTTCTTCAATTCCATGTTTTAGAAGTGTGTGGTAAGCTCCTTTTAAAAGATTTTCGGTGATGTCGGTATTCCACTCAGATACTACAATCCCTATTTTCATTCCTTTTGCGGAAGGAATTTTGTTTGGGTCGTATTTGGAGAGATTAGTGGTAGCCATTGGCAACTAACGTTTTACTCTTCAAAGCCTTCTGCTCTTGCAATGTATTTGTCAATTTCTCTGGCTTCCTGAGAGTCTTTGTATTTTTCTTTGATGGTTTTGTAAAGTGCTAATGCTTCTTTGTATTCGCCTTTAGTTTCTAATACTTGCCCTGCTTTCATTAGATAAATAGGAGAAGTAAAGCTGTTGTCTCTATGATTTGCGGCATTTTTATAATACGAAATGGCTTCTTCTACATTTCCTAATTCTAAGTAAGCATCACCGGTTGCGCCAATAGCAATAGCGCTTAGTATTTCGTCATCGCTGCTGTATTCTGATAATACATCAATGGCATCTTGAAATTGTCCGTTTCTTAAATAAGAAATTCCTAAGTAATATTCGGCTAATGAAGCAGCTTTTGTTCCGCTATAATCATCAATAATATCAATAAAACCTGGGTTTACGTTATCACCGTAAATGGCTTTTTTTAATGAATCTTGTCTGAAGTAATTTTCTGCCTGAAACATTACCGATTTGGCTTCTGTTTCTAATGGTTCGATATAGAAATTTTTGTATCCGAAGTATCCGCCAACGATTGCTATTACTGCAATAGCTACATAGGATAACATTTTTTTATTGTTTTCAATATACTCTTCGGTTTTGGTGTAAACCTGCTCTACGTCAACAATTTCTTCGTTTTTTTCTTCGTCTTTTGCCATTACTGTTTTGTTAAATAGTGTGCAAAAATAGTATTTTTTTGATATTGAGCTTGGTTTTCTTTTAAATGCTTAACCATTTGATTTAATGTTGAGTGTATATTTAAATCTATCAACTTGTCCAATTGTTAAAACTATATTTTTTCAACATCTCATGTGGCTTCGTATTGAAATATGTATTTTCGTTGTCCTTTATGAATTTGCACATCCAAAAGCTGGCTTTATTGAACTTCAAAAACTTTGAAGACGCTTTGCTGGAGTTTTCTCCGGGTGTAAATTGTATTGTGGGAAACAATGGTGCGGGAAAGACAAATATTCTGGATGCGATACATTATTTATCGGTTTGTAAAAGCTTTTTAAATCCTGTGGACAGCCAAAACATTAATCATGAGGCGGACATGTTTGTGGTGCAAGGAATTTTTAATCGTGATGAAAAGGAATTTGATATTTATTGCGGTATAAAAAAGGGAAGTAAAAAGCAGTTTAAGCGGGATAAAAAAGCTTACGATAAGTTGATGGACCACATTGGTTTTATTCCTGTGGTGGTAATTTCTCCACTAGACGGTCAAATTATTACTGAAGGAAGTGATGTGCGCAGAAAATTTATTGATAGTGTGATTTGCCAAGTGGATAAGGAATATCTTGCCCAGTTGTTGCAGTATAATAAGGTATTGCAGCAGCGTAATGCTTTGCTGAAACAGTTTCATCAACCTAGTTTTTCTACCACAACACTTGGCTTGTACGATGAACAATTGGATACTTACGGTATGCCTGTTTTTGAAAAACGATTGGCATTTTTTAAAGAATTTAATCCGATTTTGGAAAAGTATTTTAATCAAATAGCGCATGCTAATGAAAAGGTGGAAATAGAATATGTAACGCAAATGAAAGATGGTCCATTGTTAGATTTATTGACGAAAAACAGACGGAAAGACTTATCTAATTTTTACACTAATTATGGCGTGCATAAAGATGATTTGTCGTTGAACTTAAACGGTCATCCGATTAAGAAGTTTGGTTCGCAGGGGCAACAAAAAACCTTATTGATTGCGCTTAAGCTAGCCAAGTTGGAATATTTAAAAGAGAAGTTGAATGTTCATCCTATCCTTTTGTTGGATGATGCGTATGACAAATTAGATGATAACAGAATGCAGTATTTGTTAAAGTTATTGACGGATGAAAAACTGAGCCAGATTTTTATAACCGATACCAGTAAAGAACGAATTCCGTCTATCTTTAAAAAATTGAAAGTAGATGTAAAAGTGTTTGAAATAAGCGGAGGAAAAGTAGAATGAGTAGAAAAGCAAACGAGCAACCATTAAGTGAAGTAGTAAAAGATTTACTGAAAGCTTATGGTATGGAAGAGCAAATGAATGAGATGGAAATTATGAAAGGCTGGGATATTGTGATGGGAAAATTTGTGGCGAAACATACTACGGATATGTGGTTTAAGAATAAGGTGTTGTATATCAAATTGGATTCATCGGTGATTAAGAACGAGCTGCAGTTAGCGAAAACACAAGTGATAGAAAAGATGAATGATTATGTGGGAAAGAATATAATTACTGACTTAAAAATATATTAGGCTTGGTAAGGATTAAGAAGAAAATAAAGGAGTATATCCTCAACAGTAAAATATCCAGGTTAAAACGAGATGTTGTATTTACCAAGTTGGCGGATTGTAAAACCGGACTGTTGCTGATGCATGCTGATAATGCAAAACATGTGGGCGATGTGAGCAGTTTTATCGGAAAGCTTTCTGATAAAGGCGTGAAAGTAACTTTACTAATTTATGTAGGGAATAAAAAACTTGAAGAGGTAGATACCAAGCTGAAAGGAATTTATTTTAACGACAAGGATTTGAACTGGATGAAGTTTCCGGTGAAAACAGAGTTGAGAAGATTGTTTGCAGAGGATTTTGATTTGATGATTGATGCTACCATGAAAACGCATTTTCCGTTACAAGTGATTAGCTCGCTTTCACGGGCTAAGTTTAAAGTAGCAAAAAATGAGGGCTACCGTTCAGAAATTGCAGATTTATTAATTTCTTTGCAGTCCGAAAATGATTTTCAGGAATTTTTAAAACAAACCATACATTATTTAAATAGCATAAACAGTAAACCCAATGAATGAATTAAAAGGAACAGGCGTAGCGTTAGTAACGCCATTTAATACAGACGGAAGCGTTGATTTTGTTTCATTAGAAAAATTAGTAAACCATTGTATTAACGGTGGTTTGCAGTATTTAGTAGCACTTGGTACAACAGGCGAATCGGCTACTTTAAACAAGGGAGAGAAGAAACAAGTGGTGGATTGTATTATTAAAACTGCCAACGGCAGAGTTCCTGTGGTAATTGGTATTGGCGGTAATAATACGGCTGATGTTATTGAAACCATAAAAAGTACAGACTTTACCGGAATTACGGCTATACTTTCGGTGAGCCCGTATTACAACAAACCTACGCAAGAAGGCATTTACCAACACTATAAAGCTATTGCTGAAGTGGCTCCTAAGCCGATTATACTTTATAATGTTCCGGGTAGAACCAGTTCAAACATTTTACCAGCCACTACGTTGCGTTTGGCGAATGATTTTAAAAACATTGTAGCGGTAAAAGAGGCTTCGGGTAATGTGGAGCAAATTATGGACATTATCCAACACAAGCCCCAAGGCTTTTTAGTTATTTCAGGTGATGATGCGTTGACTTTACCAATAGTTGCCGCAGGTGGTGACGGTGTTATTTCTGTGGTTGCAAATGCCTTCCCGAAACAGTTTTCGGATATGGTAAGACTTACTTTAAAAGGTGATGTTGCCGCTGCAAGACCGTTGCATTATTCATTAACTGAAATTATAAAACTATTGTTTGCAGAAGGAAACCCGGGTGGTGTAAAAGCTGCTTTAAAACAATTGAGTGTGATGGATGATAACGTAAGACTTCCTTTGGTAAAAGTGAGCCAGAATACGTATAGCCAGTTAGAGGAGAGAGTGAGGAAGATTAGTTAAGAATTTTGTAAATAACTACATATTCTCCTGTCCGGCTTTGTACTCTGTTTAGTTCATCGCAACTATCCCATTCACCGTTTTTAAATTCTACTTCAAGCTTTAAGGTGTTAAGACTTTCGTCTTCATGGTACATTACCTTTTCTAAATCCTGAAATGTTACTTCGCTTTCGCAAAACTTGATAAAGTAATCTTGTATTGAACGGCTAACGTAATATTCCATAATGTCGGTTACATCACCGTTTTTCTTTACAAAAGGCTTAGGCATAATTGGAGCAGAAATAATTACTCTGTTACCAGTGGTTTTTACATCAGCTGTTTTGTTAATGGGTGTATTATTTTCTGTTGTTTCTTTGGAGGAGTTACAGCTGAATAACAAAACTGTAACCAAAAGCAACGTAAAATGTAGTGTGTATTTCATTCATATAAATTTATCCGGATAGGAACTAAAGAAGCCGTCAATGTTAATGTGGTTGAACTTGTTGAGTAATTCTTGGTCGTTAATGGTATATACAAATACTTTTAATTCCATGGACTTGGCTGCATCTACAAATTCTTTGCTGTAAAACTCATCAGAGATATGGATACTATAAGCATTGTTTTCTTTTCCGGATTTTCCCAAATCGGTAGGAATACCGTAATATAAAAAGCCAATTTCCACTTCTGGGTTTTTGCTTTTGATACTCATTAATTCTCTGTGATTGAAAGAAGAAACCAAGAAATGTGAATAATCATAAGCTAACTCATTCACTGCCCACTCTATTAACTCCAAGACTTTTAAAGCAGTGTTTGGTCCTTTCAGTTCTATATTAAGCTTTATTCTTCTGTCAATAAACGCAATGGTTTCTTTTAAAGTCGGGACTTTTTCTCCCTTGCCTGCATCTAACTTTTTGAGTTCTTCCAGAGATATGTCAGACACATTTCCTTTTCCGTTAGTCGTTCCCTCTAATGTAAAATCATGGATGACTACCACTTCACCCGTTCCGCAGCAATGCACATCAAACTCAATCATTTCCAGTTTCATGTCAATCGCCTTTTGAAAGGAACGCAATGTGTTTTCAGGCTCATGGCCGCAAACGCCTCTATGTCCTATTACTATCATTAATCAGCTCTTTTGTAAAACAAAAATCCATTTTTTTTGTACATAAAGTCTAATTGCGGGTAATTATTTTCTATTTCGGAGAGGTGTTGAATTTTTGCAACTACATATACGGGTTTATCCACATCTCCATTGTAGAGCCAGTTTTGGTCGTAATGTGGTGTAGTATAATTCGGTCTTTTTCTGGCATAAAAAAGGTGTGCATAGCTTTTAAATCCGTAAGTGGTGATGTAACAATCTTCACTGGCTTTTGATTGGTAAAACTCTATTGCCGCACCTTGTGAGTAAGGTTCTATTTTAGGAACGATAAGCATGGAAGTGCTTGCTAAAAAAATAGCGGAAAGCATAAATAAGGAAAGTGTAAACCGTTGCGCATTTTTTCTGAAATAGATTAAAATAGTGCTTCCGAGAGCCACAAATAATAAACTTGGTAAAGCATACCAATAACTCCAACTTACTTTTGCTCTAAGGTTTTCTTGTGCAAACACATCTTTAATGACTCCGCTTTCGATAATGGCTTGTTTGTTTGCGTCTATAAAAGGGAAGGAGGCTGTTAAAATCCCCAGTACAATTAAAATACCTAGTAGCGAGAAGCTTATCCATTTTTTAATGTTGGTATCCGTCTTTATAAAATGATAAATGGAATAGCTTGCTAAAAACGTTAAAGGAAAATAGCACATGGAAGAATAGTGCACTATTTTAGTATTGACAATAGAAAATAAAACCAAGACTACCCAAAACAAAATGAGCATCCATATTTTTAGACTGATTTGAGATATCCAAAAATTAGATTTAACAAAATGCGCATGAATGGCAAAGATGGAGGCAGGAAAACAGCCTAACAACAACACAATAAAATGGTAGTAGAACGGGCCACCATGCCCGGCATCTTCCGTTTGGAATAAGCGAATTTGATACTCAATAAATTGTTGAACAATTTCTATTCTTCCGTTTAATATTTCAATGATAAACCAGCTTCCGCCTACCAATGAAAAGGAAAGAATAAACATTAAAAGATGGAGAGGTTTAATAAAGTTTTTAAACTTAGTTACTATTGTGTAAACGCCATAAACCAACATCGCAATTAATAAAGCCACAGGTCCTTTGGTGAGAATTCCCAAGCCGATAAATGCTCCTGAAAGGAATACAAAGTTGATTTGTTTATCTTCTTCGGAATATCTGAACATATAGTAAATGCCAAGAAAAATAAAGAGATTGAACCAAGGGTCGATAATTCCTGATTTAAAATAGAAGTGGGGAAGGAGTGAGCCTAAATAAACCAGACTCCAAACTAGACCAAACTTTTCGGAAAAGTGTTTTGCGCCAATTCTGAAAAGAACTAGTAAGGTAATTATTCCGCAAAGCGCGTTTGGAAAACGTGCCGCAAATTCATTGATTCCAAATAGTTTCATGGAGACAACCTGCATCCAAAAAAACAAAGGTGGTTTTTCCCAAAACGGCTGATAATTGATTTGTACAACTGAATAATTTCCTGTTGCAATCATTTCTCTTGCCGCTTCCGCAAAGTTGATTTCATCCCAGTCAAATAAGTGGACGGCTCCTAATCCCGGAATAAAAAAGATGGCTCCGAGAACAATTATTAATAGTTGTATTTGAAGATGGGTTAACCTCATTTGCTTAGCTTGATGAGCGGTCCGTTAAGCCATTTTTTTGCGTACAGACTTTTGTACAAAATTAAATAAGCAAGTAATGAAAAACTAACGGCTATAAGTGAGCCTGCAACCACATCTTCTAAATAGTGTTGTGATAAATAAACTCTCGAATATCCAACTAATGCAGCAATAATAAAGCAGCTTAATTTCACCCATTTATTTTTGGAGTAGAGACAAATGGAGAATAACAATGCAAAAGCACCTGTAGTATGCCCTGAAGGGAAACTGTGAAACGAATTCATTTCTACGCCTTCTACCAAACGGTAAATTCCTCCTTCTCTCCACTCCGGAATGTCCATATACGCTGCAGGACGCATAGAGTCATGATAAACATATTTCTTGAGAAGTTGTGTGATTATTCCTGAGCCAATGGCGTTTATACTAATAATAAATGCCATTCGTTTTGAAATGAAAAGTAATGCTATAATGGTAAATAGTAAGACAAATATTCCATCTCCCAGGTGAGTGAAATATTTAAAAAAGAAATCAAAAACTTCATGATAGAACTGGTTTAGATATGCGTGAATGTCGGTTTTACGGTGATTGTAAATAGCAAAAGCCGATAAAATCACGACAAAAAAATAAGGAACCAAAAAAAACAGATTCCTTAAAATGACTTTTTTTCTACTAAATTGACTATCCTCCAATAACACCTTTGAGCTTATTTACTTGTGATTCCCACAACATTTTGTTTTCCTCAACTTCTTCTTCATCGTCAGCAAAGTCGGTTATAATTAGTGCAATATCTTTAGTTAGGTCGTCTATTTGTATTTTAAATTCAAAAAAAGACTCTTCATCATCGTCTTCCCATCTAAATCGTACAAATTCATTTTTCTTTTTGCTAATCAATTCTGCTGATTGCTCGCTTCTTTCCCAGTAAAAGGTAAAGTGGTTGTCTCTGGAGTTGACATTGTTGGCAAACCAACCGGACAAACCGCTTGGTGTGGATAAATACTTATAGAGCATAGTAGGGGAGGAATTTACAACAAACTCCATTTCGTAAGAGATTTTTTCTGCCATTTTGATTTGGTTCTTATAACGTTGCAATATAGAGAAAATGAGTTAATAAAAAAAGTCCCAAATTATGGGACTTTGTAGCGAGACCGAGAGTTGAACTCGGGACCTCAGGGTTATGAATCCTGCGCTCTAACCAACTGAGCTATCTCGCCAATTGGGGTGCAAATATAAATTTTTAAAAATACTTTTCAAGTGATAAGCGTAAAAGTGTGATAGAATTACTTTTTTAGCTCAAATTCAATAGGAAGTACGTAACGGACATTAACGGGTTTTCCGTTTTCAAGTCCGGCTTGCCAGTTAGGCATTTTGGCTATTATTCTTAATGCTTCTTCTTCAAAAGGCTTGTCAATAGTGTTTTCCACTTTCGCCTGATGGATTACGCCTGTACTGTCAATAATAAAGCTAACCAGTGCAACAGCTTCAATTCCGTCTTTTTTATACTGCTCAGGATATTGTAATTCGTTTTCTATGAAGCGGTAAAGTGCGTCATCTCCGCCTTCATACATAGGCATATCTGAAACAAAGTCATAAACTTTTACATTGTCAAAATTGCTTTCAACTTCCTTTTCCTCAGTTTTAGGGCTACAAGCAACTAAAAATAAAAGAGATATGTAGATGACTTTTTTCATTGGTGATGCAAGTATAAATATAATAGACCGAATTTCAATATTGTAGGATATTTTTTTACGGTTAAAAACTCTATTTTATTGGAAGGCTTGAAATAATAGTATGGATAGCTTTTTCTAATACCGAGAAACTCATTTTATTGGTATTGGGTATATGTATAAAGCAAGCTTTTGTTTTAAGGTTATTCTCTTTAATGAAATAGAGAGAACTGTAGTGAACACAATTGCAAACAAATGTTCCTGTATGAAAAGATTGTTTGGCTTTTATTTTCTTTTTTGTCAACTGTTTTTCCAAGTGAATTAAATCTAAAGAGGAATTTATTGCTAATGGGCCGGCTAGACTTATTTTTTTATTTACAGGTTGCTTACCTGAGTTATCTTTAATGCTGGCATGTTTAGTGTTTAAAGCAATGTTTTCAAGCGCTATATAATCTATATTTCCGTTTAATCCTAAATGGATGGCATAGTCCGGTTGATGTTTTTTTAATAAGCGTTTTACTTTTGATTTAGCAAGAGAAAAGGAAGTGGGTAATACTTCGGCAATAATATTATCATTTTTATTCTGAAGTGCTAAAACCAATTTTTCTGTGGGGTTTTCTTGATGGTTTCCAAATTTATCAAAGCCTGTAATGAGTAGTTTAGCCATATTTTATTAATGGTATGGATAGAATTCCTAAAGCGATTACTACTTTAAGTAAATTGTTTAGTAGTCTATAGTTCGTTTTTGTTCTATTTATTAAAATGAGAATGAGAGCTACTATTAATGAGGTTAAAAAGAAGTAAATCATCATGTATTCAAATCCTGTTCTGAGGTAGATAAATATTACAGGAAGTGCCGTTAAAATTAGCGATGCTGAAACTACTACTCTTGTTGCAATGGTGCCATAAACAGCCGGGAAAGTTTTATAGTTATACACTATTTCACCCTTTAACCCTTCTAAGCTTTTTATAAATTCACGGGCAATACTAATTAGGAAAATAAACATGACATAAAAAAAGATGATGTAGTTGAATGTGTTGAAATAGATAACAATTGAAAAAAACGGACTTACTGTTAGCAAGGCCGCACTAAACTCACCAACAAAAGGTAGCTTTTGAAGCTTATGCGAATAAAACCATAATGCCAAGGTTAGTAATAGATGAAAGCCAAAAACGTATTTATCATGTGTAAAGAAAGCTATTAAAACTCCTAGGAAGTTAAAGGTCATGTAAAAATTGAATGAGATGTTTTTGCTTAACAATCTTCCAAAAACATTTTGATTTGGACGATTAACCAAGTCTTTTTCAATATCATAAAAGCTATTAATAATGTAGCCTGCCGCAATAATAAAGGCTGTAGAAATTACAATTAAGTGAAGCTTGTAATCTAATAGCGTTTCTAGTTTTGGCTGATTAGGATTAAGAATGTACAGTGAAGATAAATACTGGCAAATAGCTACTAAAATGATGTTATACCATCTTACCATGGTAGCCAAACCAATGGCTTTTATCATATAGGCCATTCTTTTTCTGGAGGTAAAACCCATTGAGCTGTTGCTCTTTTAGAAGTTATAAACTACCTCTAATTGGTAGTCTTTAAGTTTTGATTTTGCTAAATCAATGTTTTGAGTAAAACCTAAAATGTAACCACCGCCACCGGATCCACAAAGTTTAAGGTAGTACGTATTACTTTCTATTCCTTCCTTCCAAAGCTTATGAAAAACTTCAGGAATCATAGGTTTAAAGTTATCGAATACTAAGCTAGAAAGCTTTTTAATGTTGTCAAACAATGGAGAAAGGTCTTTTTTAAGAAAAGACTCAATACAAGCGTCATTGTATTTTTTAAACTCCTTTTTAATCATGTTTCTAAAACCATCTTCTTTTAACTTCTCCAAAAAGATGTTTACCATTGGCTGTGTTTTACCCGGTTTTCCTGAGTTTAATAAGAAAATAGCACTTTTTCCTGTGCTTTTTTCCGGCAGTCCAACAGTATTTATGTCTGATTTTGATTTGATTAAGATAGGTAGTTTGAGATAGCAAATTAGCGGGTCAAGCCCTGAGCTTTTGCCATGGAAATACGATTCCATTTCCGAAAATACCTTTTTTAGCTTTACTATTTTTTGACTGGTAATATTGTTTTCAGCATCAATTTTATTAATTCCGTAGTTATTGTAAACGGCTGCACACAAAGCACCTGAACTTCCCACACCATATCCTTCAGGTATATTAGATTCAAAGTAAATGCCTGAATGAATATCTTCTCTAAATCTTTTGATATCAATTTTAAAGCTTAATGCTTTATTTTTAATCTGTTCTTCCAGAAAATCACAAAACTCGTTAAGGCTCTTATTTGATTTTTTGGCTTTGCCAGAGGTAGTATTTTTGTTTTGGAATTTA